>Ga0207694_10004226_pt1 | contig 11242 bp, 4 predicted proteins | sample KBSC34metaG_FD_184353 | JGI IMG/M metagenome (GOLD analysis project Ga0207694, IMG submission 184353) | Corn rhizosphere microbial communities from Kellogg Biological Station, Michigan, USA - KBS C3-4 metaG (SPAdes) (version 2) | ecosystem: Host-associated > Plants > Roots > Rhizosphere > Soil...
ATCGACAAAGGTTCAACATTGCGGGCGCGATCCAAACTCAAGTGATCCGTAGCCGCCTCAAACCGCGTAACAATATCTTGTGGTCCGAACAGGTCAGCGCGGTCGCTGAGAGTGTTGAGCACGGCCGCCTGCAACTCACGACTTTCAGCACGCGGTATTGCTTTAATGTAGAGTTCGATCAGCATGCGCATACTCCAAACCGGATCGTACTCAGCAATCGCCGCGAGCATGCGCAACACCTTCCATTCACCCGTGAATCCAACCGGCTTGCCAAGAACGTATTCGAGGATGTCGTGCTCGACGATCAGCTTTTTCACTTCGGCATAATTTCTCGGCACCAACCGCTCCAGCAATTTCAACAGGTGGTCCTGCTCTCTCCAGTTTCCTCGTCTCCAGATCACGTCGAGCTCAGAGAAAAGCATGCCGAGACGGCTGTTAGGTGTATTGGCCGCCAGCTCCAGGAAGCGCACGACGGATGATTCCTCGGCTTTCAGCAAAAAGGCTCTCATGACATCGGCAATCGAACGCGATACAGCTTGCCGGTGACAATAGACGTATATGGCTGACAGCGTCAGAGTGAGCTCATGGCTTTCGAGCAGGGAAATGAGGTGCGCGTCCGCAGCTTCAGCAACTCGAGCAATCGCTCGTTCTGCCAACAGCAGAGCCTGTTCGTAAACCGGACTGACAAACAGATCGTTAGGCCGTGACCGCCTGCGTTCACTCAGAACAGTTAGACCATCGAGGCCGCGCCACCTGAGGAGACCGCGCGCTGCGCTATGCTCGAAAAATGTTTGGTGAAAGAATGAAACAGTGCCGGCTTCAGAATCGTGGAGAACACCGCGCTGGATCAGATCGCTCACGCCCTCTTTCGTGTGACCGAGTTCGGCCAGTGCGCTTTCCAGTCGCTGCGTATCGAGCTCCGACGTACCTTCGGCCAGCATAGCCATGGCTACGGCCGAAGCCGCACTACTCAGGTCGGCGGAATTGGGTGTGGGGAAAGGACTCCCAGCCCTCAGATCCTGTTCGACGCGATGGATCCAATATTCCTGATAAAGCTTGAAGACGTTGATGTCTTCCGGAATAACGGCAGGAGCATAGATGGTGAACAACATCCGCAGGGTAAGGGGATTCGAGCAGACTTCGCGCACTGGCAATCCGCGGGCTACAGCATTGAGCACGTAAGCAAATTCTTCGGCATAATTCTTTCGCACCGAGAGCGCGTAGAAGCGTGTAGCGTGCTTGTTTATGGCTTCGGTTAACTCATCATCATCGTACTTGCGGAGTGTCAGCCTGATCGGATCGACGGAGAACAGCACGGCCTCCTGAGGCCGGCAGGTGGCAACAATGACACTGCCATTTCCCTGTAGAGTGAGAACGAGGTTCAACAGAAAGTTCCGCCCGATTTCGTCGCGCAGCAAAAGGTCGACAGTGTCCAGGAGAATTACAGGAGAGCGTCCGCTCAATGATATATGCTCGACGGCAGCGAGCAGGCTGTTCTGATTGAATGTTGCTTTCAAGCGGACGCGTGATGCTGAGTGTGCCGTAGTTTGCGCAAGAAACAACGTTGATTTGATGAACAGCGGTTCCCATCCTTCGTCTGGCGACAGGGACTGATGGAGGCGCCACAGCAGGCTCGTCTTACCGTTTCCTGCTTCGCCGACAATGAGGATAAGAGTCGGCGTTGCTCTCTTCTTCACAAGGATTTGAGCAAGACTCTTCTCGATCGTTCGGTCAACGTAAAGCCCCTGATCGAGTCGTACGTCTCCGCCCAAAGTTCCGAATCGATCGTTTACGACAAACTCGGCATCTTTCACTGCTATCCGGCTGAGTTGCCTGACAGTTTCCGATGAGCCCGCCGCACGTGCGCCTTCCGGAATTAGACGGTCGGATTTACTAGCTCCAACTTTGACGTAGAGAACTGGTGCGCGGTAGTCGGGCTTACCATCGATCATGAGTTGGTTTGTGGCAAGCTCAAAAGCTTCGGTCACGGTGCGGCCAAATCCTAATCCCTGGTAAAAGTACGCCGAGAAAGTTATGGCAGACTGGTTATCGACTGCCCCCTTCATTGAAATAGCGAAGTCGATAATCCACCTAAGGTGTTGCGCCAGGGCATCCGCATGGGAAACGTTTAAGACGACGACGCGAATGTTGTCTTTTAATATTCTGAACAGATCGGCCATCGCCTTTTCACTGACCGGATAAGCGTTATCGCTGTCATCCAACAGCAAAACGTTTCCGGTCTCCGTAGCCTGGCCGCTGAAATGAACGACGTGTGGTTTATGTTCGAGCAGGTGCTCCTGCAACTCACTCGTCCGTACCGCCCATCGGGTGATCAATTCGAATGCGTGTCGCTCGTTGCTTGTCCGCAAACGCTTAGTTATCGCGGCCGCTTCTCGTTCCGAGCGTTTTCTGCCCTCTTTGTCAATCGAGGCAGCCAGAAACAAGATTTTGATCTTCCCTTTCACCTCATGTACCCGCCATCAGCAGTCGTTCACAAGACTATGTAATGTTCACGAGTTAGATTACCATCAGTAGTTGTGTGGTAAAGTCAGATAATTCGCCAGACATGATCCCACCAGTTGATCACTCACCAGATTTTCTGCTGCAAACGTTCCTGATTTTGCAAGCGATTCTCAGGCGGCAGGATAATCCGCAATTTCAATTGAAAGACGGCCAACTCTACCTTGATGACAAAGAGTTGATGGCTCCTGACGTCGAGCTCTCCCAGATACAACTCGAGAACCGTATTCGGGAACTTGCCCGTCGCCTGGAATTGTTCTCTGTCCATCCGCAGACACTGGCCCAAATATGGAATAAAGAACTTACGCGAAAGCCGTTCTCCGCGCGTGAGCTAATCGCTCGAGGACAAGTTTCCGCATTCAGACGAAAGCCGGATGAGATCGATCTGGTCAAACGCTGGCGTGATGAGTTCATGCCCATCCTGATACATCTCATAGCACCGCTCGATACGGTGGAGCGTCTTGATGAGTCCGCAACCCAACACGACTGGGAAAACAAATTCGACCTTGGTCCGATTCTCGAAAACTGGCCGCGCCGCATCCTTGAGGACCCGTACTGGAAATATGCCGAGACGCCACTGCCTGAAATGGAACCGCTTGCGCTTGATGATGTCTGGGTAGACCTGCGTCTCAGCAATCCGCTTGAAAACGTCGAAGAAGAGCGGCTGGCAGAATATTTCGAACGGCGTGACGAACAGCAGCGATGGGTAACGGAACCTGCCGCGTTTGTGTTGGAGAGGATCTACGGCGCGACAGCAATCATTGGCCCACCGGGTTGTGGCAAAACAACGCTGATCAAGTGGTTCGCACGTCAAATGATCTCCAATCCGCACGGCCGCTTCCTGCTCCCGCTGTTCGTGCCTCTCCGCAAGTATGCCAGGACTCGTGCGGACGATACCGCGTCTTCAGCAGGTGGGTTGCTCGAATTCGCACTGCGACAGTGCGGCGTAACGCATCCGGCGCAACTGCAAATGTGGATAACAACCATCAGCTACTTGACGGGTGGGAATCGCTCTCGTGTGCTCATGATGCTCGATGGCTGGGATGAAGTTCCACCGGAGCATCGCAACCTGCTGCTGAAGGAGATCGACGACCTGGCGTACAGTTTTTCGATCCTAATTACCTCACGTCCCTCGGGCTTCCCTCGACTGCTCCCTGTCAGCAACTTTTACGAGATCGCCAGCCTGACGCATGACAACAGCGAGCGGCTGATCCGCCGGTGGTTCACCGCTATTGAAGCACCTGAACAGGCCGAAACCCTCATGCAGCATCTGGACGACCACGCAGACCTGTGGCGTTTAGCGCGCAACCCGTTCCTATTGTCGCTGCTCTGTTTCAGCAGCCGGTGGTGGACTGAAGATTCAACCATTTCGCGTACTTCTCTTTACCGGCAGTCGATCAACCTGATCGTCGCTCATCACAATCGTCACCATCCACGCGCGATCACAAGCGTGGAACGGCGCAACGTCGAACAGTTGGCGCTCTGGCTTCACGCAGACGCACCAAACGCGCCGCGCTACGTCTTCGATCGCGCCGACGCGCAGGCATGTCTGAACGAAACGGCGACGCTCGAAACTGTTCTTCCGTCGCGACTACTCAGTCAATTGCTGCTCGACCAGGAGTCATTTCATTTTCTCCATACCACTTTCCAGGAATACCTGGCCGCACGCGGATTGCTGGCTGAACCCCCTTCCAGGCTACGGCAGCGAATGCGCAACAGGTCGTACGATCTGGGTTGGCAGGAGATTCTCTGTTTTGCAGCAGGCGAAGCCAACGACGAGAAGATCAAGCAAATCTTCTGGCAACGTCTCGCCGAAATGTCGCAACAACCTGACCGGTTTGGCCTGATCTTTGTTCGGCTCGCGCGATTTGTTACCGAGGCCGGTGTTGATGATGGAGGAAAGGCATTGCTCGGCGTCGATTTGCGCGATGAGCTTTGGGATGCGATCAACCGCGGAATCGAGGTTGGTACTTTTGCGGAAGCCTATGTTGAACTTGACTCGTTCGGGTTGCTTAGCCGGATCGAGGATCAACTGAGCAAAGAATGCGACGAAGATATGAAAGCCCGCTATCTGCGCGTGCGGGGGCGCATCAGGGGCAATGAATCATCACAGGCGCTGATCAATAGTGTGATGCATGGTGACGACTACGAGTCCGCGATCACCGCATACGCTGCTAAAAGCGTACTTAATGTGGCTGGATTCAACACGCTGCGGGCTGCTGTTAGCGATGAGAATCTAAGCGTGCAGCAGCGAGTTCGCGCAATGCGGGCATTGGCCGGTTCAAAGCACACAGGAGTCGTTGCGGCACTCAAGCAACTAGCGGCAAACGATTCTGCCGCCGTTGAGTCGTTGGCTGATGAGGCCATCATGGCGCTCAGTCGCATTGGCGACAGCACGGCTTCGTCAGCCCTCGCCGAACTGCTTTCGGAAACCAATGATCCGAACCGGCAGGCAACGCTCATCAGAGCGCTGGGCACGGCGAATGATCCAATCGCGCGGGACCACCTGGTCCAGGAGATCGTTTTGCGTTTGCCCAATGATCCGCTTGTACCTTTGGCACTGGAGGCCCTGGAGGGAAAGCCATTTTTCGAAGGAACGGAAACGATCGCCGAGTTACTGGATTGTGAAGATCCGAAAGTGCGAGCCGCTGCTGCAAGAGCAATAGGATTTTCGGCAAAAACTGTTTATGCACACATATTGACGCGCATGGCGTTGGATGACGACGACAGGGAGGTGCGCCTCGCAGCACTGCAATCGCTTGTTACCCATGGTAATGGCCAGTCAATTTATCAGCTTGCTCCGATCGTCGACGACGACTCGAGAGATGAAGACGAAAGGTCACGCGTCTTAGCGATATTGGCGTTGATCTTCGAACGATTGCACGCAATGCGCGATACAGGGCTGCTCTCGGTATTGCGCCGTCTGATGTTGGCTGCGTTGCGAACGCCACACGGCTCGTTGGCGTTTGAGGCGATAACGGCTTCATACCTACTCGGCACTGAGATCCTTGGACGCCTCATTGAAATCTGCCACGATGATGAGGCCTCAGATACCATCCGCGAAGAGACCTGCTACGCACTGGCGGAAATCATGCGCCATCGCGATCATCCGTTGAAGCCAAGACTAGAATCCGGGCTACTAGCTCTGATGCGGCGCGAGCCTAACGTTCCGCCCGATGAGGAGCAAACTAACCTCGATACCCGCGGGCGCCTCGCCCAAGCTGCGGCTGATGCGCTCACTGAAATAAATCCAGAACGACTGCTCGATGAACCGGGGACGACGAGCAGAAACGCCCTTGCCGCATTTTCCGTTCGCACAGGCTGTCTGGTTTTCAAGGATCGAATTATCAGGGCACGCGGCGAGCCCTTTGCGGCGGAGACTGAAGTAGACGAGAACGTCGATCAAACTTCAGCAGATAAGCAAAATATCAGGACGGACACGATCAAAATCCTTTTTCTTGCGTCCAGTCCTACAGATTCAGGCCGTGCCGGTATGGCCCAGGAACACGATGAGATCGATCGGATGCTGCGGGCAGGTCCGGCACGCGATTCATTTGAGCTGATCGCTCGCTTTGCCGTCAAACCTGATGATCTCCAGGAAATCCTGCTCAGAACTCAGCCGCACGTGGTCCACTTTTGCGGTCATGGCAATCCCTCCGGAGAGATCCTGCTAAGGGACGGGTCCGGCACGAGCCGTCCGGTACCCAGGGAAGCGTTGACTCGCCTGTTTGAAATTCTCAAAGACAACATTCGCATCGTCGTTCTGAACTCCTGTTACTCAAAGCCACAGGCTGAGGCTATCGCTCAAATCATCGATTACACGATTGGCACGAATAAAGTGATCGGAGATGCGGCAGCTATCGCATTCGCAGCCGCGTTCTACCAGGGTCTTTCATTCCAACGATCGATTAACGACTCATTTGAACTGGGCAGGAACTTCGTTGATCTGAAGGGTGACTCAGGATCAGACGTACTGGAGTTACTCGTGCGCGACGGAGTTGATGCGAACGAACCTTTTGTAAATAGTAGCAAATGATTAGCCACTCAAGTCTGCGCTGGCTTTGAGCGTAGAAGAATTGGCTTCGACGTTTTGCTTCGGAAAAGCTCCAGGTTTGCCAAGGTCCTCGATCAGTCGATCGATTGTCTCTTCCGTTACGTGTGACATCGCGAAGATGTGGTTATATGCTTTTCGCTGTCCGTTAACATAGAAGGTCTCGCCAGAGAGCGAGTACCGGCTGACAATTTCCGGTTTCACTTGCTTGAACCGAACGGTAAGAGACAACGGCGATCTGTCCACCCATAAATCCCTTCGCAGTTTTTCTTCGAGATGTTTCAACCGGCGATATGCATACTCAGCGATTCTCTGGGTGTATAAGGCTTTTTTGATCTGCTTGTCATAGGAATTTCTGGCTAGATAGTTCCAAAGGATGAACGCGGAAAGGCCGTTACGTGAACCGGCAAAGGTGCTGTCGAGCGCTCCGATATATTCCGGGCTGTCCGGCGGGAGCAACTGGTATTTTCTTTTGGTCAAATAGACTCCACAGGGCCAGGGCGCGCCAATCCACTTATGCCCGCTCATTGCAATGGAGTGTACGAAAGGCAAGGAGAAATCGAATCTGTATGGGCGAAGGTCGCTAAGACCCATTTCGTAAGCCTTTTCAATGAACGGCATGTACGCGGCACCAAGCGCACCATCGACATGAAACCAATAGCCACTTCTATTGTCATACCTTTTACTGTTGTCGGGGTCATAATAGACCTTGCGTGTTAACAACCCGTGCTTCTTGAAAATCGGCAACAAACACTTTCCCGCAGCTTCAACGTTGTCATACGCTCCTTTGAAAGTTGTGCCGTAGTTGAAGTTGATAAGAATCGGGTGTTTTTTGCTGGCGAAGAAATCAACCAGGTCTGCGAGTTTTTCTATATCCATCGAACCCGGACCGCCCGGCCCTCCCTCAGAGGGCACGGCCCTGGGCCATTCGCCATTGGCCCATGAGAACCGGCACTCTCCCGGATAGTACTGATTACCCATCTCATAAAATGTCTTGAGCCTCAAAACGATGGCGCTCTTTATGATGGAATAATGAGTGTCTTCAGAGTAGAACAGCACGGGACTAAGAGCGTTGGTTTCACTGAACTCAGTAACCCGTCGAACGATGGCCCCTCCGTCTACCCGGGCGGAGCCTTCACGAAGACTTGCTCGCCATGCATCTTCTTCGGTTTCTCCAAGCAGGTACTTCCCGGCTAGATAATCACGAGCGTTCCACAACCCGTATAGATTGGCTTCACTCGAGCCCATGGAGAGCACATAACCCCAACTCGATTCCGGATCATCGGGGTTGTATGGCTTTGCGTTCCAGAGTTGAGCATAGTAGTCAACAACGGCGCGCTCCATCATTTTGGTGTTGAGCGTGAAATTACCGTCCTTATAGGGATCACCAAGATTATTGAGTTGGCAATCGAGATACTTCGCCAGCTCTTTTTGATAGTTGAGCTGCTGGTCGGCTTGATAGCCGAGAAAGTTTGCTTTTTGTTCGCTGAGGTACTCGTCTAATAGCTCAAGGGAGGCCACTCGGCGGGCCTCTGATAAGCCTTCTGGTAAGAGTTGAAAGTCCTCGGGGCCGGGTCGTCTTTCCCTCAATGTATCGCCTTCTCCTCTCATAGCCTTCATGAATCAGAAGCTCTCGTCAGGTACCGGACAGTCATTGTTTTTCATGCACGAGGATGGTTTCCCGATGATGGCGCCCTGCCGTTTGTCCAACACGAACGCGCGGTCCTCTTCTCCAACCCCTTCCTTGTCGATGTCGTGGCGACAAAATCTCGCTCCTCGGATATTTGCGTCGCGGCCGGCGAAACGTGTGACTGTCAGCGATGTACAGCGCAAGTCAGCGCCGGACAAATTTGCGCCGCGAAAGTCAGCCCCTTCGCAATCGGTGTGGGACAAATCAGCGCCGGTCAAGTCAGCGCCGACGAACTTTGTCAGAGTGAAGTTAGCGCCCTTGCAATGCGCGTTACGCATGATGAACTTACTCAAGTCACAGGCTTTTATCCTGGCGTTCTCAAACTTCCACCCAGACAAATCCTGTCCCTGCAACTGCTTGAACTTCTCATCTCTTATGGCGAGCACGTTACTGAAATCGTTTTCGCTAACACCTCGAGCAAACTCATTCGCATCCATTGGACGTGGCTCATAACGCTGTTCGAGCCATGGATCCGCGTTGTTGTGATATGCCGACTGCTCCTCCCAATAACCAAGCCGATCTTCTTCCAGCAACTCAATTTGCCGGATCCACTTCAAGCTTTTATAAAAGTATTTCCCTTCACAAACGGAGCGCACCGGAGCGCCATGTTCTTTTGTGAGAGCTACGCCATCTACCTCCAGGGCCAGTAACACGTGTTCGCGCGCGTAATCTAAAGGTAGTGAGGTATCGTGTTGCCGGTTTGAGTAAGCAACTAACCGCACAAAGCGCGCATTCGGCAAGGGCTCAGCTTTGCGGAGTAACGTGTCGAGCATGACACCCTTCCAGTGATGATCGAGATGCGTCCACGATGTAACACAGATCGTATCCCAGACTTTTTCAACGGTCGGCAAGTTTTGAAACTCAGTCAATGAGAGACTGAATTGATTTTTTACCAGTCCGGAAACCTGTAGCCTCCAATGGCGAATATCCGCCGAGGGTTCTCGCTCTCCAACCACGGGGAACTTGTTAGTTTTCGACTGGTTCGGACTAAGGCGCTTCTGGTTAATCCTGTGCTGGTCGTCCATCTCGGGTTCCCTTGGCCTGACGTAATCGTTTCTATTCTGATTTAGCACTGCGGTGCTTCAGCGACTATGTTGTATAAGGCAAAACGTTCCAAAGTTTTTGTGCCGGTGATGGTACGCTCGCGATTGTTTTGTCGGCCGCGACGACCAGGGGCCGAGTGTTCGTCGTGGCCAAGTCCGGACAAAGCATGGATATTCGTGAAAAGGACCCTAATCCCCAGTCTGGACACAACGTCGAACAAACAGAAGACAGTGCCGCAACCGTGTGACGATCGTACGACGCCTCGAGGCAATTCAAATTCCCTTAACAGGACATTTCTATTGAGTTACCACAGGACACTTACCGAAAAGCTTGACAACCCTGGGCCCGACTACTAGATTGCGGGCGCTCAAAGTCTCAAATCATTCCCCAGGAGATCCTCCATGTTTACGAGATCACTATTTGGTTTCTTTGGTCTAATCTGCGTTGTTCTGACGTACGCGAGCTACAATGCCCCAATCATTTCGATTACCGTGACACCGCTAGGCGACGCGACGATAAGCCCTACGCGAGATCCCAATGCCAACCTGGTGAAAGTTGAAGCTGTGGTAGACCGACGTTTCATTGTCAGGTCGCCAGTCGTATTGCGCGTCTCTCAAGTCAATGGTCAAGGGCAGTCGATCACACAAAATATGACTTTGGTTGGCCAGGCAGGTGGGTTCGAATCCCGCCAAACGATTCGATATCGAGTGGACAACCTGGCAGTGCCTCAGGGCAAATTGCGATACGAGGTAGAGGTCCCCTACACCATACCCCCAATATCCGAAACTCGGACGGCCAGAAAGGTCATCGAGGAGCGCAGCTTAGCCCCCAATTCGTGCTTTTTTTTCAACTCAGCGACGCCAGGCTGGACCACCAGCACATACAAACATTGGTATAGACAAAACGACCAGCCGGCTTGTGGTGCGCTACGGCCCGTCTTGCGCGAAAGCGCACGCTTGGGGATGAGTCTGGTCGAGGCCCTTAATGAACAGGGACGGTCGGGGCCCGGCTGCTTTACCGAGTCAGGTAACTGGGATTTTACGAGTGCTGATTTCGTTTCGCCCGATCTGACCGCTATTCCAAGCTGGGCGAGAGCTCAGGGCTTTGACTTGCAAGCAGTGATCGAAGGCTTGGGAGTAATGGGCGAACCAGCCGAGCCGATCAACTTGCAGCTTATAGTCGAACTCCGGGATGGTAGGGTTTATGCGGAAGCTGATGCGAACGAGCGGTTCGTTTTCCATGACGTGGAAGAAGATGGGCCGTTTTTTGGATGGAGCAAGCCTAAGGCCGCTAATGACGACATCCGACGAATTCGCATTCGAATTTTCGCCAGGCGCGTCGTAGCTGAGCCCAACGAGGGGATGATTACGCCGTTTGTTTATGTCGACCGTATATGTCCGCGATACTAGAACCTCGCGTGACTTTTAGTGAAAGTGTTTGTCAATTCTGGCCGCTATTGTTTGCGAAAGCCGAAGTCTGAATAGCTGGAAGATAACTTTATGTTCGTTTTGAACTTTCTGTCGTATTATCTTTCTGTCACCCAGTTCGGAGGTCGTCTCAAAGCTCATCGAGAAGCGATCCGCAGTTCCCTTTAACGCTTTTACCCGAACCGCAGTTTTGCAGGTAAAACCCTCGTGATGAACCGTTCCTCATTCGTCATTCCCTGCGTCTTAATTTTCACGCTTCTTTTTTGTTCATTTCTAATCACCGCGAACTCGCAGGCGGCGGGATGTTCGGGCGACCTGTTTGCTACAAATCTGATTATTCCGTCGAGTCTCCCTGCTGCAGTTGTTTTTGCCGATTTCAATAACGATGGAAAAGCTGACTTAGCGGTCGCGAACTTTTTAATGAATACCGTTTCTGTTTCGCTTGGCGATGGCTCAGGAGGGTTCGGGACACCTATAGCAACGCAAATCACCCCCAGTGCAATGTCAATC
>Ga0207694_10004229_pt1 | contig 11238 bp, 8 predicted proteins | sample KBSC34metaG_FD_184353 | JGI IMG/M metagenome (GOLD analysis project Ga0207694, IMG submission 184353) | Corn rhizosphere microbial communities from Kellogg Biological Station, Michigan, USA - KBS C3-4 metaG (SPAdes) (version 2) | ecosystem: Host-associated > Plants > Roots > Rhizosphere > Soil...
TGGACACCATCATGGTGGGCCATCTGCCGCGGCCTGCAGTGTCGATTGCATCGGCGGCGCTGGGGCAGGTGCTGTACAACACGCTGGGGTTTGGTGTCGGCGGTGTGCTGTTTGGGCTGGATACGTACATATCACAGGCACACGGCGCGGGGGAGAGGGAGGACGCCAACCGCTGGCTGCTTGCGGGCGTGGTACTGGCATGCCTGCTCAGTGGTTTGCTGATGGCCATGATCTGGCTGGGGCCCGTGGCGCTGGAGCGGCTGCCGGTCGATCACGAAGTGGTCGAGCAGGCGACGGGATTTCTGGAGATGCTGAACTGGGGATCGCTGCCGCTGTTTCTTTACATGACACTGCGGCGGTATCTGCAGGCCTTCAATCACACCAGGCCAATTGCACTAGCTGTAGTAAGCGCAAACCTCGTGAATGCCGGTCTCGACTGGGTGCTGCTATTCGGCCACCGCTGGACGGTGGCGGGGCATGTGATTGCGGTGCGCGCCTACGGCGTGGTGGGATCGGCGGCGGCAACGTCGCTGGCGCGGTTGTATCTCGCGGGATTTGTGGCGGCGGCGGTGTGGTGGCTGGATCGGCGGCATGCATACGGATTACTCGGCTCAAACGAAGCATGGGCGCTGATGTGGGTGCGCCTCAAACGGCTGGTGGCGCTCGGCGCGCCGGTAGGCGGGCAGATCTTTGTGGAGATTTCGATCTTTGCGGCGGTGACCGCGCTGATCGGGACGCTGGGGCCGGTGCCGCTGGCCGGGCACGAGATCGCGCTGAACTGCGTGTCGACAACGTTTATGGTGCCGTTTGCCATCTCGGCGGCGACGGGCGTACGAGTGGGGCAGGCAATCGGACGCGGCTCGCATGCGGACGCGCGTGCGGCAGGTTGGGCTGGAATCGTACTAGGTGCAGGATTCATGCTCTGCATGTCCGCTTTGCTGGTGGCTATACCGGCCCGGATTGCGGGCGGATTCACGCATGGCGCAGATGTAATCCGGGCGGCTGTGCCGCTGCTGCTGGTGGGCGCGGCGTTCCAGTTCTTTGACGGCGTGCAGGTAACGGCCACCGGTGCGCTGCGCGGCGCCGGCAATACGCATGCGGGGTTGGTAGCGCACTTGGTGGGCTACTGGGTGGTGGGATTACCGATCGGATTGTGGCTAGGGCTGGGGCACGGCTTGTCTGGACATGCAATGGGCGCGACGGGGTTGTGGGTCGGGTTGTGCGCAGGGCTTATGTTCGAGGGCGTGGCCCTGACGGCGGTGTGGGCGAGGACGGTACTGGCAGGACTGGTACGGCGGGCTTAAGCATTCAGCAGCTTTTCGGTTCTCAATATTTAAGTGCTGGGCAGTTGTTCACGGACCCGCGTGCGCGAGCGTGTCGTGATCGCGATTGCCGCTGCGACGATCATTGCGCCGCCGATAAGCGCAGAGGGACCAAGACTGTCTCCGAGCAGGAATATGCCAAGGATGGAGCCCAGCAGCGGCTCCAGATTCAACAGAACTCCCGCCTGCGAGACCGGCACCTTCTGGATGCCCCAGTTCCACAGCAGCGTGGTTGAGGCGGTGCACAGCAGGCCGCTGGCAGCGGTCGCCACCCATACCCGCGGCGAGACATGCGCCACCGGCGGGATTCCATAGAGGAAAGGCACGCAGACCGCGAGCATCAGCGTGCCCGAGATAGTTACCCATGCTGTAACCGTAACCGCAGAGTGGCGCTGGACAAGATACTTGTTAAGCAGAATCCAGCCCATTGCGATGACCAGCGATAAAACAACCAGCAGATCACCGGTCAGGGTTGGCGAAGAGATCTGCGCGGCGATGTGAGATTCCGTGTGCCTTAACTCGCCCGGGTGGCGCGCGCCAAGCGCGATCATCGCGGCGCCCACAGTAGAAACGCAGAGCGCGATCCAGCCGGTGAGGTCCATGCGCTCATGCGCGAAGATCGTCGCGGCAACCGCGACCAATACCGGCGCGGTTCCAACCATCAGCGAAGCGTGAGAGACAGTCGTGCGTGCGAGCCCGGAAAACTGCACCAGAAACTGAAGCGGGATACCCAGCAGTGCGCACGTCAGCAATGCGCCCCAGTCCCTGCGTGTGAAGCGCGCGCGGTGCGTGAAGAGCAATGGAGCCAGCACCAACGCGGCAAAGCTGAAGCGGTAAAGGACCATCGCGCCAACGTTCATCTCGGCGAGTGCAATCTTGCCGAAGAAAAATCCGCAGCTCCAAAAGGCGCCAGCCATGGCGCATGCGATGAAGCCGAGACTGCGTTGACGTTGCGCGGAGTGCATCCGCTTCTATTGTCGCGCGAAGCTCACCACACGCGGCACGAGTTCTGCGGTACCGATGGCGTTCCTACCTTGCAGCCGAAGGCACCCGCAAAGCCCGGCTGGTTCACAATCACGCCGTCGACGCGAATGCGATCCGGCGCATGCGGGTCGGTGAGCACCAGCGAGCGCACCGCCTGTGGACGTGTGTTCGCACACCAGTTCTGCGCATAGGCGATGTAGAAGCGCTGCGTCGCGGTAAATCCATTGACCTTCGCCGCGAAATCGAGATGCTGCTGCTGCGCGCGCTCCATGTACGCCATGAAGGCGAGGAACAGGCCGCCATTGTCGGCAGTATTTTCGCCCAAAGTCAGCGCACCGTTGACCTTGACGTCATCCGCGGGCTTGTCGGCGGCGCCGGCGTCAAAGCTGGAGTACTCCTTTACCAGACAGTCTGTGCGCGTGGTGAAGTTTTTGAGGTCGTCCGGAGTCCACCAGTTGTCGAGGTTGCCCTTAGCGTCAAACTTGCGGCCTTCGTCGTCAAAGCCGTGCGTCAACTCGTGCCCAATGACGGCGCCAATGTGGCCATAGTTGACCGCAGCATCTTCGGACTGGTCGTAGAAGTTCGGCTGCAGGATGCCGGCCGGGAAGTTAATGTCGTTCATGCTGGGGTCATAGTAGGCATTCACCGTAGGCGGAGACATGTCCCACTCGCCGCGGTCCACCGGCTTGCCAATCTTGTTCAGCTGGCGGTCATTCTCAAAGGCGCTGGCACGCAGCTGGTTGCCCAGCGCGTCATCGCGGCTGATTGTGAGCATGGAGTAGTCGCGCCACTTATCGGGATAGCCGATCTTGTTAGCAACGGCTGCGAGTTTCTCATGCGCGCGGGCCTTGGTGGCGGCAGACATCCAGTCGATCTGGTCGATGTCGCGCCCCATTGCGGCCTCGATATCGTGCACCATCTCAAGCATCTTTGCTTTGCTGTCGCCGGCAAAGTACTGCTCTACATACAGCTTGCCCAGGGCCTCGCCCACCGCAGCGTCCACAGAGGCGGAGCAGCGCTTCCAGCGCGGCCGCTGCTGCTGCGTTCCATTGAGAGTGTGGCTGTAGAAATTGAAGTTCTCATCGTCGAACTGGTGCGGCAGGTTACGCGCCACCGCCGTGAGCAGGTGATAGCGCAGATAGGCCTGGAGGGTCGCCATGTCCGTGGACTTGAGCAGGCGCGCAAGCTCAGGCAAAAAGTCCGGCGTAGCGTTATTGATCTCCGTGACGCGTGGCGAGTGTATGGCATCTTCATATGCCGCGAAGTTGAATCCGGCCAGCGCGGATTGAACTGTGGCGACAGGCACAAGGTGGTAGGTTTTCTCCGGCTCGCGCATGTCCACCACGCCGAGCGACGCTTTGGCCAGCGCAGCCTCAAGAGCAAGAATGGCGTCCGCTTCCTTTTGCGCCTGCGCGGCAGGTTCGCCGGAAAGAGTGAGCATCTTGGCGACATGAGCTACATATTGCTTCCGCAGCTCGACATCTTTGTCGCCGGTGCGCAGGTAGTAATCCTTCTCCGGCAGACCAAGGCCGCCCTGCTGGATGTAGGCGATCTGCTTGCTGGCATCCTTGAAGTCCTGCTGCTCGCCATAGCTAAAGAAGGCCTCAATGCTGTTGCGCTGCATGTCGCCCACAAGCGCTGCCAGCGTGGCAGGCGATTTTTTGAGGGCGACGATGCGGTCCAGCAACGGCTGGATGGGCTTAAGGCCGCGAGCGTCGAGAGCTGCAGTATCCATGCAGGCGTGGAAGTAGTCGCCTATCTTTTGCTCGTCGGCTGTGCGCGCCGCGCCGCCCGCCTCGGCTTTCTGCAGGATCGTATTGAGCCGCGCCGTGTTGACGTTGTATAGGACGTAGAAGGCGTCAGCGTCGGCCTGGTCAGGGGGGATGGGGTGATTGGCGTTGAACTTGCCGCAGGCGTACTGGTAGAAGTCCTTGCACGGGTCGGCCGCGAGGTCGATCGAGGAGAGGTCGAGCCCGGGTAATGGCTTCTCGGCAGCAGCTGGCGCGGGCGCCGCGACGGGTTGTTGGGCGCGTGCAGACAGTGTGAAGGTAAGCGCGACGAGGGCTGCGGAGACGGCAAGAACGCGGTAGCTCATTGCTTTCACTTGTATCATTCCCGGAAGTTTCAGGTCAGACGAGGGAGCTGTGTTTACACAACCTCATAGCCCGATTTGAGTGCAAGAAACGGAGTGTTTCTCATCTGGCGTCTGCGCTAAAGTCCTGCTGATGGGCAAAGAAGAGGGCCCTCCGTGGATGGCAAATAGCTTGACCATCGCAAAGCTTGCGCAGGCCGCCGATATTCTGCATGGCTCGTCGGATCTCGCATCACGAATCGAAACGCTCGACTGGCAAGAGATTGCCCAAGAGTTGAATGAGCAAGGCAGTGCGGTCCTCAAGCACATTCTGGCTCCGGAACAATGTGAGGCTCTTGCAGGGTTGTACTACAGCGAGGCCGAGTTCCGCAGCCGAGTTGTCATGAGCCGGCATGGCTTTGGGCGCGGAGAGTACAAGTACTTCAGTTACCCATTGCCAGAGATCGTTGAGAGTTTGCGCAACTTGCTGTATCGCAACCTGTCTCCTGTTGCCAATCAATGGAACGAAGCGATGAAGATTGAAGTCAGGTATCCGCAAGAACACGCCGAGTTTATTCGGCGGTGCCACAATGCCGGCCAGACTCGCCCAACTCCACTGCTTCTTCAATATGCTGCCGGCGATTACAACTGCCTGCATCAGGACCTTTACGGTGAGCACGTATTTCCAATCCAGGTCGCATTTCTGCTCTCTGAGCCGGGGCGGGACTTTACCGGAGGGGAGTTCGTGCTGACCGAGCAGCGTCCACGAATGCAATCGCGAGCGCAGGTGGTGCCTCTGCGCCAGGGAGATGCTGTGGCCTTTGCGGTTCATCATCGTCCGGCGCAGGGAACGCGCGGAACCTATCGCGTCAACCTTCGCCATGGCGTAAGCCGTCTGCGTTCAGGGCAACGGCATACGGTTGGCATCATCTTTCACGACGCCAGCTAGAGGCATGTGTGCTTGCAACACTCTTCGAGGACCTGCCAGAACCGAGACTTTCACAAGAGGCACTCGGCCCAGGAACCGCGATCCTAAGCGGATTCGCGCTTGAAGCGGAATCCGCACTGATTCCGGCTCTCAAGACAGTCGTCGAGCAGGCACCACTTCGGCACATGATCACTCCTGGCGGATTTCGCATGTCAGTCGCAATGACCAACTGCGGTGAGCTGGGATGGGTGACAGACCGAACAGGCTATCGCTATGACGCAATTGATCCCGAGACGGGAAGGAGATGGCCTGCAATGCCTGCGGCCTTCCTTGAACTGGCCAGAGGCGCGGCGCAGAAGGCAGGCTTCCCGATGTTTTCTCCTGACGCATGCCTCATCAACCGTTATGAGCCGGACTCGAAGCTGTCGCTTCATCAGGACAAGAACGAGCTGGATTTTGACCAGCCCATTGTTTCGGTGTCTCTCGGATTGCCGGCAGTGTTTCAATTCGGCGGCATGGAACGGTCCGAAAAAACACTCCGCGTCCCTGTGGTCCATGGCGATGTCGTCGTATGGGGCGGCCCAGCCCGGCTGCGCTATCACGGCATTGCGCCATTGAAGTCAGGCGTACACCCGGTGATGGGAGGTTATCGTTACAACCTCACGTTTAGAAAAGCAGGATGATCTTCGATCGACGCAATTTGAGAGCTAAAAACGGAGTGTTCAGAATGCTCTGAAATCAGAAGATGTCCTCATGCATAGAGCTATTGAACCCTCCATCCTCTACTTCGGAACTCCGGTTGTCCTCGTCAGCACCCGCAATGAAGACGGCAGCATCAACGTAGCCCCAATGTCGTCAGCGTGGTGGCTGGGCTGGAGCTGCATGATTGGGCTTGCCAGTGTTTCCAAGACCACGGAAAACCTTCTGCGCGAACATGAATGTGTGCTCAATCTTCCGTCGGTGGCCCAGGTGGAAGCAGTGAATCGGCTTGCGAAGACCACGGGGTCCGATCCCGTGCCCGGGTCGAAACTCAGCCGAGGATATCGGCATGAGAGAGACAAATTCGGCATTGCAGGCTTGAATGCGCTTCCTTCGGAGTTGGTGCAGGCCGCGCGGGTAGCCGAATGCCCAGTCCAGATGGAAGCTGTGTTGCAGGCCAAACATCCGTTCGGCGGATTCGAGGCGCAACGCATCTACGGCGACCATCTGGAAACGGCAAACATCATGGCGCTGGAACTGAAGATCGTCCGGGTACACGTAGAGGAGGGCCTGTTGCTGGACGGGAAGGCAAACCACATCAATTCCGACTTATGGAAACCTCTCATCATGAGCTTCTCTCATTTTTACGGTTTGGCGGACGGACGGATAACGCCCTCCAGGCTGGCAGAGATCCCCGAAGAGTCTTATCGCCCGGCCGCGCACATGTCCGATTTACGGCAAGCATCGAATGCAGGCAAGTGAAGCGGAGCTTCCCCGCACGCTAAGACTTTGACCAGAAAATCATAGTTAGCTGTCTATTGGCGGCCTTCGCGCGTCTGTGAAAGAGTGGAGCAGACGATGAGGGCTGTATGGCCATTCCGGTGAACGGACGGAGCATGCTACGGCGCGCAACAGTTTTATGCGCGGTGCTTGCTGCAATGGCGTACCACCAGGCCGCAGCTGCAACTGTCGATGTGCGTCCGGGCGCTCTGCCGCCCCCGATCCGCATTGCCATGGAGCCGATGGGCTTTCAGCAGCCAAGCGGAGGTTTCCTGCTACGCGGCGGCAGCGGGCTGACCGTCGACTTCGTCGACAATGATCATGTGCTGCTCACCTTCCAGTCGCACGGCGTCATCAAGCGCGCTGCAGACGAGCAACCGGGCGATGATGACCACATGGTCGAAGCCCTGCTGCTGGAGCTGCCGACCGGCAAGGTGCTGGCGCGAACTGAGTGGCGGCTGCACGATACGCTGCAATATCTGTGGAACATCGGACACGGGCGCTTTCTGCTTCGCGTGCGCGACAAGCTGACCATGCTGGCCCCTCTGGAACGCCTCGCGTCTGGGGACGCGTTCCGCGGCACCCCGGTGCTCGACCTCAGCTCTAACGGCAACTCGCGCCATATCGTTGCGCTCATACTCTCCAGCAATGAGGACCTGCTGACACTGGAGACAACGCAGCAGCAGCAAGCACCAGACGGCGCAGAGAGCCATGTGAGCTTCTCAGGCGGCGAGAGCGCAGTGCAGATCAACTTTTATCGTCTGGACATTGTTCCGGACGGCTTCCACGCACAGCTTGCGGGCATCGTGCACGCTCAGGAGCCGATAAAAGTTCCCATGACGCGTGCCGGTATCCTGGATATCCTCCCCGACGGCAAGAATCGCTGGCTCTTCAACTTCAATGAGCATGCAGGCAAAGTGGATGAGCTGGCGGAGTGGGACACTACCTGTTTTCCACGCGCGACCTTCGTTAGCCATAGCGAATTTGTCGCCTTTGGCTGCCGCGGCAGCGACGACGCGCCGGAGATCGCCGGCTTTAACATGAAAGGCGAAGAGATGTGGGAGCAGCGGCTGTATGAGAACTTCGTCTCTCCGGGGAATTTTGCCTTCGCTCCTTCTGCAGGGCGCTTTGTGCTGGAGCGCACGCTGGTGAATGGCGATATCGACTCGAGCTTTGGCTTAACCCAAGCGCTGGCAGGGGGCGAGGAGGTGCGCGTCTACCAGACCGAGACCGGAAAGATATTGCTAAAGGTGAACGTACTGCCCGTGGAGCGGGCGGGCGGTAACTTTGCCCTATCGCCGGATGGAATGCGGCTTGCTACGTTTGACCAGACCTCGCAGCGCAAGACCTCCCGGATAGGCGATACCTATATGGAGACGCTGACGTCGCTGGTGGTCTACCCGCTGCCGCCATTGAGCGTGAAAGTACGAGCCCAGATCGACCAGATGGAGGCAAATGCCCCTGCGGATAATGGTGCCCGCATCGATGCCGCGCTGATGCGCATTGGCAGAGAGCAGCAGGCAGGGGCAGCGAGTCAGGCGCCGAAGCTGCCGGTGGCTGCTGCGGTGGTGAACCCTGAAGCCAGCAGTAACTCTGGGGATGTAAGCGTGAATACAGCGCCGGCCGACGAAAAAGAGCCGGGCAATCCGGCCCTGATGGGACAGCTGCCAGATGCACCGGGCCTCGGTGCAGCGGCTAATGTATCTGATGAAGAGCAGTCAGGTCAGCATGGGCCACCGACCCTCTACCAGCCCGGCGAAACCCCACAGACAGCACCGCGGAAGAAGCCTGAATAACAATGCCTGCGCGGGTAGCGCAGGCATTTGGAATATCAGGATCCCAAACGAAAAATTACGCTGCTGACTTCTTCGCAGTCACAACCGCTTTGACGCGCGCGTTCAGGCGGGCCTTATAGCGGCTGGCGGTGTTCTTGTGCAGAACGCCCTTCTGCACACCCTTATCCAGAGCAGACACCGTCTGCGAGTAGCTGGCCTGCAGGGTCTTCTTGTCGCCGGCGGCGATTGCCTCGCGCAGGGCGCGCAGGCTTGAACGGAGCTTCGTCTTGTTGGCGCGGTTCACCGCAGTCTTGGTTTCGGTCTGGCGGGCGCGCTTCAGCGAGGAGACATGATTTGCCATTTGGTTCTGAACTCTCTTGGGTTCCGCAGGTGCGGAGAAATAAGTGCAGCGGAAGGCGGGTTTCGCCGCGTCGCCGCAAGCCTTAAGTCTACGGGAATGAGCAAGCGGGGTCAATCGGCAAATCTCCCAGCCGGGGAATTCCGCTAAACCGAACTAAAATCAAGGTGTGGATGGGCAGGCAGGTCGAATGGAAGGCGGCAATCCGGAGCAGGCTACTTCAATCGAAGCACCAGCCAGGTCCATCTCCCGTCTGATTGCAATCGACATGGACGGCACCCTGCTGGGCGAGTCGGGACAAGTCAGCCCGCGCACCCTGGCCGCAATCCTGGCAGCACAGAGCGCAGGCGTCGAGATCGTCGTCGCCACTGGCCGCCGCCACGCCTACGCAATGCGCGTACTGCGTCCGCTGGAGCTGCCTCCTAGCTGCACGCTCATCAGCTCGAATGGCGCCACTACTCGCACACTGGGATCGCGCGCAGCGTCCATCCCCACTGCACTTATCTCCCGTGCTCATCTTCCCACTGAGACTGCTCTCTGGCTCTGCTCCCACCTCGGCGAGTACCGTAATGCTCTCGTCCTCACCTTTGACACCGTCGCCGCTGATGGCCCCAACCATGGCGATGACACCCGCGGAGCTCTTGTCGTGGAGCATCTTGAAAACCTCCAGCAGTCGATTACTCGCTGGATGGAAGCCAACGCCCCCTACATTGCTCATGTGAATCCGATTGAAGACGCCCTCGCGTACGCCGATCCGCTTGAGCAGTCACTGGCGCCGGCCAATCCGCCCATCCAGGCCATGCTCTGCGGCACCGTGGAGCGCATGCGAGCGGCAGAGGCCCACCTGTTAAGCGATCCACGCGTCGTCGCCGTCGGACATACGGATAATGAGCTGGAGCCGCACCACGAGATCGCGCTGCACCGCACGGAATATCCCGCTCGCGATCTTTCCATTCTGGACATTCTGCCAGCCGGTTGCAGCAAGGGCGCCGCCCTGCTGGCCTATGCCGCTACGCGAGGAATTCAGGCCAGCGAAATCCTCGCTATCGGCGACAACTGGAACGATGTCTCCATGTTTCAGGCAGCCGGTGCGGCAATCCTGATGGACAACGCGCCCGATGATCTGAAAGAACTGGCACACGCGCGCGGCTGGCAGATCGGGCCGTCCAACCGCGACGATGGCGTTGCAATCGCCATCGAAGACGCGCTTGCTCTCGCCGCTACTGTTTGATCGCTGCCAACGCCTGCGGCAGTTTCGTATAGATTCCACCAAAGCCGCCATTGGAGAGGATCGCGACCACATCTCCCGCACGCAACTGCGGCGCAACGATAGCGACGATTGCGTCTGCGTCCGCGCTGAGTACTGCCTCTTGCCCCCTCGCGCGTAGTGCCGTGACAACGTTCTCCGGATGCAGTCGCTCATTCTCCGGAATCGCCTCCGACTTAAAAACGTTGGCCAGCACACTGCGGTCCGCAAGCGCAAGACTGTCGACCAGGTCCTGCTCAAAGACGTTGCGACGCAGCGTGTTGGAACGCGGCTCCAGCACCGCCCACAGCCTTCTGCCGGGATATGCCGAACGCAATGCGCGCAGTGTCTCGCGGATCGCCGTAGGATGGTGCGCGAAGTCGTCAATGATAGTGATGCCGCCGACCTCGGCCCTCACCTCCAGACGCCGCTTCACGGACTTGAATGTGCGCAACGCCTCGGCGATGGCCTCTGCCGGAATGCCCTGCCCTGCAGCGAGCGCAGCAGCTGCCGTCGCGTTCAGTGCATTGTGCTCACCGGCCATCGGCAGGCTGAGGTCGGCAAAGCACTCGCCTGCGCGCAACAGCGTCCATTGCGACCCGCCGCCCTCATGCCGCAGATTCGTGATGCGCCAGTGAGAGTCCGCGGCGAAGCCGTAGCGCTCCACCGCGCAGAAAGCCTTCGCCACGCACTCGCTCACATTCTCACTGCCATCGAAGGCCACGATGCGTCCGCGCCACGGAACGAGATTCACCAGCCGCTTGAACGCTGTCTTCACCGCAGGCAGGTCCGCATAAATGTCCGCGTGGTCGAATTCGACATGCGTCAGGATTGCCGCATCGGGAAAGTAGTGCAGGAACTTCGGCCCTTTGTCGAAGAACGCCGTGTCGTACTCGTCACCCTCCAGAATGAAGGACTGCCGGATGCCCGCTTCGAGCGGGCGCACCATAAAGCTGGTGCCAAAGTTCTCCGCTACACCACCAATTAGGAACGATGGCGCGAACTCAGGTCGCGTTCTGGCGGCAACTTCATAGATCCACGCCAGCATGGAGGTCGTGGTCGTCTTGCCATGCGT
>Ga0207694_10004230_pt1 | contig 11236 bp, 7 predicted proteins | sample KBSC34metaG_FD_184353 | JGI IMG/M metagenome (GOLD analysis project Ga0207694, IMG submission 184353) | Corn rhizosphere microbial communities from Kellogg Biological Station, Michigan, USA - KBS C3-4 metaG (SPAdes) (version 2) | ecosystem: Host-associated > Plants > Roots > Rhizosphere > Soil...
GAGTCTGAGGTCAGCCGCTGCATGCTAGGGCTTCCAGTCCGCGATGAACAGGTCGAGCTGGTGCTCGCCGGTGGCGTTGCGACTCGATGCCCACACGAGCTGCCTGCCGTCGGGGCTGAACTGCGGAAAGCCATCGAATCCGGCTGCGCTCGTCACCGGCTCGAGCGAGCCCCCGTCGTCGTCGATGAGATACAGGTCGAACTCGCCGCTGTGCGGATTCGTGTAGTTCGATGAAAAGATGATCCGCTTGCCGTCCGGCGTGAAGAAGGGCGCAAAGTTGGCGCCGCCGAGATGCGTGATCTGGTGCTGATCGCTGCCGTCGGCGTTCATCACCCAGATCTCCATCTTGTTCGGCCGCACGATCGACTGGCTCAGCAGCTCCCTGTACTGCGCGAGCTCGGTTGAATCGGTGGGATGGTAGGCGCGATACACGATGCGCTTGCCATCGGGCGAAAAGAACGGCCCTCCGTCGTAGCCGATCGTGTTCGTCAGGCGATGCACGTTCGTGCCGTCGACATTCATCGTGTAGATGTCGAGATCGCCATCCTTGAGCGACGTGAATACGATCGTCTTGCCATCGGGCGACAGCGTGCCTTCGGCCGTGTAGACGTTGTTGTGCGTGAGGCGTTTCGTCTCGCTGCCATCGGCGTTGGCGGTGTAGATGTCGTACTTGTCGAGCCCCCAGACGTACCCTTTCGACGGATCCGGCTTCTTCGGGCAAGCGGTATCGGCCGCACGCGTGGACGAGTAGAAGACCTTCGTGTTGTAGGCGAAGAAGTAGCCGCACGTCGTCTTGCCGGTGCCGTCGGAGATGCGATGCTGCGCCGAGCCGTCGGCGTTCATGACGTACTCCTGGTCGCAGCTCCGGCCGTCGCGGGTGCTCTGAAAGATCAGCCGCTTGCCATCCGTGCTGAAATACGCTTCGGCGTTCTCGCCGCCATGCGTGAGCTGCCGAATGTTGGCCAGGTGCGGCTCCGCGGCGCGCGCTACAGCGGCGGGAGCGGGAGCGGCGGTGGGAGAACGTGCCGCTCCGCCGTGACAGGCAGCCGCGGCCACGAGTGTGGCCGCGGTCATCACCGGACGCGCGTATCGCATGCCGGAAAGCTAATGTCCCGGTGCTGCGTCCGCCCGCGCGATGGAGAAGAGGTCCTTCTGCGTCTGTCCCTTCCGGAGCACATCGAGCGCCTTCATGAGCTGCGGATCATCCGGAATCGTGCGACGGAATGCCGTCGAGTCGCCGAATGCGAGCCGCGCGACCTGCTGCGAGAGCCAGCGGTTCACGAGCGGTGTCGCCGCATCGTACTGCTTGCGGTCGGTGAGGATCTTCGCCGCCGCGAGCCGCTTGTAGAACTCGTCGCGCCACTCGGGCTTCACCGTGAAGTCCTTGCCGACGTGATCCTTCAGCTCGAACGCGTAGCTGTACAGGACGCCCCGCAGCGCCGGAAACTTGGGCGCGATCGCCTTCGCGAACTCCTGCTCCGCGGTGGAGACCGTGTCCTCCGGAACGATGATGTCCGGCGTGATGCCGCCGCCGCCGTAGATCGTGCGGCCGCCATCGCTCTTGTACGCGGGACGGTGCTTCTTCACCGAATCCTGCTCGAGTGAATCGGGCTTCGTGTCTTCGGGCGCAGCCGAGCCCACGACGGAATCGGGATCGATGTGCTTGCGGTTCTTCTGAATCGAGCGACCGCTCGGCGTGTACCACTTGCCCGTGGTGAGCTTCATCGCCCAGCCGTCGTCGAGAGGGAACACGGTCTGCACGAGCCCTTTGCCGAACGACGTGGTGCCGACGACGAGCGCGCGATCGTGGTCCTGCAGCGCGCCGGTGACGATCTCGCTCGCGGAGGCCGAGTATCCGTCGACGAGAACGACGAGCGGGATATTGCCGATGTGCTCTCCGCCGTGCGTGGTGAAGACCTGCGGCGGCCCCTGTCGCGTGCGCACGCTCGCGATCGTCTGACCGGGACCGAGGAAGAGATCGGCGATGTCGAGCCCCTGATCGAGGATGCCGCCCGGATCGTTGCGGAGGTCGAGCACGATTCCCTTCGCGCCCTCGTGGAGCAGCCGATTGACGTTGCCGCGCAGCTCGGTGGCGGAGTTCTCGCTGAACTGCTGCAGCGGCACGTAGGCGACCTTGTTGTCGAGCATCAGTGCGTACGGAACGGCCGGAACGTGGATCTCGGCGCGCGTGAACGCGTGCTCGATCGGCGCGGCGATTCCGGGGCGCGCGAACTTGACCTTCACCTTCGTCCCGATGGTTCCTACGAGAACGTCGGAGACCTGCTGGGAGGTCCAGCCGCGCGTGGAGGCCGTGTCGATGCCGATGATGTGATCACCCTCCGCCACGCCGGCCTGCTCGGCAGGCGTGTGGTCGAACACGCGGACGACGACGATCGCGCCTTCCTGCTGCTCGATCTGCATTCCGATGCCGCCGTACTTGCCGGTGGCCATCGTGGAGAAGCGCTTGAGCTGCGCGGGAGTGTAGAGCTCGGAGTATGGGTCGTCGAGCTGCTGCACGAGACCGCGGGCAGCTTTCTCGAAGAGCTGATTCTGCTGCAGCGTGTCGACGAAGCGCTCGCTGACGAGCGAGAGCACCTGATCGAACACGTGCGCGCCATCGCGGGTGGACTGCCGCTCGATGGCAGCGCCCCCGATGACGATCGGCAGCGCTATGACGCCGAGTAGCGCCGCAGTACGGAGTCGGGACATAAATACCTGGAATGAGGAGACTGGATCTCCTCTGGAATACGGCCGCGCCAGGGGATAGTTCCCTGCGTGCCCTGCGCGTGTGGAGCTGCTACTCCCCTCCGCCTTCGCTCCCTGCATGCGTTGCGCCGCCGCCGCTCACGAGGATCTGCTTCCACGTGAGCTCGGGTCCCTTGCGGAAACCTTTCTGCGTGAGCTTCACGCCCTCGGGTGAGATCGCAACCATGTACGCCGCGCCATCGATGTCGATCTCACGCTTCAGTGTCTTCTCGAGCTTAGTCGCCATGACGAGCACTCCGAGGGTAGGGGTACAACGACGGGGCACGCAAAAATACTGCTCGTGCTACATCACTATATATGAGTTCGGTCCGCCAGCGTGTACACAACATACCATTCACGCGCCTGTTGCTGAACGGTCACGTCGCGCAAGAGACCGGCTGCAATCAGCATCTCGTGCGCTGGCTGCAGAACGCGCTGCAGGTGCGAGGGATAACGCTGCGCCAGGGGAAGCTGTTCGGCTAGGTGGGCGAGTGTAACGCGCCAGCAGACGAGGTGCTCCTCGTGTGCGACCTCGAGGAGGCGATACAGGCGGCGGGCAACGGGCGATGAGAGCGCCATGTACTGGGCGGCCGAGAGGAGGACCGTGTGTCCGGCGGCGATGTTGGCGCGCGCGACGGGCGACAGCGTGACGGAGGCTTCGCCGGGCTCGGAAGCGGGAAATGCGGAGAAGAGGCCGAGCTGGTCCCGGTCGGCGAGCCGGCGCCGCTCGATGACGACGCCGGTGAGGAGGCTGAAGCGGGCATTGACGACGGTGCGCGTGACTCCGTCGAAATACGCCTGCTGGGATTCGAGCGTCGTGTGCTGGAGTCTGGCGAGGGCGGAGCGGAGCTGCTCGTAGGTGCGGCCGTCCACGCGGCGTCCGATCGAGCGAAGAAACGCGTGAAGGGTGAAGGCCACCGTTCCATCCGCGGGGGAGCCGGCCTCCTCGTAGCGGCGCCACAGCTCGACGTAGACGTCCTGGTCGAAGGTGCCCGGAAGGCGATCGCCCGGGTTCGGGAGGACGCGCCATCGGCCGCCCGGGGGCGGCACATACGTGATCGCCGAGTCATCGGCCGAATCACTCAGCCGGAACATCGGAAGGGTTTCGAGCGACCGGTCGAGCGCGATCGTCCGCGCAGCCGTTCGGCGTCGCGAGGCGAGAACCATGTGCCGGAAAGGTGGACTGGTACCGTCAGAGGAGCAAGCCGAGGGGAGCTTTCTAGCGGCTTCAGCCTTGCAATGGAAGCGGACATGAAAAAGGACAACAATCACAAGCGCCCGCTTCTGGAGAAGATCGGGCTCGCAGCGGGCGGCCTCCTTCTGATCCTGTTCACGGTCATTGGGATGGAGTTCACGCTCCACGGCTCGCACATCTCGCATCTGCAGGGAGTCGGCAGCGCCGCGCCGCAGGTGGGCGATCCGCTGTTCACTCGCACCATGGAAGTGTTCACGGGCACCCACCTCGCCGACGGCAATCACGTGACGGTGCTGTTCAATGGCGAGCAGACGTTCCCGGCCATCTGGCGCGAGCTGCGCGGTGCGAAGCAGACGATCACGATCCAGATGTACTACGCCGAGCCCGGGAAGATCGCCGACACGCTCTCGGCGATCCTCCAGGAGCGCGCGCGCGCCGGGGTTTCCGTGCACCTGCTCATGGATGCGTTCGGATCGCAGAACATCACCAAGGGGTATCTCGACACGCTCAAGGCGGCGGGCGTGCACACGGCCAAGTTCCGGCCGGTGCACTGGTACGAGATGCAGAAGCTGCAGAACCGATCCCACGATCGCGTGATCGTGGTCGATGGCCGCGTGGGCTTCACCGGCGGCTTCGGCGTCGCCGACAAGTGGCTGGGCAACGGGCACTCGAAGGACCAGTGGCGGGATACCGACGTGCGCTTCACGGGACCTGCCGTCACACAGCTGCAGGCGACGTTCGCCGATGGCTGGGTGGAGGCCACCGGCGTTCTGTTGACTGGAGAGAAATACTTTCCGAAGGAGCCGATAAAGGAGGAGCCGGCGGAGATGGCCGGTCTGCTCGATGCGCAGCCCACGATCGGCAGCACGCCGGCCGAGCGGTTTCTGGCGCTCAGCATCGCGGGTGCGCGCCATCGGCTGTTCATCACGAACTCGTACTTCGTGCCGAACTACGACTTCAAGCAGCTGCTCATCGAGGCATCGAAGCGTGGCGTGGACGTGCGAGTGCTCACCGTCGGCCCCGAATCGGACGTCAAGGTCACGCGCTACGCGGGACGCAAGCAGTACGATGATCTGCTGAAAGGCGGTGTGCGCATCTTCGAGTTCGCGCCGACGATGATGCACGCGAAGACGCTCGTCGCGGACGGAACGTGGGTGAGCGTCGGGACGATGAACTTCGACAACCGCTCGATGGTCTTCAACAACGAATGCAATCTCAACGTGCTCGATGCCACGACGGGCGCGATGATGGATTCGGTGTTCCTGAACGATCTCGAGTACTCGAAGGAGATCACACGCGCGGAGTTCGAGAAGCGCGGAATCTTCCAGCGTATTCTCGAGGTGGGCTCGTCGGCCCTGGCGCGGCTGCTGTAGACTTTCGCGCGGCGTAACTTTCACGCATGCCACGCCGCGCCGCCGCGGGTCCGCTCGCCTCGTTTCACCCGATCGTTCGCGCGTGGTTCGCGGAGCGGTTCGGTGCGCCGAGCGAGCCGCAGCGGCTGGGATGGCCGGCGATCGCGAGCGGCGAGCACACGTTGATTCTCGCGCCCACCGGCACCGGCAAGACGCTCGCGGCATTCATGTGGGAGCTGAACCAGCTCATCGTGCGCGGACTCGAGTCTCCGCTGCCGAACGCGGTGCAGATCCTCTACATCTCTCCGCTCAAGGCGCTGGGCAACGACGTGCAGCGCAATCTCGAGCAGCCGCTCGCCGAGCTGCGCGCGCGCTTCGAGGCGGAGGGGAAGGCGCTTCCGGAGATCAGGATCGGCGTTCGCACCGGGGACACGCCGGCGTCCGCGCGCGCGCGGATGCTGCGGAAGGCGCCGCACATTCTGATTACGACCCCGGAGTCGCTGAACATCCTGCTGACGAGTATTCGCGGGCGCGGCATGTTCAGCGCGGTGCGCGCGGTGATCGTCGATGAGATCCACGCGGTGGCGGGGACGAAACGCGGAGCGCATCTCGCGCTGACGCTCGAGCGTCTCGAGATGCTGGTCGAGGCGCCGGTGCAGCGGATCGGGCTGTCCGCCACGCAGCGGCCGCTCGAGGAGGTCGCGCACTTCCTGGGCGGGCTGCTCGCATCCGGGGACACCGATGCCGCGCCGGTGTTTCGTCCGGTGACCATCGTGGATTGCGGGCTCGTGAAGCAGATGGAGCTGAGCGTGGTGTCGCCGGTGCCCGATCTGGGAGAGGTGAGCGGAAGCGTGTGGCCTGCGGTGGCGGAGCTGGTGCTCGCGTACATTCGCCAATCGCGAACGACGCTCGTGTTCGTGAACAACCGCGCGCAGGCGGAACGGATCGCGGCGCGTGTGAACACGCTCGCCGACGAGCAGCTCGCGCGGCCGTATCACGGCTCGCTCGCGCGCGAGCGACGGCTCGAGCTGGAGCGCGCGCTCAAGGCCGGCGAGCTGCCGGCATTGATCTCCACGAGCTCACTCGAGCTGGGCATCGACATCGGCTCGGTGGATCTCGTGATCCAGCTCCAGAGCCCGAAGCGCGTGAGCGCGGGGCTGCAGCGCGTGGGGCGCGCGGGGCACAACCTGGGCGCGGTGAGCCGGGGCGTGATGGTCCCGACGTTCCGCGATGATCTCGTGGAGAGCGCGGCGATCGTGGAAGCGATGCGCGCGGGCGACGTCGAGCCCACGCGCGCGATCCAGAATCCGCTCGACGTGCTCGCGCAGAGCATCGTCGCGATGGTGAGCGTGGACGACTGGACCGCCGGAGATGCGTTCGCGCTCGTGCGCCGCGCGTATTCGTATCACCGGCTCACGCGCGCGGCGTTCGACGAGGTGCTGGCGATGCTCTCGGGGAAATATTCGTCCGAGCTCGCGGCCGAGCTCGAGCCGCGCATCACGTGGGACCGCGTGAACGACCGGCTCGCGGGCACACGTGCGTCGCGCATGATGGCGGTGATCTCCGGCGGGACGATTCCCGATCGCGGGCTGTACACGGTGAACCTCGCCGATCGCACGCGACTGGGCGAGCTCGATGAGGAATTCGTGCACGAGTCTCGCGTGGGCGATGTGTTCCAGCTCGGATCAGCGACGTGGCGCATCCGCGCCATCGAGCACGATCGGGTGATCGTGACCCCCGCTCCGGGAGCACCGGCGCGGATGCCGTTCTGGCATGGCGAGTTCTCGACGCGCTCGGTGCCGCTGAGCGCGCGCGTGGGTGCGCTCCGGCGCGAGCTCGCGACGGTGAATGTCGACGACGACTCCGTGAATGCGGGGCTGGAGGCGCGCTACGGCGTGGACGCGGCCTGCGCGCTGTCGCTGCGGTCGTACATCGCGGAGCAACGCGCGTCGACGGGCGTGGTACCGGACGATCTGACGCTCGTGATCGAACAGTTCCGGGACGAGATGGGTGCGCTCAGGATCATTCTGCACTCGGTATTCGGCGGACGCGTGAATGCGCCCTGGGGAATGGCGCTCGCGCAGCGCGTGCGGGAGGCGTTGCCGGGGATGGAAGTGCAGGTGCAGACGACCGACGACGGAATCATGCTCCGCCTGCCGGATCTCGGAACGAGCGCGCCCTTATCGGCGCTCATGCATCTCTCGGCCGAGGAGGCGCAGACGCGCGTCATGGACGAGGTGGGGAGCACGTCGCTCTTTGGCGCGCGTTTCCGGATGAACGCAGCGCGGGCGCTGCTGCTGCCGCGCGGATCGCCGCGGCGACGGATGCCGCTCTGGCTGCAGCGTCTCAAGGCGCTCGACCTGCTCGATGCCGTGCGGCGCTTCCCGAGCTTTCCGATTCTCGTCGAGACGTATCGCGAAGTGTTGCAGGACGCGTTCGACATGCAGGCGCTGAAGGAGGTGCTCGATGCGATCGGCGCCGGACGCATCACCATGCGGACGGTGGAGACCGAGCGTGCTTCGCCCTTCGCGGCGAGCCTGCAGTTCGGGTTCGTGATGGACTGGCTCTACGGCGATGACACGCCGCGGGCGGAGCGACAGGCGGCGCTGTTGTCGATCGATCGCGGGCTGCTCGACGAGGTGATGGGCACCGAGGGTGCCGACGAGGGAACGCTGGAGGCGATCGAGCAGCTGCTCGCGGAGCGTCGCGGCACGGCGCCCGGGCGGCAGGCGCGGACGGCGGATGAGCTGGCGGCGCTGCTCGATCGTGCGGGCGATCTCACGGTCGATGAGCTGCGCGCGCGTGTGGCCGATGCGGAGGGATGGCTGGGCGCGACCGATCCGATGCTCGAGCTGCTGGATGCGGGGCGCGCGGTCGCGATCCCGTTCGAATCGGAGCTGGCGAGCGAGTGGCGCATCGTGCTCACCGAGTCGATCGGGCGGTATGCGGCGGCACGCGCGCCGGAAGCGCTGACCCGCGTGCGGGCGACATCATCGCTGGTCGAGCGCGATGCGGCGGAGGTCGTTCCGGCCGCGATGCTGGGTGTGGTGCTCGAGCCGAAGGTCGCGCGGCGCGAGATTCTAGCGCGGTGGCTCGCGCTCGCCGGGCCGGTGACGGTGCGCGAGATCCACGCGAGATACGGATGGCCCGAGCCGTGGATCGAGAAGCGGCTTCGCGAGTGGGAGGAGAACGGGAAGCTGGTGCGCGGCCGCTTTCGTCGCGAGGTCGAGGCGCCGGAGTGGACGACGCGCCGCATCGTCGAGCTGGCTCGTCATCGCGCGCTCGCCGCGCTCAGAAAGCAGATCCAGGCGGTGGACCTCGCGAGCTTCACCGCGTTTCTCCAGCGCTGGCAGCATCTCGATCCCCGCGAGCATCTCGACGGTGCGAGTGGCGTGAGCGCGATTCTGCAGCAGATGAGCGGACTGCCGCGGGCGCCGGCCGCGTGGGAGCGCGACATCCTGCCGGGGCGGCTCGAGCGCTACGATCCCGCGTGGCTCGCGCAGCTCGCCTCGAACGGAACGGTCGTGTGGGCCGGCGGGAGCCGTCCGGATCCCCGCGACGCGCCCGCGCTCGCGAGCGTGCGCTTCTTTCCTCGTGGAGAAGGAGCGATCTGGCTCGACGATGAGAACGATCCGCCGCTGAGCGCGAACGCGGAGGCCGTGCGCGAGGCGCTCGAACGGATCGGCGCGTCGTTCGTCGCGGACATTCAGGCGGCGACCGGCCTGACGTCGCTCTCCGTGCGCGACGCCCTGCGCGAGCTCTCGGCGCTCACGCTGGTGACGAACGACAGCATCGAGGCGCTGCGCGAGGTCGTGCGCACGCGCTCGATTCCGGGGCGGTCTCGCACTGCGCGCGGACAGGCGCTCCAGGATCCGACGCGATGGCTTCCCGAGAGCTTCGAGGCGACGCCCGGACGTCCGGTGTACCAGCGGGTGCCGAGCCAGCGGCGGCTGCCGAAGTGGAGACGTCCCGATCTGCCCGGGCCGGTGTCCGGGTGGGTGGGCCGCTGGTCGCTGCTACGCACGCCCGGCACGTGGGGCACGCGTCCCGATGAGGAGGAGCATGCGGAGCAGATCGCGCGCCAGTGGCTGGAACGCTACGCGATCGTCACGCGCGACTGGTGGCGGCGCGAGCGGCCGCCGGTGGGTTGGCGCGCGATCTACCGGGAGCTCAAGCGTCTCGAGTATCGCGGCGAGGTGCGCCGCGGCTATTTCGTGGAGGGGATGGGTGGCGCGCAGTTCGCGCTGCCGGAGGCGGTCGAGCGGCTTCGCGCGCAGCCCGAGCTCGATGCGGACGCGCCGATCATCGTGATGTCCGCGGCGGATCCGGCGAATCCGTACACGCTGGCACTCGAGTCGATCGCGCGCGGCTCACTCGTGCGCCCGCGCGGTGCGGGCGCACTGCTGCTCACGCGGAGAGGACTCGTGATCATGAACGCCGAGGGGCGCGGCAGGCGCATATCGATCGCGACCGATGCGTCCGATGCGGATGTGACGGCGGCCGCGCGCCAGCTGGGGGAGTATCTCTCGCGCGGCACACCCGCTGGCGCGCGCGCCGCGCGCGATCCGCGCATCGAGAGCATCGACGGCGAGCCCGCGGGGGGGAGCGCGCACGCCGAGTCGATCATGGACGCAGGCTGGCGCCGCGCGACGGATGGGTTGGTGTTCTACCGGTTGTGAGCTATGTAGCTGGTCGGGCAGGGCGAACCGAACGTGCCGACGACGTGCACGAATCCGATGAGTGATGACGAATCGAATCAGCACAATCCGGCGGTTCTCTTGCGAGCGATCGAGCACTTCAGCTGCTTCAGTTGCCAACCAAAGAAATACCTCTTCTCACGCGCCCCGACCCACCGCCGCACACTGATTCGATCCGTTCAATCCGTATCGCAGTTGTTAACGCCTTGAATCGCGCGACTCTCAACCCTGGCGGCAACCGCCGCTCTGGCTGGCTCTGATCAATTGGAACTGCAGAACAAACGGATCGAACGGATCAAACGGAAAAGGCAAACCACAGAGCAAGCTTTTCGGATTCTACCGAATGTCCGCCCGCCCGAGCGCCGCGCGCACGGCCTCGCGCATCGCCACGACGGCCTCCTCGCTCGATGCCGGCGAGTCGTCGCGCACGTGGAGCTCGATTCCATCCGCCACCTGAACGCGATGCCACACCGCATCGTGGGAGCCGTTGTCCGCGACGACGCCATCGGCTCGGGCGCCGAGTGCCGGCGCGAGCGAGGAGGCGACGCGGCGCTCGAGCGCATCGCCCGTGAGGCCGGTGACCTCGACCTTGATCTTTTCCAGCGTGAGACCTTCGCGCTGGCGGATCTTGATGAAGAGCAGCTGCAGCAGATGGCGATAGCCGTACGTCGCCGCCGTGCCCGTGCCGTCCGGATGGTCGAGGAGGCCAGTGGAGACGTAGAAGCGGACGGCGCGCGCGCTGGGCTCTGCGCGAGCGGCGCCATTCGTGGGTCGCATTCCGGCGGCGTCGACGAGCGCCGTCGCGTGCGCCGCGAGGCCGCGCGAGTTCCACGGCGCGTGCCGCGAGTGCGCGCGGAGGAGTGGGACAGGCGATTCGGCCATGGGTGCACAATATAGGGTGAACGAACACGGCGGGAAGCGCGATCGCGCTCCCCGCCGTGTTCACCGCGAAACGGACGAGAGAACTACTTCCGGCGAGTCGCCTTTTTCGCGCTCTTCTTCGCGCCACTCTTGCTGGCGCCCTTGCGCGCCGGCGCCTTCTTGGCCGATGCCCGGGTGGCGCCGCTCTTCCTGGCGCCGCTCTTCCGGGACGCGGTCTTTCCAGCCGGCGCCTTCCTGGCCGACGATTTCTTCGCGGGAGCCTTGGCCGCACTCTTCTTTGCAGCGGGCGCGCTCCTGGAGGGCGGGGACGCCGACTTGGACGCGTTCCTGGCCGGAGCGGCCGACTTGGATGCGTTCTTTCCCGC
>Ga0207694_10004231_pt1 | contig 11236 bp, 8 predicted proteins | sample KBSC34metaG_FD_184353 | JGI IMG/M metagenome (GOLD analysis project Ga0207694, IMG submission 184353) | Corn rhizosphere microbial communities from Kellogg Biological Station, Michigan, USA - KBS C3-4 metaG (SPAdes) (version 2) | ecosystem: Host-associated > Plants > Roots > Rhizosphere > Soil...
TTCAAACCCCGCGCAGATGTCCGCAGGTGTCCTCAGATGACCGGCCACGGCGCAAAATTCGGCCGTAAGAAGGAGGACGCCATCGTCGCCCTGCTGACCACCCGCACGGTCGAAGAAGCCGCCCGCGCTGTTGGTGTTTCCACAAAGACGCTCCTGCGGTGGATGAAAGAGCCTGAATTCGATACTGCGTACCGGGCGGCCAAACGCGCTGCCTTCGGGCAGTCGATTGCGCGGCTGCATCAACTCACGAGCGCAGCGGTTACGACGCTCGGTAAAGTTATGCTGGAGCCCGGCACACCACCGGCAACCCGGGTAAGGGCTGCGGACAGCATCTTGAACCACACGACGAAAGCGATCGAAATCGAGGAAATTGAGGCCCGCGTGGCGGCGCTGGAAGTAGCGGCTCAGAAAACGGACGGGAAACGATGAGGGTGATCAACAGGAGCCCGCACAGGCTTGCACCCGCCGAACGGGTGAAATGAAAACGGTCAGCAGACGGATCGCAAAGCTGGAGGATCAACTGGGGGTCGCACAGCGGGAGACGCCGGTCCTACTGGTGATGAGCGCGGCGGCTAAGGAGCTGGCCCTCGATCAGGACAGGTGCATCGAGATCCTACGTGAATGTGGGCACTTGCCTACGGGCCCGGGTTTCGGCATCGTCTACCTCTACGAGATCCCGGATGGCCTGAACGCACAGGAACTGGAAACGTATTTGCGAAAAGACTACGCGGAGACGCATGGTTTCCGCTGCGCTCCATGACAGAACACTGGGATGCCTGAAGGAAGTAGTTTCCGATAATGAGTATTATCGGGCCAGAACTCGCCTGTCATGCAATTACGTGCGACGCCTTGGAGGGGTGAACGTGATCTATGATTGCTATGAATTTCTCGGCACGCTTACAGAACTGTCGGCAGCGAAGAGGCTATTCAGCACTTCTTCATCCCGTGGAGCGAATCGGGCCGACGGCAGAGGAAGCCCGCCGGCCTGAGAGGCAAGTTAGCGGAGATCGAAAAATGCAGCACCAGAGGCAGGATCCCCGCCGATGATGGCCTGCACTTCATAGCGACCCGCGCCGGTAAGGGAACTTGTATCGAGATTGTACATATAGCTGCAGCCGACAACTCGGAACTGGGAATTGTTATCTGCAGGCTGAACAGTCAAGGGTTCATTCACGGTACCAGTAGGAGAGCCGGAGATCTTGTCTATCTGGATCGTCGCCGAAGGTAGTGTGCAGGTAGGGGTGCTGCCTCCGCCAGTGGGCACGAAGGTGTTGGTATTGACCGTGACATTTGAGGGTACCAATGCCTGATCTCCTCCCCAGCCGCTATCTAGCACAAGAGTTACCGCCGTGACTGGAAGGCTTCCGACGAGTGCCTGTGCGTGAGGGTAAGTGTCATAGAACGTGCCGCCAACCTGGGTAGTGTCGTAGCGAAGGTCAGTGAGCCCGATCATGTTCAGACCGCTTTGATTGATCGTGGAACCTGCGGTAGTGCAGTCGGTGAAATTGGGAAGTGCCCCGTAGTAAATGAATACGTGGCCAAGAGGTGGACTGTGATCACCAGGACGCTCTCGCGACGATTACAAAGACTGGAAGAGCGGATGATACCCGAAGCCGAGGCTACGATCATCCACATCGTGCCCGTCCTTCCCGATGGCACGCGAGCACCGGGAGGATTTTCCTAGAAGTTTGCTACTGTAACGGGTGGAACTCAATCGCTACTCTTAATATTCATCAAGGGGAGCTTATGGATCAGGTGCGCTGGTTACCTTTCGTGATTGTGTCCGCGATTCTGGCCAATGCCGCCGTCGGTCAGTCCATCGACAGATCGAAGCTCATTGATCTGACCTATAGCTTCAACAACAAAACACTATACTGGCCGAATGCAAAGGGATTTCGTCATCAGAAAGACGGATGGAACGTCACGCCTCGCGGCTACTGGTACGCGGCGGGCGAATTCGCCTCGGCCGAGCACGGCGGAACCCATCTCGACAGCCCGGTTCACTTCGCGCAGGGAATGGCGACGCTCGACAAGATCCCAGTCCAGAAGCTGGTAGCTCCGGCGGTGGTGGTTGATGTGACGGCGGGTGCCGCGAAGAACCGCGACTATCTCGCAACGTCGCAAGACCTGCTCGCCTGGGAAAAGAAAAACGGCGCGATTCCGGCCAATTGCGTCGTTGTATTCCGCACGGGGTGGGGCAAGTATTGGCCCGACCGCAAGCAGTACCTGGGCAGCGACGTACCGGGTGATATTGACCACCTTCATTTTCCCGGTATTGCCAAAGACGCCGCGGAGCTCCTGGTGCGGCGCAAAATCGACGGAGTGGGCATCGATACCGCGAGCATGGATTTCGGCCCGTCTAAGGACTTCATTGTCCATCAGGTGTTGAATAAGGCCGGAATCTACGGTCTCGAAAATATCGCCAACACGGAGAAACTCCCGGTCAAGGGGTTTACCCTCGTCGCGCTCCCAATCAAGATTGAGGACGGTTCTGGCGGGCCTGCCCGCATCATTGCCATATTGCCGTAAACGACCAAGGTGACGAGATCGTTCTCAGAAGCGACACGTCCGAAACCGAAATGGCAATTCGCTACCGATAATGGCTGTTATCAGGACCGCAAGTACCTTAGCAAGCAAGAACTTGACCACTTGTACGGTTTGCGTTGCACGTCAAAGTGGGACTTCGCAGTGGCTTACTTATATGACCACCGTTTGAATCGAGCGACATAGGCCACGTACAGGGGTCGACCCCGTCCAGCCTGTGCCAGATCATCGCCCCAGGACTTCGGTGATGAACCTTTTCGCAGCATCGGTTCGACAAAGAATACACACGAACCCCACGAAATATCCACGTTGCGGGGACCCGCTAGGCAATATCCTGAACTCGTCATGACGAGATCATTCGTCATAGGCACTGAAAGATCTGTTACTCGTAGCAAGGAGAAACTAAAAGAATGGTTACGCTAAATAAAATCATGCGCCTGCCAGCAGGTTCCAAGATGGTCGGACTGGCTTGCGGGCTCCTGGTCGCCACATCCCTATGGTCTGCGGACTTTTCGTTCACAACCGGCAATCCCAACGGCCTGATGGGCGCGGCGTCCCGCCGTGCCAGTCCCGGGAAACTCGAGACGGAGACGGCTGACGACTTCACGCTGGACCAGACCACCGTCATCCGTGGGGCCACAATTGTCGGGTTAGTTCCGTCGGGAACGCAACCGCAGGATATCAAGGAAGTCGAGGTTGAGGTGTATCACGTCTTCCCGCTCGACTCGGCCAACCCTCCATCCGGCAAAGTGCCCGCGCGAGCCAATTCGCCCTCGGACGTTGAAATCGACACCGCCACACGCGCCGGAAATTCCGGGACGCTAACATTCTCCACAAACGTGCTCAACGCGAACTTCGGGGTGGGCAACACCGTGGTGAACAATCTCACGGTTGCTACGGTCCCTCCCGGCGGGGAAGGTTCAACGGCGGGCGAAGAAGTGGAGATTGCGATCACGTTCACTAGCCCGATCATTTTGCCGGCAGGCCACTATTTCTTCCGCCCGGAAGTCCTGCCGACCAATGGGGATTTCCTCTACTTGTCTGCGCCAAAAGTGATTCCGGCGCCAAAAGATCTGCAGGCGTGGATCCGTAACTCCAACCTGGCCCCAGACTGGCTGCGAATCGGCACGGACATCGTCGGCGGCGGAGCCACAGCACCCACGTTCAATATGACGTTTTCCCTCGCTGGTGAGACGGTCCCCGAAGCCGGAACGCCGGGAGTGCCGAACTGCCATGGCACGACCATCGAGGCGCTGGCCCATGAGTTTAGCAGCACCTATTCGGCTGCCTTGAGCCTTGGGTTCTCGAGCGTACAGGCGCTGCAAGACGGTTTCACTCTGTTTTGCAAGCCCTAGCCGCGGAGATCAGCACGCCGTTTTAATACGACCGAAAGCGCGGGCCCACCAGGGCCTGCGCGGTCCTGAATTCCGTGTCCAGCTTAGATTCTGGTAGGCGAAGGTGCCATCAGGGGTGGCCACGCGGAGCTTCTGGGCGCTAGTTAGTGACCGCCTTAATGGCGAAGGTTGCTGCTAGCGATTCCAGGAATTTGCAGCTTGCGAAGATTCGGGCGGGAAACAAGCCAAGACACCCGCTGGCGGGTATAGCGGACAACTGACCTCGCTGTGGGGGCGTCGCGCAGGACACCCGGACTATGCCATTGCAAGCGATTGGGCGAGCTTGGACGCGACGCCGGAGAGGACCGTAGACTTTTGTAGAGACTGCGTTTCAAAAGCGGCGACCATTCCTTAGCAGTCATTGAAAACGCTGCCCATCTGGCTGAAGGGGATCCGTAATCAGCAGGTCGACAAAGAATCCACACGAACCCCACGAAATATCCACGTTGCGGGGACCCGCTAGGCAATATCCTGAACTCGTCATGAAGGGATCATTCGTGGTTCAGCTTTGGAACATCGGCCAGGGCATGGCTGGCCAGTTAGAGGGATTTGTGGAAGACGTAGACACTGGCAAACAGTTCCGCTTCCGTTCCGAGTTCGAATTGATCGATTTTCTTCGAGAAGAAGCTCGCCGAAGCTTGCAGAGAAAGGACGAGACGAGATGAACACAATCAACGCCGCCCGCGAGCACACGAGTTCCGTGCCCGAGGTCGCGTCGATAGTCCATGATCTGCGCAACCCATTGACTACGATTCATGGCAGTGCGGAATTGCTGGTCGGTTCAAGACTTTCCCAACGACAAATCCATCGGATCGCGCGCAACATGTACGGCGCGTCGCTCCGCATGAAAGACTTGCTCGATGAGCTCCTAAGTCGGTGGGCCAGCAGAGAACGGGAAACGGAGCTCTGCGATCTCCACGATCTCATCGCAGGCGCAGTGGAGAAAATCGCAGTCATTACCGAATCGCAATCCGTCCGGATCGTTCAGAGCCTCCCCGATCGTCTAGTAATTGCGGTCGAGCGCCATCGGATGCAAAGCGTGGTTGTCAATTTACTGGTGAATGCGCTCGAAGCGATGCCCGCGGGAGGAACCATCGGCATTTCGGCGGTTGTCGACCAATATTCCGTCGTGGTTCAGGTCTCGGATAGCGGGCCGGGCATCCCTTCCGAAATTCGCCACAGGCTGTTCCAGCCATTCGCTACCGCCGGCAAGGCAAACGGCTTCGGCCTGGGCTTGGCGCTTTCACGGCAGGCTGTGATCGATCACGGCGGAGAGATGTGGGCGGAATCGTCCCGCCACGGAGCCCGTTTTTCGTTTCGCCTGCCTCTCACGATCCTGCAGGCGCGCGCAGCCTCATGCTGATGCCGCTTGCTCTCGAAGGCGGTGAATCGGCGGCACCGCCAGAAACGACGCCCGCAGCGGTTCTCCGGGATCAAAGGAATCGGCAATTTTCATGATCAGCTCTTGAGCGCGGGCGCGGTGTTCGTTGGCCTTCGCGTGATCCCCTTCGTCCTCGCACAAATCCCCGGCAGTGCGGTGGACCTGCCAGCTGGAAACGGGAATCTCAAGCTTGTCCAGCTCTGCCAGGGCATTTTCGATATGCGCCCGTGCTGTATGCGAATTTCCCTCCGCCCGGGCCACTCGCGAATTAATTTCCCAGGCGAATGCCCGCAGGTTAGGATCTGCAACCGAAAGAGCGGATTCCAGGAATCCATCCGCCTCGCGCCGGGCATTCAGGATATCGCCGGCGCTCAAGCGAGCCTCCGTCGCTCCCAGCGCGGCGTGCATTCGCCAGTGCCAATGTAGAAAAAATTTGGGCGTGATGTTATAGTCGCGGACTTGAGTGAATAATTCCCAAGCCTTCTCTGGATTCCCCTTAGCGATTTCCTGATAACCGGCAGCAATCCGCGCGGCGGTCCTGCTCCAAATGGCGTGCGCTTCTACGTCGCTGGACATCGTAATCTCGGCCACGCGGTGAACCCCCGCGAAGTCGAAACAAAGCAGCCGCAACCATGCCTCGCCCAGAACCCACATCCACGCTCCCGATTCGTTCTTCCTTCCCAATTCCCTTTCTCTCGTAATGATTTGAAGCATTTCTCCAAACCTGCCTAAAGACATAAGACCCAAGCCTCTCGCGCCAAGTGCACCCACATAAACAGTGGGGCTTGTCGCGTTGTTGATCATGACATCCGCCGCTTCCAGAGCCTGCGGACCCTCCGCCTTAAGCACTTGAATGTAGAGATGGTACATGTGCAGAGGCGCAGTGGGCCCGGCGAGCGTGCGAATTGTTTTCTCAGCCTGCACGCAGGTTTCCAGGTCCTCCGCTCGCCAGGAATCGTACAGCAGTCGGAAACAAGCCGCCGCTAACTCTGTCTGGGCCAGAAGTAGCGGATCCGCCAGACTTCGACTCACCTGGAGCGCTTGCTGAAGGACGTGCTCGCCACGAACCTGGTTGCCACGCGCCTGCTCGATGAACCACACGGGAAGAGCCATCTGCATCAAGACCGCGACATGTTCCGCTCGAAGATCCGCTTTCGCTGCCAGGTCCGCCGCAGCCTCGTAAGATTCGACCGATGCCGACATCTCGCCCAGAGCAAATTGCGCGTCGCCGATTCGCTGATAGATCTGGATCTCCAGCTCAATTCCCGAAGAGAGCCCCTTTCCCGAGATCAGCTCCAGCGCCTGGCGAAGAACCTGGATGGAATCGCGATCGGAAAACCGCTTCTGTGTGTTCTCGGCAGCCAGCATCAAACAGCGCGCGGCTTGGTCGTAATCCCGTCCTCCCTCAAAATGCAGCGCGACTTCAGAAGCCAGCTCTTGCTTGCCTGCGAAACAGATCGTTTTGAGCCGCTCTCCCAAGCTGCGGTGAAGTTTGGATCGGTTCACGTCCGAGAGACGCCGATAGAGAGCTTGCCGGTAGAGGGCGTGTCTGAATTCGTAATGCGCGGAATGGGCCCCGTTCGCCGCCGTGAGGATTCCAGCGAACCGTAAGAACTGCTGCCGGCCGGCAAGTCTTTCGTAAGCCGCTTCAATCGCATCCGCGGAGGTATCGAGCATCGCCGCGGCGGCCCATACGGAGAAACGCTCTCCAGCCACGCTGGCGCCTTCCAGCACTCTCTGTTCTTCCGCGCTCAGTTGTTCAATCTGAATGTCCAGCATTTGCTGCAGCGTGTCGGGCACTCCCGGGTCGATGTCTGCCAGGTGCGCTGTGAGCGCCCATATTCCGCGAGGCTGCGCGATCAGACCCTTCTTCACCAGGTCTTGCACAAGTGCAGCCATGAACAGGGGATTCCCCCCACAGTGCCGGTGCAACAAGTTTGCGAGAGCCGCAGGAAGACCGCTATCCGGAAACATCCTCACTAGGTACTCGGCGACATCGGACTCTTCCAGGCGCTCGACGGTAATTTCGTGGCACAGATGCCGGACTAGCAAGTCCTGCTTCAGGGCCTTCAGCGGGCTTTGGGAAAGAATCACATCCGCCGGCCGGAAGGAGCCTAGCAGCAGCAACTTCGCCGGTTCCCTGCGCCGCGCGAACGCGGAGAGAAGGTCCAAGGTAGAAGCGTCCGCCCAGTGAAGATCCTCCAAAATCACCACCAACGGAGTTTGAGCCGTGATGGCTTCGAGGGCTTCACAAATTTCCCGCACCATGCGCTGGCGCGTGGTCCCCTGAATCTCCCGTTGCAGCGACTCTCTCTGGTCCGCTTTCACTAGGGATGGAAACTGAATCAGCCAGGTGGGCGCCCGTTTGGCCAGCAGTTGGACCAAAGCGCTCTCTTCCTCGCCTTGCAGAAGCGCGCCCAGGGCTTCGAGCATCGGGTAGTATGCTTCTTTGCCACCGAAACCCTCGATGCACTGCCCTCGCGAGATCCGCAAACTCGGATAGCCGGCTGCCCGGTGTTGGAAAGCGTCCAGCAGCGTGGTCTTGCCGATGCCGGCTTCACCAGTCACGAAGACCACTTGCCTTTGGCCGCCAAGAGCTCTTTTTAGACAGCTATCAAGCTCGGCCAGCGCCTCGCCGCGGCCGACTGTATTCCCAAGCGCCTCCGACGTTTCGCTGGATGGCGCGGTGTGTCGCTGTTCGGTCACCTGCGCGACGAACTGATAGCCTCGCTTCGGTAACGTTTGAATGAATACAGCTTGATCCGGCCGGTCGCCCAAAACCTTGCGGATTTCCTGAATGTACTTTCGAACGCCTTCCGGGTTGACATACGTTTCAGGCCATACCGCCTCTAGAAGCTCGGCCTGGCTTACCAGCCGGTCCGCGTGATCCACCAGGTAACGCAGTACGTCGAACGCTTTCGGGGTCAGGAACACACGTTCGTCGGCGCGCCACAAACAATGGTTCACCGCATCAAGCCGAAAAGGTTCGAATATTTTCATCCGGGACGGGCTCTCGGTCCGAACGCTGGGCAGGTTCTATAACTCGAATCTGCATTGCGCATCCCTCACGGCAAGCGATGAGCACTGATCCGTGGGCGTTTTCCTATCCTAGCGCAGACGCTTCAGGCAGTCACCCGGTCCGCGTGCCTCGTCTTTTGTCACAAGTAGCGGGTTAGACGGCTGCACATATTGTTGACGAAGTTCTCGTCGCGACCGAGCTACCTTCCGATAATAGGAATTATCGGGCCCACTGGTAGTCAAACCAACCTGTCCGCGGGGGACTAACATCCGCACGAGGTATGCCTTAATATATCTCTCATGAGAGCTTTGGTTTGGGGGACTGTCGCCGTTCTTTGGTGCTTGCGGCCGCTTTTCGGTGCAGATCCGCATTGGATCCGGATGCCCTCGGCCGATTTTGAAATCTACAGCAGCGCCGGGGAAGGAAACACCCGCGAAGCGCTGTGGTATTTTGAGCGCGTCCGAAGCTTTTTCGAGCAGGCGATGGGAGCCTCGCCAGCCAAGCTGGATCCGATCCGCATCATCTTATTCGGCTCGAAGAAGGAATACGATCCTTATCGCCCGAATGAATCCGCGGCGGCCTATTACACGCAAGCGGGAGGACGGGACTACATCGTGCTCGGCAGCACTAGTGTCGAAGGATTTCCGATCGTCACTCACGAATATTTTCACCTTATTGCGCAACACGCTGGCCTGAACCTTCCGCCCTGGTTGAATGAAGGCCTGGCCGAGGTTTATTCGACGCTGAAGCCTCTGGGCGATAAAGTTCTGGTCGGTATGGTGATCCCAGGCCGCCTACAGGGCCTAGCGTTCGAGAAGCCAATTCCTCTTGCTACCCTTCTGGCGGTGGATCATGAATCCCCTTATTACAACGAAAAAAATAAAGCCGGTGCTTTCTATGATGAGAGCTGGGCCCTCACGCATATGCTGCAGCTCAGTCCGGCGTACAACCCGAAGTTCATAAAGGTGATCGAGGCAATTCGTGCCGGAACCCCATCCCCGCAGGCGCTCCAAACTGTTTACGGAAAGACTCTGGCGGAGATTGAAAACGACCTTCGAAGCTATGTCGCGGGAAACAGCTTCCGCGGTGCTCTATTCTCGATTAAGATTCCGAACCCTACAGGCCGCACAAACACCGAGCCGGCCTCACCGTTCGACGTAAAGCTGGCGTTGCTGAATCTAACAAACCGTCCAGGCAAAGAGGAGGAAACCAGGAAGAAACTGGAGGAACTAGTAAGCAGCGATTCCAGCCGGCCGGAACCTTACGTCGGGCTTGGATATCTTGCCATGCGCGACTCTCGAATCGAGGATGCGCGCAAATACTTCGCGAAATCGTTGGAACTGGGTAGCCGCAATCCAATTATGCTTTGGGATTATGGGCGAATCGCGATGCAAGCGGCCCCGGAGGATTCGATTCAGGCCTTGGGCCTGCTGCTAATCGACCAGCCGGGCCGCACAGATGCCCGTCTGGTGCTGGCGCAGATTCAAGTGAATTCCAAACAATGGAGCGCGGCTCATGATACGCTTCGTCCGATCCGACTGGTCTCGGCGGCAGAAGCCTCAACGTATTTTCGCCAGATGGCTTTCGCTGATTTGAACCTCGGGAAGTCAGCTGATGCGCGCATTGCTGGGCGACGGTGGGCGGAAAATGCCAAGGATCCGGTTGATCGCGAGAATGCGGAACGGTTTGAGAAATACCTGGATTCCTTGGAGGCTGCGGCTTCAAAGCTGGTTCCTTCCAACGCTTCAATCGTGCCTCCCATTCCTGAGCCGGATCGACCGCTTTCTGAGCCTTCTCCACCAGCTCGCGGAGTTGATGAGAAGAACCCTGCTGTGCCGTTAGCGCCCGTCGAACCAGACAAGGCAACCTTCCGATCTGATGCAAACTTTATCTCAGTCGACGCGCAGGTGATGGCCAAGGGAAAATCGGTGGTCGGACTGAAGCAAGATGATATTGAGGTCTGGGACAACGGTCGATTGCAAACCATATCAAGCTTTGGCTCCGAAGATCAGCCACTCGATTTGATCCTTCTGCTGGACTATAGCAGTAGCACGCATGTGATCGAAACAAGAGTCAAGAATACGGCGGCAGAGGCAATGTCATACTTGCATTCTGCCGATCAGGTTGGCGTCGTAGTTTTTGACACCGTGGCCCGTTTGGTGGCTCCACTGAACTCGGATTTCCAACGTGTTGACGCAGCGATTCGGGCAGTCCCCTGGAACGGCCGCAATACAGAGTTAAACGCCACTTTATTGGACGCTGTACGTTATCTTCGGCAGCAGGGGCGCCCGGGGTCTCACCGGCATATCATTGTGCTTACAGATAATAAGGGTGCTATGGCGGTCAGTAACGAAACAGTGCGCGATGCACTTTGGGAGTCGGACGCTGTTCTAAGCCTCATACGATTCGACACGCCTGACCGGGATTATCTGAATCGCCCCGTCCACGCGGATCTGCGGCAGTTCGTGACCGCTACAGGCGGGGATCTGCTGGATGACAATCGAAAAGGGACCGGCCTCGTGGAGATGTTTCAGCGACTCCACCAACGGTATGTACTTCTTTACCGGGCTCCGCAAGATAGACCCGGAAGCGTGCATAAGATTCGCGTGGAGCTCACGGACCAAGCAAAGTCCGCGCTCGGGGATGTCCAAGTACGCGCGCGCACTGGCTACCGTGAGGGTCAAGCGAATTCGGATGGACGATCAAAGTTGGGCGAGTCAAGTCATTGATCTTGGCCTTCGTGAAAATGACATCGGCGCGAAGCTGACGCCCAGAATGACTTCCGATAATGTGACTTATCGGGGATGTAAATACTGCCGCCTATTTCGCCAAGACCGGTAGTGTCGTAAAAGTATGCGCCACGGGAATACGGATACCCAGAGCGCCGATCTCAACGCC
>Ga0207694_10004237_pt1 | contig 11230 bp, 10 predicted proteins | sample KBSC34metaG_FD_184353 | JGI IMG/M metagenome (GOLD analysis project Ga0207694, IMG submission 184353) | Corn rhizosphere microbial communities from Kellogg Biological Station, Michigan, USA - KBS C3-4 metaG (SPAdes) (version 2) | ecosystem: Host-associated > Plants > Roots > Rhizosphere > Soil...
CGGGAAGACCGAGATCGTGGCGAGCGGAGGCGATGATCTCGCCCATCTTCACGATCTCGATCATCGGCGCGCCACCTGCGGCACTGCCGGTTGTTCCTCGAACGGCACTGACGTCGCCACAGTGATGAAGCGAGCCGCTCGCGTCAGACTCACGGCCTCCTTGGACGACGTGATGCGTTCAGCGATGATCTCCGACCAACGGCCGCCGCGCTCCAACCAGGAGGCGACATGCAGCGCATGAGAACAGGCCTCGCGCGGGGCGATCTTGTATCGTTGGGCGAGATCGATGAGATCCTTCGTGCGCTCCGTCGGCGGGATGGTCTGAAAACGGGCAACGTCGCGGGCCACGACGAAATTGAAGGCCGACGGCGCCCCGGTCGCCCCGACGAAGCGCTTCAGGTCCGCCACGCCCTTCCGAGAACTGGAATACTCGACCTCGGCTTCGATCCAGTCCGCGCCGCACACAAGCTCGCGCAAGGCGTCTCGAAGCGCGGTTGCAGCTCTGTCGCGTCGATTGCCCGCAAGCGGTCCGACGAGCCTGGCCGTTGACCAGAGCGATATGAGGTCGGCGATCTGCGGCATCGTCGACGGCGAGTAGGGCAGGTTCGCCAGGTTCGGCTTCACGAGCAGACCTTGCAGCCCGCCGACGACCGCCGGCATGCTTACGATCAGGGCCTGCTCAATCTCCCCACAGGCGACGACGCAGAGCCCCCCCTCATTCTCGGGGAGGAAGCCCTCGACCGCGCGTTTGAGGCTGATCGGCTCCGGCCGGGCCGGATGGGAGAAGGGATAGAAGCTCAGCGCCGGCGGATCATCGCCCTCATGGTCGTCGACCAGACGGAGGGTCGTGCCGTGCCCCGCTTTGTGCCACGCCCAGCGGACGGGAGCGACATCGCGCTGGAGACCGATCTCGCGCACGCCCAGCTGATCGCCGTCGACAACGAGCCGCCCCGACGCAGCTCGCAGGAAGGCCCAGGGGTCCTTCTCCTTCGAGAGAAAGGTCGAAAGCGCGCGTTCCCAGCGATCGAACGTCACCGGTAATGGCAGCTCGGCGATGAGGTCGCTGCCGAGCTTCGCACCTGCCGCGTCGAGCAAATCCACGCTCATTCGGAGATGGTGGTCGGCGGGTCCGAGGGCCTGCAATTTTACGTCGCCCTCCCACAATTGGTCGAGGCTCGGCGCTTCGGGCTCAACAGTAGTAACGAGGCCCGTATGCGCGGCGGTGCCGGCAATCCACGGCCGGGCATGTCGCATCGATATCTGCAGAACGCCCGAAATCACAGGCACCGTCTTATCGGTCGGTCGAACTTCGACGATCAGTGTGTGCATTCCCACGCTCAGATCCAGAAACCTGAGCAATATGGGATCGGAGCGCCCGCCAATATCGATATGCACGAATTCCGCGTCGAGCTTCACGCAATAGCTCTCGACGGCGAAGTCGGCGAGAAGCGACACGCAGGGCGTCTCGCCAGCCATCCATTCGGCGAAGCCTTCACCATCCCACCGCCTCGCATCGAGGCCGACGGGCGCAAGCCTCACATTCTTGGCGACGCCAAGCTGCAGCGCCCGAAGCGCTTCCACCTGCGCGGGCGCAAGGACGGCGGGAAGATCGAGATCTAGTGCGTTCACCCCGGTGGCGGTGATGCGAACGGGATCTCCGAGGGGCGTTGCCGCGATCGGATCCGACGAGATATAGATGTAGCGGCCGCTAGGACGAACCACCCGGCTGATGATCTCGCGCGCAAGGCCGTCCGAACCGACTTTGAAGAGCCAGGCAGGCCCCGGCGTTATGCACCCGTCGACCCGGAGCAGGTGTTCCAGGACAGGCTGCTCCTTATCGAATTTGACGATAGGCTCGGTCGACGGTGGCCAAGACGACAAGACACGCCGCTGGTCGCTCTGGAGCAGCCAGCCCGCCGGCAAAGCGCCTGGCGAGCCTGTGACCCGGCAACGGGTCTGGCGGAGGAATTTGCTTAAGTCGGAGCTGATTTCGGCCAGCGGGCGCAACGAGGGAAGTTCGATGACCGGCGTCCATTCGTCAGCCGACACGCGGCGCAATGTCAGAGCCGGGCGGAGTTCCGGCCTATGCTCTTGGGATGCAGGCTCCCCGCGATCCGCGCTCGTGAGATTGGTTGTCTGATTAACAGACGATGTTCCATGAAGGCGCGCGCGCTCCACGACTTTCCGGGCATCCTGCAGCCAGGCACGCCCGCTGCCAGCCCTCTGCAGATCAGTGACGATGCGCTCGAGCGCCGCCGGATGGATAAAGCGTTCGACAGCCTCGGTTTTGCCCCCGAGGAGCGCGACCACGATCCTGCCAACGATTTCCTCCTGCTGCAGGAAATTACGAAAGCGGGAACTCGCGTCGTAGTTCATCGTCGCGAGGAAATGGCCCAGTTCCGCCGGCGGCCCGTTGATCCGCTTCGCCAGCGCATGTCGCCATACGTATAGCGCTCTCGCCAACTGGAGTTGCAGGTCGCGCGGCAGCAGCGCATGCGTGATCGGGCATGCGATGATGGAGAACCAGGAGGCCCAGGGGCCGGTCGGATTGAACCCCTCGTAGAGATCGTGAAACTTTCCGAACCAGGTTCTTAGTGATCGCCGGTAGAAATGCTGTGTCCATCGGGGAGTTCTTCTCTCAAATGTCTCCCAGAACTCCTCACCATCGTAGTCGTAACCCTGCTCGGCTGAATAGACGACCCATAGCAGCCAATATTTCGATGTCCGCTCGCCTCTGGCCAACGCAGCATTGAGATGTTGGGCTAGACTCTTTCGTTCACTCGCGTTGAGCCCGTGCTCCAAGGCGAACACCGGAAGGCCGCCAGCCCGGCGCATCTCCGCCAAGGCCCGGAAGTGCGCTTCAAGTCGCGCGTTCCAATCCGCAAGATTGCTCGCCATCCCCAAGGCCGCAATTAGGCCGCCATCACATTCGAAGCGGTTGGTGCCGGTGCAATCGGCGCTGCCAAGTCACTCTTAGCCTCATAATCCCCCTCTTCACAACTCGACGCCGCCACAACCCTTGAACGCGAGTTAGAACTCAGGTGATTAAGAAAATCTAGCGAATTTAGCCGAGACCTTTTCCTCCAACCGAATAAATCGGTCTCGGCAGCCATGATTATGACCATTCCTACGAACGCCGTACCATCACCGAGTTTGCTCCACTTTCCGCGGCGAGATTGCGCCGTGACGCATCTCAGTCCGCTACCCGGCCAAACCGCCTTGCGCAAGCATCCGCGAACCCTGAACGAAAGACCGCTATCAGGGCAGTCAAATTCAGCTCACGATGACCGCTTTGTTGGCGAAACCGGCCATCACCGCGTGCCGCCGCCAATGTCTGGATTCCTCAATGGCTGCCGAAAACCCGACTGTCGCGTAAGTCCCCGGTCCGCCCGAAAAACGGACCGGTGCGTTTCCATCCCTTGTGCGGTTTTGAAGGGCCTCCGCAGTGGAGGTCCCTTGGAAGAATGGCGGGGCAACAGGTCGAGATTTCACAACCGCTCACCCTGCGGTACAGTTCTCCTCCCGGTAGGCGGCCGGATTGGCGATCCAGCGATTGACGGCAGATTCGTGCCAGCCCGCGCCGTGGACGCTGATCGGTATCTGCCTGGGGAACGTCCCCTCGGCGATCTTGCGATAGAGGGTGGAACGGGAAAGCCCGGTGCGGGCCAGAACGGTCTTCATACGGATGATGCGATCAGGATTATTCATGGGGCAATTCTTTCAAGTTCATGCTGTTGCACATACCCCCAAAGATCAGCATCGGGCGGCTCCGTTCCCTCGGCAAGAGGGCTGAACGGATCACTTCGGAGCATTGGGGTGGGGGACGGAGACGCTGGCGGTCTTTGGCGGTCCGTGGCGGAACAGGGTGGAAATTGGCGTAGGACCAACCACGCCATGTGGCTGGACCAGATTTTTTCCCACCGCGTCCCAAGGACACGCCGCTCAGCGTTTCGCGGGGCCGCGATTCACGCGACCGGGCGCTTGGTTCAGGTCGATTCGTTCATAGCATTTTCTCCAGTTCGCGGAGGTCTGCTCGCCGGTGATCAGCCTGCGTCAAACGATCCCTCCCCGCAAGGGGGGAGGCACTGAAGTGCCGCTTTGCGCATTTGCTTGCCTGTTTGGGCATTTCAGTGCCGCCTGATCGGTTGTTCCTTACCGCTTTTGGATAGAAAGCGTCATGCGATTGCATTACATTGTGAGCGAAGGAGTGTTCCCATGGCCAATAACGCACTGATTCAGACGCGAATCGACTCGGACGTGAAGGAGCGGGCCGCCGCCGTCCTGGAGAAGATGGGGTTGACCGTGTCCGATGCCGTCCGCATCCTGCTCACCCGGACGGCCCGCGAGGGCAGCGTCCCTATGGAATTGCTCGTGGATAAGCAAGCCTATGACGCGTGGTTCAGGGCGCGGGTGCAGGAAGCGCTGGACGATGAGCGGCCCGACATTCCCGATGAAGAAATCTCGGCGACATTCGCGGCGCTTCGGGAGAAGGCGCGGAGGGGCCTTCCCCCGCAATGAGGCTGGCCTGGTCGCGGCACGCGGCCGCTGATCGCCTGGCGATTTTCACTTGGATCGCGCAAGACGATCCCAGAGCGGCCGCGCTTGTCGATGACCGGCTGGAGGATGCGGTACGCCGACTGATCGATTTTCCGGAAAGTGGCCGCCCCGGCCGGGTCGAAGGTACGAGGGAACTGGTCGTGGCCCGGACCCCTTATATCGTCCCCTATCAGATCGTCGGGGACACGGTGCGATTGCTCCGCGTCATTCATGGCGCGCGCATGTGGCCGCTGGATATACGCGACGAGGATAGCTGAGCGGATTCTTCCCAGTCTATAAGGATAGTGGCGTCTCCGCGCATGTCGCGCGGTCATGCTCTATTCCGCTGCGCTCCACCGAGCCGGTGCTGCGCACCGGCTCGTCGCCCCTGGCGTGACGATCATTGACGCGGGGGACCGGCTGCGCCGTCCCTGGCGGCCATCGCGCGGGGCGCGATGCTGTCGACCGGCTCCGGCAAGCGGTGTGGGCGTTCGCTTCCTCTAGGCCCGCCGCGGCGGGCTGCAACCCGTCTTCGCCGGGTCTTCCTCTTCGTTCCAGCCCTGTGGGTGCAACCCGCCTCTGCCGGCGTGCCTGCCGGTGCGCTCTTGCCGCCCACCCCGCTCACCGGGGCCGGTGTTTTGGCAAGGAGTGAAGAATATGGAACTCAAGCATATCGACATCGCCCGGCTCTCGATTTCATCCGCCAACATGCGGGGACAGAAGAAGGCACCCGACCTCACCAACATCCTGCCGTCCATTCGGGCGCGGGGCATCCTCGTTCCGCTGATCGTGCGGCAGAACGACAGCCCCGACAGCTATGAGATTGTCGCAGGCAAACGGCGCTACCATGCGGCGCTCACCATCGCGCAGGAAAATGGCGGCATCGATCCGCTACCCTGTGCCGTCATGGAAGCGGGCGACGACGCGGCGGCGCTCGAAGCCTCGCTGATCGAGAATATCGCCCGGCTGGACCCCGATGAAATGACCCGTCACGAAAGTTTCACCCGATTGGTCCGGGAGGGACGCAGCGTGGAGGATATTTCCCTGACCTTCGGGCTTACCACCCTACAGGTGAAGCGCACCATTGCATTGGGCAACCTCCTCCCCCGCATCCGCAATCTCTACCGCATGGAGAAGATCGATGCCGTCACCGTCCGGCACCTGACCCTCGCTACCAAGGCACAACAGCGGGAATGGCTGGCCCTGCTGGACGACGAGGGCCGCAACGCCCCCATGGGCCAGAACGTAAAGCCATGGCTGATGGGCGGAGCGGCGATTTCCACCAAGGCCGCCCTGTTCGACCTTGCGGGTTACAGCGGCGAAATCGTCTCGGACCTGTTCGGGAAGGACAGCTATTTCGCCTGCGCATCCGATTTTTGGGCGGCGCAGATGGCGGCGGTGGCGGAACGGGCCGATGCTTATCATGAGGCGGGCTGGCCGGAGGTCGTCATCATGGATCGCGGCGACACTTTCCATCTATGGGAGCATGAACGCTGCCAGAAGCGGAAAGGCGGCCGGGTCTATGTCGCCATCGGCCATCGCGGCGACGTGACCTTCCATGAGGGCTATGTCACCAGCAAGGAGGCACGGAAGAAGGAGAAAGGCGAGACGGTCGCCAAGCCGGTCCGGCCCGAGATCAGCGCACCGATCCAGAATTATGTCGACCTTCACCGCCATGCCGCCGTGCGCGCATCGCTGCTCTCGCACCCCGCAACCGCCCTGCGCCTGATGGTCGCCCATGCCATCGTCGGATCGCCGCTCTGGCGGATCGATGTGGAACGGCAGCGCGCCCATAATGATGCGATTGCGGAGAGCGTGGAATGCAGCCCTTCCGAAGCGCTGTTCGACGCCAAGCGCCGCAAGGTTCTGGTGCTGCTGGGCTTCGATCCCGATACTCCGACGATCACCAACGGCTATGCGGGCGATCATGGTCTGCCCGGATTATTCCGGCAGTTGATGGCGCTGCCCGATGCGGCGGTGCTGGATATTCTCTCCGTTGTGATGGGTGAAACGCTGGCGGCGGGAAGCGCGATTGTCGAACTGCTGGGCGCGCAGCTTCACGTCGATATGGCCCAACTCTGGCAGGCCGATGACGCCCTGCTCGACCTTGTGCGCGACAGGGAGGTGATCGGCCAGATTGTTGCGGACGTGGCGGGTGATGCCGTCGCCACCGCCAATGCTGGGGAAAGCGCGAAGGTACAGCGGCAGATCGTCCGGGACTGTCTTGCCGGGACCGGCGGGCGCAGTAAAGTCGAAGGCTGGGTGCCGCGCTGGATGGCTTTTCCGCCCAGCGCCTATACCGAACGCGGTAGCGTCGGCAGCGTCGAGCGGTGGAATGCCGTTGCTGCACTGCTCGATGCCAATCAGCCGACAGGCGCGGATCAGGTCCAGCCCATGGCGAAAGCGGCGTGATGGTCGAGGCACCGGGGGCCGATGCGTCCCCGGTTCCTCCCTTTACTTCCACCGACGCATGAGCGCGTTGTAGCGGCCCAGCCCGCAGCCACGAAGAACCGATCTTCAGGAGCCGCCCCGGCGTTGCCGCGGCGGTCTGCCCGTCTCTGCATCCCAAGTCGGAAAATCCGCGCCAAGTCACTGACTTGGCGCAGGCTTTCACTGATGCTACACTGTCCGCGCACTGCGCAAAAGGCAGCGCCGGGACTGGTAATCCCGACAAGAGAAAGGCTCGAAAACAATCGTTTTCGGGGTGCCGTCGTATATGTCCAGGCCTTCGGGCTAAAAACGGCGGCGGGTGTCTCTTGTCATCTTACCAGCCCCGGTGACTCCCGCGTCCAGTGCGCGGGAGTTTCGGGACCGTGCCGCATCCGCCCAGTCACTTCCGCCTTGCCGCCATGGATGCGGAACGGAGGTGTATATGGACGATATTGCTCCCACCACGTCACGCCGGGCCCTGCTTCGGGCGCTGACCACCATACCCGTCGCCACGCTGACGGCCCCAGACGATTTGCCTTGGAGCAAAGCTCTGGCGGCCCTCCACGATCATTATGACGATCCACCGGCCACCCTTATTCGGACCAAGGCGGGGCGCAGCCTGAGCCGCTTCCGCTATCACAATGCGGAGAGCTTTTGCCTGGGTGTGGATCAAGGCCTGTACCGCCACGACGTCGGCGAGATGCTGTATCAATCCGGCATCGTCGCCCAGCTTGCGCTATCCTCTCATTTGCTCGACGTGGGTTTCCCCGACGGATGGAACGCCCGGCATGTCCGGCTGGATGTCGCCAAGTCGCTCGCCTACGCCAACGCCACCAGCTTCGGGCATGACTGTCCCGACATGGCGCGGTTGGCGGCCATGCTCTCCCCTTACTGGAAGTGGGGCCATGCCCATCGGTTCGACAAACCAAGGCCCGACAATGGCGGGTTCACGTTGGACGAAGTTCGCCCACTGCTGCGCGCCCTGCTGGACCGGGTGCATGACGTCACCGGCCATCGTCGGCCTAACGGCTGGCGGCGCGAACAGCGCGAAATGCCGTCATGATGCCGCGGCCCGACATGGAACATCTGCCATGGCCGGTGCGGCAGGAGCTTTGCCGCATCACGGCCATGCTGTTCGAGGCCTTCGCCGAAGCGACCAAGGGCAAACTGTCCGAACGCTATCGTACGGGCCGCATTCTGACGCTGATCCTGCATGGCGCCCATGCGATGCCGGACCGGAAGGATGCCGCGCCCGGCGAGGCATTCCATCTGCTCGCGATCGTCAACCATCCCCGGCTGGCGCGGAGCGAACACGACTGGCGGCTGGTACGTGACCGGCTGCGCAGAGCCTGGGAGTTCGGCGAGATCGGGCATCCCGTCCGGCTAACCGTCGAGAGCATCGAGCGGGTCAACGACGCTTTGGTTGAGGGCGTGCCGCATTTCGTGTCCATCGTGGAGACCGGAATTGCTCTCTACGCAATGGAAGGTCTGCGCCTGGCTAAGCCGCGCCATCTGCCCGCATCGGAACGCCGAATGCGAGGGCTTGCGGAATATGCCCGTTGGCATCAACGGGCGAGCGATTTCCTGCTGGGCGCGGCCTTCTACCGGGATCGCGGCAATGCCCCGATGGCAGCGCTGCTGCTGCATCAGGCGTGCGAGCATCTTTATCAATCCCTGCTATGGTCGCTCACCCTCCACGGCCCGCGCACCCACGCGCTGGATGAATTGCGCGAGGCGGCCGAAGCGGTCGCCCCATGCCTGCGGTCCGCCTGGCCACGTGAATCGCGCTTCGAGCGCCGTGCCTTCGGCTGCATCCGCCGGGCCTATGTCGAGGTCCGCTATGGCCACGACTATCGGATCAGGGGCGAGGAACTGGCCTGGACGATGGAGCGTGTAGCCATGCTGCAAGGGCTGGTGCGGGATGTGTGCGGCGAGCGGCTGGAAATCGAACCGCGAATCGAGTGCCTGACTTCCCCCTCCGTCATGGGAGACGTTCATGCCGTTGCTCGATGATATGCGCCGCGAGGCAATCCAGAATTTGCCGCCCTTCCCACGCACCCTGTTCCTGCTGCACAATTTCTACGATGTCGATGTGGACTTCATGGCGCAGAGCCTCGCTGCCGACCGAGCGGACATTCTTGCCTGCCTTTCCGAAGCACGCGCCTTGATCCACCGTTATCGACCTTATGCGCGTCCGGAGCGCTTCGATCCTGCCGATGCGGGCGTACCGATCACCCGCCTCGAACGGCGATTGCGGTTGGACTATCGCGCCCAACTGGAAACCACCTTTGCCGGGTGCGGCTATCGCGGCGCAGTGGCATGGCCCGATCCCTCCGCCGACATCACGGCGGACGAGGAATCTGCCGCCGCACTTATCGTTTCCTTTCTCCCGGCGTCATTACGCAAGGCGGTTGCCGTATCGCGGAGGCCCGGCACGGCCATCGCCGACCTCTGGCACTTCGCCTTGCCGGGGCGCAGGATATTGCGCGGTCGCCTGTTGCGCGTTGCCAACGAACTTCATTGCTCCGGCTGGGAGCCGTTCGACACCTGGCTGGCGAACCGGATCGCACCCGATCGGCACTATCCGCATGGGCTTCCCGAATATCGGCGTCTGCGCCGCCCATCGCCGCAAGAATTGGACCCGCCACAGGAGCAATGGTCGTGGCCGAGCTGGCCCAACGACGAGGACAGGCAGCAACGCTTCGATAGCCTGCCCGACCTGACCCAGGGCGCTTATGTGCTGTTCCACCTCTATGGGCGCAACAGTCCTGACATAGCACAACGGCTTGGCATTTCGCGCTGGAGCGTCCAGCGGCGGATACGCCGTGCAACCTACCGCATGGCGGACTGGCCCCTTCCATCCCTGTTCTCCACATTGCGCTTCGAACTCGGCTGGCGTTGGGACCGCATGAAAAGGTAAAGACGAGGCGTCTGGACCGCACCGCGCGATAATTAGCCGCCGCGCCATGATCGCTCGTTCGCCTTAGCCATCTTTCTCGGCTTCGAACGCACGCCTCCCTTTGCGCTGCCACAGCGCCAACGCCTTGTCGCGCTCCTCGCTCCGCAGCCTGTCCGCGACCGTCAGGAACGCGCCGTAGAGCGTGGCGCGATCATCGTCGGCGAGGTCGACCAACCCCGCCTTGATGACGAGGCCGCCCAGTTCGATCAGATGGCGCGTCCGTTCGCGGCGTTTGATGGCCCATTCGCGCATGTCGGTTCGCGCCTTTCGTGCCTCAAGCCGATGCCTTGCCGCTGCCGAACGGGAGAGTGCCCTCCGGCTGGCGTTCAGCTCCGTTGCCAGGCGTGCGTTCCTTGCCCTGAAAGAAGGCCGCGCCCGCCTTGCGCCAGCCCTCCTTCGTCGCGGCGTCTTTAACCATGACGGCATGAAGCAGCGCCCCGGCAAGCAGATCAGCGTCGAGGCCATCGGCTCCGCAAGCCACCACCAGTTCGCCCAGTTGACGCACGCGGCGTTCCTTCAATTGCCGCGCCTTGTCGGCCAGCAGCTTGAGTTCCGAATCAAAGTCGCGGGGTTTGCGCATGACAAGTCTCCATTGAGTGTCGATGCAGCCATGATAGAAGAGCGGCAGCGGTGATGCAGTAGAGTCGCCGGGACAGTGTGACACCGCCCAGTCCCTTCCGAGAAAATTTCGAGAAGGGCGCGCTTATACGTCGTGCCGACGTGCGCTTAGTGGCGTAGATGGATTGCCGATATGGCGATCTTCCATTTCTCCGCTCAGGTCATTGGCCGCGCGCAAGGGCGCAGCGCCGTCGCGGCGGCGTCCTATCGTGCGGCTGAACGCCTGCACGACGATCGCCTCGACCGCGACCATGATTTCACGAACAAGGCGGGCGTCGTCCATTCGGAAATCCTCATGCCCGAAGGTGCGCCTGAACGCTTCTCGGATCGCGCGACTCTCTGGAACGAAGTCGAGGCGACCGAGAAGCGCAAGGATGCGCAGCTTGCCCGCGAAGTCGAGTTCGCCATTCCGCGCGAGATGAACTTGGCTCAGGGCGTGGCGCTGGCGCAGGATTTTGTGCGCGCCGAGTTTGTCGATCGCGGCATGATCGCGGACCTCAATGTGCATTGGGATATGGACCCGAACGGCCAGGCCAAGCCCCATGCCCATGTATTCGCGGGTGCTGGTGCCGTCGGTGTGGTGTTGTGCGTAATAGAAGTCATCGGGGTCGATATTGCCCAGCCAGCCCATCATCAGCATGTCGAACCGTCCGCCGTTCTGTTCGTCGAGCCAGGTGGCGAAGTCGA
>Ga0207694_10004240_pt1 | contig 11228 bp, 9 predicted proteins | sample KBSC34metaG_FD_184353 | JGI IMG/M metagenome (GOLD analysis project Ga0207694, IMG submission 184353) | Corn rhizosphere microbial communities from Kellogg Biological Station, Michigan, USA - KBS C3-4 metaG (SPAdes) (version 2) | ecosystem: Host-associated > Plants > Roots > Rhizosphere > Soil...
TGGCGCATGTTTGGGTCGAACAAGGCGAGGCGGTCGACCTCCAATTCGGTCGCGATCCCGACGCCGCACGGTCCGCGCTGGAAGGGCAGGGCTATGACGTCGTCGTCCAGCCGGCGGAGCATCGCCGCAAGAAACTGATCGTCGCCGATATGGATTCGACGATGATCACGGTCGAATGTATCGACGAGCTTGCCGATTACGCCGGGATCAAGGCGCAGATCGCCGCCGTGACCGAGGCGGCGATGCGCGGCGAACTCGATTTCGGCGAAGCGCTCGATGCACGCGTCGCGCTGCTCAAAGGGCTCGACGAAGGCGTGATCGCGCGCTGCCTCGCAGAACGCGTCGAGATTATGCCGGGCGCACGCGAGCTGGTCCGCACGATGCGCGGCTGGGGAGCGACCGCGATCCTGGTGTCGGGCGGCTTCACCCGTTTCGCTGAACCGGTGGCCGCCGAGATCGGCTTCACCCGCGCCATCGCCAATGTGCTCGAAATCGCCGACGGCAAGCTCGCCGGCACCGTGACCAAGCCGATCGTCGACGCCTCGACCAAGCTGGCCACTTTGTCCGAGGCGGTGCTCGACCTCGGCTTGTCGCGCGCCGAAACCCTCGCGGTCGGCGACGGCGCCAACGATTTGGCGATGATCACCCAGGCGGGGCTGGGGGTGGCCTATCACGCCAAACCGGTCGTCGCCGCAGCCGCCGGTGCGCGGATCGACCATGGCGACCTGACGACGCTTTTGTTCGCCCAGGGTGTTGCACGCAAGGACTGGATTAGTGGATAGGTAGCGCTCACAATTAAAGGAGAGGGCGATGGACCGACGGAGTGCACTTGCGGTGATGGCGTCGGGGCTGGCCTTGCCGGCATTCGCTGCAGAGCGTCGTCTTTCTCCCGTTACCGCCGGTTTCGCGATCGATCGCAACCGTATCGACGCCACGCTCGAGCAGATGGTCTCGGCCAATCGCGTTGCCGGAGCCTCTTGCCTGGTCTGGCAGCGCGGGGCCGAGCGCTATTTCGGCGCGGCGGGATTTGCCGATCGCGAGACCAGGCGGCCAATGGCGCGCGATACGCTGGTACAGATCTTCTCGATGACCAAGCCGGTGACCGGCGTCGCGCTGATGCAGCTCTGGGAACAAGGCAAATTCGGGCTCGACGATCCGTTGGCGAATTACCTGCCGGCGTTCGGCAAGGTGAAGGTGCTGGCGGGTGGAACCGGGGCCGACGGCAAGCCGCTGTTGCGCGATCCGGCGCGGCCAATCGTGATCCGCGACATCACGCGCCACACCGCAGGCTTCTCGTATGGAATGCGCGATACCGCCGCCGACAAGATCTTCCACACGGTCGATCCGCTGGCGCTCACCAACAGCCTCGACGAGTTTGGCGACAAGCTTGCCAGCGTCCCGTTGCTGTTCGATCCGGGCGCCGAGTGGAGCTACAGCACCGGGGTCGATGTCCAGGCCTTGCTGGTCGAGCATCTGACCGGCGAGAAGTTCGAGCCTCATGTTCGCCGCACGATCCTCGAGCCCCTGGGCATGAAGGACACCGCTTGGACCCAGCCGCAGGAACGCCTCGCGCGCTTCGCCGCCACCTATACGCCGGCTGCGGGTGGCAAGCTCGATCGCGTTCCCGACGACAAGACGCGGGCGCTCAATTTCGGCCCCCGCAAGCTGACGATGGGCGGCGCGGGGCTCGCCTCGACGCTCGACGATTATATGCGGTTCGCGCGGATGCTACTCGGGCGCGGAACGCTCGAGGGGACGCGGATCCTATCGCCAGACACGGTCCGGGTGATGTCGACCGACCAGCTCGACCCGCGCATCACCGAGCGCTCCTGGCTACCCGGCAAAGGGTCGGTCGGGTTTGGAATCGACTTCGCTGTGCGCGTCGCGCCGCCCAAGGACGCGCAGGAGAATCGCGGGGCTGTCGGCGAATTCTTCTGGGACGGCGCGGAAACGACCTTGTTCTGGGTCGATCCCGTCAACGATCTCGCCGCGGTATTCTTCGTCCAGCTCATCCCGTTCGACGGGACATTGCACCACGACATCCGCCAGGCGGTGTATGGGCCGGACTATACCGGCCCGCTCGCCTGAGGCGATTGCGGCCCGACGTTACGGGTTGACCGGCACACATTCCGACCCGGCGCGCTTGACCGCGCCGCACAGCCGCACGGCATCGGCCTGCGAGCGGATCGGTCCGGCCTGGAGCTTGGTGATCGGCCCGACGCGACGCAGATAAGGCTGCATGCCGGCAAGGCCGCCGACCTGACCCTTGAGCCGTGCCCACAAGGCCCTGGCATTGCCCTCGTCGCGGAACGCGCCGAACTGGACGCGCCAGCCGCCACCGCTCGCGACCGCGACGGGTGCGGGTTCCGGCGCGGGCCGGACGGGCGCCGGCTTCGGGCGCGGGGCAGGCGGATTTGCATAGGTGGGAGGCGGCGGCGAAGTGTAGCTCTGCGGCGGATTGGCCGTGAGGACCGGCGGCTTGTTCTTGCCCGGCCTGGGTGCCTTGCCGGGCGCCGGATAGCTGGTACCGGGCAGGCCATAAACCGGCCCTGGCGCCGAAGACGGCGGAACGTCGGTCGACGCGATGCCGGGGCCAGCCGGGCCACCGCCGGTAATCTCGGACCCATAATTGCCGTTGCTCGCGACCTGCGTGTCCATCTTGTGCGCGAGTTCGATGCCGCGCTGGCGCTGATCGGCGGGAATATATTTGTCCATTTCGGCGAGCGTCTGCGATCCCTGCGGCAGGCCGGCGCCGGACGAGCGCGTCATCAGCGCATAAGCGCGTACCCAGTCGCGCTCGATCCCGTCGCCGTTGAACAGCATCGTGCCGAGTACCAGTTCGGCCCGCGGCTCGCCGCGGCCGACCGATTTCTCGAGCCAGGGCACCGCGTCGGCGCGCTTGCCGTCCTGGAACAGCGCGAGCCCATAATTGTCCTCGGCCTGGGCATGGCCCTGCAGCGCCGCCTTGCGATACCAGCTTTCGGCCATCTGCAGATCGACCGGCACGCCGCGCCCGAGCTTATAGGCCTGACCGAGATTGAACTGTGCGTCGGCGTCGCCGGCGATCGCAGCCTTGCGCCATTCGTCGACCGCGGCCCTATAGTCCCCGCGGTTCCAGGCATCGACCCCAGCCTTGGTGTCGGCCATGGCCGGCGCGCCGATGGCGACGGTCGCCGCGATGGCAACCAGAGAAAGCGCCGCAGCGCCGATCAGCGTTCGCATATTACTCGTGTCCCGCCCAATACACTTCAGGGATAATATCGCGCTGTAACGATCGAATGGCAAAGAAAAGGTTAGTCATGAGTCTGTTTGAAAACTCGCGAAAGAGCGGGCTAGTGCCGTGAAACGCGCCCTCAGCGCGTTTTCAAACAGACTCCGCGATCGTTTCGCCTCCCAACTGAATATCGCGCCGTTAACCTGTTCTTAGGTCGCCCCATGGCACCTCGCTTCCCGAATAGCGGGGAGTAACAGGATCAATGCGCGTTCTCGCGATGGCATCGCAGAAGGGCGGATCGGGCAAGACGACGCTGTCTGGGCACCTTGCGGTGCAGGCACAGCTCGCCGGAGCCGGCCCTGTCGTGCTGATCGACATCGACCCCCAGGGATCGCTGTCGGATTGGTGGAACGAGCGGGAAACGGAATTTCCCGCCTTTGCCCAGACCACCGTTGCGCGGCTCGCCGCCGATCTCGAAGTGCTGCGCCAGCAGGGCTTCAAGATGGCGGTGATCGATACGCCGCCTGCCATCACCATGGCGATTCAGAGCGTCATCCAGGTGGCCGAGCTGATCGTCATTCCGACGCGCCCGTCGCCGCATGACTTGCGCGCCGTCGGCGCCACGGTCGATCTGTGCGAGCGCGCGGGCAAGCCGCTGATCTTCGTCGTCAACGGCGCGACGCCCAAGGCCAAGATCACCTCGGAAGCTGCGGTCGCATTGTCGCAGCACGGTACGGTCGCGCCGATCACGATCCATCATCGCACCGATTTCGCCGCCTCGATGATCGATGGCCGCACGGTGATGGAAGTCGATCCCAAGGGCCGCTCGGCCGCCGAAATCACCGAGCTCTGGGCCTATATCTCCGACCGTCTCGAAAAGAATTTCCGTCGCACGGTATTTGCCGCGCCGACCGCGATGCAGCATCCGGGTTTCGGCGCGCGTCCGCAGGCCGGTGGTGGTGGCTTCGGCCGCCGAGTGATGAGCTGAGGGTAGCGCGATGATGAGCGAACCCAAGCCTTTTGCCTCTCTGTCTTCCGGCCTGCTTGCCCGCAAGGGCCAGGCGCGTCCGGCGATGCGTCCGCAAGGTTTCACCGGCGGCTATGCCTCGCTGGCCGGGATCGAGGATCTCGGCTGGAACGACATGGGTCATATTCCCGAGCCGATGGCCGACGTGCATCCGTTGCACGAGGATGACCAGATCCAGCCGCCGCCCGAGGGCGTCCCGCCGGTGCTGGCGCAGCGCCATGCGCTGAAGCAGGAATTCGAGCCGGTAGTCGAGGAAGTGACCGACGAGGAGACTGAGGTTTCGGTCGAAGCGCCCGTCGAGACACTGGTTACCGCGCCGATCCCCGTACTCGAGACGTTCGAGCCGCGTCCGGTGTCGGTCGCGGCGGCAAGCCGGATCGCCCGCGCCACGCAGCACAAGCACAAGGCCGCGTTCACCTTGCGCCTCGACGAGGAGCGCCATTTGCGGCTGCGCCTCGCCAGTGCGGTCAGCGGCCGTTCGGCCCAACAGATTGTTACCGGGGCGCTCGACGCCTTTTTGGAATCGCTGCCCGAAGTCGACGAACTGGCGCGCCAGCTCCCGTCGCGGGCCAAGGGATGAATTGGGGGACGTTGCGATGAAGTCGAAGCGATTGACGATGGGCCTCTCGGCGGTCGCGCTTTGCGCCGCTTTGGGCGGCATCTATCAGGGCGCCGCGCTCGCCGGCTCGAAGTCGAGTGCGGTCGATGACAATGCCGCGGCGACGGATATCGCCAAGGCGCGCAAGGCGCTCGCGGACCGCCAGGGCAACGACGCCGTGCGCTGGGCCGAAGCCGCGGTTGAGCTCCGGCCGCAAGTCGCGGACTATCGTGCCGTGCTCGGCCAGGCCTATCTGCTCGCCGGCCGCTTCGCGTCGGCGCGCACCACGTTCAACGACGCGCTGACGCTGTCGCCGGGCGACGGCAAGGTCGCGCTCAACATGGCGCTTGCCCAGATTGCCGAGGGCGACTGGACCGGCGCGCGTCAGACGCTCGACAGCAATTCGGGATCGATCCCGGTCAGCGACCGCGGTCTCGCCATGGCACTCGCGGGGGATCCGATCAGCGCGGTCAACCTCTTGCTGCCGGTCGCGAAACAGCCGGGCGCCGACGCCAAGCTGCGCCAGAATCTGGCGCTCAGCCTGGCGCTCGCCGGCCGTTGGCAGGATGCCCGCATGGTTGCGGGCATGGACCTGTCGCCGACCGATGCCGACAAGCGCATCACCGAATGGGCCGCCTTTGCGCGTCCCGCATCGCGTTACGACCAGGTCGCGTCCTTGCTCGGCGTCACGCCCGCTGCCGATCCCGGCCAGCCGGTCGCGCTGGCGCTCAATGCCAGCACCCCGGTCGTCGCCAGCGCGCCTGCGCCGGTCGATGCTTATATGCCCAAGGCGACTGCCGAGGTCGCGTCCGCTTCAGCGCCGGTCGATGCCGGTACGACCGCACCCGCCGCCGTCGCCGCAATCGCGCCCACGCCGGCCGTTACCACGGTGGTGTTCGGGCCGCGTGCCGAAGTCGTTCAGCCGCTGCCGCTGCAACCGGCGGTCGGCAGCAAGGCGCCGCTGATCAAGGCGCCGAAATCGGCCATCAAGGCCGCAGCATTTGTGAAACCCATGGTTGCTCCTACCACCCCGGGCGCCGCCAAGGTCAGCGTGAGCAAGGGCAATTTCTATGTCCAGCTCGGTGCCTATGACAGCGCGGGCGTTGCCCGCGATGGATGGGCCCGGGCCTCACGCGCTTATTCGGGCTTTGCCGACCATGCTCCCACGGGCATGTCGGTGACAGTCAAAGGCAAGAGCTTCTACCGCCTGTCGGTCGGTGGGTTCGACCGCGCCGGCGCGGTGCAGCTTTGCGCCAGCTATCGTGCCAAGGGCGGCACCTGCTTCGTCCGCCAGAATGCCGGCGATCAGGCGGTGAGCTGGAAGAAGTAAGCAAACACCTCTCCCGCAAGCGGGAGAGGGAGGGGCCCGCCGCCGGAGGCGGTGGGAAGGTGAGGGTCTTCTTACTTCTTTTGGCTTCGGCCGCTTGGAAGAAGAAAGAAGACCCTCACCCAACCTGCACCGGGTGAACAGCGCCCCGCGCTGTTCAGGTCATGCCGGGGGCATGACCGACCCGGTGCACCCGCAAGCGGGAGAGGGCTTTTCTTTGCTAAGCCAGAATCTCTTTCCCGCCCTTCCACAGGCGGAGCACTTTACCCTGGGTCGGCAGCCCGTCGAACGGCGTGTTGCCGGCCCTTGCTTTCATCGTCTCGCCGCGAATCTGCCAGGACGCCTGCGGATCGAGCAGCATCAGGTCGGCAGGTTGGCCAGGCATCAGCCTGCCTGTATCGACGCCCAGCACCCTGGCCGGATTGACCGCGAGCATCTCGAACAGCCGCTCGATCGGCAGGCCGAATCCCAGGCCGAGCGCGAGCAACGTCTCCGCGCCCGACGCTCCGGGAGACGCATCGGCGAACGGTAGCCGCTTTTCCTCGGGGCCGCGCGGATCGTGGCCCGAACACAGCACGTCAATCGTGCCGTCTGCGACCGCGGCTAGCGCCGCTTTGCGATCCTCTTCCGATCGCAGGGGAGGGGACAGATGCGCAAAGGTGCGGAAGTCGCTCATCGCATTGTCGGACAGCAGCAAATGAGCAGGCGTGATCCCGCACGTCACTTGCACGCCGCGACGCTTGGCCGCGCGCACGAGATCGAATCCCGCGGCGGTCGTCACCTGACGGAAATGGAGCCGCGCACCGCTATCCTCGGCCAGCGCGATGTCCCGCGCGATCGCCAGCGCCTCTGCCACGGCCGGTGCGGCGGGCAGGCCCAGCCGTGTCGCGGTCTCGCTTTCGGTCGCGACCGCATTGCCGGTCAACCCGCTATCCTCGGCATGCGAGATGACGGTGAGGTCGAGATCGCGCGCATATGCGAGCACTTTGCGCATCACGCCCGAATCGGCGATCCAGTGCCGCCCGGTGCCGACCGCCTTCGCGCCAGCGCCCTTCATGATCGCCATTTCCGCTAGATCTGCGCCTTGCAGGCCTTTGGTCGCCGCAGCGATCGGGTGGATCCACAGCAGAGGCTTGCCGACCAGCGACGAGCGCTGGACGATGCCGGGGCCGTCGAGCACCGGCGACTGATCGGGCATCAGCCCGACGCGGACGATCCCGCCGGCACGAAACGCCTCGCGGTCGATCGCGAACACGCCGAGATCGACGATCCCCGGCGCAAGCACCTTGCCGTGGCAATCAATGGTCTCCGCGTCGGGGGCAGTGTCGACGATGCGGTCGCCGACGACGTGCAATTCGCCTTCAGCGACCCCGTCAGGACGCACGATCCGGGCGTTGACGAAGCGCAAAGCGGTCATGCCCAGCCCTCCACCTTGCGCGCCCGTCTGGTCAGCACGTCCAGGCACGCCATGCGTACCGCGACGCCCATCTCGACCTGCTCGGTGATCGCCGAGCGCTCGATATGATCGGCGACGTTCGAATCGATCTCGACGCCGCGGTTCATCGGTCCGGGATGCATCACCAGCGCGTCAGGCTTGGCCAGCGCCAGCCGGTCGAGCGTCAGGCCGTAGCGCAAGTGGAACTCGCGAGTGGAGGGAATGAACGCGCCAGCCATTCGCTCGTTCTGCAGGCGCAGCATCATTACCACGTCTGCCCCGTCCAGCGCGGCGTCGAAATCGGCATAAGGCGTCACGCCCATCCGTTCGATCGCCGCCGGCATCAACGTGGCGGGCGCCACGACGCGCACTTCGGCGGCGAGCGCGGTCAGCGCCAGGATGTTCGACCGCGCGACCCGGCTGTGCAGGATATCGCCGCAGATCACCACGCGCTGTCCGGCGATGCTGCCGCGCCGGCGACGGATCGTCAGTGCGTCGAGTAGGGCCTGGGTCGGGTGCTCGTGGCTGCCGTCGCCGGCGTTGAGCACGGGACAATCGACCTTGCCGGCGATCAACCGGACCGCGCCCGAGCTCGAATGGCGGATGACGATGACGTCGGCGCGCATCGCGTTCAGCGTCATCGCGGTGTCGATCAGCGTCTCGCCTTTCTTCACGCTCGATTGCGCGACGGCCATGTTGACGACATCGGCGCCCAGCCGCTTGCCGGCGATCTCGAACGACAGCAATGTCCGGGTCGAATTCTCGAAAAAGGCATTGATCAGGGTGAGGCCGGCGAGGCGCTTGTCGGGCTTGGCGCGATTGCGGTTCGCCTCGACCCATTGCTCCGCTTCGTCGAGCAGGAAGGCGATCTCATGGGGCTGGAGGCCGGAGATGCCGGTCAGATGCCCGTGCGGAAAGACAGCGCCACCCTCGATAAGGGCGGCGGGACGATGATCGGAAGGTTGCATTAAAGCCGTCGCCTAGACCCGCTGGGGCAGGGGCGCAAGCGCGCAGCCAAGGTTGATCTGCTTCGATCCATTATGGGGCTTTCGCTGACGGCGGCTTTTGGACAGAATGGACTCAAAGGGGAAATATGACCGGTCCGTCAGCGACCAGCACGCGGCCCGGCACGCCGGAAATCCGCTTCTATCTGCCCGCAGAAGGGCTACGTCCGTTCGTCACCTCTTATTATTTCCTCGAATCGCTCGGACCGCTGGTCGATTTCACCCATCCGGAATGGGCGAATATTCGATTCGCGCTCAACGGCGTGTGGCGATTTGAAGGCGACGGGGGTCGAGAAGCGATCGAGCCGCCCAGGGCGGTATTGTTCGGGCCGACCGACCGCGCGCGACGGTTCGCGACCGATGGCGGACTGGTGCTCGGCGTCGGCCTGACGCCGCTCGGCTGGTTGACGCTGATCGGCGAGGACGCGTCGGACTTCGCCAATCTCGTCGTCCCGCTCGACCGCCAATTGGGGTCGTCGGGCTCGGCCATTCATGCGCGATTGCTCGAAGTCCGCACCGATGCCGAGCGCATCGCGCTCCTCGATTCGATCCTCGGTGCGCAGCCGGAATCGCAAAGTGCCTATCGCGCGCTGGCGGTTCAGGTGCAGCAAGCGCTGTTGTCGGGCACGGTCGACCAGGTTGGGGCGCTCGCCGAGCAACTCGGGATCGAACAGCGCACGTTGCACCGCGTCTGTACGGCGGTGTTCGGCTTTCCGCCGGTGCGATTGCTGCGCCGCCAGCGCTTCCTGCGGACGCTGGCCAAGGTGCGCGACCAGCTCGACCAGCCGCTCGGCGACCTGATCGATCCGGGCTATTACGATCAGGCGCATTTCAATCGCGACTTCAAGGCATGCATGGGAATGACCCCGCTCGCCTATTTCCGCTTGCCGCGCGAGGCGCTGCGCCGGGCGGCGGAGGAGCGCCACCGCGTGCTCGGCGCGCCGGTGCAGGGGCTGCACATCGACAAAGACGAGGCTGGGCAGGCGGATCAGGGCTGAACGGCAACGAGTCCGTCGATCGCGCCTTGAAGGATGTAGCTCGCTGCCAGCTTGTCGACGCGTTCGGCGCGTTTGGCGCGGCTGAGATCCTCGGCGATCATCTGGCGCTCGACCGCCTGGGTCGACCAGCGTTCGTCCCAGAGCAGGATCGGCAGGCCGAGATCGGCGATGTTGCGCGCAAAGGCCCTGGTCGATTGGGTGCGCGGCGAATCGGTGCCGTCGAGGTTGAGCGGTAGCCCGACGACGATGCCCTTGACCGATTGCGCCGCTGCCAGCGTGGTGAGCAGCGCCTTGTCCGCGGTGAACTTGGTGCGGCGGATCAGGTCGGCCGGACTGGCGAAGCTCCAGCCCGCATCGCACAAGGCGGTGCCGATCGTCTTCGTCCCGACGTCGAGCCCGAGCAGGCGCCCGCCATCCGGCAAAGCGGCACGGTACGCGACTCGATCCTCGGTAATCATCGGTTCTTCGTGGTCGGGGCAGGGGTGGAGGCCGTCGCAGCCCTGCCATCGGTAAAGGTCGCAAACCGCCGTGCGGCGTCATTCCGAACGTTCACCCAGAACATCGAATAATCGAACACGTGGTAATTGTTGCCGGGCAGGACATAGCCGCCGAGATTGACCGGCTCGCCGATCGACAGGAAGCCGCGCCCGAAACATTTGGCGGGGACGCCCGGCACGCCCAGGGTCGCACTGCCCAAATCCTTGGACGGGATCAGCGTCCCCAGATTGTCCTTCGCTTGCGCCGCCGCGTCGGGGGTGCCGGTGATCGGATTGGTGCAGACCATATCGGTGCCCTTGCGCGGCTTGCCGTCGAACCCGGTGGTCGCGTCGTAGACGTCGGTGATCATCGACGGGTCGGCCGGCTGGGCGAAGCTCTGCCACGACAGGATGCACCCGGCCTGTTCGGCCGTCGCGCATTCGGGCAAGCCGAGCGCCGGGAGATCATTGGTCTTCGAGATCGGCCAGCCGACGACATAGGCCGCGACGATCCGTTTCGCGAGCGGCTGACCGGCGACACGCTCACGCAGCAGGCGTTCGAGGTGGAGCGCGCCCTGACTGTGCCCCGCCAGGATGATCGGGCGGTTGGGACCGATCTCTTTGAGGAACTCGTCGAACGCGGCGAGTATGTCGCGATAGGCGAAATCGAGCGCCTTCTGTGCTTCCACCTGGCTGGTCAGGAAAGCACCGAACGTCGCCTGACGATAACGCGGCGCCCAGATTTCGCCGATCTCGTTGAATGCCGAGGCCTGGCCGCGCAGGAAGACCGCTGCGGTGTTGTTGGCCTGGACGTCGTCGAGCGGCGCATTCCAGTGCGCGCGGTCGATATAGGATGTCGGGTGGATGAAGAAGACCGCGACGGGCTGCTTTTCGCCCGGCGTGAAATCGGCTGGCGTCCATTGCGCGGGGTTGTTTGGAATATCGGGGCGCGCGAACCACATGTCGGGCCGTTCATAAGCCTGTTCGGGCGTGGTCGGTCCGCCTTCGAATTTCGCGCTGGGGATCAGCGCCGCCTTCATCAGGTCCTTGGCGTAGAAGTGATAGACGAACGCGCCTGCCACGACGAGCAGGATCAGGACGATCATCAGGTACAGGAATTTGCGGGCCAAGAACGCGCTCCGATTGCGG
>Ga0207694_10004242_pt1 | contig 11227 bp, 2 predicted proteins | sample KBSC34metaG_FD_184353 | JGI IMG/M metagenome (GOLD analysis project Ga0207694, IMG submission 184353) | Corn rhizosphere microbial communities from Kellogg Biological Station, Michigan, USA - KBS C3-4 metaG (SPAdes) (version 2) | ecosystem: Host-associated > Plants > Roots > Rhizosphere > Soil...
ACCCACCACTCCGTTCACCGCCGGTACCACTTTTCAGTACAACTTATTCTTCGATCACCTCGGCGGTTCTGATGACATCCAGAGTGGCATTGACCTCTTTGGTCCAAAGGCCGTTTCCGCGTCCACCGTAGCAGGAGTGGCTGAAGACGAAGCTCGACGCGCGCTGACCTACGCTATCGAAGGAGGACCAACGCGGCCCAGCTTTGTTCTGCCACCCGCCGCGCTCGACGACCTTCGTATTCTTCATGGGTCATGCCGCAAAATTTCTGGTCCACACAACGACGCACTCGAAGCCGCGGACCACATGCTGCGAGAGGTGTTCACTAAAAGCGAAAAGCGCCCGCACATGCTCTTCCTCACCGGCGACAACATTTACAACGATGGCTGCGAGCGCCAACTCTCCGCCATGATCCTGGAGGCGGGTCCGACTCTCCTTGGCTGGGATGAATCGCTGGTTATGACCGACACGGGCCTCTTTGCCAGGTTTAGCGAGTTTACGGGAGACAGGTCGGCGGTGAGTCTCATGGCTTGCGGGCTCAGCAGCCCGGGAGCAGACCTGCGTCAATTGTTTGGTCTGGGTGAGATTCTCGTACTTTATTTGCTTACTTTTGCTCCACCCCTCTGGCCAGACGATCTTGATTATCAACGCGGCACATTCGACTTCCGTGGCACTCTGCCTGCCGTTCGACGAGCGCTCGCGAACGTGGCGACTTACATGATTTTCGACGATCACGAATTCTCTAACAGTTGGAACCTTACCGCTAACTGGGTCGAGTCAGTGCTCCGCACAACGATGGGTCGTCGTATCTACCAAAATTCACTTGCCGCTTACGCACTCTGCCAGGGTTGGGGTAATACGCCCGCACAATTCGAAGCGGGCGGCGCAGGAAAGGCGCTGCTTGATGCAATTGTCGCGTGGTCGGAAGCTGAAATCGCGGGCACACGTTCTCCGGCTGCGCCTCTCGCCGAAATTTCAAGACGCACCGGACTTCCTGACGTTGATGCTTTCGCGAATGTACGAGATTGGACTGGTTTTCACGGTCCTGAAGTTGTGCGTTGGCATTACAGTATTCCGTGTCCCGGCCTCAACATCGATGTGTTGGACACTTACATGTGGCGCGCTTATGAAGATGAGGTTGCGAATTCCATCATTGTCTCCGACGAGGGGCTCAATCAACAGCTCAGTGCGCCGCTACCAACCTCAGAATGTGCACTGATAGTCGTGTCTAACGTTGGCATCGACGTACCTGGCGGGGGAGGGCAAATCAACCAAATCAAATGGTGGCTTACAAAAAATCTCTCAGGGCTGCTCCTTCCAATCTGGGTTTTAGCTCAGATTCTGACTCTTTTGATTGTGATATTCATTGCGATATTCACTACCGTACCTATCGAACTGATGCTGGTTCTGGGCGCCTCCTCCTTCGCTCTTTTACGCGCCTGGTTGTACTGGGAGGAGTACGGCTCCAGTTACATACATCAGACCAGGGCATTCGAATCGCTGATATCGCACGTGATACATCGCGCTCCGCAGCAACTCGTTGACGGCAAGCGCAAGGCGCGCGCGATCCTTATCTCGGGCGATGCTCACGAGACTTTCTCCATGCGCATGGAATACTGGAGCCGGATCCCCTTCAACGTCACGGGCGATCCGGTCGATGGAGTCGTGTTACAGCTCACCGGCAGCCCCTGCAAGTGGGTCAATCCAGGAGAATATAAGTTTAAAGATCCGAACGACAGGCTTCTTCATCATTGGGCAGGATGGCGAGACGAGCCGCAGCTTACGTGGATAAATGAACCCGACGAATCACCATTCCGCTTCAAGAAGAGCCCACGAATGATGAAATACGTTCCGGGCGCTAACCAGCCATTGATGAATCCCGAGCCGGAGTGGCGCTATTCGCTGGCGCCGGTCCCCCAGCTTCCTGCCCCAATCGAAGTGCCTCTTGAAATTCCCGATCGGCCCAATCCGACCTTCGAGGAACAAATAAAGGAGATGGAAAACGTCTCACCCGACGCTATCTGGGAGAACCGAAGATCCGAGGTCCTGAAAGTTAACAACCTCGCCGACGTGACTTTCAAGTGGCAGGCGGGCAGCAAAACTGTGGTCGAAAACGTTTGGTGGCGGGGCAGGCCTGCTATCGATCGCAACTGGACCAAAAGCCGCTTCGAGGCTTCGATGGAACCGCCATCGCCTCCTCCATTACCACAATGAGCACTCCTGCATTTCTCCAGGCTGTAGTTTTTCTGCTGATGCCTTTCCGGTTCCTGGCAGAGAACGAAGAGTATCTCGCTAATCTCGCCGCCTCGATCGGTTGGGACATCGACGAGGTGGTGGGGTTTGATGCGGACGCCGCGGCTGCCGACATGGGCCAGATAGCTGATGGTGTCGATGCGCTGATCCAACATATTGCCACTCCGCCTGACAGCATCTCGAAATTCGTTACCGCACTCGATGATGCAGAAAAGACTTTTACCGCCCTCCGCGATCTCGCGCGCATCTTTGGTGGCGCGGGCGGCACGAATCTCGATGACTTCGGCAAAGCACTGCTCGAGGCGTTAATTATCGCGACCTGGTACAGGCGCTCGCCAGTTACCCTTTCGCTTGCGGAGATCCTTGGTCTCGTGACGGTGCCTGATGATGGACCGCTGATGCCGGCGATTCGCGATGGTGAACGGTTGATTCGAGTGGAGCACCGTCGCGGTGAGTTGCACTTCAATCGCATTGGACCATTGCTGCGCAATCCGGTCGGCTTCCTGGATGAAGAGTATTTCGCAGGAGATGCCTTAGCCACCACAGCGGGTGCACATCAGGCTGCTGACAAGCTTTTCCCACGACTTGCACGGCTGGCAATTCTCCTGGGCTTTGACGCCAGCTACGGTTTTGAGCCGGAGGCGCCGGTGACGGGTGGTCCAGCAGTTGTTGATCGACTCGCCCACATGCTCACGCTCTTTCTCGCACCCAACGATGCTGACGTTTACGGATTCACATTGGCGCTGTCGTCAGAAGATCGGGGCCGTCGCGGTTTACTGATACGGCCTTTTGGCGCCATCCAATATGAGGAGCCGGTTTGGGATTGGAATCTCCGCCTCACTGGTTCCGGTGCTCCAAATGGATTGTTGTTAGGTCCTGCGAGCGTAGAAGTGATTGGAGGCCAGAGTTGGCGGCTCGATCTCGCCCTGGAACGGAACTCCGAAATGCAGCCGGGACCGGCGACCGTCGGAGGTGAGAAGACAGGTCTAACTGTCGGGAAAGTCCGTATCGAGGGCGGGTTAGCACTCGGCGAGGACACGCGAGAGGCGTCGCTGGATCTTGTCGTTGAGGATGCACATTTTTCAGTCGCCGGATCTGAAGGTGATGGTTTCCTGGCCGACGTGATTCCGCCGGATGGTCTTTCTGCTGATATCAATTTCGCAGTCGGTTGGTCCAGCGCAACGGGCTTTCATTTCAGCGGCAGCGGGGCGCTCCAAGCTGCATTCCCGGTGCACGTTCAAGTTGGACCAGTAAAAATCAACTCGTTCAGTTTAGAAGTCAAGACGGATGGTAGTGCGATCGGATCGCAGGTGTCGTTCAATGCCGGACTGGTCCTTGGTCCACTCGCCGTTACGATCGACGGCATTGGTCTGGATATGCTCATCGACTTTCCCGAAGGAGGCGGCAATCTCGGCGTTGCCGATCTCGATCTTCACTTCAAGCCGCCGAACGGGTTGGGCCTCTCCGTCGATGGTGGCGGCTTCAAAGGCGGCGGGTTTCTCGACTTCGAACCGGGGGAAGCACGCTACTCCGGAATGCTCGAACTCGAGTTCCAGGACCAGTTCACACTCAAAGCTTTTGGTCTACTGAACACGCGATTGCCTAACGGTCAAAGCGGCTTCTCACTCCTGATCGTGATCAGCTCCGAGTTTACGCCCATTCAACTGGGACTCGGTTTCAAGCTCAACGGTGTCGGCGGATTGCTGGGCCTGAATCGCACCATCAACATCGAGCCGCTGCGCACCGGTCTGCGCGACCACACACTCAGCAGCATTCTCTTTCCCACAGACATAGTCGCGAACGCCGATCGCATCATTAGCGACTTGCGACAAGTGTTTCCGCCGCTCGCCGGCCGCTTCATCTTTGGCCCAATGGCGAAGATCGCGTGGGGCACGCCGACGCTGCTGACCGTGGATCTAGGACTCGTGATCGAGGTGCCGGAGCCGGTGCGGCTGGCGCTGCTCGGCGTGTTACGCGCCGTGCTGCCGGATGAGAAGGCCGCGATTCTGCGGGTGCAGGTGAACTTTCTCGGCGAACTGAACTTCGAGCGGCGGCAGCTCAAGTTTGATGCGAGTTTGTTTGACTCGAAACTACTGGGCTTCACGCTTTCGGGCGACATGGCGCTGCGGCTCGATTGGGGCGCTGACGCGAACTTCCTGCTGACGGTGGGGGGCTTTCATCCCGCGTATCAACCACCGGCGATGGAGTTGCCGGCCATCAGGCGGCTGACACTCTCGCTGCTGGAAGGCGACAACCCGCGCCTGAAGCTGGAGCTGTACTTCGCGGTGACGTCGAACACGGCGCAGTTCGGGGCGCGATTGGAGTTATATGCCGCGGCGTGGAAGTTCAACGTCTACGGGTTTCTCAGCTTCGACGTGCTGTTCCAGTTCAATCCTTTTTATTTCATCGCCGAGATCACGGCGATGCTGGCGCTGCGGGTGGGAAGTTCGAGTTTTGCGAGCATCAAGCTGACACTGACGCTGGAAGGACCGACGCCGTGGAAAGCGCAGGGGACAGCGCGGTTCAAGATCTGCTGGTTCTTCACGCTGAAGGTGCGCTTCAACAAGACGTTTGGCGAGAGCCGCAACACGACGCTGCCGGACGTAGCGGTGTTGCCGTTGCTGGCGGCAGCCCTGGGTGCAGACGACAACTGGGAAGGTGAGTTGCCGTCGCAGCGGCGCCGGTTGGAAAGCATTCGCGAGACGCCGGGGGAGTTGCTGGTCCATCCTGTGGGGACGCTGAAGGTGAGCCAGAAGGTGGCGCCGCTGAACGTGCGCATAGATCGCCTGGGCAGCCAGCGGCCAAGTGATGCGCGAGAGTTTCAGATCACCGACGTGCAGCCTGAAGCGAATCCAGCGGCAGTGCAGGAGTCGTTTGCGCCGGCGCAGTTTTTCGACATGACGGACGAGGAGAAGCTGACGAGTGCGTCGTTCAAGAGCTTCGCGAGCGGCGTCAGGGTTGGGGATGCAGAGCGGTTGCAGACGGGCTACGCGGCCGTGCGGCGAGTGCAGTACGAGTTGAAGTACATCGATTCACAGCGCGAGCAGCGGCTTGTTGGTGCGCGCGATCTGTTTGAAGTGGATGGGGTGGCTTTCAACAGGTGGACGTTGCAGGGCGCGATCGCGCACTCGCCGCTTTCATTTGCCCGGAACCGGAAGTCGGTGTTGGCGCCGGCAGCCGTGGCGGTGACGCAGGAGACGTTTGCGATAGTGAACAGGGGAGATCTGCGATTGTTTGACGAGTTGAGTGTGCTGGGCAGCGAGCGCGCGGCCGCGGCACGACTGCACACGTTGCTGGAAGAGAATCCGAATCTGCGCGGCACGCTGCAAGTTGTGCCGGCATTTGAATTGGCCGCATGAAATGGTAGACACACTAAAAAGCTACACGTTCCTCCCATGGTTGCGGCAGGGCATCGCGGCCGGTATAGCAGACAATGCACCAGGCGCACCGTCGCCGCAGCGTGCTTCAGTACCGGTTAGTTTTCGCATTGGCGCTGAAGCGATTTCAAAGACGGCCCAATTACTGGGGCCGGGCGACATTGTCGGCATCAACCCGAGGGCGATCGTCAAAACAGAACCGCGCAATTGGGTCACAGACTTTGAATCGAACTACCTCCCCTACATCGAATTCTACGAAGAAGAATTTCCCTGGCGCTTCACGCCTGACAGGCCCGACAACGACTTGTTCCTGAGTCAACTTCGCCCATGGATCGTTCTGCTCGTTCTGACGGAAGAAGAGTTTGAAGATCAAGGCCCAAGTGGACCACTGCCTGTACTGAAGATCAAAGACCCGGACCCGGCAAGATTTTTCCCTGAACCGGACCAGACGTGGGCATGGGCACACGTTCACATCAATCAGGACGTCATCGGCAACACCGCGCAGCAGACACAAAACGACGCGGAGATTCGTAACGTGGAGCAAAGCCTTGCAAACCTGCTGAGAGCTAATCCCGATAATGCTTCTTCGCGTTTGCTATGTTCGCGCAAGCTGAAGGAAAACACCGCCTATCACGCTTTCGTCGTTCCCGCCTTTGAGACAGGGCGACGAGCCGGGTTGGGAATACCGCTCGAAAACGTTGATGGTCTGTTGGCTTCCTGGGAGCAGGGTGCAGATCTTTACCCGATCTACTATCGATGGTTCTTCCGCACCGGGACAAAAGGCGACTTTGAGTTTCTGGTTGACCTGCTCGAGGCGCGTCGTGTCGATAAGCGCGTCGGCGTTCGCGACATGGACATGCAGGCCCCAAACTACGAGACGCACCCCATGTCGTCTCCATTTGACGTGATGGGGTTGGAAGGCGCGCTCAAGAGTCCGGAGATGGAGCCCTTTCCGTCGCAGTGGCCGCCAGCCGATACGATATTCGAAAATCCTCCAGTCGGTTCACCCGGACTCTTTCTCAACGATCTCGAAGACAAGGTCAACCTACAGTTCGACATTCAACAGGAAACAACTGAGCGCGATCCGATCATCAGTCCTCCACTCTATGGCAAGTGGTACGCGCTGGCTGACAAGCTGGACGTTCGGAACGGAACAGGCTGGGTAAATGAACTCGATCGCGATCCGCGCTATCGTGTTCCGGCAGGCACGGGCACACAAGTCATACAAAAAGATCAGGAAAACCTGATGCAACAGGCCTGGAGCCAGCTCGGCGATCTGTTGCGGGCCAACCAAAAAATTCGACAGCTTCAACTGGGCCTCATGAGCAGTCTTGTCATGTACCAGAAGAACATTTTGCCCCAGACTGCGGATCAATTTCTCACCTTTACACAGCAGGTGCAGAGCCGGGTTCTGGGAAGCCCGACGACGATTGCTAAAGAAGTTGAGGAAAGCCGTCTGCCACAAGCGGCGCTGGATCCCGCGTTCCGAAAGATCACGCGCAACCGCGGCGCGATCATGCGCAAGGTCGCACCAGAAACACAAACGAGAACGAAACAGATCGTCACTCTTCTCAACGAAGGAACTCTAACCGCAGCGCCGCCTGCGCCCGAACCAACAGGACAGTTATCGATCGACAAAATTGCCGATGCCATCGATCTGAAGGAAATCCCGGATTGGTTGCGCGACCTGCTGCGAAATAACAATGCGCGCTGGATTCTGATCGGAATCGTCGTGCTGGCGCTTGTGCTCGCATTCCTCACGGGTGCGTTCATCGTTTTCATTCCGATAGCTGTTGCCGCGGCCGTACTCATTCCATTTGCTGAAACGCTGCGAGATCGCATTCAAACGGCCGAGGTGTTTCATGAGAAGTCGTTCACGCCCGCGTTCGTCGACACGATTCCGCCGCGTCCGAATTTTGTCTTGACCGAATTCAATCAACCGATGCCGCGTATCGATGGTGGAAGTGGTGATAGCGTGGAGGCCGCCAACTTCCGCATCGCGCTGAGAGACGCTTACAACGTTCATCAAACACTGCCGCCGGCGCCGCCGCCGCGTGAGAAAATCGGCATAGACGCGACCGTCGCAAAACTCAAGGCCGCACTCAATCCGTCAGTTACGATTCCGAAAAGAGCGGAGTTCATTCTGAAGATTCCGGTGGGAATCAAAGACGGGTATCTCCTGCCGCAGAAGACGCTGGTCACAGTGATGGCCCATCCCATCTTCACCCAGCCGATGTACGGGCCGTTGCGAGATATTTCATCAGAGTTTTTAGTTCCGAATCTCGAGTTGATTCCAAACAACACGATCTCCCTGATGGAAACCAACCAGCGCTTTATCGAAGCTTACATGGTTGGTCTGAATCATGAGATGGCGTGCGAACTATTGTGGCGAGAGTTTCCGACCGATCAGCGTGGCAGTTACTTCCGGCAGTTTTGGGACGTCGGCGATGCTATCAATCGAGATCCGAACAAAACGCAGGCCGCACTCGAGGAAGAGTTGCTCGATATCAAGAAATTGCATGAGTGGGACAGCGCGACGTCTCTTGGCTCTCATGAAAATCGTCCGCTGCCGCCGGGAGGTGATAAAGACGACTCGCGCCTGGTGCTGGTCGTTCGCGGTGACCTGATCAAGAAATATCCGACTGTTGTGATCTACGCACAACGAGCAAAGTGGGCCGTGGAAAATGGTCGCGATGTTCGAGTGCTCGATAACGACAATCCAGGTGAGACGATCAAGGACCCGATCTTCAAAGCGGAGATCGAACCGGACATTCGTTTTCTCGGGTTCGATCTGACTAAGAAGGTTGCGAAGGGAAGTGCCGATCGTCCAGTCAACGATCCCGGATGGTTCTTTGTGCTCCAGGAGCGACCCGGTGAGCCGCGTTTTGGTTTGGACAATCTCAGCGGTGAGCCACTCGATCCTCCCATCAAGTGGAATCATCTTGCGTGGGAGCACCTGACGGATTTCGAAAACCTCGACGTCGTCAATCTCAGTGCGAATGCTCCGACACTCGTAGTGAATGATCCGACGGACAGCAGGTTCGTGTGGGGCAGGAACGCCGCAGACATGGCTTACATCCTTTATCAGGCGCCGGTGATGGTGGCGTTTCACGCCGCCGACATGCTGGCGTAGGGTGAATCATGATCGAAGAAATCAAAAAAGCTCGTGAAGCGATGCGCGCGGTTGAGGAGAGTTTGTATACCAGTCAGAACCGGCTGCGAACAAAAGAAGCGCAACTGATCGACGCGAACAGACTTGGAAACGAAGGCGCGCAAAACGTCGAAGTCCTCGAACGCGAGATCGCAGCCTTAAACGAACAAATCAACACCACCAGAGTCAATCTTCAGTCAACCAAAGGAAACGTCGCAGATCTCGTCAATGAATTTGTTCTGCCACAACCGCCGCGAGTCCTGATCTCCCAGTTGGACGATAGTTTGCCGTTCCTGCTCTTTCCCGTGCGAATCGAAACACGGTTTATGGGTCGCGAGTTGTGGGTGCGCGTCTACCCCGACGACATCGCCGTTCATACTCACGAAAAGGAGTTCACGCGCGATGACGGCGATTCGGGGATCGAATACTGGATTCAGAGAACCCTCGCTGCACCGGTCGAAGATCCAGACGAACGAGAGCAACTGGAGCGAGGCGCGTGGCGATCGCTGGTGAACAGTCATGGCGGCACGAGAGCGTCGTGGATCGCCGCGGAGATCAAGAGAAGAGTCGTTGAGAAAGAAGGCGGTGAAGATTTTTCGTTCATGCTCATCCGCGTCGAGATCGCGAATATTCTTGCGGACACTCAGCGAACTCCCGCCGAAAAACGCGCAGCAATCTCCTCGTTGCTGGAGTCGAACCATCCCCTCGTCCAACTGATTCGCAATCCCATTTTGAGTTTGCTTGCTGCTGACGAGCAGCTCAGCGACGCAAGCCGGGAAGCAATCCTGAAAGCCGTCAACGATGGCATTCTCACGCACCTCGGATTCAACCTCGATGAATTGAAGGCCGAAAGCTGGAGCCGTGCGCCGCGAACAGTCGTGATGCCGGATCGTTTCGTGCTGCTCGGCTTCACCGGCACTGCAAGATTGGAACAGCCGTTTCCGAATGCTGTCGCAAACCCGCTGATACTTGGACCAAACCCGCAAAATCTCGAATCGGAATTGAGCCAACAGGGCGGCGACCTGGTAATGGGTGAAGACTTCGACTGGATCGCGAATTTCGAAAAAGCAATTCAGTTTGGAATGGGTATGCGCCTGTCTTTACCGGCGCCATTTGTCTCGCAGGGTTTCGATCGCCTGCTGGTTCTCGGCATTCGGGTTTCCTCAACGCCTGCGGATCACAAAGATCTTCTGGAAGAGTTGATTGAGAATCATCGCTATTCTCCGGAAGGAATGAGTTTTCTCGCGCAGGGAACTCCGACCAATCACACAGCGGAGCTGCGATCGGGATTTTCGATCGACGACGTCGAAGGGGAAGCAAGTTTTGAAACGGAAACTCAGACGCCGATCGATCCGGCAGACAACGAGCTCGAGAAAACCGATGCGGAGCGTTTAGCAGTCGCATTGGACGTAAATCTGGAGAGCCTCGCGCCGTTGGCAAATGCGAAACGAAAAGACGTTTCGGACGCCAAGGTAATGAACAGAGCTTTGTGGCCGGCGACGCTTGGCTATTACCTCGAAGAGCTTCTCGAGGATCAACCCGCCGTCATCGGCGGCGTTCGCAAGTTTTTCGCCGAGCATGTCGTGGCGCGCGGAAGTCTTCCCGCGATCCGCGTTGGCAATCAGCCCTACGGCATTCTCGTCACGAGCGCGTTTCGCAGGTGGCGACCAGACCGCGTTATCGACGGCGAAGATTTTTTATTTCTTGGTGACACGCTGGAGGTGTTGCGCAGCGTCGAAGACCAGTGGCAGCAACTCGTGTCGCTGGTGGCCCACGTCGATGCGCCCGGTGATGCGTTCGTAAACCTTCTGAACATGCTCGGACTGCATGCCACGTCAGTTGACTATCAACGCCGGCTGGCCCCGTACCAGGGCGTGTTCTGGAACATTGCGAATTTTACAAGCGGCCAGGCGCGCGCCACCGGCCCGCGCGCTGCTTTCTTCGATGAAATAAACACGCGCGCGACAACGTTACAGAACCAGCTCGCATTCGGTTTTCTACAGCTGCCAAAAATCTTTGGGTTGCTCTTCTCCAGCACCACCTCAGGCATCAATGGACCACTGATCGACGACGTCGATACCGCCGAGGATGAAAAACTGTCTGAGTCGGCTGAACTGCCGCGCAAGTATGCGGTTAACGTGACGCAGGATGAAGAAACCACAGTCGTAGACAAGAACTACATCGGCTGGCTGTTAAATAGCGACATTAATACGGTGAAGCAGCAACGGTTCCTCAATCGGGACGGAGAACAACTGCCGATTCCCCAGCCTCTCCTCTACAGAATGCTTCACCGCGCATTGTCGCTTTCGACCTTCGAAGCTTCAATGAACGTTTTTGAAGGATTTCAACTGGTGGGCAATGCGGCTCGTCGTGAACTGGATACCACGAACGTCCAGGCTGGTCGGACCGTTACGCGCTGGGAGTTCGTGGAGGCGAATGTTGGTCGCG
>Ga0207694_10004252_pt1 | contig 11220 bp, 9 predicted proteins | sample KBSC34metaG_FD_184353 | JGI IMG/M metagenome (GOLD analysis project Ga0207694, IMG submission 184353) | Corn rhizosphere microbial communities from Kellogg Biological Station, Michigan, USA - KBS C3-4 metaG (SPAdes) (version 2) | ecosystem: Host-associated > Plants > Roots > Rhizosphere > Soil...
GCGACCTGTAATCTCGATCCCTAACCACCCGCCTGCGAACGGGTCCGGCGCGATGACGAGCCGCGGCCCATCGAGTCGAATGTCGTAGCCCATCTCCTGCGCCTGGCCGCCGGTCTCCACGCCGCAAAACGTCAGCGAGGCCAGGTCGGCCAGCCGCAGGAACGCGTACTCGCGCTGCAGCGTCTCGATCGTCTCGTGCGAGGCCGCCAGGTGTACGTCGCGCGCCGCGGTCAGGTCGACGAAGAACTGGCGCCACCCTGACTGCTGACGCATGCGACGGTAGATGTGCACGGCGTGCTGCGCCACGAGCGCGGCCGCATACGGCTCGCCGTTCAGCCGCGCGACGCCCCGCGTCCACACGCCGTGACGTACTTCTTCCGGCACGTGGACGAAGTCGAGGACCTGCCCCGTTGCCGGATCGAGGCACGGCTCGGCATCCACCTCCTGCCAGCCGTTGTCGTGTGTTTGAATCGCCAGCATGATCGCCGTGTAACGCGGCGAGTCGGGAAGGCCGCCGCTCTTCCAGCCGCGCATGATGGTAGCGGCCACCGCAGCGTGATCAGGCTGCGTGATAAAGAGCGGCGGATCCAGATCCGTTCTAACGATCACTGCGAGGCATTCAGCGCGCCCCGGTGTAGACGACGCGCCAGACGCGTCCTTTCTGGCTGTCGCCGATGTAGAGCGTGCCGTCGGGCGCCTGCGCCACGCCGTCCGGACGGTATACCGCGTCATTCGGATTGACGAGGGTGTCTTTCTGAGTGAATCCCTGCGCGAACACTTCGAATGCGCCCGACGGCTTGCCGGCGGCAAAGGGCTGGAAGGTGACGTTGTAGCCGGCCTGCGGCTCTGGTGAGCGGTTCCACGATCCGTGGAAGGCGATGAACGCGCCGTTGCGATACTTCGCCGGGAACTGCATGCCGGTGTAGAACTTCACGTCCACCGGCGCCCAGTGGGCGGGGAACGCCGCGACCGGCGCCGTGAACATCGAGCAGCGCCCGACGTTCTTGCCGTCGCCGCCGTACTCGGGATTCAGCACGAACATCTTCATCCCGTAGTCATAGAAGCAATACGGCCAGCCGAAGTTCGAGCCCTGCACCGCGCGATACAGCGGCTCCGCGGGGCGCTCGGCGTTCTCCTTGGCGTTGAAGAGACTCGGCCAGAACACATCGAGCTGATCGCGGTTGTTCATCGCGATGTAGAGCGCGTCGTCGTGCCAGGTGATGGCGGGCATCTGCCGCAGGCCGGTGGCGAACCGCGTGCCCTGGTCCTGAGTCTGGTTCGCCTTGTTCTCGTCGAACTTCCAGATGCCGCCGTGCTTCTCGAGGATCGGGCACGGGTCCACGCCCTTCACGCCGGGCCGGCGATCCGGATCCTGGCAGGCATTCGACGGCGCGCCGACGTTGATGTAGAGCCCGCCGCGGCCGTCGAACGCGACCCCCTTGTCCTCGTGCTGCCGTTCGGTCGGCAGCCCCTTCACGATCGTCTCGGCAGCGCCAGTAGGTTTCAGGGTGCCTTCGGTGAGCTTGAAGCGCTCGATCACCTGCGGGTGCGCCAGGTAGATGTAGCCGTTGCGGATCGCGATGCCCGTGGTGCTGCCGGAGCCGAAGCGCTCGACGACTTCGAACTTGCCGTCCCCATTGGCGTCGCGCAGCGCCACGGCGCCGCCGCCGACTTCCGGCTGACCGCGCCCGCCGCTCGTCTGCAGCGCCACGTAAAGGTCGCCGTTGCGGTTGGCCACCATATGCCGCGCCGCCCCCAAGTTGTCGGCGGCCACGACCGCGCAGAAGCCCGTGGGCAGCTTGATGCCGCCGTTATCGGGGTCGCACTTCGGCAGGGTCTGTCCGTGAACGAGTGCGAGTGCCGACGCCGCAATCGCGGCGACCGCGAGAACGCCCCACGCGCTGAACCGATGCTTCATGTGCCTCTCCTGGCTCGAATCCTACCACCGCGTCCACGTATGCTTGAGCGGATGCCACGCCGCTACTGGCTCATGAAGTGCGAGCCCGCCGCCTACACCATCGACGATCTCGCGCGCGACGGACGGACCAGCTGGGAGGGCGTGCGCAACTATCAGGCGCGCAACTTCATGCGCGATCAGATGCAGGTCGGCGACGGCGTGCTTTTCTACGCGTCGAACGCGGACCCGTCCGGCGTCACCGGGATTGCCGAGATCGTGCGCGCCGGATATCCCGACCACTTCTCCTGGACGAAGGGGCACAAGTACTTCGACGAGGCGTCGAGCGAAGCGGATCCCGTCTGGTACATGGTGGACGTGGGCTTCGTCGAACGCTTCCGCGGCACGCTGCCGCTCGACGTGTTGAAAGCCACCAAAGGGCTCGAGTCGATGATGGTCACGCAGAAGGGCAGCCGTCTGTCCGTTCAGCCAGCTACGAAAGCGGAGTTCGAGATCGTCGCGCGGCTCGGGCGCACGACGACGGCCTAGAAGCGGAAGCCGCCCCCGAGGCGCACCATCGTGTCGGGTCCGTAGTTGGCGTGCTGGTCCACCGCACCCTTCACGAACCACCGCCCCCAGTCGTCTTCGACTTGCTCGGCGAATCCGTGCACGTACACACCTTCGTCCCCGTGGCCCGACTTGTAGGAGGTGTCGAGCGTGATGCGGCGTTTTCGCGGCATGTAGTGCTTGAGCACCACATGGGTGACCTGCTGGCCGGTGTCGAGGCGGTTGTCCCAGATGGTGTAGCCGGTCAGGCTGTCTTCGTCGCCGATGTGCCATCCGGCGCCAAGCTGCCACGACTCGTTGGGATCGAACGTGAGGTTGGCGTAGGGATGCAGGTTGGTTCGCGAGAAACCGGCGACGAGAAACACGGTCGGCCCGATCTCGGAGTAGACCGAGCCGCCGACGAACCCGTGCGACGCGATCTGCACCGACGGCACCAGGAATAGATTCGGGCGCTTCCAGTCGTACTCGACGCCGGCGCGCCCCTGATTGTCGTCGTTCTGCGTGCCGTAATAACCGGCCCAGGTCGTGAAATTCCCTGCCGTGTAGCGGACGTTGAGGTCGAGGCTGGTGTCGCCACCGGCCTCGTACACGGTCATCGTCGCTTTGCCGTGATAATCCTGCGCACGTGCGTCGCAGGCCCAGCTCGCGGCGAGGGCCAACATCAGCACGACGCGCGTCATCCTCTGATTATGATGAAGAGACGCGCCATGATCACCACCCCTTATCCCGCCGCCTCGATCGTCGCACCGAGAGTCCGCGACTACTTTCTGCGCCACCTGGCGGCGATCCCCGCCGGCGGCGGCGAGGGCATGGCGCCCGTGCCCGACGTGGTCGTCCTCGAGAGCCTGATCAACGCGGCGTTCTGGACGAGCCTGCGGCGGGAGGAAGGCTTCGTCCCCAAGATGTCGCTGGCCTACCTGCCGCCGGCCGACAACGCCTACTCGATGCGGTTCGAGCAGCCGATGCCGCTGACACCGATCACGATGGCCAAGGTGGCGCCAGTCGTGGAACGGGCCGGCATTCATCTTGGCGTGTGGGCCAAGGACGGCGAGCTGTTCGGCTGGGGCACGACGCGATCGATTCCCACGCTCGGCCTGGTGGTCGAGATCGTGGAACCCGCGCTGCTGGTCGTGAAGCACCACCGCGGCGAGAAGACCGGCAAGTACGTCAACGTGGCCGTCCTCGAAGGCGACCAGGTGAAGCTCGTGGACGAGAGCGCGTCGAGCCTGCCCGACTGTCCCGCGCTCGTCGGCTCGCTGCTCGGTTTCGACTCGCCGCAGTCGTGGGTCGGATCGATGAACGTGCTCGTGCAGCTGGCGGTGTCGATGCGCGCGCATGGCCGCGGCGGCCTGCTGCTCGTGGTGCCGTCCGCGTCGGAGTTATGGCGTGACTCGATGGTGGCACCGATGGCGTACGCGATCTCGCCGCCGTATCGCGGCCTGAGCGAGCTGCTGCGCGACGGCGTGGACGGCAAGAAGAGCGACCGGTTCCAGCAGGCGCTGCGCGAGGTCGTGGATGTGATCGCGGGGCTCACCGCGGTGGACGGCGCCGCGGTGATGACCGACAACTACGAACTGCTGGCTTTTGGCGCCAAGATCGCCCGCAAGCGCGGATCGCCGCAGGTGGAGCTCGTCACCGTCACCGAGCCGGTCGTGGGCGGAGAGCCGCGCACGGTGACGCCGGCGCAGCTCGGAGGTACGCGGCACCTGTCGGCCGCGCAGTTCGTGCACGACCAGCGCGACGCCATCGCACTGGTGGCGTCTCAGGATCGGCGCTTCACGGTGTTTGCGTGGTCCCCCTGCGCCGATCAGGTGCACGGCCATCAGGTCGAAGCGCTCCTGCTGTAGCGGCCAGCTTCAGCTGGCCCGGGCCGCCTGAAGGCGTCCCCTACGACGACAGTTCCACTCCTGAAAACGCTTTGAGGCGTTCGGCGGCGGCGGTCACGGCGCGTTGTTGTGTTGGGCTGAGCGTCGTCTTGATGACGAGCTCCACGCGCGTCGTCCGGCCCGAGGTTCGGCGCGTCCAGTGCCCGGCCAGCATGCCGTCCACGACGAGCGGGTGCTCGAAGGCGTTGAGCCCGGCGATCCCGCCGCGCGGCGCCGCACCAGGCGGCACGATCAGATGCCGATCCTTGTAAGCGATCAGGTACTCGTCATAGTTGGGCAGGAGAAAGGTGGCTTCGGGCGGGCGCGCTGACGTGTCCCAGGCCGGCGACCAGTAGGTAAAGCCATCGATGTCGCGAGCCTCGAGGGCGGTGTGCTCGATCCCTTTCTTCGCCTGCGCCACCGTCAGTCCGGACCACCAGACGTAGTCGCGCAGCGTCGCAGGGCCGTGGCTGGCGAAGTAGCGCATCGCGAGCTCCGCACCGGGATCCGCTGGCGTGCGCGCCCGCGCGCGCGGCGCCCGCTCGTCGAACAGCGCGTAGGTGAGCTGCTTGCCGCGCACTGGACCGCTGCACATCACCTGCTCGAGCTCGGCGTGAATCGTCAGCAACCCCAGACGCGGCCCCTTCGCGTCGATGCCGCGCTTCGCCAGCGCCGCGGCGAGCTCGGTCCGCGAGAGGACGCGTCCACCTTCGAGCGCCGACGCGATCGCACGATGCGCGCGCGACAGCGTCTTCGTGTCCAGGCCGTGCTGTTTGTAATAGAACTTGCTCGCCTGGTGCACGCGCGGCGCGGTGAGCGACAGCATCCAGCGGATGTCGGCCGGCGTGACGAAATGCCACGTCGGCCGCATGACGTGCGTGCGCAGAATCTCGCCGCGGTCGAACGCGGCTTCAACGGCGGCGTCGTCGAGCCCTTTCGTGCGCAGCCCGATCGCCCACTTGGCGCCGGTGAAATCCTGCGACTGCATGGCAGCAAGCCGCGCAACGACGCCTTCCGGGTGCGCGGCCGCCGGGCGCGCCAGCCACTGGTTGTGCAGACGGGCCGCGAGGATGGGGTTCACGCGCATCTAAAGATGCGCCTCTACGACGGGCAGGCCTGAAGGCCTGCAGCGACGTGTTAGAAGCGGACGCGCAGGCCGGCCCAGGCGCGAATGGGCGCGCCGGGCGCGTAGAACGTGCTGTGCACGAGCGGAAACTCGCCGCCCACGGGCGGGAACGGCCGGGAGACGAACGTGCCCGTGGCGGTGAAGGCGTTCACTCCGAGGAGCGCCGCGGTCGTGTAACGGCGGTCGAAGAGGTTGTTGATCTGACCGGTGAGCGTCAGCCACGGCGTCAGAGCATAGCGCGCGCCCAGGTTGACGACGGTGTACGGCTCGGTCGTCCCGGGCCCGAGATAGTAGACGCCGTCGGCCTCGTGCGCGCCGTTCTCGTTGCCGCGCGCCTCCACGCCCGCGAGCGCCATGAGATCCACGTCGATCCCCAGTGCGCGGGTCAGCTGCAGATCGGCAAACAGCTTCAGCATGTGGCGCGGGATCAGCGGCATCCGATCGCCCGGCTTGATGTCGATGACGCCTTCGAGCCCTGGCGCGGCGGCGTCGCTCGCGCTGTTGCTTTCGCCGTTCATCTGTTCCGCGCTCTGAAAGGTGGCCGAAAGCAAGGTGTAGCCGGCGCCGATGTCGGCCCGCCCCACGCGTGTCTTGCCGCCGAACTCGAGCCCCTCGCGGCGGGTGCGGCCGAAGTTCCTGAAGTAGCCGAATCCGGTCTGCTGGGACTGCACGAACAGGATGTCGTCGTGGTTCGCCGCGCGGAAATAGGACGCGTTCCACGCCACTCCGTGGTGACGCCCCCGCACACCGGCTTCGAGCGTTCGCGTCACCACCTGTGACAGCGGGGGATCGCCGGCCATCGCGTTCGGCAGCTTGCACGGCTGGGTGGGGTCGGCGCACCCGAGCTCGATGGACGTGGCCGCGCGGCTCCCTTCGTTGTAGCCGGCGTAGAGATTGATCTCGCTCGACGTGTTCAGCGTAGCGCCCACAGCCGGATTGAATCGCGAGAACACGTGCGACCCGTCGAGCGATCCTTCGCCGCCGCCGGGCCGGATGCCGTCGCTGTTGTCGACGGCCGTGCGGTTGAACCGCCCTGCCGCGGTGACGTGCAGTCGATCGGCAAACGACACCGTGTCCGAGGCGTACACGCTCCACGTTGTGGTCAGGCCGTCGAGATCCACGCGCGTGTCGTACGGCTCGCCGTCAACCGTGCCGCCGGTGACGCCGCCATCGCCGAACGCGTTCACGCCGGTGATGCTGCGGTCGGGATTGAGGTAGCCAAGCTGCGACGACTGCGTGAACGCCGCGCGGCTGCGGTCGAAGGCCGCGCCCGCCGTGAACTGGTTGCGCCGGCCGGCGATCGAATCGAACCGTGTGAGCTGGCCGGATGCCCCCGCGTTGTGCTGCGCGGTGTGCGTCCGGTTCAGCAAACCGTTGCACTTCTCGGCGGGCTCGGCGTTCAGCGCGACCTCGAGGAGGCAGCGTTGCGACGGAAACGGTGTATTCGCCGCGTTCTCGCCAGGCAGAAAGAGGTTCTGATCGAGCGAGCTTTCGTTGACGTCGCCGTTGAAGGTACGCGTATCGATGTCGCGGTAGTAGACGTTGCCGGAGAAGACGACGGTCCCCGTTCCGCTGTGACGAAACGCCCCGTTGACGAACGTCGCGCGGTTGTCGGTCTCGTCCGGCTTGGTATAGACGCTGGCTGCGTCGCCTTCCAGCAGACGCGTCTCCTGCAGCGCGTTGCCATTGAGCGCATTCCGCGCATGCGCCACGGTGACCGACATCGAGCCGCGCGGTCGATCCCATCCGAGCTTGCCGAAGATCTGCCGGACGTCGGATGGTGAGTCGTCACGCCAGCCGTCCTCGGCGAACAGCGTGCCCGCGACGTACCAATTGAGTACGCCCTTCCGCGAGCCGCCGTGCTCGAAGTCGAACGCGCGCCGCACGTCGCTGCCGTAGGTGGCCTGAAACGCGGTGCCAGGGTTCGAGAGCCCGTTCTTGGTGGTCACCGCCAGCGCACCGCCCAGCGTGTTCAGACCGAAGAGCGGGTTGGATCCCGGCATCAGCGCCGTGGACGCGATCGCCATGCGTGGAATCAGGTCCCAGCTCACCACGTCGCCGAACGGCTGGTTCAGCCGCACGCCGTCCATGTAGACCGACAGCCCCTGCGGCGTGCCGAGCAGCGGCGACGCCGTGTAGCCGCGGTAATTGACGTCGGGCTGAAACGGGTTGCCCTGCATCTCGTTGACGTGCACCCCTTGCAGCCGCCGGTTGGCGAAGTCGGACAGGTCCAGCGCGCCGCTCTTGTCGAGATCCGCGGCGGTGGACGTCTGCACCGGCGCCGGCACCCGATCGACCGGCTGTTCCACGCCCGGCAGCGGCGTCGTGCCCACGACGACCACGTGGATGTCGAGCGGCTGGATCAAAGGCGGCTGCGCGGGCGACGGCGGCGCCTGCGGTTGGTCTTGCGCATTGGCGGCGGACGTGAAAACGGACAGGGCGACGAGGACGGTCAGGGGTCCCGCGAGACGCATTGCCAGTACATTCCGGCGGCCGGCGAAGTGTTCACGCTATATTTCGGCCTTCCATGCAGCCGCCGAAGCTGAAGCCCGCGCTCGAGCTACCCCTGCCGGCAGTGCTGCCAGGACGGGCGGCGACCCTGCAGGCGGCCCAGCGCGACGTGCTCGGCTTCTACGACCAGCACGCACCGGCGTTGCTGCGTTACGCGCGCTCATTCGGTCTGGCAGAGGAAGCGGCCGAGGATGTGGTGCAGGATGCCTTCGTGGCGCTCTTCCGCCACGTCGTGCTCGATCGTCCGCGTCACAACCTGACCGGCTGGCTGTTTCGCGTGACGCGCAACCTGTCGTTGAAGCACCGGCGTCGCAGCGCGGCGCCCACGGCCGACCTCTTCACGGACCTTCTGCTCGAACGGCTCGTCGACCCTGCTGCCACACCTGAAGAGCAGATGGCGTTCGACCAGCGCGCGCAGCGCCTACGCGCGGTCGCGAGCGCCTTGTCGCCGCGCGACCGCCAGTGCGTCTATCTGCGATCGGAGGGGCTCTCCTATCGCGAAATCGCCGGCGCGCTCGGCCTGTCGCTCGGTGGAGTCGCCAAGGTGCTGACGCGCGCCCTGGCACGGCTGTCCGCCGCGGATCGGAGATGACGATGCAGGACCATCACCTGCGAGAAGACGAACGCGCCCGCGCGCGCCACGCAATCGGCCGCGCCCAGCTGAGCGCGAGGCTCGACACGGAGGCCGAGAAGTTGAACCGGCGTTGGCTGCCGCCGTTCTCGTCGGCCTGGGTCGCAGCCGCGGCCGTCGTCGCCGTGGCCGTCGGCGCGGCGTCTCTGCTGCCGCTGCGAGTGCCGTCACGGCCGGGCGCGGCCGCCATCGAAACGGGCGCGCTTCCAGTGGCTTCGCTGACGCCCGGCGCCACCGTCGACATCGACGTGCGCGACGTGTGCGACGAAACGCCCCGGCCGCCGCAGACGATCAGCATTGGGGTCCGCCAGGCGGTGTTGCACGGCTACGGCATGGAGTCGGTGCCCGAGGATCAATACGAACTCGACTACCTGATCACGCCGCAGTTGGGCGGCGCGCCCGACGCCCGCAACCTGTGGCCGCAGCGTTACCAGGCGCGCGTCTGGAACGCAGGTGTCAAGGACCAGCTCGAAGATCTGCTGCCGCGCCTGGTCTGCGAAGGCCGAGTCGACCTTCGGACCGCGCAGCGCGACATCGCCGCCGACTGGGTCGCGGCCTATCGCAAGTACTTCCGCACCGCCTCGCCAGTGGATCCGCCGTCGACGGTCGCTCTCCTTGCCGTCAGCAACCCCGTATATCCCTCGTTCGCGGGTATTGACTACCATAAGGGGTTCATATGGTCGACATCCGCCCTGAAGCGCTGACCGCCTATCCCGACGTCTTCACTCCCGAGGTCGTCGCGGCCCTCAACGAACTCGCGCCGCTCGACGACGACCGTCACGCGGTCATGACCGCCCGGCTCGCCCGGCGGGCCCGCCGGGCCGCGAACGGCGAGCAGATCGCGTTCCTCGATCCCGCCAGCACCATCGCGCGCACGTCGATCACGGTGGCCGACGCGCGGGCCGGCACGTTCACCGGCAGCGCAATCCCTCACGATCTGCAGCGCCAGTGGATCCAGGGAACGGGGCCGGGCGCCAAACCGTCCACGCCAGTCGACAAGAGCATCCGCAACATCTCGTACGCGCTGCTGTCGGGAGCCGACGGCTGGATGTTCGACGGCGAGGACGCGCTCGGACAGTTGTCGACGATGGCGCTCGACAACCAGCGCAACCTCAAGCTGGCGATTCACAAGGAAGAGGTCTTCCTCAAGGCGACGGAAGGCGTGGCCGCGGAGATGAACGCCTGGGCGCAGTCGTTCTTCGGCCGCACCATCGTCGGCGACTGGCGGAAGCAGCTCGGTTTCACGACCAAGATCTTCCGCGCCCGTGGGCTCCATCTCGACGATCGTCACGTGCGCCGCACCGACGGCGGCGGCTTCTCGGCGTCGATCGTGGACCTGGCGACCTTCGTCGTGAACAACCACGCCCGCCTCCGCGCGGAAGGGTCGTCGCTCGTCCTGTATCTGCCGAAGATCCAGACCGCCGAGGAAGCGGCGCTGTGGCACGACATCATCAGCCGGCTGGAGGCGCAGCTTGGGCTGCCGAACGGCATCGTCAAGGCCTACGTGCTCGTCGAACAGCTCGAGGCGGTGTTTCAGCTGGCGGAGATTCGCGCCGCGCTCGGGCCCCGCTTCATCGGCTTCAACACCGGCCGCTGGGACTACATCAACAGTGTGTCGGATGCGCTCGCCTGGGATCCGTCGTTCATCAACCCGAACATCGACGCCATCACGATGACCTACGGCTACATGCGGAACTACGAGGACCGCGTGCGCCGGGCCGTCAACACGGCGGACCAGAAGGGTCAATTCGCGCTGTGGCAAGGCGGGATGGAGCCGAACATTCCGGTGGGTTCGGCCGACGGTGTGTCGCGCGCGATGCAGCGTGCCGTCGCCGGCGGCGAGCGCGAGCAGCGCGAAGGCGCCAGCGGGAAGTGGGTCGCGCACTGGAAGATGGTGAACATCGTCCGCCCGGTGTGGGAGAAGGCAGGCCAGCTCAATCAGCTCGGACGGCTCTTCCCGCCGCTGACGTATACGAATGACGACGCCGCCGGGCTGACGCTGCTCGAACCTGCGCCGCGCACTGTCCGTGGCGCCCGCGATCTGCTGAGCGTGGCGATTCAGTACGGCAACGCCTTCGGGCAGGGCATGCAGGCGGCGGCGCTCAAGCCGGCCGACTTCTTCGGCAACGACGACGTGCTCTATCTGATGGAAGACATGGCCACGGGCGAAATCCGCCTGAGCATCCTGTGGGAATGGCTCCACAAGGGCGCCACCTTCACCGACGACGACGCGGCCACGGGCGTCAAGGCGGGAGACGTCTTCACGCTCACCCTGTTCCAGCGGCTCCTCGCCGAGGAGTACGACAAGCTGCAGCGCGCCGGCAATCGGGACGTGCACGACAACTCCAAGGCGACGACGCTGCCGATCGCGCGTGAGATCGCAGACGTATATGTCCGGGGCGACCGCAAGCTGCCCTGGTATATCGATCTGCTCAATATCAACCTGGGGGTGCACACGCTGGCCGAGGCCAAGCGCCGCATCCAGCTGCTCGTGGATACGTTCCGCGACCAGAACGCGCGGGTGACGCACAACCTGGATTTCGCGGAACCGCCCGCCCAAAGGGCGGGCAATTAGACGAACCGCCGGCCCACAGGGCGGGCAATCAGACGAACCGCCCGCCCGCAG
>Ga0207694_10004253_pt1 | contig 11220 bp, 11 predicted proteins | sample KBSC34metaG_FD_184353 | JGI IMG/M metagenome (GOLD analysis project Ga0207694, IMG submission 184353) | Corn rhizosphere microbial communities from Kellogg Biological Station, Michigan, USA - KBS C3-4 metaG (SPAdes) (version 2) | ecosystem: Host-associated > Plants > Roots > Rhizosphere > Soil...
CAAAGACAACGACCTCACCGTCAACGCGATCAAGACCAAGCCGCTGACCAACATGCGCGCCTCGGGCAAGGACGACGCGATCAAGCTGACCCCGGCGATCAAGTACTCGCTGGAGCAGGCGCTCGATTTCATCGAGGACGACGAACTGGTCGAAGTCACGCCGAAGGAAATCCGCCTGCGCAAGAAGCACCTGACCGAGAACGATCGCAAGCGCGCTTCGCGCCAGGCGGCGTAAAAGCTCGAGCAATAGTTTTGTCCCGCACGCCGCAATGGCGTGCGGAGGCTGCAATCCTTCACAGGTTCCGGGCAAGTCTCCCGGATCGCTCCAGCCGACTTCCATTCCGGCTATCCTTGAGCCGCGGCCGCTCGTCGATCGAGGCTAGTCTTAGCTCGGTCCGCTGTCGCTTCCAGCTCTAAGGGATACCGATGAACGCAGCGGCGAATATTCTCGGCGCCTATCTTCACGCCCAAGACGGAGGCAGGATCGACGCGATTCCGCCGTCCGAATCATTTTGGCAGGATGTCGCCAGCGGCGCCTATCCCGACCTGGACCAGGGTCGGCTGATGTCGGCGTTCACGTTCTCCGAGCCGTGGCCGACCTGGGAACGGCATCCCGCCGGCGAAGAGGTGGTCATGCTGCTCTCCGGTGCGGCGACTCTGGTCATCGAGGAGTCGGGTAGTGAATGCGAGGTGCATCTGAACTCGCCTGGCGACTACGTCCTTGTGCCGCAAGGCGCCTGGCACACGGCAAAAACGCATGTCCCCACCACGATGCTGTTCCTGACTCCAGGCAAGGACACCGAGCATCGGCCGGTCGGATTCGTTGCCGGCTAACCCCTGACGTGCGCCCATTCCTGCACGTGATCAGTGTTCTCTGCCTGCTGCCCAGCGTGCTGCTCGCCTCCGCCTTTCTCGCGCTGGGGCACGCCATCGCAGCCGGCACGCTGCTCGGTTTCTTCGAGCAGTTGTTGGTCATGGCGACCTGGCTGATTCCTTGGGGTCTGCTGGCCAGTCTTGCAGCTTTCCTTGTGCTGCTGTCGGCGGGTTTTTCACAACGCCTGCGCTGGCTGGCGGGCTCGTGCGTGGCTGCCTTCGCGATCGGCAGCGTCGCTGTGATCCTCGCGTTCGACAGCCAGCCGCTGTCGTCGGGCCAGCTGATGTTTTTCCTGCCTGCGCTGTTCTCGACATCGATCGGCCTCTGGCTGGCCGTGAGCGAGGGTCCGCACACCAAGATCGCCCGGCCAACTTGAATGGAGACTCGCCGTGATCGATTTCGCCATGCCGCGATTGTTTGCGTTTCTTATCGCCACCGTTTGCGTACCCATGGCCACGTCGGCGGCGGAACCCGTTTCGCCGCCAGCAGAGGAGCTCTCGATCCGCGACCTCGCGCAGAAATTGCAACATGGAGAATGGACTGCACACGCACTTGCGCAGCAGTATCTCGACCGCATCGCCGCAATCGACAAAGCCGGCCCTGCGATCAACGCGGTGATCGAACTCAACCCCGATGCGCTCGCGATCGCCAACGAGATCGACACCAGTCGGAAAAGTAGAAAAGTATACGCACCGTTGCGCGGCATTCCGGTGCTGATCAAGGACAACATCGACACGGCCGACAAGATGCACACGACCGCCGGCTCGCTCGCACTGGCCGATTCGATCGCGGTGCGCGACGCCACCATCGTGGCGAAATTGCGCACGGCCGGTGCCGTGATCCTCGGCAAGACCAACCTCTCGGAATGGGCCAACTTCCGCTCAAATCACTCGACCAGCGGCTGGAGCGGACGCGGCGGCTTGACGAAGAATCCCTACGCGCTCGACCGCAACGCCTGCGGCTCAAGTTCGGGCACGGGCGCGGCCATCGCGGCGAATCTCGCCGTGGCCGGCATCGGCACCGAGACCGATGGCTCGATCGTCTGCCCCGCGTCGGCGAACGGGCTGGTCGGGATCAAGCCGACGCTCGGCCTCGTCAGCCGCGCCGGCATCGTGCCGATCGCGCATAGCCAGGATACCGCCGGACCAATGGCACGCAGCGTCGCCGATGCGGCCGCGTTGTTGACCGCGATCGCCGGCAGCGACATGCGTGATCCGGCGACGAAAGACGCCGACAAGCATCGCGCGGACTATACGAAATTCCTCGATGCAAAGCGCCTGCGCGGCGCGCGTATCGGCGTCGTGCGCAAGCTGGCCGGCGTCGGCCCCGAGGTCGACCGCGTGTTCGATGCGAGCATCGCCGCGTTGAAGGCCGCCGGCGCCGTGATCGTCGATCCGGTCGAACTGCCGAACCAGGGCAAGTACGACGACGAGGAAAACATCGTGCTGCAGTACGAATTCAAGGCCGATCTCGATACCTATCTCGCCGCGCTCGCGCCCAACGTGAAGACGCTCAGCCTCGCCGACCTGATCGAGTTCGACAAGACCCATGCGGATCGCGAAATGCCCTGGTTCGGCCAGGAGACGTTCGAGCAGTCGCAGGCGCGCGGGGGCCTCGACGAAAAAGTATACAAAGACGCCTTGGCGAAATCGAAGCGCCTCGCCGGCGCCGAAGGCATCGACGCGGCGCTGGCCAAGGACAAACTCGACGTACTGATCGCACCGACCGGTGGCCCAGCCTGGGTCACCGATCTCGTCAACGGCGACCACTACACAGGCGGCAGCTCGACGCCGGCCGCGGTGGCCGGCTACCCCGCGATCACCGTGCCGATGGGCTTGGTGCATGAGTTGCCGGTGGGCATCACATTCTTCGGTGCAGCCTGGCGCGAGGCAAAGCTTATCGGCTACGCCTATGCGTTCGAACAGGCTACGCGGGCGCGCAAACCGCCACGATTTCTCGAGCACGTCGGCACGTCGGATTGAAACCGATGTCACGCCTGGCATCCCGGCACAAAGAAGTTTTTCGTTGACATCGAAGCGCCCCGCGCCTACCCTTCGCCGCGCTTCGGTCCGCCGAAGCATTTCCTCCAGCCAGCCACTGACATCAATGGACAGCTATCCGAGTACCAACGCAGCACCGGGCCTTCGCGGGCCATGGGCTGCCTTGGCCGCACAAACCCTGCCGCTCCGCGCGGATACGGGCCGTCTCGCGATCTAGCCGATAGCTGGTCGTGATTCACCCGTTCCGTCATGGAATCGAGGTGAATCATGAAAATGCAGTTCCTGCTCTCCCTGTTCCCGCACGATCGTCGTTTCGGCGTGCGCGATGCCTATTGCGCGACCTCGCGCGCCCTGCCCTACGTCGCCGCGAACGATGCCTCGTTCGCGCGCCGGAAGCTCGTCTGCCGCTGGCGGCGCAGCCCGACCAGCGGCAAGCTCGAAGCACGCTGGACGACACAGGATTGAAACCAAGCCCGCCCATGCTGCGCAATCAATGCGCGCAGCATGGGACCATGTTCACGTGCTCATGGAAACCGGAATCATGAAACTCAAGCCAGCCTTCGCCATCTTTGGCGCACTCGTCCTTGCGGTCCCTCCAGCCTCGGTCCTCGCCGTCGACGCGCCGACCGAATTCGTGCCGCAGCTGCTCGGCGCGCAATACACCTTCGTCGACCAGCATCAGGATGCGTTGCGTTCGCCCTATTCCGGCCCTTTAAGTCTGCGCGCGAGCGGCGACACGGAGCGTTCGCACACCTTCGGCGCCTACTTCGGCGTGGCGTTGCCATGGCACTTCCAGTTCTATCTCGATGCGGAAATGTTCAAGGGTGCCGGCGTCAGCAATGCCACCGGTATGGCTGGGTTGAGCAACGGCGACGTGATCCGCTCGGGCACCGCGAACCTCGGCAAGCGCCCGTACATCGCGCGCCGAGTGCTGCGCTACGCGCTGCCGCTCGGCGAAGAGACCTACGATGTCGAAGCCGCGCAGGGCCAGCTCGCAGGCAAGGAATATGCGAGCCGATTCGAGGTGAAGCTCGGCAAGCTCGCAGTCAGCGACGATTTCGACAAGAACCGCTACGCGAATTCGACGCGCACTCAGTTCATGAACTGGGCGCTGTTCAACAACGCCGCCTGGGATTTCGCCGCCGATACGCGCGGCTACACGGGCGGCGCGATGCTCGCCCTCGTGCAACCGGCGTGGGCGTTGCGTTACGGCATTTATGAAATGCCGCGCGAGGCGAACGGACAGGCGCTGGAATGGCCGATCGCGCGCGCGCGCGGCGAGCAGATGGAATTGACCTGGCAACCGCAGAAGGACGGCTACGCAGTGCGCGTGCTCGCGTTCCGCAACATCGCGCGCATGGGCGTGTATCGCGACGCGATCGCTGCCGCGCAGGAATCGGGCGCGACGCCGGATATCCGCGCCGATGATCGCGATGGCCGTCGCAAGCATGGCTATGCGATCAATGCCGAGCTGCCGCTCGCCGACGATGGTGAAACTGGCCTGTTCGCGCGCATCGGCTGGAACGATGGCCGCACGGAATCGTTCGCGTTCACCGAAGCGGACCGCGCCACCAGCATCGGCGGACAACTATCGGGTCTGCACTGGGGTCGCGCGCAGGATCATCTCGCGCTCGCGATCGCGGTGAACGGCATTTCGCACGACCATCGCGACTATCTCGCGCTCGGCGGCAGCGGCTTTCTGATCGGTGACGGCCGGATCGACTACGGCCGGGAACAGATCGCCGAGCTTTACTACGCGGCGCAAATCGTGCCGCATGTGACGATCAGCCCCGACTTCCAGTTTGCCCGCAACCCGGGATACAACCGCGACCGCGGACCGGCGCGCTTCTTCGGCCTGCGCGCGCACGTGGAGCTTTGAGGGAAAACTCTCCGCCCTAGGGCTTGCCGCCGCGTTTGCGCACAATCAGCATCGCAATCTCGAGCGACTGTTCGTAATTGAGACGCGGATCGACGCTCGACTTGTAGGCACGGGCAAGATCCACTTCGGTCAGGTCGCGCGCACCGCCGAGGCATTCGGTGACATTCTCGCCGGTCAGTTCGAGATGCACGCCGCCGAGGCGTGTGCCGCAGGCGGCGTGGATGTCGAAGGCATGGTCGAGTTCGGCGCGGATGTTCTCGAAGCGCCGCGTCTTCACGCCGGACGGCAGCGTCTCGCCGTTGCCGTGCATCGGATCGCAGCACCAGAGCACGCGTTTGCCTTCGGCCTTGACGGCATTCAGATGCTGCGGCAACTCGGCTTCGACCTTGGCCGCGCCCATGCGCGTGATCAGGGTCAGCCGGCCTGGTTCGTTGTGCGGATTGAGCGCATCGATCGTGCGCAGCAGCTGGTCCGGCTTCACCCCGGGGCCGAGCTTGAGCCCCATCGGATTCTGGATGCCGCGGCAGTACTCGACGTGGGCGCCGTCGAGCTGCGCGGTACGCATGCCGATCCACGGGAAATGCGTGGATAGGTTGAACCAGCCCGGGTTGCGCGGCACCTCGCGCGTCACTGCGCCTTCATAGTTGAGCAGCAATGCTTCATGCGAAGTATAGAAATCCACTTTCTGATATGACGGCGATTCGCCTGCGAGCGTCTCCATGAAGCGTACCGCCTCGCCAATGGCTTCGACCATGCGCTGATACTCTTCCTGCAGCGGCGAGTGCTTGACCCATTCGAGGTCCCAATATTCCGGGTGATGCAGGTCCGCGAACCCGCCATCGATCAGCGCGCGCACGAAGTTCATCGTCAGCGCCGAGCGAGAATGCGCTTCGATCAGGCGCTGCGGATCCGGCTCGCGTGCCGCCGCGGTGAATTCGGGAGCGTTGACGATGTCGCCGCGATAGCACGGCAAGGTCACGCCGCTGCGCGTCTCGGTGTCGGCCGAGCGCGGCTTGGCGTACTGGCCGGCGAAGCGGCCGACGCGCACGACCGGAAGCTTCAAACCGTGCACGAGCACGAGGCTCATCTGCAGCAGCACCTTGAGCCGGTTGGAGATGATCGGCGAGGTGCAATCGGCGAAGCTCTCGGCGCAGTCGCCGCCCTGCAAGAGGAAGCAACGCCCTTCCTGCGCCTCGGCGAGCTTGCGCTTGAGCGCGAGCACTTCCCACGACGTGACCAACGGCGGCAGCTCGCGCAACTGCGCGACGGCGTGGTCGAGTGCGGCGGCATCGGCGTAGGCCGGTTGTTGCACGGCCGTACGCGACTGCCACGACGCGGGCGTCCATGCGGATACCGTGCGGTTCGTTGCTTTTGGGTCTGCCGCTGCCATGGTGGTATCAACGCCGATCGGGAAAGGGGGCGTCATCATGCCAGATCGCCACGCAAAACTTCAGCGGCGGCGGACAGGAGGATGCTCAGCGATACACCCAGTAGCGGGATGCCAGGAAGCTGCTCAACGCCAGCATGCCGTCGATCGCCGGTTTCGCCAGCCATGCGCCATGCAGGCCGAAGACGTTGCCGATCGCCACTAGCGAAAGAGTGCTCAATGCGGCATTCGCCAGCCAGAGAATCAAATAGCGCGCGAAGTGCCGCCACTTCGGCCGACTGCCGTCGCGCGAAAACGTGATGCTGCCATCGAGCCAGAACCCGAGCAAGGCGCCAGTTACGCGACCGGTAACGTTGGCGAATGCCAATCTCAGGCCGGCATGGCTGAGCAATACCATGACCACCCAATCCAGCAGCCATTGCAGTATGCCGATCGCAACGAAATAGCGGCCTTGCCGCAACCAGCTCACGGCGGCAGGTGCCGCTGGGTCGGGTTCTTCCATGCCCACAGTTCGGCATCGTCGACCGCGCGCACACGCTCGGCATCGGAAGTCGCCAGCGCCGCACGTTGCGCGGGGCTGAGACGGTCCGCACGCAGCAGCAGCCACTTCGCGCCGCTGTCGTCGATCAAGCGCCGCCACGATGCACCTCCGGGATCGGTATCGGCAGCGGTCGCGGCTGCATCCAGTGCCGGCGCATACCACGACACCGTGCGGCCGCGGCCCGCCAGTTCGGCGACGAACGGCGCCTGTCGATCCAGCGCGAGCACGATTGAGTCCGATGGATCGCGCTTGCGCAGCTCGGCAATGAGCAGCCGCTCGGGGGCAAAGCGCTGCAGCACGACTTCGGCATCGCCGAAATTGGTCAGCAGACGCTTGCGCGCTACCGTGGGCAGCGGCCACGGACCGTTGCCCTGGAACGCGAGATTCAATGCGCACAAGACATAGACCATGATGGAAAAGTGCGGTAGTCCCACGGCCGCGCTGCCGGCGACCGTCAGTACGGGCAACAGCAGTACGAGTCCCGGAAAGGCATAGCGCGCGTATTGCATCGGCAGCAGAGGCAACAGCATGACCGCGCTGGCCATCAACGCGTATGCGCGCGTCTCGCGGCGATACAACGCCCACAGCCAGGCGCCGGCATACGTGACCAACACGAAGCCATACCCTCCCGGACCGCCATCGGCGTAGCGAGGCGTGTCGAACGTAATCAGCCAGGGCAACAACGCGCTGAAGCCGGCGTGCCAGCGCGCATCGCGGAGCTGTTGCGCCGGCATCACCGGCGACTGGAACACGTTGTTGAACAACGGCAGCATCGGATTGCCGCTGACCTGCCAGGCATGGAAATAACTCGAACCGGCGACGAGCAGAAAAATGCCCAGACCGACCAGCGCGGTCTTCACGCCAACTCCGGCGCGGATGCGAGTGGCTGCCCAAATCAGCATCGCCAGCGCCGATACCGCCTGGCCGAATTTCAATCCGAACAGACCGCCGATCAATATCGCGCCCAGGTAGAAGCTGCGGTCCTCGCTGCCCTCATCGCGCAAGACCAGCAGCGCAAATGCGACCATCAACGCAATCGCCGGCAACTCGGTCTGCATGCCGGCGGCGAGACCGGCAAGCAAGGGCATGCTCGCGAATACGGCGACAACCTGCCAGCCCAGACGCGCATCGGCACGCAATGCCATTGTGAGACGACCGAGCGACGCGGCGGCAATCAACAGCCACAGCGAATCGACCGCGCCGCGGGCTTCGCGCCCGGCGAGTACTTGAACGATGCCTTGCACGACATCGCCGAGCCACGGCGCGAGCGTCCAGATCTGCAGCGCGGGATCCATCGCGTAGAAACCGTTCTGTTGCAGCTGCGTCGGCAAGCCGAGGTGGTAGGCGAGGTCGTCTGATTGCATCGTCGGCAACCATGCCCCGGTCAACGCGATCCCCACGGCGAGTATCGCCACTGCGGCATGTACCGGAGCAGCGTCCACCGCATCCTTCCAGGCTCGCCGAAGCGTCGTTGCCGTCATCAGGAGGACGCGCCAGCGCCAGACGCAAGCCAAGACCGCTGCCGCCACGTAGGCGACGCGATGATGAATGCAAAGCGGCAGCAACCAGCCCAGGCATCCGCCGATCAAGGCCAGCCCCGCGGGTAGCGCGATCAACGCCGCGGCAGGGCTGGGCGACGCGACGAACAGGCTGCCCAGCGCGAACGCCGCCGCCGCGAGAAGCAGACTCGCGGCAACCGGTGCAGCTCCGGTGAAAAAGACCAGCGCCACGCCCCAGAAGACGGCATAGCCGCTCGCCCAACGCCAACGACACAATCGACCCAGCGCGGCCGCCGCGACGGTCGAAACGAGCGCGAGCTCCAAAGTTTCGACAAACCTACTTGCCGGAAGCGCTTCCCACATGCTGTACGCAAGCAGCCCGGCTGCGCAAGCCAGCGGCCCTGACCAGACCAGCATTTTCGGAATGACGAGGCGAGACCTTTCGAACAGCACGACGGAATCCTTCCACCTACCACGAAACCGAACTGCCGACCGCATTGTCCGATCATTCGAAACCCGCGACGCTAACCCGCGCTCAGCGCTTGCGGAAGCCCGACCAGATCGCGCCCGCGCCGAGAACGAGGAACGATAGCAGGGTCCAGAACGGCATCGACAGGCCGAGGAAGGTCCAGTTGACCTCGGCGCAGTCGGCGTGGCCGGTGAACGCGGCTTGCAGAGTCTTGCTCCAGGCGTACTTCAGCGAGTAGTTCTCAATCCAGTAATTCCAGCCCGGCGTGCAGCCCGCCAGCGGATTCGGCGGCTGTGCCTGCACCCAGAGGTGATAGGCGGCAATGCCCATGCCGGCGCAGGCACCGAGCAGCACGAGCAAGGCGTATATGCGTCGTCCGGCGCCGGACGGGCCGTGGATCGCGCCGATAAGGAAGAACACGCCCATCGCCATCGTCGCCAAGCGCTGAAAGATGCATAGCGGACACGGCTCGACGCCTAGGCTGAACTGCACGTAGTAGGCGTAGGCGAGCATCGCTACGCAAACCGCGAATCCGGCCAAGTAGGCCTGGCGGAACGACGGAACCGGAAGACGGGATGCCATGCCTTGTCGCCTCAAATGGAAAATGTGGCACCGCGCCGCTACAGGCTGAAGCGGCCGGTGAACGTGCCCAGGCAGAAACAGACCGCAAGTACGGCCCAAAGTGCCGTCGTCGCGGTTTCGATTTTCCCGCTTTCGCGCTCGCGGAACACCAGCCACAAAGCGATCGGAACGAGTGCATAGCGATGTTCGACCATCCACGAACTCGCCAGGGCGAAAAAGGTGAGCGGATACAGCATCCACGTCGACGGCGGGCGCAGGCGGGTGTTCGCGAGCCCGCAGCCGGCGACTACGCCTATCAGCCCGAACGCCGCCTTCCACCACCATGTCGACTGCGCGAGCAGAATGATGTGGTTGTGCACCATCCACGGTTCGGCGACCTGATTGAACGGATGGTCGACGCGGAACAACGCCCAATACAACGCGAACGCCGCGAGCGGAATCGCAATCAGCCACGGCCGCGTGCGTACCTGCGCGACGAACGATTTCATCCCGGCGAGCAGGTGCAGCGGAAATAGCAGCGCGCACATGAACAGCAAGAAATACACATTGCCGACATGGATCGAAAAATCGGGATGCATCACCGTCTGCTCCTTCGACAGCGAAATGCTCCCGTTCCATAGCCAGTAGGCCAGGAACAGGCCGACGCCGACCGCATACGGCCAGGCGCGCGCGATCATCTGCCGAACCGGCGGCAGCACGAAAACGCGATCGGGCGAACAGGCGATCCAGGCATACAACGGCAGCCAGATGACGTTGGTCTGGCGAACGCAGAGCGCGACGGCCATCAGCGCTCCAGAGGCGAGGTGGCGCCTGCTCAACGTCAGCGCGCCCGCCGCCAACACGAGTGCCAGCGACAGCACGTCGGTGAACACCATGAAATTGTAGGGGAACAGGATCGGCAGTAGCGCGAACTGCAACGTCGCCGCCGCGTCAGCCTTACCGTATGCTTTCCCGCGCATCCAGTGGAACGCGCCGATTGCGAGCAGACCATAGAACGCGTTGAGCCAACGCGCCGCGGCCAGCGTGCGCAGATCCGTCACCCAGAGTATGGCAGCGGAGATCGCGTGGTAACCGGGCAGCACGGTGAGGATCTCGCCCGCGATCTTGAACTTGCCGTGGTCGAACCAGTTGATGTGGACGTAGTGCGCGATCTCGTCGGAGATCGGCTTGGCATCGGCGGCGAGCAGCCCGATCGCTATATACAAAAACGCGAATCCGGCCCATGCGAGCCGGATTCGTGAAGATTGCGAGGACGGGTTGAGCATCAGCTCAGCCCGTCATGTGCAGCGGAGCGCCGCATGCAGCGTGGAAACTTATTCTTCCGTGGCCGCTTCGGTGCGCGGGCGATCGACGAGTTCGACATACGCCATCGGCGCGTTGTCGCCGACGCGGTTGCCGCACTTGAGGATGCGCGTGTAGCCGCCCTTGCGCTCGCGGTAGCGCGGGCCGAGTTCGACGAACAGCTTGCCTACGGCGACCTTGTCGCGCAGGCGCGCGAACGCTAGGCGGCGATTGGCGACGCTGTCAACCTTGGCCAGCGTGATCAGCGGCTCGGCGACGCGGCGCAGTTCCTTCGCTTTCGGCAGCGTGGTCTTGATCAGCTCGTGCTTGATGATCGAAGCCGCCATGTTCTTGAACATCGCTTCGCGATGCGAACTGGTGCGGTTGAGCTTGCGACCGGATTTCATGTGACGCATAAATAATTCCTCGGTGTAGATTTATAATTATGGGTATCTGCACATTTTGTGCAGCGGACACATGGTCCGTGATTGCGCCATCCGTTCTGGCATGAAACTTCCTGGTACTACGACGTCCCTGTAGTCCGCACCCCGGCAATCCCTGCCGGGGTGGTGACCGCGCTGCGCGCGATCAATTCATCTGCATGCCGTGCTGCAGACCCGACGGCGGCCAGTTCTCGAGCTTCATGCCGAGCGAGAGGCCACGCGAGAACAGCACGTCCTTGATCTCGGTCAGCGACTTCTTGCCGAG
>Ga0207694_10004257_pt1 | contig 11207 bp, 8 predicted proteins | sample KBSC34metaG_FD_184353 | JGI IMG/M metagenome (GOLD analysis project Ga0207694, IMG submission 184353) | Corn rhizosphere microbial communities from Kellogg Biological Station, Michigan, USA - KBS C3-4 metaG (SPAdes) (version 2) | ecosystem: Host-associated > Plants > Roots > Rhizosphere > Soil...
CAAGGTCGACGACCGCGCCGCCGTCGGGCTGTCGTCGGAGATCGCCAAGAAGATCTCGGCCGAGATGACGTTCCCGGGGCAGATCCGGGTCACCGTCATCCGCGAGCTGCGCGCCATCGAAATCGCGAACTGAGGGGCTCCGGGCGCGCCTGCCCCCAAAAAAACGCGACTTTCATGTCGATCCGGGGCCCGGTCGTTCGTCGCTGGGATGAACCCCAACAAGGAGGAGCCCATGAAGTACCTGTCTTTCATTCGTAGTTCGGAGTCGTTTCGAAACCAGACGCCCCCGCCGGCCCTGATGCAGGCAATGGGGGAGTTCGTGCAGCGGGCGTTTCGCGAAGGGACCCTCGTCGATACGGGGGGGTTACTTCCCAGCAAGGAGGGGTTTCGGGTGCGGCTCGCCGACGGGAAGCTGTCCGTCACCGACGGCCCGTTCTCGGAGAGCAAGGAGATCATCGGGGGCTGGGCGGTCCTGAAGACCGACACCAAGGAGCAGGCCCTGCGCATCGCCACCGAGTTCATGGAGCTGCACCGCAAGCACTGGCCCGCCTTCGAAGGCGAGTCCGAGGTGCGCCCCATCGAAGAGTTCGTCCAGCCGTAGCCCGACGTCCCACAACCGGGGAGACGAACGCCCGGCGGGATCGTAGTATCCCGCCGTGGACGTCGTCATTCCCCCCCTGGTCTTCTACGCGGTCGGGATCGTGCTGATCCTGGGCGGCCTGGCCCGCGCCATCATGCTGGGCCGTCGTAGCCCCTCGCGCGAGGTGGCCGACGACGATCCCGCCAAGGCGCGGGCGCGCCGGCGTCACCTGACGTTCGGCATCGTCTGGATGGCGATGGGGATCTTCCTGGTCGCCTCGACGGCCGGCGTGCTGCGCTCGCGCGCCGGGACCGCGAACCTGGCCCCGGTTCGGGGCGTCGGTTCCTCGGCTCCTACGATCCGGCTCGACCCCGCCCGACCCACCACGCTATCACCGCCGGCAAACCCATGATGGCGGCGGTGAGGCAGCAGACCTCACCGAGGATGGCCATCATCCCGAAGCCGCGCATGGCCTGGTTGCTGGCCGCCAGCAGCGAGCCGTAGCCGACGATCGTCGTCCACGAGCACAAGGCCACCGCCGCGCCCGTCGACGTGACGGCGTTGACGATGTTCTTGTCCTCGCGGTAGCGGCCGATCACGTTCAGCGCGTACTCGGCGCCGATACCGAAGGTGATGGGCAGGGCGATGAAGTTCAGGAAGGTGACGCGCACCCCCGCCCAGCCCGCCGCGCCGATCATCCACGCCACCCCGGCGAGCAAGGTGGCCAGCGCCATCCCGGCCAGGCGGAGCGGCCGCATCATCAGCGACACCACGATCAGCACCGCCACCAGCGAGGCCAGGGTGGCGATGGGGCCGTCACGCAGGATCGAGCGGATCATCGCCCCGAAGACCACCGCCGAGCCCGACGTCTCCAGCACCTCACCGTTCGAGAGGTGCAGGTACTGCAGCACCGCCGCGATCTCCAGCAGGTCCCTGCCGTTCCACACCGACAGCCCCTTCTCGACCGGGTAGACCAGCACCACCCGGCCCACCGTGCCGTCCACCTCGGTGAAAGGGCGCTGCGCGATGGGGGGCAGATCCTTGGGGTTCAGCAGGCGCAGATCCTCGGGCGGGTCGATCTTCTTCAGGTCGGCGCGCTCCTTCTCGTTCAAGACCTCCAGCGCCGGGTCGTGCACCAGCTTGCGGATGTTCGCGATCAGCGCCAGCTTGCGCTGCTGCAGCTCCAGCGTGCCGGGCAGCAGATCCCACACCGTCGTGATCTGGCCGATCACGGGGGTGTTCTTCCAGCTGGTGCGCGCCCGCTCGGCGTCCTGGCGGCGGATGGTGGTCTTCACGTCCTCCACGTCCGAGACGCGATCGGCCAGGATGATGGTGGGCGAGGGCCAGCGGCCGAACAGCTTGTCGACGCTCTGGCTGAACTGCTTGGCCTCCTCGGTCGAACGAAGCTTCGAGCTCAGCTTGCCGAAGTCGTACTCGAACGGATCGTGCAGGAAGTGGGTCAGGCCGTAGGCAGAGGCCGCCGTTATCAGGCCGAACACCACCAGCAAGGCGCCGCTGTGCCCCCCCACCAGCCGGCCCAGAAAGGTCAGGTGCAGGGGAGGGCGGGTGCGGGCGAAGCCGGTCTTCCCGCGATCCCACAGCAGCAGCATCGCCGGCAGCACGCTGTAGGTGGCCATCCAGCACACCACGGCCCCCACCGCGCCCATGATGCCGAACTGCGAGAAGCCGCGGAAGCTGGTCACCGTCAGCGACGCGTAGGCCACCGAGGCCGACAGCGCCGCGACGGCGGTGGCGCGCCAGGTGCCGTTGACGGCGTTCGCCATGGCGCGCTCGGCGTTGTTGCCCCGCGAGCGCTCTTCCTCGTACCGGGACACCAGCACGATGGCGTAGTTGATGCCGTTGCCGTAGATGATGGGCCCCAGGAAGGCGGTGGCCGACGTCAGGTAGCCGAAGGCCCGCTCCGCCACCGCGAAGGCCACTCCGGCCCCGATGACGGCGGGGACGCCCACCAGCAAGATCGAGCGGAAGCGCCGGAAGTAGATCCAGATCGACAGCGCCACCACCACCAGGCAGGTGATGGCCACCGACCTGATGTCCTGGGCGACCGCTTGACGCTCGGCGATGCCGGTGGTCACCGGCCCGCCCGGCTGCACGCGCATCTCCGCCTGGTAGCGGGCGGGAGGATCCTCCGCGATCAGGCGCTCGACCTCCTTCAGCAGACCCTCGCCGGCGCCCTCGACGAACAGGCCGCCCGGCGGAAGCATGGCGATCCACAGGTACTGGCGGTCCTGGGTGGTGAACAGCCCGTCGGGGAACTTCCCTTCCAGGGGATCCTTGTGCTCCATGCGCTGCTGCATCGACGACACCGGCTCGTCGTCACCGCCCAGATCCACGAACAGCGGGTTCTTGCGGCGGCTGATCTCCTTGCGCAGGCGATCACGGACCTGCGTCAGATCATCCTCCGACGCGTACAGCCACTTGTTGTGCTCGAAGAACTGCTTCACGTCGCGGATGTGGTACGTCGCGATGGCCGGCGTGTAGCGGGGCAGGGCGCGGATCTTGGCGGTCAGCGCCTCGGCGTAGCGCTCGTTCGCGGCCGGGTCGGGGGAATGGATGCCCACCAGCAACAGCGACATGTCGGTCAGTCGCTTCTGCGTGTTGTTCAGCGCCACCACGCCGGGATCGTTGCTGGGCAGCAGCTCCGTGAACGCCGTCTTCAGTCCCAGCTTGGACGCGAAGAACAGCGCCACGCCGGCGACCACCGCGGCGACCAGCAGCACCGCCCCTGCGCGACGCCCGATGAAACGGTGATAACGGGCTCCTTGCTCGGGTTCGGCGGTCATCTCGCGCGGAAAAGGTATCAGGGAAACCAGGCAACGGGGAACGGAATCACGCACGATATCGAGGGCCGACGGTGCGCGCGGGCCCGCGACCGAGGGCGCCGGTCCTTAACCCCCGCCGTTAAGGTGTTAGGATGGACGGGTATGTCCTTATCTCTTAGTCGGTCGCGTGGTGTGGTTGCGGCCTTGGTCGTGACGGCGATAGTTGCAAACGCCGGAAAGGCCCACGCCATCGGCGAGAGGATCGTCGACATCCGGGTCAGCGGCGCCCAGCGCACCGACGAGTCGACGATCCGGTCGATCGCCGGGTTGCACATCGGCGACACGATGGAGAACGAGACGCTGGGGCTGGTGCGGGAGCGCCTGAACACCACCGGCCTGTTCGCCGACGTGAACGTCTACTGGGAGGCGTTCGGCGAGGGGGTGCGCGTCAACATCGCCGTCAAGGACAAGTTCCCCTGGGCCCCCGTCCCCACCGGTTCGTGGTCGGCCAACAACAAGTCGATCGGGCTGGTGTTCGTGCACGGCAACCTGTTCGGCTGGGGAAAGCAGTTCGCCATCGGCGGCCGGCTGGCCGAGCTCGACTCGGGCGCGCTGCTGGCCTACCGCGATCCGGCGCTGTTCGGCACCTGGATGTACTGGGAAGTGAAGGGGATCTACCAGCGGCAGATCATCCCCGAGTACGATCCCGCCATCCTGGCGCCGTCGTCACCGTACCGTCAGACGACGTTCGACTCGTTCGGCGTCGAGCCCGCCTTCGGCGTGGCCTGGTTCCGGCGGGTGAAGACGCAGGTTTCGTTGCGTATGGACCGGGTGCAATACCGGGGAACCGAGTACCCCGACCCGGTCACTGGTCAGGTGAACCTGCCTGTGGGCGCCCCTTACAGCGGTCCCCCCGTGTCGAAAGGCGGCCACGTCGCTTACGGACGGGCGGGGGTGGCGTTCGACTGGCGCGCGCGCGAGCAAGCCATCATGACCGGCCCGGCGCTGGGCGGGAACTTCGATCTGGGCAGTCCGGACCTGGGCGGCGACTACAGCTTCTGGCGCACCAGCGCCTTCTGGGAGCAGGGCTTTCGCGTCTTCCGCCGGCACAACTTCATCTACAGCGCGGGCGGCACGATGGCGCACAACCTGCCCATCTGGATGGACCCCGCCTCGGGCGGCACCAACCTGCGCGGCTACCTGGTCTCGCAGTTCCGGGGCGACTCGCAGCTGAACGCCAAGGTCGAGTATCACTTCCCGCTGTTCTCCGTCGGGTCGCTGGATTTCCGGGCGCTGGTCTTCTACGACGCCTCGGCGGTCTGGTTCCGCTCCCTTCCGCCGCTCGATCCCAACAACCCGGGATACTACGCCCGCCCCGACGGGGACATGCGCACGTACGATGCCACACGGATCCACCAGGGGCTGGACCTGAACCGGGACATCCACACCGACGTGGGGGCGGGGCTGCGCTTCTTCCTGCGCTCCGTGGCCGTGCCGCTGATCGGCTTCGACGTCGGCTACGGTCTGGAGAGCAACAAGCCCCGCTTCATCCTGATCGTGGGCGCCTGAGCGGCCTAAGGTGCTCCAGGTAGGCGTAACGCCGAGGTGTCAGCTTTTCATCTGCTGGTGACGGGTCGAACTGTTGAAGATTCGACACCGGACCGTCGCCGACAGGCTAACTAGCTGAGATAACTCGGGATGCTGGGCAGGAAGGGGTGGATCACCTCTTGCGTCTAGGCCCCGCAACCATGTCAGCCCTCCCGGCAGGTATCGTCCCGTTCCAGCGCCTCCCGATTGCCGCCCGCCCGTTCGCGGCGCCGCTGGTACTTCCCAAGGCTTTGCTTTGTGATCTGGACGGGACGCTGATCGACAGCATGCCGACCCTGGCCGACCTGGCCACCGACGTCCTGGGCGAGGTGTACGGGACGCCGGCCGCGCTCGCTCGCGAGTTCTATCTGGCGACCTGCGGTCTCCCCTTCATTCGCCAGCTCGAGTCCATCTTCCCGGGGGACGCGCGCAATCAGGCGGCCTCCGACCTGTTCGAAGGGCGCAAGCCCGAGCGCTGCAACCAGATTCGCATGCCCTCCGACGTGTCGCGGACGCTCAGCGACCTGAAGCAGCGGGGCGTGGCCATCGTCGTCTCGTCGAACAACGGCGTCGACAACGTGGCGGCGTTCGCCCGCAACTCGGGGTTCGACTTCGATCTGGTGCTGGGCTTCGGCGGCGGGCTGGCCAAGGGGAAGCCGCACATCGACCTCTGCGAGGCGACGTTCGACGTCGACCGCAGCGAGATGCTGTTCATCGGGGACTCGCTGCACGACGGCGAGATCGCCGAGCGCGAGGCCATTCCGTTCGTCGGTCTGGCTGGCACGTTCTCGCACGAGCGCTTCACGCTGCGCTTCCCGGATGTGCCGGTGCTGCGGCGCTTCGCCGAGCTCCCCGGCCTGTTCGAGGGGGAAGCCCGCAACGACGTCAGACTCTTCGTGGGCAACGGCTAGTCCCCGTAGACGGAGGGAGCACCCGCCATGCAAGTGGTCCTGCTGGCCGCAGGGTTGGGCAGCCGTCTGGGCGAGCTGACCGAGCGGCTTCCCAAGGCGCTGATCACCGTCGGTGGCGAGACGCTGCTGGCGCGCGCGGTGCGCTTCGCCGAGCGCCTGGCCCCGAGCGAGCTCATCGTGGTGGGGGGCTTCGGGTTCACCGGCGTGGGGGCCGAGGTCGAGCGGCTGCGCCCGCAGGTGGGCGCGCCCTTGCGCCTCGTCCACAACGAGCATTTCCGCGACGGCAACCTGATCTCCCTGCTGTCCGCGCGCCCGCACGTGCGGGAGGACTTTCTGTTGATGAACGTCGATCACGTCTACCGGCCGGAGATCGCCGACCGGGTGGCGCCGCCCGCCGACGAGGTCACCGCCTTCGTCGATCACGACAGGGTCCTGGGCGCCGACGACATGAAGGTCGAGCGCGACGGCCAGGGACGGGTCCGCGCCATCGCCAAGACGCTGACCACCTTCGACTGCGGCTACGTGGGCATGACCCGCGTGCCGACCGCGGCGCTGCCCCGCTACTGGGCTGCGGCCGAGACCGTGCTGGCCGACGCCGGACGGGCCACCCACGTCGAGCGCATCCTGGCCCACCTGGCCACCTCGCCGCACCCTCCCGTCTGCCGCGACATCAGCGGCATCGGCTGGCTCGAGGTGGACGTGCGTGACGAGCGCGACCTCGCCGACAGCACGATTCGCCGCGATCCCGGACGCTGGTCGTAGGCCCGCTGGGCTCCTTGGCGCCCAGCGGGGCGTTCGGCCACGTCCGACCCGCTGTCGCCCGACCCGCTGTCGTCCGATCCGCTATCGCGCGAGCGCGCCTCGCTCCGGCGACCACATGACCTGTCTTGGCCCAAGGGGGATTCGAACGTAGCCTATCCCCACGGCCTGATTCGCGTTGTTGACACCGTACAGCCACGTTTGAATGAACGGGTACTGATCAGTCAGATAGGTCAGACGTTGCGCATAGCCATCGGCATAGACGAAGGCTTCGGTCGCATCCTCGTTGCCGTTCGGAAAGCTGTAGCCGACGATGACACCTCTGTCGTTGATGGCGGTGGCGCTGGCGCCGGTTGGTCCCCCGCGGGACTCGTCGAGTCGAAGGTCCACCACGGCGCCGTGGTCCCACAGCACGGCGTGAAGGGTGCCGTCGGCGATGGCACTCGAGCCGACCACCTGTCCCACCTCGTTGATGGCATACGCGGCGTCGTTGTTTCCTCCCAGACCGGGGAGAACCGTGTACGTGCCATTCTTCCAGATCATCGCTTTCGCAATGCCCTGATCGAGAATGGTTCCGACGATCTGACCACCGTTGTTGATGTCAGATGCGCTGAGCCACGTGCCATTCGCGGTCAACACCGTGACGTGTCCATGGTCGTACAGAAACGCCCCTTGCGGATCGGTCAACGAGCCGACGATCTGATCGTGGTCGTTGATTCCTCGCGGGATCGCATTGGTCAATCCCGGTAGGGGCCTCACCCGTCCGTTCGCCCACAGGAAGGGCACGTTCTCACCAGAGTTGAGGTACGTGTACCCCACCACATGTCCGTCGTTGTTCAGCGCCGTCGCGGTGGCGAGGAACTGATCCGGAGAGGCAGGCAGAAGAACGGTCTCCCGTCCGTTGTCCCATCTCACGGGAAGTCCCGCCTGGTTCGAACCCACGACTTGCCCCCGATCGTTGATCGCGTTCACGTCGCCTTCTCCGTCCGAAAGGTAGGTGAGCTCGTAGCTGGGAGGCGGAGGACAGGCGGTTTGTCGGACGCCGCTGTCGGACGCCGAGGCCCCTCCTTGCTGGATGGGGACGGATACCTGACACGAGCCAGACCTGCTGTTGCCTGTAGCGTCGTGGACCTCGTAGGAGATCGTATAGAGCCGACCGTCACCGCGGGGGCTTCGAGTGGCTCGCAATTCAACGGCGTTCGTACCCACGATGGCGATGTCCGGGCTGGGTGGCGCTCGTCGTCCCTGGGCGCATCCGCGGTCATTGCCGCTCATCGGACCGCCCCCTTCGTCGGCCGTGACCCGGGTGATGCGGGCATAGTCCGCCACATTCAAAGGTCCCGCGCAGAGATCGTTCAACGAGATGCCGCAGTCCTGAAGGGTGACCGTCTTCATCTGGCCGTCGGGGGGCCACAGCTCCAGCGGAGTCGTTCGCGCCCCCGAAACGTCGGGCGGCAGAGTATCCCGCACCGTGAGGGTCGCGTTGCAAGTGACGAACGTATCCTCGGTCGCGGACGACCACGGCGCGCTGTACGTGACGGGGTTATCGCCCTGCTGGAGACATCCGAAGCTCCCGGAAGCGGTGACCTGACTGCAATCGTCCGTGACGGTGGCGGGTTGTATGCCCTCGGGGGCCGCGCACGACGCGAGAGCCTTGCACTCGACGGTCTGCGGCGGAGGACAGGTGATGACGGGGGGCGTGCAGTCGATGACGCTGACGAACGCCGTGCAGATCCCCAGATCGGAACCATCGGTGGCCGTCAGGGTCACCAGCGTGCTCCCCAGCGGGTAGGGACCGGCAGGCGATTGAGAGAGGGAAATTGGTGCGCCGTTCAGCGCCTGCGAACCTCCGTCGACGCTGGCGGGCACGGTTGCGCTGCACTGACCGGCGGGCTGGCAGACCCGCTGCCCTGAACACCGCGCTATGACGTTCGAGCACCGGACGAACACGAGATTGTCGAACGCTCCAAGATGCATTGCCGTGATCGATAGACTGCGAACGTCGAGGCCTGGGGAGGGTATGGGCCGAGGGTCACCCATGCCACCAAAGGACGAGGGGATCACGGCGATACCGACCCCCTGGCCGATGACGTCACGTAAGTTCGTTGGATCGAAGAGATTGTAAATATCCCTGGACGTCCCCGCCCCTTTCAACTGTCCAGAGGCATCGAATCCGATCATCGTCTCCCTTCCGGGCGAGAGGTCTCCCTTGAACGCCAGGGTCTCCCCGGCCAGTGACGCGAAGCAGATCGGATAGTCGAACGTCACCACCAACGGGACGTTCGGATCCGACACGCCACCGGCGCAGGGAAGGCCAGAGCCCTGGGGACCGCCGGAGTAGGCGCACACGACGTTGTCGGGCCTCGCTCCCTGGTACTGGGGGAAGTCGGTCGCCAGATCACCGAGAACGAAGCCGTTCTGGAAGTGAATTCCCTGAGCGGCGTACTGTTCGCCGAGCACTTCACCGCGAGAGAGCGGGTTACCCAACGAATCGTTCTTGAAGTCGATGGTGATCACATCCCCCGGCGTGGGAAGGCCGAGCGGATGGCTGGAACTCATCAAAGGGGCGTCTCCTTTTGCCCCCATACATCCCATGGCCAGCAACGCAGGCAGAGAAAGCCAGGCGTGGGAAATGCTCCGGGCTTGGCGCCTCATGATGGTCATGGCGAGTTCTTCCTGACAGCCATCGTAAAGCGAAGCTGTGGGCCGCGATCGACGGAAACGAGCTTCCCAGCAATTGAACTCGCAATACGCCACGACGTTGCCAACGCTTCCGGAAATCGCGAACCGAGCTGTTCGCCCGACGGGCGACCGATGCGCCTTTACGCGACGTCGTGCCACGCCTAACGTCGCGAACGTGATGAACAGCGCTCTCGTACGGTGCGCCGCGGCCTGGGCGATCGCGCTCTCGGTCGGGTGCGCCTCGTCCAAAGGGGGGCCGTCAGGCTCGGGAGGCGCGCCCGCCGCGTCGGGCGGCAGCGTGGGCACCGGCGGCGCCGCCACCGGCGGACGGGGAACGGGCGGCGCGGTGTCGACCGGCGGCGTCGTCGGTACGGGGGGCGCCACCGCTTCAGGAGGGAACGGAACAGGCGGCGGCACGGCCACGGGTGGGCGTGGAACGGGCGGCGCGTTGTCGACCGGCGGCATCCTCGGCACGGGCGGCGGCACCGCTTCGGGAGGCGCGGGTGGAGGGACCACCACGCCGGGAACGGGCGGCGCGGTCGGGAGCGGATCGGGAGGCAGCGCTCCGGGGGGCGCGCTCGGTACGGCCGGCGCACGCGGCTCGGGGGGCGCCGGCGGCGCGACCTCTGCCTGCGCCACTGGAACGGCCTCCAGCGGCGACGTGACCGTCGATCTCGGTTCGTTCCAGCAGACGATGGACGGGTTCGGGGTTTCCAACACCTATCAGGGGACGGCCATCTCCGACGCCACGGCCGACCAGTTCTTCGACGTCGACAAGGGGATCGGGCTGTCGATCTTTCGCCTGGGCATCAAGTCCGACGGGACCAGCTGGGGACCCATCGGCGACGCTCAGAAGGCAGCGGCGCGCGGCGCCGTTGTCTGGGCCGCGCCCTGGACGCCACCCGCCAGCTGCAAGTCCAACAACAGCGAGAAGAACGGAGGGCATCTGAACCAGGACTGCTACGCCTCGTGGGCCAGTACGCTGGCCGCGTTTCCCGCCAAGGCCAAGCAGAGCGGCGTCACGGTGATGGGGATCTCGGCGCAGAACGAGCCCGACAATCAGACCATGTACGAGTCGTGCCTGTACACCGGGGCCGAGATGGTCTCGTTCATCAACGTGCTGGGGCCGAAGCTGAAGGCGCTGAACCCGCCGGTCAAGCTGCTGGCGCCCGAGTCGACGCGCTGGGAGCGGCTGTGGGGCGCCGACGAGGATTACGGCAACGCGATCCTGGCGGACAGCCAGGCGGCCGCGCAGGTCGACATCCTGGCCACGCATATGTACGAGACGCAGGACGCAGTGGCGCCGCCTGCCGGCGTGACCAAGCCGATCTGGGTCACCGAGATGTCGGGCGTCATGGGCTACCCGAACGCCGGTCCCAGCTCGGACATAGACGACGGCCTGGTCTGGGCGGGCTGGATCACCGACGCGTTCACCACCGGCCACGCCAGCGCTTTCCACGCCTGGTGGATCGCCTCGCTGAACAGCGACAACGAAGGGCTGCTGACCATGAGCGGCGGGACGACCAAGCGGATGTACGCGCTCGGCAACTTCAGCAAGTTCATCCGCCCCGGATACCGGCGTGTCGACGTCTCGGGCACGCCGCCCGCCAGCGTGCGGCTCACCGCCTACGTCAACCCCGGCGACGGAACCGTCGTGATCGTGGCGCTGAACGGCGGCTCGGCGGCCGTTGCCTTGCCGCTCTTCATCGCCGGCAAGGCGCCTTGCGCGCTGACCCCCTGGGTCACCTCCGCCAGCGACAACCTGGCATCGAAGACGGCGGTGTTGGTCGGCGCCGCGCGCCTGACGCCCATGCTGCCGGCCAAGAGCGTCACCACCTTCGTCGGCAAGCCCTGACCCTTCCTTGCCACACCATGGCGCCTCGAAGTTCTGAGGGTGGTGACGCT
>Ga0207694_10004258_pt1 | contig 11205 bp, 7 predicted proteins | sample KBSC34metaG_FD_184353 | JGI IMG/M metagenome (GOLD analysis project Ga0207694, IMG submission 184353) | Corn rhizosphere microbial communities from Kellogg Biological Station, Michigan, USA - KBS C3-4 metaG (SPAdes) (version 2) | ecosystem: Host-associated > Plants > Roots > Rhizosphere > Soil...
CCGCCTTGCGCACCCTCGTCGCCGTGGCCGCGGCCACCGCGGCGGTCGGAGCCGGTGCGCTCACGTCGGTGCCCGCCGCCGCCCAGGTGCTGGCGCCTCCCGCTCCCAAACCGAACGCGCCGGTCCCCATGACCGGCCCACCGCTCGAGCTGACGGCGTCCGACGGCGCGGGGCTCGAGCTCGTGTCTCTGTCCGCGCAGGCCGTGATCGAGGACCCACTGGCCTTCACCGAGCTTCACCTCGTGTTCCGCAACCCCGAGAGTCGTACGCGGGAGGGCCGCTTCCGCATCACGCTCCCCTCCGGCGCCACGGTGAGCCGCTTCGCCATGCGTCTCGGCGACAAGTGGCAGGAGGGCGAGGTCGTCGAGGCGCAGGCGGCCCGCGTGGCCTACGAGGACTTTCTTCACCGCCGCCAGGATCCGGCGTTGCTCGAGGCCGAGGCCGGCAACGAGTTCTCGGCCCGCGTCTTTCCGATCCCGCCGAACGCGACCAAGGAGCTGATCGTTTCCTACTCGCAGGAGCTGCGCGCGTCGGGCCAGCCGTACCGGCTGCCGCTCGTCGGGCTGCCGCGCCTGCGCGAGCTTGCGATCCGGGCCGTGATAGACAAAGCAGGCAAGGCCGGTGGCGCCGCGGGGGCGCCCGCCTCCAGCCTGGGCGGGCAGCGCGCCCGCGCCGAGACGGTCGAGGTCCACAAGTCGCAGTACAAGCCAGACCGCGACTTCGAGGTGGCCGCCGCGGTGCCTGCGGCGGCCGGTCCGCGTCTCGGCCTGCGCAACGACAACCTGGTGGTGGCGCGCATCGTGCCGTTCACGGACACGGCCAAGCGTGACGGCGTCTCGTCGCTGCTGGTCCTCGTCGACACCAGCGCCTCGCGGGCGCTCGGGCTGCCAGACGAGATCGCGGCCGTCGAGCGCTTGCTGTCGGCCTTACGCGCGGGCGGTGATCCGGTGGTGACCATCGCCGCGTTCGATCAGGACGTGGCCCCCGTCTTCAGCGGCAAGGCCAGCGCCGTCGGCTCGACGTTGCGTGATCGGCTCACCCAGCGCCGGGCAATGGGCGCCTCCGATCTCGATCGCGCGCTCGGATGGGCCGTCGGCGCGGTCGCCAAGGACAAGCGCACGCGCGTGCTGCTGGTGACGGACGGCGTCGCCACGGCGGGCGAGACGGCGGTCGACAAGCTGCGCGGGCGGGTGCGCGCGCTCGCGCCGGCAGGGGTCGAGCGCCTGGACGTGCTGGCGGTGGGCGGCATTCGGGAGGACGCCCTGCTCGCCCGGCTCGTGACGGCCGGCCTGCCCCGAGACGGCGTGGTGCTGGACGCGGCTCAGCCGTCAGAGGCGCAGGCGGGGCGCATGACGCGCGCGACGCGCTCCGGGCTGAAGGTCGAGGTCGAGGGGGCCGGCTGGGTGTGGCCGAGCACGCTGGACGGCGTTCAGCCGGGCGACGAGGTCCTCGTCTACGCCGATCTGCCGGCGAGCCGGACGTTCCGCGTGAAGGTCGGCGGAACGCCCGTCGGGGTCGCGGGGACGCTGGCGCCCGTCGAGCGGCCGCTGCTCGAGCGGGCCTGGGTGCGGGCGCGGATCGCGCGCCTGCTCGAGATGCGCGACGCGCCCGAGAAGACGGCGGGCCTCGACGGTGACCTGGCCGAAGCCCTGAAGAAGCAGGCCATCGAGCTGTCGGTCAAGCACCGGGTGCTGTGCCCGTTCACGTCGCTGCTGGTTCTGGAGACGGAGCAGGACTACGCCCGCTTCGGGATCGAGCGGCGGGCGCTGGCCGACATCCTGACCGTCGACGGTGGCGGCATCGCGCTCATCCATCGAACGGACTTCGGAGCGGTGGCGGCCGACGCTGTCATGCAAGCTCAGCCCATGCCGATGGAAGGGGCGCTGTCGTCTCGTCGGGCGGCCGGCGCGCGGCGCGGTCACGTCGGCGCCGACAAGGTGGCCGCCAGCGCCGATCTGGAGCTGCTCGCGGGCTCCGCTGCGAAAGCCACTCGCGAAAAGGCGGCGCCCATGCGGGAGATGCGACGGCAGGCGCCCGCCAAGGGGGACATCTCGGATCGAGAGGTCGCCGGGCTGCAGGCGGAGGGCGCGGGGTCTGGCGCAGCCGGTGGGCTGGGGGTGGCCATGACATCGCGTGGGAGGGTGGCCCCCGCGCCCGTCGCCGCGGAGGTCGCGCCCACCGCGGCGATGGCGCCTCGCCCCTCGTCGCGACCGGCCGCCAGCACGTCTGACAGGTCAGCCAGGTCAACGATGAAGGCCAAGGTCGCGGCTGCGTCGGACGGGGACGTTCGCGGGGCCTTGGTCGCCGTTCCCGAGGTCGCCCGCCCGGTGCCGCCTCCTCCGCCGCCCGCCTCGCCCGTCGCCGCCTATCCAGCGACGGTGCCCGTGACTGGTCCGCTGAAGGAGATTCTCGACCTCGTCCACCGCGGCGACGCGTGCGGCGCACTCGGCCGGGCGCTGGCGTGGCGGTCGCGGGATCCGGGCGACGTGCTCGCCCTGGTCGCACTCGGCGAGTGCTGGGAGGCGCTCGGTGACTTCGCCCAGGCCGCCCGCGCCTACGGCTCCATGATCGATCTCTTCCCGGGGCGCGCCGACATGCGCCGCTTCGCGGGTGAGCGGCTCGAGCGTGTGCGCGGCACGGCGGCGCTGGCGCTGGCCATCGACACCTACCGGAAGGCCGTCGAGCAGCGGCCCGATCATCCGGCCAGCCACCGATTGCTCGGGTTCGCGCTGCTGAAGGCCGGCCGTCCCCGGGAGGCGTTCGAGGCGATCGCGGCGGGCGCGAGCCGCCGCTACCCGGACGGTCGATTCCGCGGCGTCGAGCGGATCCTGTCCGAGGACCTCGGCCTGGCGGCGGCGGCCTGGACGCGTGCCGAGCCCGCGCGCGCCGACGACATCCGGGCCCGCCTGTCGCGCGCCGGCGGCGTCCCCGAGACCGCCTCCTCGCTGCGCTTCGTGCTCAACTGGGAGACCGACGCCAACGACGTCGACTTCCACATCTACGACGGGCGCGGCGGTCACGCCTTCTACAGCTCGCCGCAGCTCGCCTCGGGCGGCGAGCTGTACGCCGACGTGACGACCGGCTACGGCCCCGAGTGCTTCACGATCCGCACCTCGCCGCGCGGTCGCGCATACCCCTACAAGCTGCAGGCCCACTACTACAGCCGCGGCCCGATGGGCTACGGAATGGGCAAGCTGCAAATCATCGAGCACGACGGCCGCGGCGGCCTGCGCTTCGACGAGCGCCCCTTCGTCATCATGCAAGACGGCGCCTTCGTCGATCTCGGCACGGTGGCGGGCGGCGTCGCCAGCACGGCGGTCGCGTCGCCCGCCGTCGGTACGGTCCTCGCGCGCTGACGCGAGCCTGGGTCGCGGCGGTCATTCGGTCTCCTCGGGTTTGGCTATCTCGGCAACGTCCCAATTACCCTGATGGACCGGATGGCCGCCCTTGTTTTTTCAGGCGCGGCCTGTCGGATAAATACTCGACCGACTCCGTCGACGACCCAGACACGTAGCCCGCCTTTCCGCGATCAGTGCGGCGCGGGAGCCTTGGGGGGCACGGGCGGAGCCGGGTTGGTGGTGCAGGGCGGCTGCGGCTTCGGGGGCGGCTGCGTCGGAAGATCGGCCAGAAACCACGAAAAGTCCGTCTGAGTCTGGCAGTCGAAGTAGGTCACGTCGTCGGCGGGCACGGTCGCCGAGATGTAATCGCTCATGTTGGCGAACGACGGGTAGCCGGGGTTGTGGGGGTTGTTTCCGTAGGAGGCGACGCCGTGGCAGCTCATGCAGTTCGACTGAACGCCGGTGACGCCTGTAAGGCCGGTCTCGAGGTACGGGTTGTAGCAGAGGACGTTGGTGCCGGTCTTGCTGTTCACCGGGTTGACCGTCATCGAGTAGGCGGTGCACATCGCGTAGTTGTTGAACGGGGCAGGGACCGCGGCCGGCGGCGGGCCGTACGGGAAGGGTTGGTTGTAGTTCCACCAGAACGTCTGCCAGGTCCAGTTGTCGTCCTCCTTCGTGGAGACGTGCATGGCGACCAGGAGCGCGAAGTCCCCCTCTTGCACGGGGCAGGCCGCTTCCGGCTGTACCGAGCAGATCGACTTGGCTTCTTCCTTGGACAGCGCGAAATTGAAGAACTTGTCGATGCCGATGGTTCCGGCCGGGGCGCCGCCGTTCGGGCAGGTCAGACCCGAAGGCGTCGCGCTCGATCCGGAGTTGACCACCACGCATTGCTTCCACGTGCTCGGCGTGGGGTTGGAGGGGTTCGTGCTGTTCTTCGGACCGGTCGTGAGGTCGCCGAGCCAGTAGTTCAGCACGGTGATGCCCGACTGGTTGTTCGGGCCGCGCGCGACGACGAACACCGGCTTGAGGGAGACGGCCGGGGCCGGAAACGGCTTGAGAGTGCGCTGGACGGCGGGCGTCGACGGTGGCCAGCCGAGCTGGGCGTTCCAGAGCGCGTTCGTGTCGTAGTAGCCGTTGGCCCACACGAAGTCGGCGTAGTCGGCGTTGAATTTGTTGAAGCCGATCACCTGGTCGCCGCCTGCCGAGAGGGCGGCCAGCGGGGCGGTGAAGCGCCTCAGGGACGCGCTATGCCGGAACTGCCGGAGCCGCTCGAAGGTGTGCACGGGCCGGCCCGCGGCGCGCAGGGCCCGCAGGTTTCCTCCCACCTTCGACTTCTTCGACGAGGGGCCCGCGGTGACCTCGGTGTCGGTGTACCAGGTCTCCCAGATGGGCCAGCCGCCGCTGGCGGGCGTGGTGGCGGCCATGCCCGCCCACAACGCCCACCCGTGCGCGCGGATGGCGGCCTGATCGTTGGCGGTCACCCAGCCGTTGACGGTCGCCGCGGGCGTCGGAAATCCGGGCGTCGCGATGGGCTGTGGCTTCAACGGTGGCGGGGGCGCCGCCGTCGCCCCCCGCTGAAGCCACCCTCCGTCCATCGAGATGACCAGGCCGATCGCCAAGGCCGTCGTGGCGCCGCCAAGCATGACAGTGGTCGTACGCATCGTCTCCTCCCCTTTCCCGGTGCTTCCTCGTCTGGCCGACAGAGCAGCGCTGCCCGCCAAACCTGCGATGGACGCGCGATGCGGGCGTTCCCCACCTCGCGCGCCACCTCCCTTGGGGGCCTCCCCCACGCCGCTTCGAGAGATCCCCAGCGTCAGGCAATATCCGGGCGCGTCTCGAGTGTCAACAAACGACGGCCGGGGCGGCCGTCACCACCTCGAGGCCATCGAAGCGCGTCGGGCCGAGCTTGCCACGGCCACGCACGCGGTTCAGCAGCGCCTTGGCCCGCGCGTAGAGCACGAAGAAGGTGGTGACCTTCGCGCGGTCCAGGCGACCCAGCGGTCGATTCGAGCGCGAGCAGATCAGCTTGGGGTCGTCCTGGCCAGCGTCGGTGAAGCGCACGCGGGCCACCACGTTCACGCGCACGCGTGCGCCACGCGGCAGCCGCGGGCCCAGCACCACGGCGTCCAGCCGGTCGCCATCGCCCGAGCGTGTGTCGGGAACGCTACCGTAATTGAACGGGCACGGAGCCGGTGACACGAAGTCGATGGCTCCGTCGTCCGTGCGCTTGATGAAGCCACCCAGCGGGACTTCGATGATCACCTCGATCACGAGCCCACTATACCGTCGCGATCGGCCGCCGAAGGCGGGGCGGGCAGCGACCCTCGTCTGAGCGAGATGTCTATCCAAGGACCAGCGCGTAGCTCGTGCTGCGCCCGCCCGCCAGGTTCTTCCGTAAGATGTGGCGCGCGAGGAGCTCGTCGATGTCCCGCAGCGCCGTGTCCTGCGAGCACTTGGCGAGCTTCGCCCACTTGGACGAGGTCAGGTTCCCCTCGAAGCCATCGAGCAGCCGGTTCAGAATCTTGCGCTGGCGCTCGTTGAGCGGTGTCGTTCCGTGCGTCTCCCAGAACCGCGCCTTCTGCAACACCGACCCGAGGATCGTCTCCGTTCGCTCGAACGCCCGCGCGAGACAGTCCAGGAACCACTGCAGCCAAGGCGTGACGTCGAGGGTCCCCTTCTGCGTCGCCTCCAGGGTCTGGTAGTCGACGTCACGATCGGACGGGACCATCCCGGCGACCTTCATGCCGAGGTGGCGCGCGAGCGAGGAGCGCACTTGGGCGTCGTCGAGGACTCCAGTGGAAGCTCGGCCACCTCGACAGCTCGTGGATGTAGCGCATAATCGCCGCGTCTCCTGCGGTGATTAGGCGCCCATTCTCCGCACGTCGGCAAGGCCAATACCGCGTCGGCTGCGGTGATTGGCTCGTCACGAGCCGCCTATGACTTCGCCTCCGTGCTAGACGCCCTCTCCATGTTCTCGTTCGACAACAGCTTCGCGCGCATGCCCGAGCGCTTCTACGCCAGGGTCGCGCCCACCAAGGTGCGGAGCCCTCGGGTGGTCAGGGTCAACACGTCGCTCGCGACGCTGCTCGGCGCCACGGTGGATGAGCTGACGTCGCCCGCGGGCGTCGCCTGCCTGGCGGGCAACGAGATTCCGCCGGGCGCGGATCCGCTCGCCCTCGCCTATGCCGGACATCAATTCGGTGTGTTCGTGCCCCAGCTGGGCGACGGACGGGCCGTTCTTCTCGGCGAGGTCGTGGGCGCGGATGGGCAGCGGCGTGACATCCAGCTCAAGGGGGCCGGCCGAACCCCCTTTTCGCGCGGAGGCGACGGACGTGCCGCGCTCGGGCCGGTCCTCCGCGAATACCTCGTGAGCGAGGCCATGGCCGCGCTCGGAGTTCCCACCACGCGGGCTCTCGCCGTCGCGACCACCGGCGAGCCCGTGATGCGCGAACAGATGTTGCCCGGCGCCGTTCTCACGCGCGTGGCGGCGAGCCACGTGCGGGTGGGCACGTTCGAGCTCCTCGCGGCCCGCGGCGACCGCGAGGGGCTCGCCGCGCTCACCGCCCACGCGCTCGCACGCCACTATCCGGCGGCTACCGGCCGCGGCGACGACGCCCTCGCGCTGCTCGAGTCCGTCATCGCGGCGCAGGCGAACCTCGTCGCACGCTGGATGGCCGTCGGCTTCGTCCACGGGGTCATGAACACCGACAACACCGCCATCTCGGGCGAGACCCTCGACTACGGACCTTGCGCCTTCCTCGACGAGTACGATCCCGCGCGCACGTTCAGCTCGATTGACCACGGGGGCCGCTACGCCTTCGCCAACCAGCCGCGCATCGCTCACTGGAACATGCTCCGCTTCGCCGAGACGCTGCTGGGGCTGCTTGGCGGCGGCAGGGACGAGGCGATCCAGGCCGCAAAGGACCGACTGGGGCGTTTCCCCGTTCTCTTCGACGAGGCGCTCCTGCGAGGTCTCCGCGCGAAGCTCGGCCTTCTGCGCGAGGAGCCCGGCGATCGCGGCCTCGCCGATGATCTGCTGCGCCGCCTGGCCGAGAACCGCGTCGACCACACGATTTTCTTTCGGCGGCTGTGTTCGTGCGCGGTCGACCCGACCGCGGACGACGGTGTCGCGTCGCTGTTCGAAGATCCAAACGCGTTCAGGACCTGGGCCGAGGCGTGGCGCCGGCGGCTGGCGGCAGAGGCGACGTCACCCGAGATGCGGGCGTCCGCCATGCGCCGAGCCAACCCGGTGTTCATTCCGCGCAACCATCGCGTCGAGGAGGCCATCGATGCGGCCGTCCGCCTCGGGGACTTCGGTCCGTTCGAGAGGCTCGCCGACGCGCTCGCGCGACCTTACGACGATCAACCGGAGCACGCCGAGCTGGCCGCTCCGCCCGGACCCGAACAGCGGGATTACCGGACCTTCTGCGGGACGTGAGACGCTCCGCCGGTACGCTATAGCCACGGTTCCCTGCAGCCGCGACCCGCGCCGGAGTCGCCGATCGCGCCGTGTGGGGCGTGTCAGGGGGCCAGGCGCAACAGGAACCCGGAGGCCGGGCCCATGGGCACGAGGGCTCCCGCGCCGAAGTCGATAGGGCCTGAAAAGTCGCGCGCCAACCAGATTCCGCCCAGCTCCTCGGCGCCGAACGCCTGCTTGTAGAACGCGAGGGCGTCGTTGCCGCCCTCGACGCTGATGTACGCGATGACGGTCGAGTAGCCGTCTGGAATCGGTTTCGCGCTGGTCACGAGTCCTCCTGAATCGGGAGCTTAACGTCATCCCTCGCTCGAGGCCTGGACCAAGTAGATGTCAATCTCGGCGAACGCGCGGCGGCTCACGGGAGCAGGATCTCGGTCAGCGGCTGGCGCGTGATCCGCGGGTCGCCGAAGGTCGGCATGCCCCACAGGCCGGCGAGCGCGGCGAGCAGGTCGCCTTGCGTGCGCGCGATCGTGAAGACGTCGGCGGGTGGCATCGGACGCGGCTTGATCTGAAGGTAGCGCCCGACGTCCAGTCGCCCTCCCGCACGCCCCGCGATCACGATCGGGATGAACGAGCCGCGGTGGTCGCCGCCGACGCCCGATTCGCTGATCCAGACGATCACGCTGCGATCGAGCAGCGAGCCGCCTCCGAGGGGCGTGTTCTTGAATCGCGCAAGCAGCGACGCGAACTGGGCCGCGTACCAAGCCTGCAGCTTCACGAACGGGCTTCCCGGATCGGACATCGGATTCGCCGAGATGAACGCGTCGTAGTCGTTCGTGGCGAAGTGGCTCACGTTGTGAATCAGGTCGGTGAGACCGAGCGATTCCAGCACGACCTGATCGCCCCACATCAACGTGACCGCGCAGGTCTTCGCCTTGGCCAGCGCCTCGACGGCGACGTCCATCTGCGCGGCGCCGATCGCGGGGTAGCTGACGTCGATGTCGGCGGCCGGATCGGGCGCGGTGACGTCGTGGCCGAGGACGCGCACCGCGGCCGCGTGCGGATCGCGCTCGCCCCGAATCGGCGCGCCGCCCGCGTCGAACGAGATGCCGGGGTTGTCGTCGTAACCGAACTGGCCGACCGCCAGCCGCAAGGGGGGGCCAGCCGCACCCCTGCAGTCGCCGACCGCCGTGTCCAGCGACGGCCCGCCCGCCGGCTGGCCGCGGGCAGCGGGACGAGCGGTCAAGAGGGTCAGCATCGCGTCACCGGAGTCGTTCGCGTCGGCCCCGCTCAGCGCCGGATCGTTCCCGGCGTAGTAGTTCGCGTTCGTCAGCCCGCTGAGGACGATCAGCTCCTGCTTGTACGGCTCGAGCGCGTGCATCATCGTGCTCATCGTGAAGGCCCGCTCGCTGCCGGTCGGGAACCACTCGGGGTAGCTCGTCCCCCAGCGCGTATAGAAGATCATCAACCGGATCGGATCGCCCTCGGCCGCGCCGCCGCCCGTGCCCGCGAACCCGGCGGCCCCGCTCGTGCCCGCGAGCCCGCCGCCCGCGCCGCCAACGGCGCCGCCGGCGCCTACAGCGGCCCCGCCCGTGCCCGCAACCACACCACCCGAACCGCCGATCGCGGCTCCGCCCATGCCCGCCGTTGCGCCGCCGCCCGCGCCGGCCATGGGACGACCTCCACCAAGGCCCCCCTGACCCGTTGCGGGCGCGTTCCCTCCTCGTCCGCCGGTCCCTTCACCGGCCGGATGAGAGCGGCCACAGGCAGCAAGGCCCACCAAGGCCCACACCACGACCGAATGCGAAAGGCGCGTCAAGGGGCCTCCTCGGATCGAGTTGACCGGCGTTGACTCGAGCCATCTCGGAAAACTGCAGATTCTGATCGCCTCAACCCCGCGGGGGTCCTCGTCCGAAGCTGACGCGAGATACGCTGGAGTGATGGGGGGCCGAGATGAGACTGGCCGGCAACGGAACCGGTCGCGTTCAGGCGCGCGTGGGTCGGGCGTTGCTTTTCAGCGGGCGCGCAGGATGGCCTGACGGCCCAGCTCGTCGCAGCGCTCGTTCTCGGGGACGCCGGCGTGGCCGGCGACCTTCACGAACTCGACGGACGCCGGGAAGGCGGCCAGCTTGCGGCGCAGGCGCGCCACCAGCTCCTGGTTCGCCTTCGCCTTCCAGCCCTTGCCCAGGAGCCCGATCGCGTAGCTCGAGTCGCTGAAGACCCGCACGCGCCGCTCGGGATTGTCCACCACGCGCTTGGTGGCGACGGCCAGGCCGCGCTCGATGGCCACCAGCTCGGCGATGTTGTTGGTGCCCACGCCCAGGTATTCCCCGACCTCTTCGCGTTCCTTGCCGTCGATCACCACGACGCCGATGCCCATCGGGCCCGGGTTACCCGAGCACGCGCCGTCGGTCCAGATCTGGAGCGCGTCCCCGCCGGCCGCGACGCTGGCCGCCGCCTTCGACGATGCGCTCGGCGCCGCCGCCGCATCGTCCAGCTCGCGCGCCGGCGGCGCGGTCGGGTCGGGCGACAGGTTGGCGGGGCCCGGCCGGTAGGTCTTCGTGTCGGTCTCCCGGTACTTCATCTCGGCGCGGCCGTCGCGGTCGAGAACGGGCCGGCCGCCGTCGTCGACGCGGACCCACACCGGGTCGTTCCGAAAGATCATCCTCAGCCAGGGCATGGGCGCCCACTATGCGGAAGCCGCGGCGGGAACGCCAGACCGTTGGGGCCTCGGGCTTCGGGCCTCGGACCCCCGGAAGATTCTCGTCACCGTGACCCTCGTGATAAACAGGCACGCGATGTCGTTGCGTCGTCTGGCGCGGTCGAGCGGGCTCGGCGTCGCCGTGGTCCTCGGCGTGGGGCTGGCGACGAGCGGCGCCGCGTGTCGGGGCGGGTGCTCCCGGCCCGCCGTCGTCGCGAGCCCGGCCGCGCGCGCGGTCGCCTGGTTTCCGGCGGAGGCGCGCATCGTCCTGTCGATCGACTTCGCGCGCCTCCGGGCGGCGCCGCTCTGGGCGGCGCTCGGGGCCTTGGCCACGGCCGACCCCGCCGACCAGCAGAAGATCGAGGAGCTTGCGCGGCGCACGGGGTTCGATCCGCTGAAGCAGGTCGATTCTCTGACCGTGGCGTTCCCCGAAGAGGCCCGCACCCAGGGCGGTATGGGCGTGATCTTGCGAGGCCGTGGCCTCGACGAGAGCCGCCTCATCGCCTACGTCCGCGATCAGGTGGCCGGGCAGGGCGACGACGTCTTCTCGGTTCGACGAGCGGGACGGACCCTGTGGGCCACCCGGCGCGAGCCGGCCACCGCCGGCTTCTTCGTGGGCGATGGCGTGCTGGTGATCGGAACGGGGGGGTGGGCCGAGAAGATGGCGGAGCTGAGCAGCGGGGGAGGGGCCCCCGGACCGGACGGGGGCGGTCCGGCCAGCGCGAACGCGTCGCTCGTGCACCTCATCG
>Ga0207694_10004263_pt1 | contig 11194 bp, 8 predicted proteins | sample KBSC34metaG_FD_184353 | JGI IMG/M metagenome (GOLD analysis project Ga0207694, IMG submission 184353) | Corn rhizosphere microbial communities from Kellogg Biological Station, Michigan, USA - KBS C3-4 metaG (SPAdes) (version 2) | ecosystem: Host-associated > Plants > Roots > Rhizosphere > Soil...
ATCTTCAGGCGGCAGGTCAGCGACTTCCGAGCCGATGCCAACGAAGCTTTCATCCAACCGGAGCTGAATGCGTTCGAGTAGCTGCTGGAGATCTTTTGAGGTGGGCATTTACACTGATTTATCCGTGTATTCCGAAGCATTCAATGTTGCCTGCGCCGCCGCCAGACGCGCCACCGGAACGCGAAACGGCGAACAGCTCACATAATCGAGACCAATCTCATTACAGAACGCGATCGACTGCGGATCGCCACCGTGCTCGCCGCAAATTCCCACTTTGAGATCCGGCTTCACACTGCGCCCACGCTCCGCACCCATTCTCACGAGTTGGCCCACACCATCGCGATCGAGCACCTGGAACGGATCGTCTTTCACGATCTTTCGATCGATGTAGTTAGGCAGAAAACGGCTCGAGTCGTCGCGACTCAAGCCAAAAGTAGTTTGCGTGAGATCGTTTGTGCCGAACGAGAAGAACTGTGCATGTTGTGCGATGCGATCGGCCATCAACGCCGCGCGTGGCAGCTCGATCATGGTTCCGACCATGTATTCGATCGTCATGCCGTTCTCGCCCATAACTTGTCGCGCGACTTCGTGAATCAGATCCGACTGTTGATGCAACTCTTCACTCAACGAAACGAGCGGCACCATAATCTCGAGTTCGACCTTTTTGCGCTCGCCCTGGACCTGGCACGCCGCTTCGAAGATCGCGCGACACTGCATCCGCGTCACTTCCGGAAACATGAGCCCAAGACGACAGCCACGGAAGCCAAGCATCGGATTCGCTTCACGAATACGATTCACCTGTCGCAGCAACGCGCGCTTGTGATCGATCTCGTCGAGCACGTGGTCCATGTCGTTCAACGAGCCCGCGACCTTCAGTTTCATCTTCGCCTCGGCGAGCTCAGTCAGCAGCTCTTCAGCATTCGGCAGAAACTCGTGCAGCGGCGGATCGAGCAGACGAATCGTGACCGGAAGTCCGGCCATCTCGCGAAAGATACCGATGAAATCGCCACGCTGGAGCGGCAACAACTTTTCGAGTGCTTTCTCGCGCGCGCCGACGCCCTCCGAGAGAATCATCTCGCGCATCGCAGCGAGACGTTGATCGCCGAAGAACATATGTTCCGTACGACAGAGTCCGATACCTTCAGCGCCAAAGCCACGCGCGGTCTTCGCGTCGAGTGGCGTGTCAGCATTCGCTCGCACGCGCAGGCGACGGAATTGATCGGCCCAAGTCATGAGCTTGTAAAAATCGGTTCCGAGCTGCGGTTGAATCGTCGGCACCTTGCCGAGAAACACACGTCCGGTTGAGCCATCAACCGTGATCCATTCGCCTTTCGGAACCACAGTTCCATCAACAGTGAACTGCTGCTGGCTGTAATCGATATTCAACGCCTGCGCGCCGCTGACGCACGTTTTGCCCATGCCGCGTGCAACAACCGCTGCGTGACTCGTCATGCCGCCACGTGCGGTGACGATCGCCTGCGCCGCAACCATGCCGTGAAAGTCGTCGGGACTCGTTTCCTGTCGCACGAGGACTACCTGAGCGCCTTCGCGCGCCAGCTCTTCAGCTTCGTCAGGACTGAAAACAACCTGGCCCTGCGCCGCGCCCGGACTCGCCGGCAGACCAGTAGCAAGCACGGTCGCATTCGTCTTCGGATCGACCGTCGGGTGCAGCAGTTGATCGAGTTGTTCAGGCGAAACACGTTTGACGGCAGTCGCTTTGTCGATCAGCTTTTCGTAAACCATCTCGACCGCGATGCGCACCGCAGCGGCGCCACTGCGTTTGCCGGTGCGCGTTTGCAGCATCCAGAGCTTGCCGCGCTCGATCGTAAACTCGCAGTCCTGCATGTCGCCGTAATGCTTCTCGAGCAGATCGGTGATTGAAGCAAACTGTTCGTAAACTTCCGGCAGCTCTTTCTTCAGTTGATTGATCGGGTTCGGCGTGCGAATGCCTGCGACAACGTCTTCGCCCTGCGCGTTCAGCAGGTACTCACCGTAAAGCTCTTTCTTGCCTGTCGACGGATTGCGCGTGAAGGCGACGCCGGTGCCGCTGCCCGCACCCATGTTTCCGAAGACCATCGCCTGCACATTGACGGCTGTTCCCAACGTGTCGGGAATACGATTGATGCGGCGATAGTCGATCGCGCGCCGTCCCATCCACGAGTTGAACACCGCGGCGATCGCGACGCGCAGTTGCTCGTATGGATCCTCGGGAATCGGCGACTGCTCAGTCGTTATGATCTGTTTCTCAGCCGCGATGATCTCGCGCAGATGATCCGCGGCGAGGTCCGTGTCCTTCCCGCCTTGCGTCTGCGCTTTGAAGCGATCGAGCACACGTTCAAACTTCTCGTGCGCGACGCCCATCACGATCTCGCCAAACAACGACGCGAACCGTCGATACGCGTCGAGTGCGAAACGCAGATCGCCGGTCTGTTCCGCCAACCCCTGCACTGTTTCTTCGTTCAAACCGAGATTGAGAACGGTATCCATCATGCCCGGCATCGAGAACGCCGCGCCCGAGCGGACCGACACGAGCAACGGGTTCTTCGGATCGCCAAACTTCTTGCCGACCTTCTCTTCGATCCGCTTGAGACCGTCTTTGACCTGTTCCCACATTCCGTCGGGAAAGTTTTTGTCGTTGTCAAAGAAGGCGTTGCACGCTTCGGTGGTCACGACGAGCCCGGGCGGCACGGGCAATCCTGCGCGCGTCATCTCACACAATCCGGCGCCTTTACCGCCGAGCAGCGCTTTGTCGTCACCGGGGCCTTCGTCGAAGAGGTAGACCCATTTCTCAGTTGTTGTCTCAGTCAATTCCGGGGTTTCTTCAGTTACAGTGCTCATGATTGCAAGTTATCGCATTTCTGTGTCTTAGGGAAGTGAGGCCGTAGATCCACGCCTCCTTTCTGGCTAAACTATCGGCCACTATGCCAAATGTGACGACACTCAATGTGAACGGGAAGAAGCTGCGCGTTGACGTCGATTCGCAAACACCTCTGCTCTACGTCCTGCGCGACTATCTGAATCTGACGGGAACGAAGTACGGCTGCGGCGAAGCGCGATGTGGCGCGTGTACGGTGCTCGTTGAGGGGCAGTCGATGCGTTCGTGCGTCACGCCTGTCGGTCGAGTCAGCGACAAACAGATCACGACGATCGAGGGCATGGAGCAGGACGGCAAGCTGCATCCGTTGCAGGAAGCGTTTCTCAAAGCCGACGCGTTGCAATGCGGCTATTGCACGTCAGGAATGATCATGGCGGCGGCAGCGTTGTTGAAGAAGAACGCGAAGCCGAGTCGCGATGAGATCGTCAAACACATGGACGCGAACGTTTGTCGCTGTGGGACGTACCCGCGCATCGTTAAGGCGATCGAGATCGCAAGCGGCACTGCGAAGGAGGTGGCCGAATGAACGAGCACGATCTCGAACTCGAACAAGAGCGCTACGAACTCTTCGCTGGGCCGACTTATAACTTCAACTTCAATCGTCGCCAATTTCTCAAAGCGTTCAGCGGCGGCATCGCGCTGATCGTGCCGGTTTCGAACCTTCTGGCGCAGGACCAGGGCGAGTCAGGTCGCAGAAGCAACGAGCGCATACCCGACGACATCGGCGCGTGGATCCATATCGACGAGAAAGGCACGGTTTCAGTTTTTACTGGCAAAGTCGAAATCGGTCAGAACATTCGCACGTCCCTGACGCAAGCTGTTGCAGAAGAGCTGCACGTTCCGCTCGACACGATTCGCGTCGTAATGGCTGACACGGATCTGACGCCGTTCGATCTCGGCACATTCGGCAGTCTCACAACACCGCGGATGGCTCCGCAGTTACGTAAAGCAGCGGCCGCCGCGCGCGAAACACTGATCGCGCTCGCCGCCGAGCAGTGGAAAGTCGAGCCCGCGTCGGTTCGCATCGTGAACGCGCGCTTCGTCAATCACGACGCCTCAAAATCGTTGACGCTCGCCGAAGTCGCGAAAGGTCAAAAACTCGTCAAGACGATCCCCGCGGATGTCGCGACTACAGCGGCGAAAGATTGGACCGTGGCGGGCACGCCGGTAGCCAAAGTTGATGGTCGTGATTTCGTCACCGGAAAACATCAGTACACGACTGACCTGCGACGCGAAGGCATGCTTTACGGGCGCATCGTTAGACCATCGGCGCTCGATGCGAAGCTCATGTCGAGTGACACGAAGGCGGCCGAAGCGATCCCGGGCGTCACGGTCGTGCGTGATGGTGACTTCATCGGCGTCGTAGCGCCGAATCGCGAGACTGCGATACACGCGGAGAAAGCGATCGCCGTTCACTGGCAAGCGCCCGGACAACCGGGCAACGACGAGTTGTTCGCATATTTGAAGAAGAACGCTGAGGCTGGTCGCGCGCGTCCGGTGGGATCGGTCGCTGACGGCATGGCGGCCGCTGACAAGAAACTCTCGCAGACGTACAACATCGCTTACATCGCGCACGCGCCGCTCGAGCCACGCGCTGCTGTCGCCGAATGGAACGACGGCAAGCTGACAGTTTGGACCGGCACGCAGCGTCCGTTTGGCGTTCGAGAGGAACTGGCCGAAGCGTTTCACATTCCGCAAGAGAAGATACGTGTGATCGTGCCCGATACCGGTTCCGGTTACGGCGGCAAGCACACGGGCGAATGCGCGATCGAAGCCGCGCGGCTCGCGCGTGCGAGCGGCAAGCCGGTCAAGCTCGTCTGGACGCGCGAGGAGGAATTCAACTGGGCCTACTTCCGTCCTGCCGGTGTGATCGAAGTGAACAGCGGTGTGAAGAACGACGGCACTGTCACCGCGTGGGAGTATCACAACTACAACTCCGGCGGGTCGGGCATTCAGGTCAAGTACGATTTTGCGAACCAGGACATTCAGTTTCACAACAGCAAGTCGCCGCTGCGACAGGGCTCGTATCGCGGGTTAGCCGCGACTGCAAACCACTTCGCGCGTGAAGTACACATGGACGAGTTGGCCCAGCTTGTGAATATGGATCCGGTGCAGTTTCGTTTGAAGAACATCAAGGATGCGCGGTTGAAGGCGGTGTTGGAAGCGGCGGCTGATAAGTTTGGATGGAGTCGTAAGAAGACTGAGGGACGCGGGCGCGGCATCGCGTGTGGGTTTGAGAAGGGCAGTTACATTGCGGCCGCGGCAGAGGTTTCAGTCGATGCGAAGACCGGGCGCGTGAAGATCGAGCGCGTGGTGGAGAGTTTCGAGTGCGGCGCGATCGTCAACCAGTTGCACTTGCATAATCAGGTTGAAGGCGCGGTCGTGCAGGCGATTGGCGGCGCGATGTTCGAGAGTATTCAGTTTAAGAATGGGCAGATTCTGAACGGGAAATTCTCGCAGTATCGATTGCCGCGGTTTAGCGACACGCCGGCGATCGAGATCGTATTACTCGATCGAAAGGATTTGCCGTCAGCGGGTGCAGGTGAAACGCCGATCGTCGGCCTCGCGCCTGCTGTTGCGAACGCGATATTTGATCTGACGGCTAAGAGGATAAGATCAATGCCTTTGACAGGATGAACAGGATTTACAGAATGAACAAGATATCTTGTTAATCCTGGGAAATCTTGTTAATCCTGTCTAAGTAACTGTGCGTAGGCTGCAGCGATCATAGCGGTGATGCGCCCGCCATCAACTGAGTATCTTCGAAAGTCGAACGTCGTCACCGCCGCCACACCCAAACTCGACGACGTCAGAAAGATCTCATCCGCGTCAGTCAGATCCGCCATCTCGTAAATCCCCTCGAGCACCGGAATGAAATGCTTGTCCGCGATATCGATCACGCATTCGCGCGTGATGCCCGCGAGCGCGCCCGTGCTCAAGTTCGGCGTGTGAAGCGTACCGTTCTTTGCCCAGAACAAGTTCGCTGTCGTCGCTGAAACGATCTCGCCACGTTCATTCAACACCACTGCTTCATCGAAGTCGCGGCTCTGCGCTTCTTCCCACGAGAGCACGTGATCGAGATAGTTCAAACTCTTGACTCCTGATAGCGGCGAGAACGTGTTGGTGCGATAAGGCGAGACCGCGAGCGACAGACCCGCCGGCGCGGGCTTCTGCGGATCCCCCGTCATGATCAGCAGATCGGTCTTTTTTGCGCCGGGCGCTTTCATCTTCCAGATATCGCGACCATGCCGTGCGAGCATGATCACGCGCGCGCGTCCTTCCTTCACCTGGTTGACCGAGATCAATTTTTGCAGCGCTTCGCCGACGTTGTTCTCGTTGCAGCCAGTGAAATCGACGTCGAGTTTCTTAGCGTGTGTGGTGAGTCGTTGCCAGTGTTTGGTCCAGAGAAATGGTTGTGAGTTGTAAATTGCCAGCGTGGTGAAGACGCCGCGCCCGTAGAGCATCGCGGAAGAAACCGGCGCGACGCGCGCTTTCGTCGCCTCAACCATGGTTTTGTTGAGGTAGATGACGGGATGCATTAAGTGCTAACCGCTCACGACTTCCGCCTGGAGTTTGCTCGACAGCGCTGTTCGCCAAACCTCTTCCAACTCAGAAATGCTCGCAGCCACGACTTCAGTTCCGTCGACCGTAATTTTCAAATCCGGGCCGCCAACACGGCCGATGATCGCGAATGGCGAATTGTTACGTTCCGCGATTTCCTGAACCGCATTCGCATTCGCGGCGTCGAAACTGATCACGATCCGCGACGGCGACTCACTGAACAACATCGCTGTTGGACCAATCTCACCTTCAAGATCGATTTCAGCCCCGATCGCGTCACGCCCGAGCGACGAGAAACACAATTCAGCAAGCGCGACGCCGAGTCCGCCATCTGAACAATCATGCGCGGAAAGCAGCAACCCCGCTTCAGCCGTTTCGAGACAAGCCTTTTGCACTGCCAGCTCACGATCGAGATCAAGCTTAGGCACAAGGCTGCCCAACTCGTCTTGCGTTGTACCGAGCAGCGCGATCACGTCGCCTGACTTTTTGAAGCCCGGTAACACAACGCGCCGCACGTCTTCGATCAGCCCGACCATTCCGATCACAGGCGTCGGCAAAATCCCACGCCCTTCAGTCTCATTGTAGAAAGAAACATTCCCGGAAACGACAGGCGTCTCAAACGCACGACAAGCTTCAGCCATCCCATCGATCACTTCCGAGAACGACCACATCACCTCCGCCCGCTCAGGCGACGCGAAATTCAAACAATTCGTGATCGCAATCGGCCGCGCGCCCACACAAACAACGTTGCGCGCCGCCTCAGCGACAACCAGCTTCGCCCCTTCACGTGGATCCGCTGCACAGTAACGTCCATTGCCATCGAGCGTCATCGCGAGCGCGCGTCGAGTCTCCTTAATACGAACAACCGCGGCATCCGCGCCCGGCAGGATCACCGTATTCGTCCGCACCATGTGATCGTACTGTCGATAAACCCACTGCTTTGACGCAATATTCCCGGTCGCCAACACCCGCAACAACTCTGCACCCAAATCCGCGCTTTCGATCCGTGTAACCTGTGTTTCCTGCTTTGCGAAGGGTGTCATCGGCCGCTCATAACGCGGCGCTTCATCAGTCAACGCCTCGACCGGAATGTCCGCCACCATCTCGCCGTTATGAACAACCTGCATCCGTCCCGTATCACGCACGCGACCAATCACAACCGCATCGAGATCCCACTTGCGAAAGATATCGACCACCTCACGCTCACGACCCGAATGCGCCACGATCAGCATTCGCTCCTGCGACTCTGACAGCAGCATCTCGTAAGCCGTCATGTTCTGCTCGCGTTGCGGCACCAATGAAAGATCGAGTTCGATCCCTGTGCCCGCGCGCGCCGCCATCTCGCACGACGACGACGTCAGACCTGCCGCGCCCATATCCTGAATCCCGGCGACGGCGCCGCTGCGCATCGCCTCGATACACGCCTCCAACAACAGCTTCTCGAGGAACGGATCGCCAACCTGCACGGTCGGACGTTTCTCGAGGGCTTCTTCGTCAAACTCCGCCGAGGCCATCGTCGCGCCGTGAATCCCATCGCGTCCGGTTTTTGCGCCGACGTAGAGCACGGGATTGCCGATGCCTGTCGCTTTGCCAAAGAAGATCTGGTCGTGCCGCACGAGCCCGAGCGCAAACGCATTGACCAAAGGATTCAGCGCATACGCATCGTCAAACGCGACTTCGCCTCCGACAGTCGCAACACCAAACGCGTTGCCGTAATGCGCGATGCCGGCGACGACACCAGCCAGCAACGATCGATTGCGACGACCATGCTGCGGGTGATCCAGCGATCCGAAGCGCAGGCTATTCATCGACGCCACCGGACGCGCGCCCATCGTGAAGATGTCGCGCAGTATCCCGCCGACGCCAGTCGCTGCACCCTGAAACGGCTCGATAAACGACGGGTGATTGTGCGACTCGATCTTAAAAGCGGCGCACCAGCCATCGCCGAGATCGACGACGCCGGCATTCTCGCCCGGCGGCACGATCACGCGTGGGCCAGTGGTGGGCAGACGCTTGAGATGAATGCGCGAAGATTTGTAGGAACAGTGTTCAGACCACATGACCGAGAAGATCCCGAGCTCCGCAAAGCTCGGTTCGCGGCCAAGTAGCTCCTTTATTCGCTCAAATTCCTGTTGTGTGAGGTTGTGGGCGGCAATAACTTCAGGAGTAATCATTGGAAGACCTAAAGTTATCCGCAGATTACGCAGATTACACAGATCTGTGTAATCTGTGGATAAGCTTTACTGTCCAGCACCTTTCTTGACTGCTTTCTCAATCGCCTCGCGCAGCTCGGCTGTATTCACGCGTCCGATGTGCCTGTAAATGACCTCGCCCTTTTCGTTGTAGAGATACGTCGCGGGCAGATCGCCTTGCCACCTTCGATCGATGAAATTGATCGCGGGCTCCGGATCCGTGACGTTCAACAAATAGGCCGGCATCGTCGCCTTCATCGAGCTAAGAAACTTCGGCACGTCGGTCTTGAGCTGATCTATGTCGTCGAGCGATACGGTGACAAAGTCCAGCGACTGCGGCCGGTATTCCTTATCGATCTTCACGAGATCAGGAAACTCGTCACGACACGGATCACAAAACGTGGCCCAGAAGTTAACGAGCAATGGCCGCTCACGTTGCTGCGTGATCAAGCCTTTGAGCGCGTCCGTGTCGATCGCCGACACGACCGGCAACGGTTCCTTCGGCTTTGTGCCGCGGCCGTACTTTCGTTGGGCCGGCGCCGCAAAACCTAAAGACAAAACACACAATGCGACAGGAATGACTATTTTTGTAAAACGCATAACTTACTTACCCGCGTTTGATGCTGCAACCGAAAGCCTTGGCTTCTGTCTTCTCAACTGCTTTGCCCGAGAGCACGGAGTCGAGCGCGTTGCGCAGATCGTTTGACTCCACTTGCGCAGCGTTGCGCGAATTGTCGATGCGGCCGTGATACAGAAGCTTGTTGTTCATATCAATGAAGTAAGCCTCGGGCGTGACGCTGGCGCCGAGCCGGTCGGCAATCTTGTTGCCTGGATCTTTCAGAATCGGGAAGGAGAGTTTGTGTTCCGCAGCGTGGGCTTTAACTGCCGCCGCATCTTCCGCGACGTTCGAGTTGATACCGATGACGGCGATGCCTTTCGCTTTGTAATCCGCAGCGAGTTTCTCCATGCGCTCGTTGTAAGCGTTCGAAACCGGACATTGAACCGCGATGAATAGCAGCACGGTGCCGTTCTTTCCGGCGAGTGATTTCAGCGAGCGGTCCTTGTTGTCGACGCCGGGAAGCGTAAAGTCTTCAATGGTGGCGCCAATCGCCGGCGGCGCGGGCACTTCACCTTCAGCACGAGCGCCCGTGGCGAGAACGGCGCCCGCAATCACAAACAGCGCTGCGAACAGAATCGACAGATTTTTGGCTCTCATTCTACAACTCTCCTTTAACGCTACTCAGAATTCTCGTGTAATCTGTAACTGTGGAGTCGTTGGATAATATAACTGAAACAATTGAGCAGGCGCTACCAGTCCCGGTGCGAATGGACGCCGACGAACGTTACACGGGCCGCGGCGTCACGGTGGCGTTTCTCGACTCCGGCTTTTACGCACACAAGGACCTGATCGAGCCGGACAATCGCATTCTCGCCTATCACAACATCTTTGCGCCCGAAGAAGGTGTCCCAGCCTTGCAAAAGTCTGACGTCGCGAGCTGGCACGGCATGATGACGTCGGTGGTTGCGGCAGGTAACGGTCATCTGTCTGACGGCTTCTATCGCAGCATCGCGCCCGAAGCGAACGTCGTGCTCGTCAAGATCGGCAAGACCGGACGCATTCCCGAGAGCAACATCGAAACCGGGCTGCGCTGGGTGTTTGAAAATCGCGACAAATACAAGATTCGCATCGTCAACATCTCTGCAGGCGGCGACTTCGAACAGTCCTACCTACTTAACACTCTTTGCCACTTAGTTGAAGACGTAGTGAAAGCGGGACTGACAGTGGTTTGCGCTGTAGGGAATGCGGGAATGCTGCCGGGACATCCGGTCTTGCCGCCCGCGAACGCGCCCTCGTGCATCGCGGTCGGTGGACTCGACGATCAGAACTCGCTCGATCGCGCGCGCCGTGGGATGTATCGGTCGTCGTATGGGCCAACGATCGATGGCCTGCAAAAACCGGAATTGATTGCGCCGGGGATCTGGGTTGCCGGACCAATCCTGCCGGACACGCCGACCGCCGACCAGGCGGGACTGTATTCGCAACTAGACGACGCCGCTGACGACGAGCTTCGCGAGATCATCCTCGCGCACGCGAACGTTGACAAAGATCTATACGCAGCCCGCGATCTTTCGTTATCGCTGTTGCGGCAGTTGATCACGATCAAATTGCGTGAGGGAAACGTGATCAATGAGCACTACAAGTTTGTTGACGGCACGTCGTTCGCGGCTCCGATCGTCTCGTCGATCGTGGCCTGTATGCTCGAGGCAAATCCGAAACTCACGCCACAACAAGTGAAGCGTATCCTGATCGACAGTGCCGAGCGCGTTGACGGCGTGGAAGTCGATCGACAGGGCTGGGGTGTCGTCGTGCCGCGCAAAGCGGTTGAGATGGCGTTGCGTTGCCGTGGGTGATGTGCAACAATTCGCCACACCGTAAAAAACCTACCGAAGAGATTGGAGAATGTTTGAGTTCGTATGTCTGAGAATGAATCCGCAATAGGCGAGGGCGCGGCGACAGCAACCGAGCCTGAAGCGAGCACTGAAGAGATTACGTATCATGCTGTGG
>Ga0207694_10004266_pt1 | contig 11191 bp, 12 predicted proteins | sample KBSC34metaG_FD_184353 | JGI IMG/M metagenome (GOLD analysis project Ga0207694, IMG submission 184353) | Corn rhizosphere microbial communities from Kellogg Biological Station, Michigan, USA - KBS C3-4 metaG (SPAdes) (version 2) | ecosystem: Host-associated > Plants > Roots > Rhizosphere > Soil...
CGTTATTATTCGGGGGACGAAAACGACCCCGAAGTAGTCGAGCAGCCCATCCCCTGCATGCAGTGCGAAAACGCCCCCTGCGAAAACGTCTGCCCCGTGCAGGCCACGTCCCACAGTCCCGAGGGCCTCAATGACATGGCGTATAACCGCTGCGTCGGCACCCGCTACTGCGCCAACAACTGCCCCTTCAAGGTGCGCCACTTCAACTTCCTCAACTTCCATCGTCACGAGCCCGAGCTCGTCGGCTTGGTCTACAACCCCGACGTCAGCGTCCGTATGCGCGGCGTCATGGAAAAGTGCACCTACTGCGTGCAGCGCATCGAAGAAACCAAAATCAAAGCGAAGCGCGACGGCCGCCGCGAAATCAAGGACGGCGAAATCAAAACCGCTTGCCAGCAAACTTGTCCCGCCGAGGCCATCGTGTTCGGAAATATCAACGACCCCAATAGCCGAGTAGCCAAACTGAAGAAGCAGGAACGCAATTACGCCATGCTGGCCGAGCTCGGCATCAAGCCTCGCACCACCTATCTGGCGAAATTGCGCAATCCCAACCCGGAGTTAACTGCATGAGCGCGGTCCTGCAAGATCCGCAATTGATGGAAGTCAATCCGCCGCTAGTGCGGAGCGAAGACTATCACGACTTAACAGAACAGATCAGCGTCATCGTCGAAGGCGACGTCGTCAAGACGCCGACCAAATACTGGATCACGCTAGCCGTCACGGCCTCCGTCACCGGAATTCTCGGCCTGATGCTGGCGTACCTGGTCTCCACCGGCATCGGCGTGTGGGGCAACAATCGCCCTATCGGCTGGGCCTGGGACATCACCAACTTCGTCTTCTGGATCGGTATCGGCCACGCCGGCACTCTGATCTCCGCCATCCTTTTCCTGTTCCGCCAAAAGTGGCGGACTTCGATCAACCGCTCGGCCGAAGCCATGACGCTCTTCGCCGTAATGTGCGCCGGCATCTTCCCCTTATTCCACACTGGCCGCCCCTGGCGCGCCTACTGGCTCTTCCCGATTCCCAACACCGACCTCAACCTGTGGCAGAACTTCCGCAGCCCGCTGATCTGGGACGTATTCGCGGTCTCCACATACTTCACAGTCTCTTTGCTCTTCTGGTTCACCGGCCTGGTCCCCGATCTAGCCACACTCCGCGATCGCACCACCAACAAGCTCAAGCAGTGGATTTTCGGCGCGTTGAGCCTAGGCTGGCGCGGCTCCGCCCGCCACTGGAGCAATTACGAAAAAGCCTACCTGATCCTAGCCGCCATCTCGACGCCGCTAGTGCTCAGCGTCCACAGCATCGTGAGTTTCGACTTCGCAACGTCAGTCATTCCCGGCTGGCACACCACTATCTTCCCCCCCTACTTCGTAGCCGGCGCCATCTTCTCCGGATTCGCCTGCGTGATGACGCTCCTGCTGATCGCCCGCTGGACCCTGAACCTCCAGAACCTGATCACCATGAAGCACCTCGAAAATATGAACAAGATCATCCTGGTGACCGGTTCCGTAGTCAGCTACGCGTACGCCACCGAGTTCTTCATCGCCTGGTACAGCGGCAACATCTACGAGCGCTTCACGTTCCTCAACCGCGCCTTCGGACCCTACTGGTGGGCGGCGTGGTCCATGTACACCTGCAACTTGCTAATCCCGCAGCTCTACTGGTTCAAGAGCATGCGCAACAATCTGTGGGTCATGTTCATCGTCTCCATCACCACCAACATCGGCATGTGGTTCGAGCGCTTCGTCATCATCGCCACCAGCCTGACGCGCGACTTCCTGCCCAGCTCCTGGGGTTACTTCCACCCCACCTACGTCGACATGCTCACCTTCGCCGGCACCATCGGTTTGTTCCTCACGCTGTTCCTGATCTTCGCGCGCTTCCTGCCGATGATCGCCATCTCGGAAGTAAAAGGCGTGCTCGCCGTCCAGAAACACACCTTCAAGGATGAGGAGGTCGTGGCGCATGACCTTAGATGAACTAAAAGATAAAATCGGCATTGGCGAAGACAAAGTCTACGCCGCCATGGGCGCGTTCGATAATCCCGACGACCTGGTTGAAGCCGGCCGAAAAATTCGCGAAATGGGTTACACCAAGCTCGACGCCATGTCGCCCTTCCCGGTCCACGGCATCGACGACGCCATCGGCGTCCCGCCTTCGAAACTAGGCTGGCTGGTGATCTGGTTTTCCGCCCTGGGTGCCCTCACCGCCGTAACTCTGATCTGGTACGTAGGCGCAGTCGATTACCGCCTGGTCATCGGTGGCAAGCCCTTCTTCGATTTTTCCTACACCATTCCGATCGCCTTCGAGCTAACCGTCCTGTTCTCCGCCTTCGCCAGTTTCCTAGGCATGTGGGCCATCAACGGACTCCCGCGCCTCTACCATCCGTCATTCAATTACTCGCAAGCGCACCGCGCCTCCGACGACCTGTTCATACTAGTAGTAGAAGCCAACGACCCCAAGTTCAACCCCCAGCAGACCGCCGAACACCTACGCAGCGTAGGCGCCGGCGACGTGGAGGTAGTAGAAGGATGAAGCTCTCGTACCTATCCGCCGCCGTCTCCATACTCTTGCTAAGCGCCTGCTCCAGCGTCCAGCGCGACACTCCGCTCCAAGTCTGGGACGACATGAAGCACCAGCAGAAGTTCAAAGCGCAAGCCCCCGTCGTCGGCATCTTCGAAGACGGCCGCTCCAACCGCCTGCTGCCCGAAGACACCGTGGCGCGCGATCACTACCGTGACAACTCGCCCTACAACACCGGACTCGAAAACGGCATGTACGTCGGCAAGAACCCGGTGCCGGTCACCCTCGAACTCATCGAGCAAGGCCAGACCAAGTTCAACATCTACTGCTCGCCCTGCCACGATCAAACCGGCATGGGTCACGGCATCGTGCCCGCCCGCGTCCCCACCTGGCAGCCCTCGAATCTGACCGAAGATCGCGTCGTGCAATTCGCCGACGGCGACATCTTCAACGTCATCACCAACGGCCGCCGCACCATGCCGTCCTATCAATATCAAGTCGTGATCGCCGACCGCTGGGCCATCGTCGCCTACGTGCGAGCCCTGCAGCGCGCCGCCCACTCGAAACCGGATGAAGTACCGGCGGGAACCACCATCGCCGCTCTGAAATAACGCCATGAGCCAAACACATTCACACGCCGCCGCACCCGCCGACAACTACCAGCTGGAAATCAGCCGCTGGAATACCGGACGCAACGTCCTGGTGTTCGCCGCCCTGCTCGGCATCATCGGCTGCATCGCCGGCTACGTCTCCAATCCCGCGCGCCTGTTCCAGTCCTACATGGTCGCCTTCGCGTACACCACGCTGATCGGCCTGGGCGCCTTCTTCTTCGTCATGGTGCAGTTCCTCACCGGCTCTGCCTGGAGCGTGACCATGCGCCGCATCATGGAAAACGTGATGATCACACTGCCGGTCGGCCTGATCCTGTTCATCCCTGTCGCCATCGGCCTGGATCAAATCTACCCCTGGACCAATCAGGCCATCGTCGGCGCCGACGCCGTTCTCAAAGCCAAGTCCAGCTTCTTGACCCCGAATTTCTTCATCACCCGTACCGTGATCTATTTCTTCCTGTGGTCGCTGTGGGCCGGTTCCATTTATCACCAATCGACCAAGCAAGACACCGCGCGCTCCATCAAGCAAATGCACATCGCCTCCCGCTGGAGTGCCCCCGGCCTGTTCCTCGCCGTAGCCATCGGCACCCTGGCCTCCTATGACTGGCTGATGTCGCTTGAGCCCAAATGGTATTCCACCATCTTCGGATTAGTCATGCTGTCTGGCGGCGGCCTGTCGTTCTTCTCCGTCGTGACCCTGGTCTGCCTGGCCTTCCGCCGCGCCGGCATCCTCAAGAACTCCATCACCAAGGAGCATTATCACGACCTCGGCAAGTGGCTACTGTGCATGACGGCGTTTTACACCTACGTCGCCTTCGCCCAGTATTTTCTGATCTGGTATTCCAATATTCCCGAAGAAACCGTCTGGTACCGCCACCGCATGGTGGGAGCGTGGCTGCCGATCAGTCTGGCCATGCCCTTCCTGCGCTTTTTGATTCCGTTTCCAATCCTGCTGTGCCGCCCCGCCAAGCGCAGCCTGAAAGTCATCGGCCTCATGGCCGCGTATAGCTTGATCGTCGAGTACATCGATCTCTACTGGATCGTCATGCCGACTTATTACAAGACCGGACCCCAGCCCCATTGGCTGGATCTGGCCACCATCGTAACCACCGTCAGCATCTGCGGCCTGGTTTTCTGGAGCCGCTTCCGCAAACACAAAATGGTGCCGGTCGGCGACCTGCGCTTCGAACAGAGCCTGCATTTTGAGAACGCTTAAAGGAGGATCACGATGAGCCATTCGGACGAACAATACGAACACCCGATCCCCCACCACGATCCTAAGGAAGGCTTCGACGCCACCGAGCCCAATACCCCAGCCATCTGGCTGTTCACCGCCGGCAGCGTCATCGGATTGATTCTGGTGATCGTCGCCGTGCAAGGCTATTTCGAGCAGATCTACAAAGACGCGATCTATGAGCGCGTCCTCACCGTTCCCAGTGAGCTGTTGCAGGACGTCCGCAATCGCGATGCCTGGAACTTGAGCCATTACATGTACGGCGATCTCGATAAATCCAGCAAGCGCGTTCGCATGCCCATCGACAAGGCCATGCAGACGTTCGCCGCCGAAGCCGCCGCTGGCAAGCTGTTCTACCCGGCCAAGGCCACCGCGATCAAAAAGGAAGAGCCCCCCGCACCCGCGACACCTGCTGGCGCGACACCTGCCGGAACCGCACCCGCCGCCGCGACGCCGGAGCCCGCAAAGAAATAAATGAAACTGCAACGCACAAGGACGCTCGTTTTGCTCGCGCTAGCCGCTCTTCCGCTAGCCGCGCAACATGGCTTGTCCAAAATTGGCGACGCCTCGCGGCTCCCCGCCAATGTGCGTCCGCCCCAGCTCGTCGGCGTCGGCGTCGACGAACACCTGGGTTCGTCCGTCGATATGAACCTGACCTTCACCGCTGAAAACGGTTACCCGGTAGCGTTAGGCGAGTACTTCCACAAAGGCCGCCCCGTCATTCTCAACCTGGTGTATTACAACTGCCCCATGCTGTGCACGCTGATCCTCAACGGGCAGACCGAAGCCATGCGCGAGATCCCCTGGACTCCCGGTGACCAGTACGAAATCGTAACCATCAGCATCGACCCGCGCGAATCCTTCGACGTCGCTCAGAAAAAGCGAGCCATCTACATGGGCAGTTTCGACCGCCCCGCGCCTGGCTGGCACTTCCTTACCGATCGCGACGGCAACGCCCAGCGCCTGGCCAAGCAAGTCGGCTTCAACTATCGTTACGACCCCGCCCAGCAACAGTACGCGCACCCCGCCGCCATCATGGTGTTGACGCCCGAAGGCCGCATGGCCCGCTACCTCTATGGCATCCGTTACCGCCCGCGCGACCTCCGCTTCGCTCTCGCCGAAGCCTCGGAAGGCCGCACCACCATGGCGCTAGAAAAGATTTTGTTGTTCTGCTATCACTACGATCCCAAAGCCGGCGCATACGTCTGGTTCGCCCTGAACCTCATGCGCGGCGGCGGCATCCTCACCGTGATCATCATCGCGTTTTTCCTCTGGCGGATGTTCCGCTGGGAGCGTAAACGAGCCTCAGCCCGGCTCAAGGAAGGTTTCGCATAATGGAGTGGCTTCGTAGAGCACTACTACCCATCGATCAAGGCTCGGAGTTCGCCAAGCACATCGACTTCATGTACATGGCCATCTTCTGGCTGAGCGTCGTCTTGTTTTTGATGCTCATGATCCCCATGGTCTATTTCGCCTGGCGCTACCGCTTCAAGCCCGGCCGCGTGACCCCGCACCAGACCCACAACACCATGATGGAAGTCACCTGGACCGTGATCCCGCTGCTGCTCTGCGTCGGCCTGTTCTTCTGGGGCATTATCGGTTACATGCAATTCGCCGTCGGCCCCGGAGAGTCCATGGAAATCCAGGTCACTGCCAAGCAGTGGCTGTGGCAGTTCGAATTCCCCGACGGCACAAGAGCAGTCAACGAATTGCACGTGCCCGTCAATAAGTCGATCCACCTGGTGATGACCAGCGAGGACGTGCTCCACGATTTCTACATCCCGGACATGCGCGTGAAGCGCGACATCGTCCCCGGCCGCTACACCGAATATTGGTTCACGCCCACCACTGTTGGTGAGCACACCTCCACCTGCGCCGAATACTGCGGCAAGGGCCACTCCGACATGAAAGCCAAAGTTTTCGTCGACACTCCCGAAGCCTTCGCCAAGTGGATGGAAACCGGTGGCGACGAATGGATGCGCCATACCCCTGAAGAATGGGGCCGCATCCAGTACGAACAAAAAGGCTGCCAGACCTGCCACAACGTGGACGGCACCCGCAGCAAAGGCCCCACCTGGAAAGGCATTTGGGGCAAGCCCGTCAAGCTCAACAACGGAACCAGCGTGATCGTGGATGAGGCATATGTTCGCGAGTCCATGCTCCAGCCCAACGCCAAGGTGGTCGACGGCTTCGAGCCCATCATGCCCACTTTCCAGGGTCTTCTGCGCGAAAATGAAATTCGTGGGTTGGTGGCTTACATAAAGTCGTTGCAGTAAAGGTCATAAATATGGAACGTACACTCACATCCGGCGCAATCTTAGGGGACCGGCCGCGGCCCGCCAAAAATTATCTCAACGAGACCAAGGGCATCTGGAGCTGGCTGTCGACAGTCGATCACAAACGCATCGGCATCATGTACCTGTGCGCCGTCTGCACCGCGTTCCTGATCGGTGGCATCTTCGCGCTGTTGGTCCGCCTGTCTCTGCTGAACCCGCAACACACCCTCTTCGGCAAGCACTGGGTCACCGCCGAAATGTACAACCGTTTCTTCACGCTGCACGGCGTAGTGATGGTGTTCCTGTTCATCATCCCCGCCATCCCCGCGTCATTAGCGAATTTCGTGCTCCCTATGATGCTGGGAGCCAAAGACGTAGCCTTCCCCCGCTTGAACTTAATGAGTTTTTATCTGTGGTGCGGCGGCGCCGCCCTGGCGATCACCTCCATGATCCTCGGAGCCGTCGATACCGGGTGGACTTTCTACACCCCCTACTCGACCACCACCGACGGCAGCGTAGGCTTCATGACCATGGCCGCATTCATCCTGGGTTTCTCCTCGATCTTCACCGGCCTGAACTTCATCGCGACCGTCCATAAGTTGCGCGCCCCTGGCATGGGCTGGTTCGATATGCCGCTCTTCATCTGGGGCATCTACGCCACCGGCGTCATTCAGATTCTGGCAACCCCGGTTCTAGCCATCACTCTAGTCCTCCTGCTGATCGAACGAGTCTTCCAAATCGGCATCTTCGATTCGCGAATCGGTGGCGACCCGGTCTTGTTCCAGCACTTCTTCTGGTTCTATTCGCACCCTGCCGTCTACATCATGATCTTGCCCGGCATGGCCATCATCAGCGAAATCATCCCGACTTTCTGCCGCAAAACGATTTTCGGATACCGCGCCATCGCCTACTCCAGCGTGTCACTCGCGCTCCTCAGCTTCATCGTGTGGGGCCACCACCTGTTCGTAGCCGGCGAAAGCGACCTGGCCAACGTAATCTTCTCGGCCCTCACATTTCTAGTCGCCATTCCCTCCGGCGTCAAGATGTTCAACTGGCTGACGACGATGTACAAGGGCAACATCACCTTTGAGACGCCCATGCTCTACGCCATGGCCTTCCTGTTCCTGTTCGCCATCGGCGGCCTCACCGGCATCTTCTTCTCGACCCTGGCCGTCGACATCCACCTCACCGACACCTACTTCGTAGTAGCCCACTTCCACTACGTAATGATGGGCGGCACCGTGATCGCCTTCCTCGGTGGCCTGCACTACTGGTGGCCCAAGATGACCGGCCGCATGTATTCCGAAAAATGGGGACGCATCGGCTGCGCCCTGGTCTTCATCGGCTTTAACATGACCTTCGGCTCCCAATTCATCATGGGCGGCCAGGGAATGCCCCGGCGTTATTTTAATTATCTTGACCAGTTCCAACCGATCCATGCTTTCTCGACGTACGGAAGCTGGGTGCTAGGTTCCGGCCTGTTCCTGACTGCGATTTCGCTTCTGGCATCGCTCAAAGTCGGCAAGCTGGCGCCCGACAATCCCTGGGGCGGCACCACCCTCGAGTGGGAGTCCTCCTCGCCCCCAGTGGTCCACAATTTTGAAGAACAGCCGGTTCTCGAACACGAACCGTATGACTACCGCCATAGGACGGTAACGCACGTATGAGCTCAACCACGGTTGATGTCCATCAAGACCCGCACGGCCACGGTGGTGGTGAACACGATCCGCATCATCAGCATCACTTCACCACCATGGAGCAGCAGTTCGATACCAGCAAGATTGGTATGTGGCTGTTCCTGGTCACCGAAGTCCTCACCTTCGGAGGCTTGTTCGCCGGCTTCGGCTTGATGCAGAACAAGTACCCGCAGGAGTTCGTGGCAGCCCACGAAGAATTGAAACGCTGGGCGGGCGCGACCAATACGGTAGTGCTGCTGGTATCCAGCTTCACGGCCGTCATGGCCGTGTTGGCGGCACGCACCAACCAGGGCAAGAAATGCGCGATGTACTTGTGGACGACCGTCGGCTTCGCCGGAATCTTCATGTGCATCAAAGCGTATGAGTACTCGGTCGATTTTTCAGAAGGCCTGTTCCCGGGGAAGTATTACAGCCATCACGGAGACTTGATCGCCGGCAGCCATGGCTACGCGACATTCTTCAGTTTCTATTTCATGATGACCGGTCTCCACGGCCTGCACGTCTTGATCGGAATGTTCCTGATGGGCTGGCTAGCCATCCGCGCCAAACGCGGCGAATTCTCCGACAAATATTACACGCCCGTCGACTTAGTCGCTCTCTTCTGGCACTTGGTCGACATGATTTGGATCTACCTGTTCCCGCTGTACTACTTAATCACATGAGCACGCACACCGAACACGCCATCAATACGAAGGTCGAAACCGCCAAGTACCTGGCCACGCTGGTGGTCCTGTTGATCCTCACCGCGATCACGGTAGGCGCGTCCTACATCAATTTTGGTTCCGGCAACATCGTGATCGCCCTGGCCATCGCCACCGTCAAGGCCATCATCGTAGGCCTGATCTTCATGCACTTGCTGCATGACAAGCCAGTGAACGCCGTCATCGCCGTAGCCGGCTTCGTGTTCCTAGGCATCTTCCTGATGTTCGATTTCATCGATGTCGGCACGCGCACCGATCCGCAGCCCGCCAACTATCATCCGCTGCCGACCGCGACTGCTCCCGCCGCCGCCGGTGCCCCCGCCACTCCGGCCCCCGCCGCCGACCAAAGAAAAGAGTAGGAAATCATCCGCCCAGCCTCCACCGACGCCGACTTCGCGCAAGCCCGCGTCTTGTTTGAAGAATACGCCGCCGCCCTTTCGATCGACCTCTGCTTCCAAAACTTCGCCCAGGAACTAGCGACGCTTCCTAAAATGTACGGCCCACCGAGCGGCGCTCTCCTCCTAGCCGAAATCGACGCCACCCCCGCCGGCTGCGTAGCAGTCCGCGCCCTCGATTCCTCCACCTGCGAACTCAAGCGCCTCTACGTCCGCCCCACGCACCGCGGCCACAACCTGGGACGACGCCTGGCCGAGTCCGCCCTCGAAACCGCCCGCGCTCTAGGCTACGCCCGCATCCGCCTGGACACGCTCCCCGAAATGCAGTCAGCCCAGCGCCTCTACGAATCCCTAGGCTTCCACGACATCCCCGCCTACTACGGCAACCCCATCCCCGGCCAGCGCTTCATGGAAGCAGTGTTAAACTAATGCCCGCTTCCATGCCCACAGCCCCCCGCACAGAACCGCGACCGAAGGAAGCGGACACCAAACTCTAATATGGAACCCCTCCACCCCGCCGAAGTCCGCGTCCTCGGAGCGCTCCTGGAAAAAGAAATCACCACCCCCGAATATTACCCGCTCACCGTCAACGCCCTCGTCAACGCCTGCAACCAAAAATCCAACCGCGACCCGGTCGTCAACTACAGCGAAGAAGTGGTCCAGCAAGCCCTAGCCCTCCTCCGCCATCAAGGATTCGCCGTCCGCATCAGCGGAGCCGGCCACCGCGTAGAAAAATACGGCCACCTCCTAGGCGAAAAACTAAACCTAGGCCGCCGCGAATCCGCGCTCCTCTGCATGCTAATGCTACGCGGCCCCCAAACCGTCGGCGAACTCCGCGGCCGCACCGAGCGCATGTACGAATTCACCGAACTAGCCGACGTCGAACATTGCCTCCAGTCTCTATCCACCCGCGAACCCGAGCCCCTAGTAGCCTCCATGCCCCGCGGCCGCTGGACGCATCTCCTAGCCGGCGTCCCCGATCCCACCGCTGCGCATGAAGATCCGCCCGCCCCATCGTCCGACATAGAAAACCGCCTGTCTGCCCTAGAACGCGAGGTAGCCGACCTGAAACGAATGCTAGAAAGCTTCCGCCGCCAGTTCGAGTAAGATCGGATTAAATGAAGCGCCCCTCAGTAAAAGTAAAACGCGTCGACGAGTGCGACTCCCTCAGCGACCTAATCACCCACTGCTTCCCCGCCTTCGGTGGAGCCTTCCTCCGCCGCATCTACACCATCCTCGATCACGCCATCGGCCAAGGCTGCCCCCTCACCATCGCCGTAGCCGGACCCGTAACCGTATCCGGCCAACACCAAGCCTGGCTGATCCCGCTGCTCGAAACCGGCTGGATAGCCTACCTCTCCACCACCGACGCCGTCTGTTACCACGACGGCCACCGCTCCCTCGACGCCCACCGCGACCCCATCTTCGAAGTCCCCATCTGGGGCGACGACGGAGCCCTCCGCGACGAACGCACCATCCGCGTCACCGACATGGCCTTCGACGAAGACGTCCTCCTCGATCAGGACCGTTTCCTGACCGCCGTCCTCCGCCGCCCCGAATTCCAGCGCACCATGACCGGCACCGAGCTCCGCCACCGCCTGGGTGCCTTCTACACCCAGCAGGAACGCGCCAACCAAGTCCCCCACGGCCTGCTCTCGACGTGCCACCGCCTGGCCATCCCCGTCTTCGTCGGAGCCCCTGGCGACGGCAGCATCTTCCTGAATTCCATGAAACTCTGGGCCATGAAAGAA
>Ga0207694_10004267_pt1 | contig 11189 bp, 12 predicted proteins | sample KBSC34metaG_FD_184353 | JGI IMG/M metagenome (GOLD analysis project Ga0207694, IMG submission 184353) | Corn rhizosphere microbial communities from Kellogg Biological Station, Michigan, USA - KBS C3-4 metaG (SPAdes) (version 2) | ecosystem: Host-associated > Plants > Roots > Rhizosphere > Soil...
CGACTTCTATCCCGTACTCGTCGAGTAGTTGCTTGCGAACCCTGGCGTCATCGACGCCCTCAGGCACTCGCGGTGTATTCAGCGTAGTTAGCCGCTTACCCTCCGCCACGTGCATCTTCAATCCCATGGCTTCGATCCCCTTAACGAATGAGCCATGCGCCTGGAGATGGCGCGTGAACCGCTGCTCGACGCCTTCGTCCTGAATTGCAGCAAGTGCCTCCCGCAGCGCGTAGAACGTCGATACCGGCGAGGTGTGATGATACTTTTTGCCCTCGTAGTACTCCATGAGGAGCTTCAGGTCAAGATACCAGATGGAGTTTGGCGCGGTGCGGGCATTCAGCCGTTCCGCCGCGCGCGGGGAGACCGTGAACGGCGATAGTCCCGGAGGCGCGCTCAAGCCTTTTTGGGTGCAGCTATAGGCTATATCGATCCCGGTTTCGTCCACGCGGACCGGAACCGAGCCGAGCGTCGTTACGCAGTCGGCGATAACCAGGGCGCCCACGTCGTGCGCCGGACGAGTGATCGCTTCGGCGGCCTGCATCGCGCCTGTGGAAGTCTCGCCATGGACGAACGCGACCACCTGCGGCCGCTCCTTCTCGAGAAACACGCGGGCTTCCGACTCAGTGAAGACCTCGCCCCAAGGCCTTTCCGCACGTACCACATGAGCCCCGTGGCGGCGGCCCATCTCCGCGATTCTCTCGCCGAAGTATCCGTTGATAAAGACGGCCAGCGTCGCGCCCGGATCGACGAAGTTGGTCACCGCGGTTTCCATTCCCGCGCTGCCTGTTCCGGGGATCACCAGCGTGTACGGATTCTTGGTGCCGAAGACCGCGCGTAAACCGTTGCGGACGTCGTCGAACACCTGGTAAAGGAAGGGATCGAGGTACCCGACTAGCGGTTTGGACATAGCCTCATAGACGCGGGCTTCCACCTGCGAAGGGCCTGGACCAAACAGAAGACGGCGGGGAGGATTCAATGCTGGCATGAACCCCGATTATAACAATCGATCCTCGTATGGCCGCAAAGGAAAGTTGCCATGTTATCCTGACCATTGCACGTCCGCTTTTCCCGGGCTCGTAGCTCAGTTGGTTAGAGCGCCTGCTTGACACGCAGGAGGTCACAGATTCGAGTTCTGTCGAGCCCACCACTTCTTTCAAGGAGATACGGACAGAGGGAGACCAGGCGGGATGTGTTTGTGACGTGGATTGTGACGTAACCGTTCAATTTGCTTTCCCAACTGCGGTATGAGTTTCGACCGCGCTGTCTTCCTGAAGGTGCTGAAGAAGGCGCGCGAGGAGGCGGGGCTTAGCCAAGTGCAGCTTGCCCGGAAGATCGGCGAGACTCAGACCTTTGTGAGCAAGTGCGAGCGTGGCGAGCGGCGAATCGATGTCATCGAGTTGAGGAGGTTCTGTCGAGCATTCGGTGTGACCCTGAAGCGGTTCGTTTCGGCGTTGGAGCGAGCGATTAACCGCCAGCGAGCCTGAATCTTCCAGGCTGGAATCTTTCCCTTATAGACCCTCGATCCCGTGTGTGATTAAGAACCTCTGGCAGGCAGTATCATCGTTACACTTGTGATTAGGTGAAAGCCGATCCACATGCCGTTCAGATTTCGGTTGACGGGTCCTGTTTCCCGAATGAGGGCCGAAAATCCGGTTACGCAGGAATACTCGTGTATCCGGATGATCCAATCGAACACGAAATCGTATTTCAGGGATTCAGCGAAAGCACCATCAATCGAATGGAACTATCTGCGTGCATCGCGGCGATGGAGTGGGTGAGGGATCAAGAACTCGGGCGCAAATACAATAGGGTGCAGATATTCAGTGACTCTCAGTATGTGGTTAATGGTCAGGTGAATGCGCCGTTCTGGCAGAAAGCAAAATGGCGCACTGGTGCTGGACGCCCGATCGACAACTCGGAATTATGGAAGAAGTTCTTGTCAATCCGATCCAAGGCCGGAATCCGAATCGACGTTTGCAAGGTGCAGAACAAATCCACGCCCCGTTTGAAGGCTGTGGACAAGTTAGCGAAAGCCGCAGCGAAAAGTCACCCTCGCATTGACCGAGGACTCATCGTGGGCAAGATTGGGCGGGCCAAAATCAAAGGTAGTGCCACGATGTTTCCCGCAGCGAACCAAGTCCTCGTTATTTGGTTCTAAGACTGTTGGACCGTCGCGAGAGAACCGATTCGTCTTCGAAATCTTTGACGAGAACGCATATACGTACCTTTCAAAGCACTTTGCCTACTGCACTCCCGCGACTGGAGCCCAATTGCACCGTCAGCGAGGATTCCGGGTGCGAATGAATAACGATACTCGTTACCCGCAGATCCTTGAGGTTATCGAAGAAGTGGCGCTCCCGAAACAGGAACGGACGTAGTTGTGACGCGGATTGTGACGTAACGCCACGCAGAATGAGGGCGAGCACCGCACTAATCACCGATACTCACGAACATGCAGTGTTGCTAACCATTGACGCGACGGCCAGCGAAGCCCCTGACAACACAGAGGCTTGCTGGCAATCACGATCAGCGTAAATCAGTCACGGGTAATCGGCCATGACAGTTGACACGCAGGAGGTCACAGATTCGAGTTCTGTCGAGCCCACCACTTCTCTCAGTGGTTATCAACGAGCGACTCCCAACACTCTCGTGGGCCTCCGACCTTGCGTGGTACGCTCACGTCAGAGGACCGGCGATGTCACTGAGCGTACGGAACGTTGAGTACTTCTACGTCAGAATCCAGGGGACTCCCGAAAATGCGTACGAGCTTCTTGCTCAGCTGGCCTCGGAAGAGGTAAACGTGCTGGCGTTTAGCGCCGTGCCTTATGGGCCGAATCACGTCGAGCTGACCATATTCCCCGAGCGGCCAGAGAACTTTGTACGCATAGCGCAGAGCCTCGGTTGGACTGTGACTGGACCCCAGCATGCGTGCCTGGTTCAAGGTGACGATCACCTTGGAGCCGTCGCCGAGATCCATCAGGTGCTTCTCGGTGCTGGCGTGAACATTTACGCGTCAAGCGGCGTCACGGACGGCAGCGGACATTTCGGGTATGTGATCTATTTCAAGGAAGAAGATCATCAGAGGGCCGCGAATGCGCTTGGAGCCGTGACACCGCCGGGCAGCGCAACTCATCTGTCCCAACCCTGAGCGCTAATCGGCGGATTTCCTGAGCGGCTGCGGCGCCAGCTCACTTCGCGACGGGGCGTTCCAGCCGCCCGCCAGCAGGGGATCATGCCTTCACACTCAAGTAGCCCCCCGGGGTGCGAGCGAGCCGGTTGTGAAGAGTACGCACGCTGATTCCCAACATCGCGGCTGCTTTCGTTCGGTTCTGGTTGGCTGCGGTGAGCGTGAGCTGGGTGAAGGCTGCTTCGACCTCATCCAGCCGTTGACCGGGATGAACGGTTAGAGAATGGGCGTCCTGCAGCGACGCTGGTGGCAGTCCAGATGACATCCAAGAGACATCGGATGTAAAATGATGCGGCTGGAGTGTACCCACGCCCGCGAGGATAGCGGCCCTGGCAATCACGTTGCTCAGTTGTCTGATGTTACCTGGCCAGTGGTGCTTATGGAAGAGGTCCAATACGTCTGAATGAATCGAAGTGATTCGGGTCCCGTGCGTGGTGTTTAGGGCTGGGAGGAGCACTTCGGCAATGACCGGAATATCTTCCCTGCGCTCACGAAGGGGCGGTAGCACGATCTGGAACAGGCTCAAACGGAAGTATACGTCCTCCCGCAAGGATTCCCGTGGAACCCTGCTCGTCGCAGCGAGCACACGCACGTCCACTGGGATTTCGTTCTGCCCGCCCAAGCGCCGTATGCGCAAATCTTCCAGAACGCGCAGGAGTTTAGCTTGAGCGGAAGGAGCCATCTCGCCAACCTCATCGAGAAACAGCGTCCCCCCGTCAGCCTGCTCAAAGCATCCCTCGTGGCGTTGGGCTGCTCCCGTGAAGGCATTCTTCTCGTGCCCGAATAACTCGCTTTCGATTAAACCGTCGGAGAATGCAGCCGCATTGATCGCGATGAAAGGACCGTTACAACGGCGGCTCAACCGGTGGATCTCGCGCGCGACAAGCTCTTTCCCAGTGCCGCTTTCGCCTCCGATCAAAACAGGTGCACTTGTGGGCGCAAGTAGCCGGATGGTATTGAAGATGTCATGCATAGCCGGGCTAATTCCAGCCAGTCCACCAAGCGCACGTGGATCTGAACGCGGCACGCCATGAATGCCAAATGATGACGATCTTGGTTCTGCGGTCAAATCGTAGCTATCAACCCTGATGGCTGTGCGTTCCATGTGGACGTTTACCGAAACAAGAAGACATCTAAAGAGCATGTCAGGGGCCACTGTGGTGATGTCGCATCTAAAAGGGATAGCAGTTGAATCGCTGTGAGGAAGCTCCGCCGCTTGACCATCCGAGGTCAGAGATGGAATCACCTTTCGCCTCGATATGGGACGGGTGATTTTCTCGAGACAAAGGCACCACAGCACGTGTAACGCCAGACCATCTGTACTGACCGATGGCCCGTCTGCTTCAGGATCGAGCCTTCTCAGGCTCCCGCACTCGCTGCGCTGGTCCCTTGCGGCTCGCTCCCACCTGGTCGGTATTGCTTCGACGCAACGCGACCGTCAGGCCGTCGTTTCCAAAGGTGCAATCCTCCGCGTCCAAACCGACGAGTTGCGACCGGCGGAACGTCCAGAAATTCCAGTAAGATCAGCGCACGGTCCCGCAGCCGCTAGCTCACTTCGCGACGGGGGGCTTGCGTCGGCGGGGCGGTGTCATTACGAACACTACACTTCCAGCCACCAGCAGAAGCGTGAAAACGAGGACCGCAATATAGGGCATGGTGTACTCCATTTTTGGGCGTTCCAGCGTCCGCAAGTATACTCCCGGCGAGATCGTGCAACAAGGGAGTGAGGATCACGGAGCGAATGGCTGAGCCCACTCGCTTAGCCCACTTAGATGCCACTGAGCTCCCGAAACACATTCGTTTCGAAGAGGTCTATTAGGTAGGGGAGGCGTATAGCCACCAAAAAACGATCCAAGGGCCGTAGCAAAGTCAAGAGAGTAATGCACGAGTACAAGGAAGGGACGCTGAAATCGGGAAGCGGAAAAAAGATTACGAACCGCAAGCAGGCCGTGGCGGTCGCCCTGAGCGAAGCGCGTAAATCGGGGGCCCGGATTCCCAAGAAAACGCGGTCGTAGGCACTTGCATTCAGGCCGCCAGGTCCATACTTGCCGGCCGGCCTTCTCAGGCCGTACGTGAGAGCAGCGCCAGCGGCGACCTGGTCTGAATTTCGACTTGATCCACGCGGCATTGGGATGGAGCCTTATCGGGACGCCATCGCACCAGTTTGGTTCCATGCCGGAACCGGCCCGATGTGAAGTGATCGTACCGCACTTCCACCACCAGCTCAGGCCGCAGAGGTTCCCATTCGGTGGAACGGTCTGAATTCCAGCGACTCGGTCCGCCTGGCGCGCGACCTGTAAAGCCTGGGAATTCGATCAGCGCCTTGAGCTTCCGGGTGAGTGCCGCCCGGCCGGAGGCTTCTATTGATGATGTGAAACCGGCGTAATGCAGAAGGCCGTGGTTATCGTAGAGCCCTAGTAACAATGATCCCACCAGCTGCGTGTTCGCGCCATACCGGAAGCCCCCCACCACACAGTCCGCCGTACGCAGATTTTTAATCTTCAGCATGGCGCGTTCCCCCGACGAATACGGCGCCTTAAGGGGCTTCGCCAACAGCCCGTCGAGCTGACCGCGCATGGTCTTTAGCCACTGGCGGGCGACGCTGACGTCTCCCGTTGCCGGCGATAGCAGGATGCGGGGATTGCCGCGCAGATACCTGGCCGTGAATGTCTCCAAGCAGGCCCTTCGCTCCGCCAGCGTTTTATCGATCAGCGACCGGCCCGTTGCGTCTACCAGCAAATCGAACAGCAGCATTCGCGCCGGGGTTTCCTTCGACAGCTTCGTAACCCTGCTCGCGGCCGGGTGAATGCGCTGAAGCAAATCATCGAAAGAAAGCTTGTCTTCCACCAGGACGATGATTTCCGTGTCCAAGACGAACCTCTCCGCCGCCAAGCCGCCCAGGTCCGCTACTAACTCCGGGAAATAGCGGGTCAGCGATCTTCCGGATTTGGCTTGCAGCTCCACCAAGCTTCCGTCACGAAAGGTGACGCACCTGAACCCGTCCCATTTGGGCTCATACTGCCAATCGGTTCCCACGGGTAGTTCCGCCACGCTCTTTGCCTCCATCGGGGGGAACGGCGGCTTGATGGGAAGTTCGATCCGAGGTTTGGTCGGGGTCATTGGTATCCACCGGGAGTGTGAAGTTCACACCTCCGTCCACGAGACCGTCGGCTTTCGGAAAGGGTTAAACTGGCCTACGCTTTTCCAGCCTTCTCGGATTCCGCCGAGGGGATGTACCTGTTTGGATCACGATCGAAGGCTTCCTTGCAGTCTTTCCCGCAAAAAGCGTATTGCTGTCCGCCGTACGTGGAAGTCGGAGCTTTCTTTTCGTCTACTCGCATTCCGCAGACCGGATCTTTCATCATAAATGCCTCACATTGAGAAGAGTCGCGCCCCGGCTAGCGCGTTTCATCGCATGCGGAGGCAGTGCAAAGCCCAGGAAATGCATCACATTGGATCCGGCCGCTAATCTGCGGTCGGGGGCTGCTGGTAATCCGAAATCTCGATTCCGCGGCCTTCCACGTCGATCGCGAACATCTGGAGGGTTCGACCTTCCCACAGGACTTCGACCATGCGATCGCTGACGCTCCTCGGGCCCGCTAGAACCTGAATGGTGGCTCCGGCAGGGATCGCGACAGCCTTGGACTTGCCGTCCAGCACATCCAAAGCCAGTGTGGATTTTCCCAGCGTGAATCGCTTGCCCTTCAGCATTTAGTGCTCCCGGCTCGAGGAAAAGTATACCCGATACCACAAGTAGGGGCTCCCCTAGCGGTGACGGTCGCGCCGGCTATGCGTGCGATAGACCTCGAATAACTAGCGCGCTACGGGCCAGAATATCTCGGTCTTCCAATCCTTGGGATCCGGATAATCGGTCGGATCGGTGACATACGATTCCCACGGTGCTCCCGCCGCGACCAGCCCTTTCGTTTCCATCCACTTTTCCATCGCAGCGTAGGCGTCGCGAAGTTTATCGTACGGTCCCGTGTGAGTTGTGGTCACTGCGGGCCCGCCCGGCAAGGTGTCCGCGATGATCTCACCGTGACCGGTGTGAACTGGTCCCATCACCCGCATTCCGGGTTCCATGGTGATCAATCCTGGTCCCATTTCCACGTAGCGTGTGAAGGGAAGCCCGGTCAGCGCGATCCCATTTTGTTGCGCGTGGATAAAAATGTGAGGAAGTGCCTCCGCGATGGTGGCTGCAATATCAGACTGCTTCACCCGCCGCCGCACAATGAGCACAGGCTGCGGCAACAGTTCCTGTTTGGTAATGGAGTAGGCCATTTCGTTCTCCGGTGATCTCCTCGGTTCGCTGATGTGAAAGAGTCCAATGCATGGGCCAACTGTGCTGACCATCTCGGCATGCGTTCGTGCCTGCGCCCGATCCACATTCGAGGTAAAACCGCGCTCACGATAAGCAGTTGGAGTCATGCCAAAACGTTTAAGAAATGCCCGGCAGAACGCTTCGTGGCTCTGAAAGCCGCAGGATAACGCCACATCCAGCACCGACTGGCCGCTGGTAAGCAGCATGACGGCCGCCCGGCCGAGCCGCAGGCGCGACGTGTATTGCTTGGGTGTTTCGCCGGCAGTGGCGGTAAAAACCCGATGCAGATGGAACGGTGAAAGACCGGCCTGCTTCGCCAGTGCAGCCAGCGAGACGTCTTCGTCCAGGTGCGCCGCGGCGAATTCAAGGATCGGAAGAACCCCCCGAATCATCCTCTCAGTCTAATCAAAGCTACGGCCGAGTTCTTGATAAATCTTGCTCGGAGATTCTTGATGTGCCAGTGATTACCATAGAGTAGTGACCCACACCCCGGCCGACCGCATGCGCGGACTTGTGAGCGGTATACAGGAACTCGAAGAACAGCTCAAGATGGGCGGCGGCGCGAAAAAGATCGAAAAGCAGCATTCCGAAGGCAAGCTGACCGCCCGCGAGCGCGTGACCCATTTGATTGATCCAGGTTCGTTATTCCTGGAAGTCGGCTTGCTAATCGCCTACGACCGCTACGATGGGCAGGCGCCCGCGGCTGGTGTCGTCACGGGCCTCGCGCATATCGAACAGCGGCCTTGTGTCATCGTCGCCAACGACGCCACGGTCAAGGCCGGCGCGTGGTGGCCGGAAACCATCCACAAGATTCTCCGGGCTCAGGAAATCGCCATGCGCAATCGCTTGCCGATCGTCTACCTGGTGGATTCGGCGGGCGTAAACCTGCCCTATCAGGACGGCATTTTCCCGGGTCAATACGGTGCGGCGCGGATTTTCTACTACAATTCCCTGATGCGGCGGCGGCTGAAGGTTCCGCAAATCGCAGCGGTCATGGGGATGTGCATTGCCGGCGGAGCCTATCTGCCGGCTCTTTCCGACGTCATCATCATGGTCGAGAAGACCAGCTTCATGGGACTGGGTGGTCCCAATCTGGTGAAGGGCGCGGTCGGTCAAGTTGTCGATGCCGAGTCGCTGGGCGGAGCGGCGCTTCATACCAGGATCAGCGGCGTGGCGCATTATTCGGTCCAGGACGATCTTGCGTGTCTGGCGCTGATTCGGGAAAAGATCCGCGAGCTGCCCATTTATCAAAACCAGCCCGCGCCGGAGGTCAAAGGGACCGCTCCCGCGAAACCCGCGGAAGGACTGTACGATCTGGTTCCCGACGATCACCGTCTGCCGTACCACATGGAAGAAATTATCGCCAGAATCGTGGACGCGGACAATTATCTGGAATTCCAGCCGGAGCACGCGCCTGAGATGCTATGCGCGCACGCCCGCCTGCATGGCCGGCCGATCGGGTTGATGGCCAACCGCCGTGGATTCCTGAAGACTCCGGAAGGGCCTCGGATCGGCGGGATCGTCTACACCGAGTCGGCGCGCAAGGCGGCGTATTTCGTCGACACCATCGAACGCCAGGGATTGCCGCTGATCTATTTGCAGGACGTGTCCGGGTTCATGGTGGGCCTTGAGGCGGAGAGCGAAGGCATCATCCGCGCGGGCGCTGAAATGGTGGAAGCCATGGCGTGCGCCACCGTGCCGAAGATTATCGTGACGCTGAACCACGCTTCGGGCGCGGGATATTACGCGATGGCCGGCCAGGGGTTCGATCCGAATTTCACCTTCGCCTGGCCCACGGCGCGGATCGGCGTGATGGATGGCGATGCCGCCGTGCAGGCGGTGCATGGAACGGAGTTGGAGCGCTTGAAGTCGGCGGGGCAGCCGGTTCCGCCGGAGCTGGAGGGTCGCATTGCACGGACCCGGGAAGATTACGAGCGGTGGCTCGACGCACGTTATGCGGCGGCGCGCGGGCACGTGGATGCCATCATCGATCCTTTGGAAACCCGCCGAATACTCCAGTTCACGCTGGAGGCGTCAACCGCGGGCCGCCATCGCGAGCACCTGCCCCTGGAGCTGATGCCATGAGCATGCGTGTCGAGCAGGATGGTCGCGTTCGCCGGCTGACGCTGGCGGCTCCGGCTCGGCGAAACGTGCTGGACTCCGGACTCGCGGCAGCCTTGTTGAACGAGCTGCGGGACGCGCAGGCCGACTCAGCTACCGGCGCGATTCTGGTGGACGCCGAGGGTCCGGTTTTCTGCGGCGGCCTGGATTCTTCCGAATCGGTTCCGCAGGAAGTCTTCAACTTCGGCCGGCAGGCTTCAAAGCCCATCGTAGTCGCCGTGCAGGGCGTAGCGGTCTCGGCCGGTGTCGCGCTCATTGCCAATGCCCACGTCGCTGTCGCGGCACAAGGTTCGAGCTTCGGCTTGATCGATATCCGCGAGGGGCGCTGCCATCCGGGGATTCTCGGCGCCGTGACGGCCGCAATCGGACGCCGCCGTGCGGTCGAATTGTCGCTTACCGGGCGCGTGTTCACTGCTCCCGAAGCTTTGGCGTGGGGACTCCTACATGCAGTCGCTCCTCCCTTTGAGCTCGACGACCGCGCCAGCGCCATCGCGGCCGCGCTTGGTAATGCCGATCCCGGCGCGGTGGCGGCGATACTGGAATTTTATCGCTTACCGGCCGACTCAGTTTGAAAAGCCCGGAACTTTCCCGGGCCGGGCACGTCAAAACACAAAGCATGCCGCCGCGATCTCGCTGTACCTGGTTGATGCTGTGTTCGGCCGCCTGCTTGTCCGCCCAGAATACGCCCCCCGTCCAGACATCGCGCGACCTGCACATCATGCGGGTTTCCACTCCGCCCGTCTTGGATGATTACATCAACGGCGCCCCCCCCGACGGCGAAATGCCGGTTTCCCATTTCATCCAGCGCAATCCCGACGATGGCAAGCCCGCCAGCAGCGAGACCAAAGCCTGGCTGTCGTATGACGCCGAAAACCTGTACGTGGTGTTCGTGTGCCGCTCGCCCGTCCGCGAGCTGCGCGCCCGCTATACCAAACGGGACGATATCTTCGCCGACGATTTTGTCGGCGTCCTGCTCGACACCTTTCACGATCGCCAACATGCTTTCGAGTTTTTTGTCAACCCCTACGGCATTCAACTGGACGGCCTCAACACCGAAGGGCAGGGTGATGACTGGAAATTCGATACCTACTGGAAATCGGAAGGACGGCTCACCAAGGATGGATACGCGGTCCGCATGGTCATCCCCTTCAAGAGCCTGCGCTTCACCAGCATGGATATGCAGACCTGGGGATTTGCGTTTTTTCGCAATATCCCCGCGCGCAATGAGAATTCTTTCTGGCCCGCCGTTACCAACCGCGTGAGCGGCTTCGTTCCGCAGTTTGGCGACGTGGATGGCTTCGATAGTATCTCGCCCGGCCGCAACATTCGTCTGATCCCTTATATCGCCGGATCCAGCGCGCACCTGCTGGATCAACCCGCCGACCTCCCGCCTCTCTTCCGTACCAACCGCGACGTGCGCGTCGGTATGGATGCAAAGCTGGTGATTCGCGAATCGCTCACGCTGGATGCGACCATTAACCCGGACTTCAGCCAGGTGGAGTCGGACGATCCTCAGGTGACCGTCAACCAGCGCTTCGAGGTATTCTTTCCGGAAAAGCG
>Ga0207694_10004275_pt1 | contig 11180 bp, 10 predicted proteins | sample KBSC34metaG_FD_184353 | JGI IMG/M metagenome (GOLD analysis project Ga0207694, IMG submission 184353) | Corn rhizosphere microbial communities from Kellogg Biological Station, Michigan, USA - KBS C3-4 metaG (SPAdes) (version 2) | ecosystem: Host-associated > Plants > Roots > Rhizosphere > Soil...
GCGAACGGCAAGAACGTGCCCAGCAAGTTGACCCAGTTGCTGCCGTTGTCCTGCACTACGGTGACCGTGACGTTCTTATCCAGCATCAGCTTCTGGAAATCCGTAAAGGCGGGGGGCACAGTGGAGTGAAACTGTTCGCCATTCTTGTACTTGCCCTGGACATCGCCAGTAGTGGAGTTGAACGTAGCGTTCTCCACTTTGCCGTCCTGTACGTCACGATAAAGATCGGAGAACTGCGGCGACTTGCCGGGGTTGGCTGGATGGCGGAACACCGCCCACACCAGTACCACCAGGCACAGGACGATCACCCACAGCACTATGTTTCGGACATTAGAATTCATGAGTATCTCGACTTCCTCGAATAAAGCCCCTCAAAATTAAAGACGTTGAGAACACGCCAAAAGATTCATCCTTCGGCCGGAACGTCCCGCGGAACCTCACGGACGCGCAGCCGGAATTGCGCACCGCTGGAGCGCTTTGCATGGTCCGCCGCAGGCCCGAAGTCCCGTGCCCACAGGATCTTGTCTCCACTACAAAGAATCGGCCAGAAGGGACGTCGCCAAGAGGGTATCCGCTGCCGCTGGAATAATTCTTTGAGCTTGCGATCATGGACGTGCCCAACAGGACGATACCGATCTCCAGGCCTCCAGCCACGGAGTACCAAGCTTTCCGGAATGCTCCGGAAATACAGATCCGACTTCAGCGTAGCACAGGCGTCTGCCCCCTGCTCCCGGCCGATAACCGCCAAACAAATCATGGAATTGCCGTCGGGAGCCATCCGCCGTCCAGGAACGGCTACTTCGCGGCCCGAAGCATCGTCCCAGGCCGGGCCCGGTACTTCTAGGCGTAACCAATCGAAGGATCGGATCGCGTGAATCCCAGGTAATTCTACCTTCCCCCCGCCCGCGGGTAGCTCCAGAACGTTTTCGACATGGCTGAATTGGACCCCGCGCAAGTGGCCTTTGGCCTTCCGGATCGCATGCCGGAGCAGCCGGCGGGCTAACGCCCGGGGCAGTTGCGCCAGATCCTGTGCCGGAACTTCCACCGCGCCGGGAGAGCATGTGAACATCTTTCCACCAAGTCGAGCGATCTCCGCCGCCCACCAGCGCTCTTCCTCATAAGCCAGGTCCGCCATGCGGGCCAGGGACTCGGCCAGCCGGGGATTCCACTCCTCCTTCAGGTGCGGCAGCAGCTCATGGCGGATACGATTGCGCGCGAACTTCGGCTCCCGATTGCTCGCGTCCTCCCGCCAGGGGATTCCGCGTGCACGCAGGAACGTATCGACGTCACTGCGAGTCACGTCCAGAAGCGGCCGGATCAGCCCCTCGGCGGTGACCGGCAGAATCCCTGCGAGTCCAGCCAGTCCCGAGCCGCGCAGCATCCGGAAGAGCACCGTCTCGGCCTGATCGTCGCGGGTGTGCCCCAGCGCGACTCGATCGGCGTGGCCCTGCCGAATCAGATCGTGAAAGAATGCCCGTCGCGCGCGGCGCGCTGTCTCCTCGATGTTCCCCACGGTACAATCCGCACCGACGGCATAGAATCGCAGCCCCATTTCGCGGGCCATGGCAGCGACAAAGCGCTCGTCCTCTTCGGAAGCCTCACCGCGAAGTTTGTGATTGACGTGGGCGATTCCCACCACCCGGATCTTCAGCTCCCGAAGAACGTGCAACAGGCAAACCGAATCCGGACCGCCCGATACCGCTGCGATCACGCGAGCGCCCGGCGCCAGCATGTCGTAACGGGAAATGGTCGCGGCTACGCGCTCCAGCACGCTCCCATTATGTCAGCGCTTCTGGATTGAGATACCGCCGCCCGAGGTACGCAGTTGCAGCAAAGGGCCACCACCGTTGATCGCCGTTCGAAGGTTCTGGTGATCACGGGAAGTGGGCACAGGAAAATCGCTCGAGACTGAGCCGCCGCTGGTGCTGGCGTCCACATCCACATGCACGCTGGCAGCGAGTTCGACGTTGATGCTGCCTCCTGACGTCGATAATCGGCTAGCCTCCTGCGGTTGAGCGGACAGACGAGCGCTGACGCTGCCGCCCGACGTCGAGGCATCCACCGCGCCGGTGGCCTCCCGAATCGTGATGCTGCCACCTGAAGTATGCGCGCTTACGCGTCCAGTGGCCCGATTCACCTGAACAGAGCCGCCACTGGTCGAAGCGTCCACCTCGCCGGCCACATCATCGACTCGAATCCCGCCGCCCGACGTACGCAGGACCGCTTTCCCGCGGCTGCCTTCGAGCGAGATGCTCCCGCCCGACGTGTTCCCTCGTACTGGCCCATCGATGCGTCCGAAGTTCAATTCGCCGCCCGAAGTGCGCGCGGTCACCTCGCCCTTTAAATCGCCCACCGCGATCGAACCGCCCGACGTGCTCAGATCCACGCTAAACGCCCGCGGCACCGATACACGGTACTCGACCTGACGCAGCCAGGCGTACTCCAGGCATCTGTCATCGCGGCAGATACTGCCTCCGTGACTGAGCCATCCCCAGAAGGAACTTCCGAACGCGCCCGGCTTCCAACCGTCCTTAAACCGGCCGCTCACGCGAATGTCCGTGCCCACCTGGCTGACATCCAGCGAAAAATCCCGCATCATCCGGTCGAATTCCGCCCGCGATCGTGGATTGCCGCGGAAGTACACTTCGACCTCGGCAGTGCGGGTTGCGCCCGGCTGCACCCTGATGGCGCCCCAGTCGGCGGTTAACACCAGGCGTCCGGAGGAATTAACCGGAATCGATCGAAGCACTTGATCCTCGGTATCGGCAAACAGGCCAATAGCGCCGGCCAGGGCCATAATGAGAACGGAGTAGCGCATAGATGCCTCCTGCTGAGAATCTATTACGTCAACCGGCTGTCAAAAGATGCAAGTTTTTAAAGTTTTCGGCTAGTTTTCAATCTGCGGCCCAAACCCCAGTCCGTGCACCAGATCCTTGTTGTTCTCGGTACAGGCGTACTCCATGGGCTGCTTTCCCGGGGCCATGTGGGTGAACACCCGGCTGTAGGTCCACGGTTTGGTGTAAAACTTGGGATCCTCCACCCACAGGTCGTGTTTCAGGTGGTCCCAATCCGGCCGCGACCAGCGTTCGACCACATGCATTGCGTCGCTATGCGGATGCGCGTCATCGTCCACCCAGCTCAACTTGTCCTTGAAGCCGATGGAGTCGATCACCAGCGTGTCACCCTCCCAGCGCCCCACGCCATGCCCGAAAAACGATTCCTCGATATCTTTCATCGGCGGTTGCGGACGCCCATCCAGCGGTATCGAGCGCCACGCGGTCATCAACTCGTACAGGAACGCCAGGCGGTTCGAGTTTTGCAGGATCTCAAACGGCACCCCGCTGATGCTGGCGCGCGGCACGCCCGCGAAGAGACACAGTCCTTCGGGATTGATGGACTGCGTCATGTTGTAGCGATACGCCGCTTCGCCCGCGGGTGTGAATGGAGGACCGCCCACGCTCTCGAACATGTTCCGCAGCAGTGGCCCTTGCCAGAATCCCGAGAGATCCGGCTTGCCGTCGGGCATCCGCGGCGTGGACTTGGCTGGGGTTTTAGTTTGCCCCGCGGCAAGCGTTGCTGCCGCCAGTATCAATACGGCTATGCGTCCCATGGACCCATGCTATAACGGGAACTTGTCGTGAGCACCCCCTCGGGCGAGTCCTTTATCGTCAGCATCGATGTAGGCAGCTCCTCTGTGCGCGCTCTGCTCTTCGATTCTGACGCGCGCCAGATGGAGGGTTACGGCGCTCAGCTCGCGTACCGCATCCGGACCACACCCGATGGAGGCGCGGAAGTCGATCCCGAAACTCTGGCGCAGTTAACCATCGACTGCCTGGACGAGCTCCACCGCCAGGTTCATGAGGCCGGATTCCGCGTGGCCGCCATGGCCGGCAGCGCCTTCTGGCACAGCTTCTGCGGCGTGGACGCCACCGGCCGTCCCACACTACCGATCCTGCATCTTCTCGACACGCGCAGCGCGGAGCAGGTTGCTCACGTGCCAGACGCTCACGTCCGCACAGGTTGCGTGCCGCACTCCAGTTACTGGCCCGCGAAGCTCCTGTGGCTGGCAGCGAATCGTCCCGATGAATTTCGCACCACGCAACGCTTTCTCAGCTTTCCGGAATATCTATATCTGAAACTACTCGGAAGCCCCCGAGCATCGACGTCCATGGTCTCCGCCACCGGCCTGTGGGATCAGGACAAATTCGATTACGATCCCGAAACACTGGCTGCGCTACCCATCCGGCGCGATCAGCTTGCCGATCCGGCGTTGCTGGATCAACCCGAGAACGAGCTGCTGCCCGAGTATCGCGCCCTGTGGCCCGAGTTCGCCAAGGCGCGCTGGTTCCCTGCTCTGGGCGATGGAGCCTGCAATAGCCTTGGCAGCGGGTGCGTTTCGACGGATCGCGCCGCGCTGATGGTGGGCACCACCGGAGCCATGCGCCTGGTTTCTGACAAACCGCTAACGAAGGCCGCTCCGGGACTCTGGCGCTATCGTGTCGACAAAACGCGATTCGTCACCGGTGGCGCACTCTCTAACGGAGGCGACGTCTACGCGTGGATGAAGCGCAACCTGGCGCTTCCCAAAGACGTCGAGGCTCGCCTGGAATCCACCACTCCTGGAACCCACGGATTGACGATGCTGCCTTTTTTCTCGGGCGAACGGACTCCTTATTGGCGTGCCGATCTGCGCGCGGCCATAACCGGCCTCTCGGCCTCCACGGACGCCTTCGACATCTTCCACGCCGCGCTCGAATCCATCGCCCTGCGCTTTCGCGAAATTTACTGCCTTCTGGCCAGACCTTGGGGAGCGCCCGCGGAAGTAATCGCCTCCGGCGGGGCCCTGTTGCACTCGCCCGCGTGGAGTCAGATGATCGCGGACGCGCTCGGACGGCCCGTCACGATTTGCACGGAAACCGAAGCGTCCTGCCGTGGCGCGGCCCTATGGGCGCTTGAGCGCCTCGGAATCATCGACGGAATCGGCGCACTGCCGGCTGCGACCGGCGCCGTGTTCTCACCACGTCCCGAATATCAAGGGGCCTACCAGGATCTTCTCGGCCAACAACACAAACTCTATGAACGCCTTTACGGATGATGTTAAAAGACGAGCCGCTCGAATCAAGCTCCTGCTTATGGATGTCGATGGCGTTCTCACCGATGGCCGGCTGATCAACGTCCCCGGGCCAGACGGGACGCTGTTTGAAACCAAAGCCTTCGATTCGCAGGACGGCATCGCCTTGCAGTGGCTCTCGTGGAACGGCATCTCGACCGGCGTTATCAGTGGACGCGAATCGCCCGCCACCGTCGAACGTGCCCGCCAGGTCAAGATGACCTATGTCTATCAGGGGCACATCGAAAAAGTTCCGATCCTGCAGGAGATCCTCGCAAAGAGCGGCATTGCACCGGAGGAGACCGCCTACGCCGGCGACGATCTTACCGACGTCGTCGTCATGCGACGGGTGGGCCTGGCCATTGCCACCGCCAATGCGCGGCCAGAGGTCAAGCGCGCCGCTCATTACGTCACTGCCGCTCCGGGCGGCCAGGGTGCGATCCGCGAAGTCGCCGAACTGCTCCTTGAAGCGCAGGGCCGCTGGTCGGATATCTTGAAGAAATACGAGGTGGACTAAGAGTGTCCCAGCGAATCGGAGTAGAAGTGGGCGCCGATCCCGGCCCCGGCGTGCTGCACCAACTGACCGGCGTCATCGCGCACGAACAGGGCAACATCCTGAGTATCGAAATTGTGGAAGAGAAATCTCCGGAAACGGTCACCTACTTCGAGATCGACCTGCCGGGCGACGCCCAGAAGCTGGTGCAAGGCCTGCAAGCCCTGCCCGTGGTGCACCGCGCCAAGTTGGTGCAGACCATGGAGAAGATCTTCGGCAAGCGCATCATCATCGTGGGCGGCGGCGCGCAGGTAGGTCAGGTGGCGCTGGGCGCCATCGCCGAAGCCGATCGCCACAACATCCGCGGCGAACACATCTCTGTCGACACGATTCCGCTGGTCGGTGAACAGCCGCTGGCCGATGCCGTGCGGGCCGCCGGACGCCTGCCGCGCGTCAAAGCTTTGGTGCTGGCCGGATCGCTCATGGGCGGCGAAATCGAAATCGCTGTCCGCGAGGTTCGCGCGCAAGGTCTTCTGGTCGTCAGCCTCAACATGGCTGGCAGCGTCCCCGATGCGGCCGATCTGGTGGTTACCGATCCGGTTCAGGCTGGCGTCATGACCGTGATGGCGGTCGCCGACACCGCCAAGTTCACCGTCGAGCGCCTCACACGCAGAGTTTTCTGATGGAACACGTGGCGCACGCACTCTTGCGTGCCGCATCGACACTCGTGTCGATGCTTGGTCGGGCGTCGGTGCTTCGACGCGGCCTTGCGTCGAGAAGAGTCTCGACGCTGCACACACGAGTGTGTGCGCCAACAAACACCCACCATGCCCTCTAATATGTCCCCCGACGAATTCCGCGCCTCCGGTCACCAAGTCGTAGACATGATCGCCGACTACCTGCGTGACATCCGCGATCTTCCGGTTCTCCCCGGCGTCCAGCCCGGCGCGCTCATCGATGCCCTGCCTCCCGCAGGCCCGGAAAAGGGCGAGTCGATGGACGCCATCCTCGCCGATTTCCGCAAGCTGATCGTCCCCGGCATCACACACTGGAACCATCCGCGCTTTTTCGCCTACTTCTCGATCTCCGCCTCGGGACCCGGCATCCTGGGCGAAATGCTGGCCGCAGCGTTAAACGTCAATCACATGCTGTGGAAGACGTCTCCCGCTGCCACCGAACTGGAGCAGGTCACGGTTGGCTGGCTCCGCCAATGGCTCGGGCTTCCTGACACTTTTTTCGGGATTATCCACGACACCGCGTCCACCGGAAGTTTGCACGCGATCCTGGCCGCGCGCGAACTCGCGTCACCTGAAGTTCGCCTCACTGGCGAACATCCCCCGCTGGTCCTTTATGCTTCCGAGCACGCGCATTCGTCCATCGATCGAGGCGCTCTGGCCGCCGGCATCGGCCTCGAGAACATTCGCCACGTTCCTTCCGATGAGGAATTCCGCATGCGTCCCGAGGCGCTCGGCGCGATGATCGAGGCAGACCTTGCCGCCGGACGGAAGCCCTTCTGCGTAGTCGCGACCGCCGGGACCACTTCCACCACCAGCGTCGATCCCGTTGAAGACATCGGTGCGATCGCGAGGCGCTACAAACTCTGGTTTCACGTGGACGCTGCGTATGCGGGTTCGGCTGCGCTGCTCGAAAAACACCGTTACATCCTGGACGGCGCGGCGCAAGCGGATTCGCTGGTGATGAATCCTCACAAATGGCTCTTCACCCCCGTCGACCTGAGCATCCTTTACACGCGCCGGCCCGAGGTGATGCGGCGTATGCTGTCGCTCGAAGAAGCCCCGCCTTATCTTCAGGCCGCCGAGCAGGACCGAGCCGTCAATCTCGCCGATTACAGCCTGGCTCTGGGCCGCCGTTTCCGGTCGCTCAAGTTGTGGTTCGTGCTGCGGTACTTCGGACGTGAAGGGATCACCCGGATTTTGCGCGGCCACATGAAAATGGCGCACGATCTCGCGCAGCGGATCGCGGACGATTCCCGATTCGAGGTTGCCGCGCCCGTGCTCTTTTCGCTGGTCTGTTTTCGATACAGGGGTTCGGATCAACAGAATCGCGATCTGCTCGATCGCATCAACGCGAGCGGTAAAGCCTTCCTCTCAGGAACCTCGCTGCACGGGAAATTCGTGCTGCGTCTCGCGATCGGGAATGTAGCGACCACCGAAGACGATGTTCGTCAGACCTGGGAATGGATCAGGTCGTTAGCACTTCCAGCGATTGGATCTCCCGCCGCAGAGCCTCTAAGTCCGCTTTGACCGCGCCGAAATTGCCTTGCGCCGCAGCCTCTCCGATGCGCCTCGCCAATTGGCCCAGGCTGGTGGACGCGATGTGCTCAGCAGCGGCGCCGATACTCTTGGCTTCATCCGAAAGGGTCTGCGCATCCCCGCATGCCGCGGCCGTTTCCAGCTTCTCCAGACGCTCCGGTGCAACCTCAATGAACAGTCGAAGCATTTCACTGACCAGAACCCGGTCTTGCTGCATGAGTTTATCCACCAGGATCCGATCGACGCCGCTGGCCTTCGGCAGGACAACCTGGCCTGTTCCGGAGGCCAGATACTGTTCGATCACCGCGATTAAACCCGCCTGCTGCACCGGCTTTGAGATGTAGGCGTTCATGCCTGCCTGCAGGCAGCGCTCGCGATCCCCAATCATGGCGTGCGCCGTCATGGCGATGATCGGGAGATAATCCCAGGACGGATTGCGGCGGATCGCCCGCGTGGTTTCGAGCCCATCCAATACCGGCATCTGTACGTCCATCAGAACCACGTTGTATCGTTCCGTGGCGCGCTCCAGTTTGTCGAGCGCTTCCTGCCCGTTATTGGCCACGTCGATCGCGAAATTCTTCTTGCGCAACATCGCCAGAACTACCCGTTGGTTCACGGCGTTGTCTTCCACCAGAAGCAGGCGCGCCACTTTGGCGGTCGGCGCCGCAGTGGGTTGTTCCAGCCGTGTTTCGACCGGGGTCTCTGCCGCCGGAGCTATCTCGAAAGGTATTTCCACAGTAAACGTACTTCCTCGTCCTACCCGGCTCTCCACGCGAATCTGCCCTCCCTGTAATTCCACTAACCTCTTGGTTATCGCCAGCCCCAGGCCCGTACCGCCATACTTTCGGCTGATGCTGGAGTCAGCCTGCGTGAACTTTTCGAAAATCAACGGAACCTTCTCGGCCGGAATACCTGCGCCCGTATCGGACACATCCAGCACCATGCTGAGTTTGCCGTCCGCGCGCGCGGAAACACTCTGACGTACGCTGACCCAGCCCTTCTCGGTGAACTTGATGGCGTTCGACAGCAGGTTCGCCACGATCTGGCGCAGGCGCAACGGGTCTCCGGTTGCGTTGGTAATGTCGCCGACGTACTCAAAGCGAAGCTCGACGCCCTTCTGCTGTGCCTTGGCCCCTTGCGCACGCGCACAGTCTTCGGCCACCGAGCGCAAGTTGAAAGGCACCTGTTCCAGAATCATGCGGCCCGCCTCGATCTTGGAAAGATCGAGAATGTCGTTCAGCAGATCCAAAAGGGAATAGGCGCAGCGTTGTGCGATCTCCACCTGCTCCCGTTGCTCGCCGCCCACATGGCTATCGAGAACCAAATCCAGCATTCCCAGCAGGCCATTCATCGGCGTCCGCAGTTCATGCGAGATGTTGGCCAGAAACTCGCTCTTCGCCTGGCTCGCCGCCAAGGCTCCGTGCATGGCCTTTTCCAGTTCGTGGGTACGCTGCCGGATGCGCTCTTCGAGCAATTCCTGATACTGCCGGATTTCCTCCTGCGAAGCAGCCAGGGCGGTGATCATCCGGTTGAAACTCTCACCCAGATACTCGATCTCATCGCCCGTCCGGCTTACACGAATGGGTTCCAGCCGCCCTTCGCGAACAGAGGTGATGCCGGCTTCGAGCAGAGTCAAAGGCCGCGCCAGCAGCCGATTGGTGAATCGCGAGATGGCCGCGGCCACTCCCAGCACCACTCCGCACAGAACCAGGCCTTTGGTCCAGTCGAACGTGTGGAGGTGGATATCCCACCACAGACTAGTTGCCACCACCCAAAGCAACAGAATCGACGTGAACGCCGAGTACTTCGATGACAGCGAGCGCAGCTTGCCTATGCGAGGCTTCCCCACACTCTAATGTTCCTTCCTTCGACGCGGCCCGGCCATCGGTTGAACACCTTAGTACCATGCCTATTTGCCAACTAGCCCATAGCGGCTGTTACTCTGGAACAAAATGACTTCCCGCCTGGCTACGTCCCTGTGCGGCGTCTCCCTTAGAAACCCAGTTCTGGCAGCCTCGGGCACCTTCGCCTACGGGGTGGAGCTCGGCGATTTGGTGGATTTGTCCGCGCTTGGGGGCATCGTCGTCAAGGGTCTTTCCCGTGAGCCTATGGACGGAAATCTGCCCCCGCGAGTATGGGAGACCGAGGCGGGGATGATCAACTCCATTGGCTTGCAGAATATCGGGGTTCGGGCGTTCGTGGCTGAAAAGCTTCCCCAGTTGCGCGGCGCCGGGACCGCAGTCTTCGCCAATGTGTTCGGCTATGCCGTCGAGGATTACCTCGAAGTTGTCCGGGTGCTCGAGGACGCCGAGGGAGTCGCCGCCTACGAGCTCAACGTTTCCTGTCCTAATACCAAGCATGGCGGCATCTTCTTTTCGAGCGACCCCGCGTTGCTGGCCGAAGTCGTCGGGAGCGTGCGCAAGGTCGCGCGGCGACCGCTGATGGTCAAGCTTTCTCCTAACGTGGCGCGCATCGAACCTCTGGCCAAAGCCGCCGAGGAGGCTGGCGCCGACGCGCTCTCGCTGGTGAACACTTTCGTCGCACTGGCGATCGATCCTCGGACTCGCAAGCCTCGCTTAGGAGCCGGATTCGGCGGACTGTCGGGCCCGGCGATCAAACCCATCGCGGTGCGCATGGTTTACGAGGCCGCGCGTGCGATCAAGATACCGGTTGTGGGTCTGGGTGGGATCTCGAACGGCCTGGACGCAGCCGAATTCCTCATCGCCGGTGCGTCCGCCGTTGAAGTCGGCACCGCCAACTTCTGGGACCCGACGGCGCCCGTACGCATCGCGCGGGAACTGGACGAGTTCCTGCAGCAGGAAGGGATTGAACACGTGAGCAAGCTCATTGGCACTCTCAAGATATGAAGATCATCTCGACTCCGAACGCTCCTGCCGCCATCGGCCCCTATTCGCAAGCCGTCGTGTTCAACGGGTTTGCCTTCCTAAGCGGTCAGATTCCTCTGGATCCCGCCACAGGCAAGATCGTTGACGGGAACATTGCGGCGCAGACCGAGCGCGTGCTCGAAAACCTGAAGGCAGTGCTCGAAAGCTGCGGGGCATCCTTGCCAAAAGTCGTCAAAACAACTGTCTATCTCAAGGACATGAGCGAGTTCGCGCAGATGAACGAAGTCTACGCGCGTTACTTTCCGGAAAACCCGCCAGCCCGGGCGACCGTCGAAGCGGCGCGCCTCCCGCGCGACGTGGGTGTCGAGATCGACTGCATCGCTAGTGTTAGCTAAACCATTGCGAAGTCGATAAATCCGCGCCGTGGATCGGTGCCGACTAGTTTCACTTGCATCCGG
>Ga0207694_10004279_pt1 | contig 11175 bp, 15 predicted proteins | sample KBSC34metaG_FD_184353 | JGI IMG/M metagenome (GOLD analysis project Ga0207694, IMG submission 184353) | Corn rhizosphere microbial communities from Kellogg Biological Station, Michigan, USA - KBS C3-4 metaG (SPAdes) (version 2) | ecosystem: Host-associated > Plants > Roots > Rhizosphere > Soil...
TGCCTTTGCCCGCGCCTGGTTCAAGCTGACCCATCGCGACATGGGTCCCATCGAACGCTACCTCGGTCCGGAAGTGCCCAGCGAACGACTGATCTGGCAGGACCCGGTGCCGAAGGTCGACCACCCGTTGGTCAACGAAAGCGACGTGGAAGCGCTCAAGGCCAAGGTGCTTGCCTCGGGCCTGAGCGTGGCCGAACTGGTATCCACGGCCTGGGCATCCGCTTCGACGTTCCGTGGCTCGGACAAGCGTGGCGGCGCCAACGGTGCACGCATCCGCCTGGCCCCGCAGAAGGACTGGAAGGTCAACCAGCCAGCGCAGCTGAAGAAAGTGCTGGAGAAGCTCGAAAGCATTCGCTCGGAGTTCAACGCCGGCGGAACGAAGATCTCCCTGGCCGACCTGATCGTGCTGGCCGGCAGCGCTGCGGTGGAGAAGGCAGCCAAGGATGCAGGCAACGCCGTGAAGGTATCCTTCGCCCCGGGCCGTACCGACGCGACACAGGAGCAGACCGATGTCGAGTCCTTCGAGCCGCTGGAACCCGTGGCCGACGGCTTCCGGAACTTCCTGAAGGCCCGCTACAGCGTGCCGGCCGAAGCGCTCCTGATCGACAAGGCACAGTTGCTGACCTTGACCCAGCCGGAGCTGACCGTGCTTATCGGCGGCCTGCGCGTGCTGGGCGCCAATGTCGATGGCAGTTCGCAGGGTATGTTTACCGATTCTCCAGGCAAGCTCACCAACGACTTCTTCCGCAACCTGCTGGACATGCGTACCGAGTGGAAGCCCACCTCGCCGGCGCGGGAATCGTTCGACGGTTTCGAGCGTGGCACCGGCAAGAAGAAGTGGACGGCCAGCCGCATCGACCTGGTGTTCGGTTCGCATTCGGTGCTGCGTGCACAGGCCGAGGTCTATGGCACCGCCGATTCACAGGAGAAATTCGTCAAGGACTTCGCTGCTGCGTGGACGAAGGTGATGAACCTGGATCGGTTTGACTTGGAGAAATAAGGCGCTTGACCCAAGCCGCCCCGGTGTTTGGCCGGGGCGGTTTTTTATTGCCCGGCGAGCCACTGCCGGAACGCCTTGACCATGGGCGAATCGGCGCGATGAATCGGTGTCACCAGGTAGTACCCGCCTGGCGACGCCAGGGCCACGCGACCGATACGAACAAGCTTGCCCGCGGCCATGGCATCGGTGACCAGGGGCGCCCGCGCCAGGGCAATGCCCTGCCCGGCTTCCGCGGCCTGCAACAGCAGCGCCGAGTCGTCGAATACCGGGCCGGACACCGTGCCGGATGTCCGCGTCCGCGCGAACCAGGCGTCCCAGGATTGAAAATCGTCGCGTAGAAGAACGCCATGTTTCAGGTCGGCGATGCGGCGGATGCCGAGGTTCTCTACGTACTGCGGCGATGCCACGGGAAAGATCGCTTCGGCAAAGAGCTTCTGGGCCCGAAGACCCTCCCACCTTCCTGAGCCATAGCGGATACCGGCATCGATGTCCTCAGCCTCCAGGTCCACCAGCTCGAGGGTGGCGCGCAACTTGAAATCCGCACTTGGGTGAGCTTCCAGGAACTGCCCAAGCCGAGGCAGAAGCCAGCGGCTGGCAAGCGATGGCGGCGCCGTGAGCGAAAGGCGATCGGCATGGCGGATGCGAAGCTGCCGCCCAACATCGGACAACTCGCCGAGGAACCTGGCCACCACCTCAAGCAGGCGCAAGCCTGCGGGGGTGGGTGTTACGTCTCGCCGGCTCCGGAGGAAGAGCCGTGTGGCATAGAACTCCTCAAGCGCCTTGATCTGGTGACTTACCGCGCTGGGGGTCAGGTGCAGTTCCTCGGCCGTGCGCGCGAAGTTGCGCAGGCGCACCAGGGCCTCGAACGTGCGCAGGGTATGCATCGGCGGCAGGGTGTGCTTCATGGATGAATTATATTCATCATTGGGTGAGGATTGATCGCTTCAGCATAGTCGGCGTCCTTCGGATACTAACCCGGTACAGACCGGAGAAGAACATGCGAGTTGACCGTATCGAGGACGACATCTGGATCTTCCATGGTGATTTCTACGAATCGGTGGCGACCGTTTTCGTGCACAAGGGCAACGCGCTGCTGATCGACGCCCTCGGCAGCGATGCCGATGCACAGTGGATGCGGGAATATATCGAACGTGACCTCCAGGCCGCGGTGAAGATGATCGTGATGACGCACTACATGAGCGATCACTTGGCAGCCCTTCGCCTGTTCCCGGGCGCGCAGATCCTTGCGCATCGCGACTACCTTTATACCTATCTGTCGCAGCGGCACAGGACCCAGGACGACGATGCAAGATACGTAGCGCCCACGGCAACCTACTCCCAGGAGGTCAGCCTTACCTGGGGCGCACGAGATATCAGGGTATTCCACAACCCGGGCAAGACATTCTGCGCCACGGCGATTGATGTTCCCGGATGCGACCTGGTGTTCTGCGGCGATGCATTGGTGGGGAACATCGCTTACATCGGCTCATCCGCCCCAAGCCTTCTTGATAGCGGGCTGGCCAATCTCGAACGCCTTCACCGCGGTCGCATCGTGCCGGGACATATCGGCATGCTTGGCGCGGGCGCGTTCTCGCACGCCAGGATTTACCTGAGGAGGCTGGGCGCCCATGTCCGCGCGTGCCAGGATGCCGATGCCATTGCCGAAATACCGATCGAAGCATGCCTTGCTCCCGGGGTACAGCCGGTGCCCTTCGAGGTGGAATGGCACGGCCGAAATCTTGGTGTTATCGCCGAGCGCCGGGTGTTCTCGATAGGCCACCACGCCGGCCGGATTGCGGCGGTGTACGCATGAATCCGATTCATCGCTTGCTGGCCATGGCTCTGGCACTCACGCTTGCCGCCCTGCCGGCTCGAGCCCATTCCGAGGGGCTGCATGAGGGTTGGCAAGCCGTAGACGGCGTTCAGCTGTTCTATCGCGAAGGTGGCGATCCATCAGCGCCGACCCTCGTGCTGCTTCATGGTTATCCATTGTCGTCGGCTATGTACGCCCGACTGATGGATGAGCTGGTGCAGCAAAAGCATTTGCATGTCATCGCCATGGATTATCCGGCCTTCGGATACTCCGATGCGCCCGATCACCAGCAATGGGCCTATACCTTCGACCATGTCGCCGATACCGTGCGTCACTTCCTTAAGCGGCGCGGGATCGAACGCTACGGATTGTATATGCAGGATTACGGCGTGCCGGTGGGCTTTCGCCTGATGAGTGCGGATCCCGGCGCGATCAGTTTCATCGTGGTGCAGAACGGTGTGATCCACCTGGACGGCTTTCCCGCCGCGCAAGACCCCAACAGCCCCCTGCGTCGCCACTGGGCGCATCGGGACGCCACCACGGATGCAAAGCGGACGGCTTACGCCCAGGGTCTTTTCGCTCCCCGTGCCAACGGCTGGACGGACGACGAGGGTATCGGTGCCGATGCCACCTTGCTGATGGTCCAGTCGGCGCAGCGCCCGGGTGTGGTCCAGTCACGGAACGACCTATGGTTCGACTACGGCAACAACGTCAAGCGCTACCCAGCGTGGCAGGCGCTGTTGCGGAACATGAAGATTCCCGTGCTGGTCCTGTGGGGCAGCCACGATGACTACTTCACCACGCCCGGAGCCCTTGCGTACCTGCGCGATGCCCCGCAGGCGGAGATCCATATTCTCGATGCCGGTCATTTCGCCTCGCTGCAGGTCCCGAGCCAGATCGCCGGGCTGATCACCGCTTTCCTTGGGCGACACCCGCAGATCGCCTGCGAACAGGGATGCGGGGCGCCATAGGCAGCTGAGTCAGCGCCGGCGATGGCGGGACAAAAGCCCATCGATAGAGCATGGCCCTGCGCCGCCGATGCAAAGCGAGATGATGCCCGCAAGGTACAACAGGTCCGTTTCATAGCCTGGCTGCCCAAAATGGGCGCCGGCTGCATCGAAGGATTGAAGCTTGATCGAACTGAAGCCGTTGGGCAGGTGCACCGTGAAGATGGCGACCAGGAGCACAAAGATCATCGGCACCGCAGCCACCGGGATGAACGCACCGCAAAAAATAAGCAGGCCACCCACCAGTTCAACGATGATGGTGGCCCACCCCGCCAGGAACGCGTGCGGGACGCCGATGGCGTTCAATACGCCAATGAAGTCGTCTGGCCCGCGGGCCCACTTGGCATAACCGTGCTGCATGAATCCGAGGCCGACGATCAGTCGCAGCGGAATGGCGTACCACGCCTGCGGTACGGGAAGTGGAGAAATTCCGAGCTTAAGGAAGCGATCTGTGAAGCTCATGGTCTGACGTTGACTCCATAGGTGATTTGGCAGCGATCAATTCCGCCGCCACAATGACCACCACAAGCGTGGGGATGGATAGGTAGACCGGTCGGCAACGCCAAGTCATACAGCGCTTAGCGCGAATATCGACTCCACTGTCAGGTTCAAGGCGCGGGCAAGCTTCAACGCAAGGAACGTCGACGGAACCATGCGTCCGGCCTCGATCGCGTTGATCGACTTGCGGGTGGTACCGATGAGTTCCGCCAGATCGGCCTGGGTGAGATTCAGTGCCACGCGATGGACTTTCAGATTATTGGTAAGTCGCTCTTCCACCACGGATCAAGCCCGATCGTAAAAGAGGAAGACGCCAAGGAAGACCACTGTTCCCAGGGCCACGGTGGTGGCCGCAAGCAATCCCGCCGACCAGGAAAGCGTCATCACAAACGACAGCAAACAAAACAGCGCCTGTGCGCCGAGCATGGACAGGAACCCTGCCCGGAAGGCGTGTTGGGAAGCGATGAGCCGCAGCTCATCGTTGAGCATTGCGCGCCGGTGTTCCTTGATCTGGGCCGGCTTTGCGCTGTGTTGAAGCCGGTTGACCCAGATCGCCCCGAAGATGATGACCATGGGAATCAAGGTCATCAGCCGCTCGGCGTTCTGCATTTTGGCCGGATCCGATGACATGCCCGCCACGAGGGCAACCACGCCAAGCAACACGTTCACCAGCAGCGAAAGCCATATGCCACGCCGCTCGTGGCGAACAAGCCTGTCGCTCCGATCGTCTGAATTCTGAGTCATCGCTGGAACCTCCCCGCTGCCGGGCCTGGTGGCCGTTGGGGCGATGATATAACCGATAGGTTCCATTTTGGAACCTATCGGTTACTTTGTTCCGGTAATCACTTTATCCATTCAACCAGTGGCTTCCCCTTCGGAACGATGTACGTGCCAATCTCCGCCGCATTGGTCTGGCTGACATTCTTCGCGCTGTGAATAACCCCCTTGGGAACGAACAGGACATCGCCAGCCTTAAGCGTTGCCGGCGGCTTCCCTTCGAGTTGATATTCGATCGTGCCCTCAACGACATAGATGATCTCTTCGCCCGGATGCCGGTGGTTGGGGGCGATCTTTCCCGGATCGATGTCCACGCGCAGTTGGACAGCTTGCCACCCGGGAATGCTGATGTCGTTCTTGGATAGCTCGGTGCGGTGGGTTCCCGCTTGCTGCGCCTGCGCCACGACAGATACCAGGCCGCCTGCAACGACCAGCAGGCCCGCGACCGCAAAGTTAAACACACTCATGGGGTTCTCCTCGATCAGCCGGCTCGACACAGTGGGGACTGTTCGAACCGGCGTGACAGTACGGTGCGTCAACGGGTCGCCACGTTCACCGCGACATCGATATTGCCCTTGACGGCCTTGGAATAAGGGCAAATCTGGTGAGCTGAGTGAACGAGGGCCTCGGCGACATCCTGTGCCAGGCCTGGCAGACGAACATCAAACCTGGCGCCGAGAAACCACCCCGGACCTGTCTGGCCCACATCCACTTCGATATCCACCGATGTATCCGCCGGAAGCGTGATCTTCTTCAGCGAGGCCGCCAGGTTAAGCGCGCCGGAGTAGCAAGCCGACCAGGCACCGGCGAACAACTGCTCGGCGGTCGGGTGGGTAACGATGGCGTTGAACTCATAGTTCTCGCCACCTGGCGTGGACAGCTTCATGTCGACGATGTCGTGATCGGCGCGCTGTACCTTGGGATCTCGATTGATCCTGGTGTGGGTTTTGCCGGTGTAGATGACTTTTTCGATCTTGGTCATGACATGTTCCTCAGGGTGTCCCTGCCCCCCGCATCATGCGCCTGACATGACTACCAGCACATTCACTATACCGAACTTCGCACTAGCCTAATTCCCAGGCTAGGGAAATCAGACATGGGCGACCTCGACGCACAATTCCGGAAGTTCAGGCGTGAGCTCAGCTCCGGCACGGTGTCGCTTGCCCTGCTGGCCATCCTGGCGGCGGCGGACGAGCCCATGTATGGCTACCAGATTGCCAAGCGCTTCGAGCGCGACGGCGATGGCGTGCTTATCGGCAAGCAGAGCGCGCTGTATCCGGTGCTGCGCACGCTCGAGGGCAACGGCCTGCTCGACAGTCATGTCGAACCCTCCGACACCGGGCCGCCGCGACGTTATTACCGGATCAATGCCAATGGCCGCGAGGCACTGCGCGATTGGACCTCCGCCTGGACTTCCACCCGCGACTTTGTCGATACCGCGCTTGAGGATGTGAAATGAATACTGCCGCCTCGCCCTACCCCACCACCATCAAGCGGTACCTCGACCAACTGAGCAAGGCGCTTGAAGGTTCCGATCCTGCACTCGTGCAGGACGCCCTCTACGACGCAGAGGATTACCTGCGTTCGGAAATGAACGAGAACCCCGGAAAATCCGAAGCGGAGATCATCGCCATGGTCGCAGGCAGCTACGGTGCACCCGACGAAGTAGCCGATATCTATCGCGACACCGAGGCCAAGGTGCAGACCGCGCTACGCCCGCCCGCGCCGCGCTGGACTACCCCCTGGGGAAAATTCTTCGGCGTGGCAGCGGACTTCCGCAGCTACGGCGCTCTGTTCTACATGCTGCTGGCCCTGGTCTCTGGCGTCTTCTACTTCACTTTGATCGCCGTGGGCATGTCGTTGTCGCTGGGACTTTCGGTGCTGATCATCGGCATCCCCATCATCATCCTGTATTTCGGCATTGTGCGCGTGCTGTCACTGGCTGAGGGACGCCTGGTGGAAGCCATGCTGGGTGTGCGGATGCCGCGTCGCCCGCTGTACGCGAACCGTGACGATCGCCTGATGACGAAGATCAAGGGCCTGTTCACCGATCCGCGGATGTGGTCCACGCATATCTATTTCCTGCTGATGCTGCCGCTGGGCATTGCCTACTTCACGGTCTTCGTGACGCTGATCGCGCTGGTAGTCAGTTTCATCGGCCTGCCGCTGGCCGCCTGGACAGGTCTTGCCACGCCCAGCCTGGCTGACAACTCCTGGGTCTTCATGCACGTCCATATGTTTGGCATCGACGGAACCGCCGGTACTGCCGCGCTGTTAGGTTCGCTGCTGCTCGGCGTGTTGCTGATGTTCGGCACCTTGCACCTGGCCCGCGGCATCGGCTACCTGCACGGCCTGCTGGCAAAGCATCTGCTGGTGGCGCCGGCGCGGTAGTGGACTCAGGCGGCGTCGAATGGATCGGGAATCACGTGCAACTGGATCGGCTGCCCAGGGACCAGGTAGTCGTCGGACCAGATAGGCGGAAGCGGCGTTGCTTCCCGCATCCATTCCTTGACGTCGGCCATTGCCAGCAGGGTCTGCATCCAGGCTTCGATAGCGTCCCGCGATGGAACCACGGGGTCATGGGCGACAAGACGCACGACGGTCGGCACCAGGATCAGGTCCGCCAGCGACAGGCTTCCGAAAAGAAACGGGCCGCCACTGTCGGCAAGATACTTGGCCAGGACGCCGAACAGACGCTCGCATTCGCTCGTCTCGGCGGCGGTAAGCGTGCGCTTTTCAGGATAGAAGGCGCTCTCGAATGAAATCCGGGCGCAGATATTCGACAAGCCCGAGTGTTGCCACGCTGCCAAGGACCTGGCCTGCGCCCGTTGCGTCACGTCTGCAGGCAGCAGGCGTCCTCCGCACGCATCGTTGGCATATTCCATGATCGCCAGCGAATCGTAGATCGCAGTCCCGTCCACCACCAGCACGGGCACCATCGCCGGCGGCGAAAAACGACCGATGGCTTTCAGGTTGGCGAAGCGCTGCGGCCGCTGGATATCGACGATCTCTTCTTCGAAATCGACCCCTGCCGCGCGCAAGGCAAGCCAGGCGCGCATGGCCCAGCTCGATGCATTCCTGGTACCCGAATACAGCTTGGGTCTGCTCACGTCGGATCCTCTTGGCAGATTGGCGCGGGGGCTCTCCCTATTCTCCAAGGCTTCGCGACAAAAATCATCCTTGCCACGGCGCCACCCATCTCAAAAGCAAGAAACAGAGTTTCCCGTATCGATGCGGCACCTATCTTTCCTGGTGAGGGCGCGCCCTCCCATCCATCTCACCAGATAAGGATTTTTAGTCATGTCGAAAGAAGAACAGAACAAGGCCATCGTCGGCCGCTGGTTCAATGATTTCTGGGGCGAGACCTGCAACCTCGCCATCGTCGATGAAATTGCCTCGCCCGACATGCTGCTTCAGTACTCCCTGCACGAGCCGCGCCGGGGCCACGACGACATCAAGAACTTCATGGCGGATTTTCGCAGCGCATTCCCGAATCTGAAGTTCTGGGGCGCAGCCGATCTTATCGCCGAGGGTGACTACGTCGTCGGCCGCTGGGAAGGTGGTGGCACGCACACCGGTGCGGCCTTCAGCGACTTCCTGGCCGGCTCGCTTCCCGCTGCTACGGGTAGGAAGATGCACTTCACCGGGACCACGGTGCTTCGACTCAAGGATGGCAAGATCATCGAAGAGATCGGATTGGATGACGGCGTGATGGCGCTAACGCAGCTCGGACTGATCAAGGCGGCCTGATGTGTCGACACGATTGAGGTTCGTTCCGTTGAAAATTGTCTCTCAACTTTGAGACAGTTCGTATGGATTTGCCTCGTCGCGTAAGCGAAGATCTACGTGTTGCCGGCGTGCCGGCAACCGGGTGTCAGAAACCCGAACTCCACAGATCGACTCCCGCAGGTAACTCCTGCGGGAGTCGAGGCCATTCCGCCTTCGGGCGGGCAGCCAGGCGGGCGCAAGCCCGGCCGTTCTGTGGCGGATTTCTGACCCTGGCTGCTCGCCACCTTTTACAGTTTGCCGTGCAGCCAAGAGGCCAGCTGGCGGGAGCCGCGGCGATGTTCATTCTCGATATTCGCGTGCTCCATGCAGGCCGAGATGTACATCTTGGCAGCCGTACCTTCGATAGGGAGCTCAAGCTGATCGCGTAACGACAAGGATTCCCGCGCGAGCAAGAGAATCATCTCACTCGCTGGCGGCACCCTATACAGCGGAACGTAGTCGGGCAAAAACTCCGAATTGACGAATAGATATCCGCCGAACTGGATGGCATGCGGAAGCTGACGCTGGAGCAAATCCACAAGATCAACTTCCGCGGCCGCCAGCTGAGCTTCCAATTTGGCGTACCTGGATGTTTTCATATCACCCAGCCGAAGGCTCGCCCGCGATGTTCTCAAAATAGGACGCAACCGCTCCGTTTTTGAACAGATAAAACCCAGCCGCGATCACGATGAATATGCCGATCACGCTAAACCAGGCCTCCCCCATAAATGGATAGGGCACAACTAAGCCAGCCGTTAGAAATGCCAAGTAGAGCTCTCGCGCATATCTCTTCTTCTTCAGGAAGGACCATCCGGCCGCAAATCCAAGCAAGCCAATAAGTGAGACGAGAGGCCCTACGCCACTGCTCCACCATTCTGCTTGGGAGACCTGGCGGCCGTCGATACCGTAAGAGTCGTAGGGCAGCACGGAAACGACGAACAGGATCACGCAGACCAGCGCGTGACCAGTCATAAGCCTAAGCAGTATCGGCATCGCAAAAAAATTTGCCCGCACTTGCATCCCCTTGAATACCCTATACGACATCGTCAGCTCGCGATCATAGGGGATATGGAGTATGGGGTAACGCTGCGGCTTATCCCGGATGCGCAACCTTAGCCCTCCACCCGCAACCTCGAGGCCAACTCCGCACCCCCTTGCCGCTGCTCAAGCGCATCCCATAGCGCTTCCTCGTCACCGTCGATCAGTACCTGCCAGGCGGTGCGTCCGTCGAACGCGCGTTGGGGCTGACTCATCCATTGAGCAGCCCGACGCCGGTCGCCGAAGACCATCAGGACCATCTCGGCCAGGGAATTGTTACGCTGTTCGAGCGCTTCGAATCCGGCGAGCAAGGCCGCATCGCGAAGCGCGCTGGTTCGCTCGATTTCCCGGCTGACGGATTCGAAGCTGGCGGCGGTGTGTGACATGGGGACTTGACCTGGCAATGGGCGCTATGTGCACCCAAATCTTGCCAGCCACAAATCGGCCTAAACATGATGCCCGTCAAGCTTCTGGGCCCGAACACGCCAACGGGCTTTTCCCTTACGATGGCATCCCCTCGCTTTTTGCCGTCATAGCGCACGGCACCCGGAGCTTTTCATCGTGCCGCACTACGCCGGTCCCCTGCTGACACGCCCGAACGCCGAAGCCCTGGTCACTGCCCGCGATGCAGGCTTGGCCACATGGAAGGGGTCGCTAGACCTTGGCCGCTCCCAGGCAGACGCCACACTTCATGGCGACACCTGGCAATGGCACGACCAGCGTTATCCCTACCCCGGCCGGATCAAGGACCGGACGATCTACTATTGGGACGGCGAGGATTTCGAACCTGTATCGCGATATTCTGGCTCCCTGATCAAGCTGGTTCCCACCGAATGGGGCGCGCCCACATTCGAAATCGACGGCATCAAGATGCTGCCGACGTCAAAGGAATCGCCGGTGGACGATGCGCGGCGCAAGGTGGCGTTGATCGAACCCCGCGGCAAGGTGGTGCTCGATACCTGTGGTGGACTGGGTTACTTCGCAGCGTGCTGCCTCGAGGCCGGTGTCGCGTGTATTCAATCGTTCGAGAAAAACGAAGACGTGTTGTGGCTGCGCACGTTGAACCCGTGGTCGCCCGACCCCGACGCACCCGCCAGCGGCGGCCGGCTGCATCTTTCCCATGGTGACGTCGCGGTGGCGATCACGCAGATCGCAAGTTCTTCCGTGGACGCCCTGCTCCATGATCCGCCGCGTTTCGGCATTGCCGGCGAGCTTTACTCGCAAGCCTTCTATGATCAGTTGGCGCGTGTGCTGCGGCGCGGATGCCGGCTGTT
>Ga0207694_10004281_pt1 | contig 11171 bp, 5 predicted proteins | sample KBSC34metaG_FD_184353 | JGI IMG/M metagenome (GOLD analysis project Ga0207694, IMG submission 184353) | Corn rhizosphere microbial communities from Kellogg Biological Station, Michigan, USA - KBS C3-4 metaG (SPAdes) (version 2) | ecosystem: Host-associated > Plants > Roots > Rhizosphere > Soil...
AAACACCAGCATCCAAAAATCCGTGACAATTATTTTTCCGTTTGTGTGTGGGGGTTGTGTTAAGAGTTGTTAAGAGTTTGTTAAGAAGTACAAAGAGGCGAGCCTGTTGAGAGACTCGCCTCACTACTCCTTGGTGCGGATGAGAGGACTTGAACCTCCACGATGTCACCATCACAGGCTTCTGAGACCTGCGCGTCTGCCAGTTCCGCCACATCCGCAAGATGCCGGGTAGGTCATTATGCGAATGCGTGTGGAGGGTGTCAAGAATGCCTATCTCAAACGACGCCATCTATTGTGTTGCCAGTCACGATCGCGGCGGAAACGATCCCTACGACTAATACGGTCGAAGTCGCGGTCGCGATGTCTGCGGTAACGTCTGAAGTCGTTATTGAATCCCGTTCGACGATTGGGTCCCCGACCATCCCAGCGACCGTCACGCGCGTCATGACAGTTAACAAACTTTTCACACTTCTTATCAAAATGTGAGCCTCTCCGGCCGCGTCCCTGGCCCATTGCACCAGTCGACGCACCGAAGAGCAGCACCAAACCCACTACTAAAATTCCGAACGCGGTTTTAGATGTCCAAAACTTCATAAAAGTTCCTCCGAAAATTTACGGACCTATGAGGGGTATGGGGCCGCAACAGGACCTACCGTAGCATCAATTCCCGCGCCGCTTCTGTGACCTTTTGCTGTTTGGGTTATTATGATTGTGCAACGAGCACCTTGCAGAGCTTCCATATGGTTAACGTCGATCGGGCGCAAGATCAACTAGCTTTGAGACTTACTGCCATTCGCGACCGGATTACAACGGCCGCAAAAAGCTGTGGCCGGCCTCCCGAAGAGGTGACGCTCATCGCCATCAGCAAGACCCATCCAGCCTCTGATATAAAGAGAGTGATCGGATTTGGAGCAGTGGATATAGGAGAAAATCGTGTCCAGGAGGCTGAGGGAAAGATCAAAGAAGTGGGGCGCAACGCCGCTCGCTGGCACCTCGTGGGACACCTCCAGGCCAATAAAGCCCGGCGTGCTGTGACCCTTTTTGACGTCATCCACTCATTAGATTCTCTCGATTTAGCGCGGCGTTTGGATCGTGTCTGCGGCGATGAAGGCATCGAGACACTGGCAGTATTGATCCAGGTCGACCTCGGCCACGAAGAAACCAAATCGGGTATCGACGAATCAGAACTAACCCATTTGGTTGAGGGCCTTGGACCATTGAGTCGCCTGGAGTTTACAGGTCTGATGACGCTGCCGCCGTTTTTTGACAACCCGGAACAAAGCCGTCCCTACTTTCGTCGATTACGAGAACTGAGAGACGAGCTGGCGGCTCGCGGCGCATTTGCGAGTGGGAAGGGCGAGCTGTCGATGGGTATGACAAACGATTTTGAAGTCGCAATCGAAGAGGGCGCCACGATGGTTCGCGTCGGCACGGCCATCTTCGGCGAACGTGGCCCGAGACACTAACAAACATGCTCATCATCGATCGGATTGTTTGGTTCATTAACTCCGGCATCAAGATCGCCATCGTCGCTGTGATAGTACTGATGATCGCGAGACTGATCGCCGATGCGATGGATTTAAATCCATTTGCGTGGACGTCGCGCACCGTACGACGGCTCACTGACAGTTTCGTTATTCCGGTGCGAGGCGGGTTGCGCGGTTTTGGCGTCGACACGAAGTTTGCGCCCCTCGTCGTGATTCTGATCGTGATCCTGCTTGGCTGGTTCGTGCTTCAGTTGGTTGGGACTGTAGCCTCGACCCTCGTCGGGGTCATCGGGAGCATGCAAAGTGGGGCCGTGTTCCGCGTCATCGGCTTTATTCTTAGCGGCTTAATCTCGATTTACATGCTGTTCATCACCATTCGCATTATTTTCTCGTGGGGGATGCTCAGCTACACGAACCGCATCATGCGTTTCCTGGTTAACGTGACTGAGCCATTGCTGGGACCACTGCGACGAATGATCCCGCCGCTCGGCTGGATTGATATTTCTCCACTCGTTGCGCTGTTGATCCTGTGGCTGTTTCAACAGGCGGTCGCCGGAACGTTGTTGAGCGGACCGTTCAGGAGCTTTTGAACCATCCACAGATTTCGCAGATTGATTAAATAAATCTGCGTAATCTGTGGATGAAGACTCTCAATATGGAACCCGATAAGGTCTCGCATTATCGAATACTCGAGAAACTCGGCGCCGGCGGCATGGGTGAGGTCTATCTCGCCGAGGACATGAAGCTCGGTCGCAAGATCGCAATCAAGATCCTGAGCGAGGAATTCACCACCAATAAAGATCGTCTGCATCGTTTCGAGCAGGAAGCCTCAGCGGCGTCGAACCTGAACCATCCGAACATTCTCACTATTCACGAGATGGGGATCGACGAAGGCAGGCATTATATCGCCACGGAATACATCGATGGCGTCACGCTGCGGCGCAAGATGGCCGCCTCGCAACTAGAGACGCACACGATTCTCGATATCGCGGTCCAGGTCGCGAGCGCGCTCGAAGAAGCACACGCGGCCGGCATCGTTCACCGCGACATCAAGCCCGACAACATCATGGTGCGTCGTAACGGCTACGTGAAGGTGTTGGACTTCGGCCTCGCGAAACTCACCGAAACTGTCGATCGCAGTCCAGCCGATGGTGAGGCAGCGACGAGGGTGCTGGTACACACAGACGCCGGCGTCGTGATGGGCACGTCTCACTACATGTCACCGGAGCAGGCGCGCGGCAAACCAGTCGATGCACGCAGTGACAGCTGGAGTCTCGGCGTTGTGATCTACGAATTGATCGCGGGCCGCACTCCGTTTGAGGGCGAGACCTCAACCGACGTGATCGTCGCGATCACGCAGAAGGAGCCGCCGCCACTCGCACGCTTCGCGCCCGACGTGCCTGCGGAGCTTGATTGGATCGTGATGAAGGCGCTACGTAAGGATCGCGACGAGCGTTATCAAACAATCAAAGAACTCATCACAGACTTGAAGCGGCTCAAGCAGCGTCTCGAGTTTCAAACAGAGCTCGAAAGATCCGCGGCGCCTGTCAGTTTCACACGTTCGAAGATCAGCGATTTCCCCGGCGCGCCGACGACGATTGCCCAACAGCCAGTGCCGACTGCCGAGAAAACGATTAGTCACGTATCGAGCGCCGAGTACATCGTCACCGGAATCAAACGTAACAAGCTCGCGGCAACTTTGATCGCGCTCGTTCTCATCGTCGTCAGCGCTTCCGCGTTCTACCTGTACAAGCGCAATTCGCACCCGTTGATGACCGAGCGCGACACGGTTTTGCTGACCGATTTCGTCAACACCACGGGCGAGCCGGTCTTTGACGGCACGTTGAAACAAGCACTTGCCGTGAACCTCGGACAGACGCCATTTTTAAATCTGTTTCCCGAAGATCGCGTCCGCGAAACACTGCGCTTCATGGGCCGCCAGCCCGACGATCGCATCACGCGTGATGTTGGTCGCGAGATCTGCGAGCGACAGGGAATCAAGGCTATGTTGACTGGATCGATCGTGAGTCTCGGCAGTCATTACGTGATCACTCTGGAAGCCGTGAACCCACGCTCTGGCGATCCGATCGCGCGCGAGCAGATCGAAGCCGAGAGTAAAGAAAGGGTGCTCGCGTCACTCAGCACGGCGGCGATGAATCTGCGCAAGAAGCTCGGCGAATCGCTGAGCTCGATGCAGAAGTACGACGTGAATATCGAGCAGGCCACCACGTCGTCACTCGAAGCCCTGAAGGCCTACACGATGGCCAACGACGAACGTGCGAAAGGCAGATCGCGAGAAGCGTTGACTTTCTACAGGCGCGCAGTCGACCTCGATCCAAACTTCGCGATGGCTTACGCGCGTATCGGTGTTCAGTACGTAAACGAAGAACAGCTCGAGACCGCAAAAGAGTACGTGCAGAAGGCTTACGAACTTCGCGATCGAGTCAGTGAGCGCGAGCGACTCTACATTGAAGAGAAGTATTACTCGTACATCACCGGCGAAATCGATCAGACGATCGAAACGCTCAAGACGTGGGTGCGTCTTTATCCGAATGACTTCATTCCGCATAACAATCTTTCGCTGAGCTACAGGATGATCGGACGAAACGAGGAAGCATTGCCGGAAGCGCTCGAAGCAGTGCGGCTGAGTCCGAACAACATCAGCGGGCATGACAATCTCGTGGATAGTTTCCTGAGCCTGGGCCGTTTTGATGAAGCGGAGCAGGCGGAACGCGAGTCCCAGAAGATCAATCCCGACTCGTTAACGGCGCACTTCAAGAACTATCACTTTGCTTTTCTGCGGCAGGATCAGGCGGCGATGGAGCGCGAGGTAAATTGGGCCAAGGGCAAGCCTGAGGAGGGACAATTCACCGGGTTTCTGAGTGCGGCCGCGTTGTACTCCGGTAAGGTGAAGCAGTCCGAGGAATCGGTAAAGCGCGCAGTCGAGATGTTGAAGCACCAGAACCGTGCGGAGAATGCGTCGGGCATATTGATGGGGATGGCGAATGATTTGATGTACATCGGCAAGTGTGATCAGGCGAAGGCCAATGCGAAGGCCGCTCTGGAGCTACTTCGTGGTCAGATGAATCTCGCGAACGGCGCCGCGATCTACGCGGCTTGCGACGATCGCGACCAGGCGCAAAAGCTGCTCGACGAAGCGCGCGCCATGTATCCGAAGAACACGGTTATCAATACGATTGTGCCGCCGATCGTGAGTGCCGGCATCGAGGAGAGCCGCGGGAATGTCAGTCAGGCGATCAAGTTGTTCGAATCGATCCGCGGGTACGAAGGTGGGATGATTCTGGGTCTTGGAACAACCTTCGCGCGAGGAAATCTGTACCTCAAGCAACGCATGGGCAACGAGGCTGCCGCGGAGTTTAAGAAAGTTATAGACCAGCGGGGAATTGATATTTTTTCGTGCACGCACGTTCTCGCTCACCTCGGTCTCGGACGCGCCCTCGCGCTCAACGGCGACACTGCGGGCGCGCGCAAGTCGTACCAGGATTTCTTTGCGTTGTGGAAAGACGCCGATCACGACTTGCCCGTGTTGGTCGAGGCGCGCAAAGAGTACGAAGCCCTAAGGTAGTCCGATCAGCGGGGGCAAGCCCCTCTTCCTGACTTGTTCTATTTTTCGATTCAAGTTTCCATTAGACGATTTGCGCAACTGAGAATAGAACAAGTCAGGAAGAGGGGCTTGCCCCCGCTTTGTATGAGAAATCGCTTCTTGTGATATATTTCCCGTCCGACCCACAAACTCCAGAAGGATCTGAAACACAATGTCCGGACATTCGAAATGGCACAGTATTAAGCACAAGAAAGGCGCGCTCGATGCCAAGCGCGGCAAACTGTTCACGAAGTTTATTAAAGAAATCACCGTCGCGGCGCGCACCGGCGGCGGTGACCCTGACGCCAACGCGCGCCTGCGCAAAGCGATTCTCGACGCGAAGGCCGGTAACATGCCTAACGACACGATCGATCGCGCGATTCGCCGCGGCACGGGCGAGGAAGAAGGCGTCAATTACGAAGAGATCACGTACGAAGGTTATGGTCCGGGCGGCGTGGCGCTGCTCATTCAGTCGATGACTGACAATCGCAATCGCACGGTCGCGGAAATCCGGCACCTGTTTTCGAAGAACGGCGGCAACCTCGGTGAGAGTGGCTCAGTGGGTTGGATGTTTGAGAAGAAGGGTTACATCGTCGTCAGCAAGTCTGATAAGTCAGAGGAAGAGCTTTTCGATCTCGTGATCGAAGCGGGTGCAGACGATCTGCGCGATGATGAAGACAATTTCGAGATCATCACGTCACCGGAAGCATTCGAAGGAGTGCAGGCGGCGGTGAAAGGCGCAGGCATCGAGCCGCAAGTCGCGGAAGTTGAGTTTGTGCCGCAGAACTACATAAAGCTCGAAGGCTCGGACGCGCGCCAGATGTTGAAGCTGATGGAAGCGCTCGAAGACCACGACGACGTGCAGAAGGTTTCAGCGAACTTCGACATCAGCGAAGCCGACATGGCAGCCGTTTAAATCCTGAAAAATCTTGTAAATCCTGTGAAAGTCTTAGACAAGACTTCAGGATGTTACAGGATTTACAAGATCAGGCCTGGGCTTGTTGGGCTGGTTCGCTTGTCTCTTCGGCTTTGACCTGCTCGCCCATTACGATCCGAACAGTGTGCGCCTTTTCGTCGTCAACCAGCTTGATGACGTTTTGTGCAACACCATCAACCTCGACGCTCACCACACCGCGACTCACACCCAACGGGTTCTCGACTTTGATCCGGTAAACAGCACGGCCGCGGCGGTAGATGATCTCGAACTCGCGCCACCAGCGCGGCACGCACGGATCGATCTCCAGTCGATCCTTTTGCAACTTGAATCCGAGCATCGACTCCAGTCCGGCACGATACATCCATCCTGCCGATCCCGTGTACCACGTCCAACCACCACGACCGGTGTGCGGTGGCACCGCGTAAACATCGCCGACCGCAACGTACGGCTCGACTTTGTACTTGTGCAGCCCCGCGCGCGTTGACGAGTGATTGATCGGATTGAGTAACGAGAACAACTCACCAGCGCGCTCGCCGTCGCCGAGCATCGAGTACGCGATCATGGTCCAGATGGCTGCGTGCGTGTACTGCCCGCCGTTCTCGCGTACGCCCGGCACGTATCCTTTTATATAACCCGGATCGAGATTGCCTTTGTCGAACGGCGGCGTGAAGAGAATCACGAGTCCATCGCCACGCCGGATCAAATACTCCTCAACCGCAGCCATCGCACGGCCCATGCGAAACGGATCCGACGCTCCTGAAATCACTGCCCACGACTGCGCAATCGAATCGATGCGACACTCTTCATTGCGCGCCGAACCGAGCGGCGTACCGTCATCGAAATAGGCGCGACGGTACCAATCACCGTCCCATGCTTTTTCCTCGAGCGACTTACGGAGATTCTCGAGATGCTCGCGATAGCGATCGCCGCGCGCCTTCTCGTTGCGGGCATCGACGTGCGGGGTGAAAGTGGCGAGCGTCGTGTAGAGAAACCACCCGAGCCACACGCTCTCACCCTTGCCTCCCATGCCGACGCGGTTCATGCCGTCGTTCCAATCGCCTGCGCCCATCAACGGCAGGCCGTGCTGACCCACCGCCAGGCTGCGATCGATAGCACGCGCACAGTGTTCATAGATCGGCGCTGTTTCCTGTGAGACCTGCGGCTGTGTGTAGTTCTCCTGCTGATCGGGATTGAGCAAAGGTTGTTCGATGAACGGAATTACTTCTTCGAGCACAGTTTCATCACCAGTCACGCTGATGTAGAACGCAGTCACAAACGGCAGCCACAGCAGATCGTCGGAGATGCGCGTGCGCACGCCGCGATCGCTCGGCGGATGCCACCAGTGCTGCACGTCGCCTTCTTTGAACTGGTGTTTGGCGGCCAGCACGATCTGATTGCGCGTGATGTCAGGACTGCTGTAGACAAGCGCCATCACGTCCTGCAACTGATCGCGGAAGCCGAAAGCGCCGCCAGATTGATAGAACGCCGTGCGCGCCCAGACGCGACACGAGAGCGATTGATACAGCAGCCAGCGGTTGAGCATCGTGTCGAGCGCCGTGTCGGGAGTGTGCACTTCGATCGTTCCGAGCAACTCGTCCCAGTGCGCCAAAACCTTTTCAAACGCTGCATTGACATTTCCCGTCTGACGAAAAGCGGAAACCACGGATTGCGCCGCTTCTTTCGACTCCGCTTCGCCGAGCAGGAAAATTACTTCACGCGCTTCGTTTGGTGCGAGCTCGACGCTCGTCTGGATCGCGGCGCACGGATCGAGGCCGGCGCCGTCTCTTCCGGCCAGATTTAAGCGGCGCAGGGCGGCTGGCGTTTCGAGTGACCGGTTGCGACCGATGAACTCCTTCCGGTCGCACGTCGCGCTCAAAATCCTTTCGTTTGTCGCTGCGAACGCAACACGCTCCGCGAACTCGTTATTGAAAGGGTTTCTCGCAAAGATGGTCGAGTTGTTGGCGTCGATCTCGGTGATGATGTACGGCGCGGACGAAGCTCTCGAAACACCGAGCACCAGCTCGTTGTAGTTAGTGACGGTGATTCGTCGTTTTCTTGCCGTGCGATTCCGCAAACGCAACAACGAGATCTTCACAGGAGCATCGAGCGGTGCGAAGACGAGTAGCTCCTGAGAAATCCCGTGGCTCGTGTGTTCAAAGACGCTGTAACCCTGTCCGTGCCTGACGATGTACGGCTCGCGATCGCGGATCGGCAGAGGCGTCGCGGACCAGACAGTGCCCGAGTCTTCGTCGCGCAGGTAGACGACTTCACCCGGCGGATCGCTAACTACGTCATTGGACCATGGCGTGAGACGATTCTCGCGACTGTTCACCGACCACGTGCAGCCGCTGCCAGTCTCGGTAATCAGGAACCCGAAATCGACCTTGTTGCCGATGACATTGGACCACGGCGCCGGCGTCCACTGTTCCGCGCCGAGAACGGTTACGTATTCACGCCCGCCCTGGTGGAAACCCCCGAGGCCGTTGAAGAACGACAGGTCCGGCTGCGGGACTGTCAGTTCCGGATACGTTTGTGAAGGAACTCGCGGCACAAGCAGCGGCGGCAGTGGCTCTTCAACTCGCGGACGCTCGATCTGGTCCTCGAACGACCCGCGCTCCGCGACAATCACGACACGCGCCACCGCGTGAAGCAGAATGCGATCGGCCTCAGGCATATGATCCGAGCGTCGCAAATAAACTCCACCCGGCTTGTCCTGTAACACCTGTAAGCCGCTCGTGCGAATCGTCGTGTCGAGATCCCCGTGCAGTAGTTGGAGGTAGTCGGTCGGCGTATCGTTCAGTATCACGAGATCGACTCTCAATCCTTTGTAGTGCAGGTACTCGTGCCCGCGCACGAGCTTCTTCACGGTTCGCATGTCGTCGGCTTTGTTGATGCGAACGACGACGATCGGCAGATCGCCGCTGATCCCATAAGCCCACAGGCTCGACTGCGCTTTCGTGTTGAGCGCGAGCGTGTGCGCCGTCGGGCGCAACGACGGATCCGAATAGACGATGCGCGCCGCGAGACGTTGAAAGAGGTGCGCTTCTTCCGCATCGATCTTCAGGTGGCTCATCTCGACCTGGGCCTTCGTCCAGGCGAGGCGAAGCTCGCGCTCGAAGATGTTTGGGTCGTGATACTTGTCCGCTAGCGCGAGGGCCTCTTCGCGCGAGCGTGCGACGGCGGTGCTGAACGAGCAACGGACCGTTTGATTCGGAGGAATTCTCACGCGCCGTCGCAGGCTGAAAACCGGATCGAGCACCGCGCCCGTCGTGTTTGAAAGCGGACGATCTTCCATCACCGCGATCGGATTTCCGGCCGTACGCCCCCGACCGAGAAAACGTCCGCGATCCGTTTCGTATTGGACTGCGCCGACCTGGTCACCTTCCGCAACGACGACGTGCACGCCCCAGATCGGACGCTCGTCTGAAGAGCGCTGCCGGCGGTGGGCCATGATCGCGTTCTCGCCGGGCACGAATTCCGTCTCGATGAAAAGATTGCTGAACGCCTGGTGTGCTGCGTCAGCATTCTGACTCGCCAGAACGATCTCCGCGTAGCTGGTAAGCTCGATTTCACGGGTTCGCGACGAATGATTCGTGAGCGAGATGCGACGCACCTCAGCGTTGTCTTCAGCCGAAACCACGACTTCCATGCGCGTCGAGATTCCCGAATCGACGCGACGGAAATCGGCTTTATCTTCTGAAAACGCGACGTGATACGACTGCGGCTTGCGTCGCACCGGCTGGATACCTGCCGACCACACGGCGCCGCTGCGCACGTCGCGCAGGTAAATAAACGCGCCCCAGTTATCGCACGTCACGTCTTCACGCCAGCGCGTGACCGCGTTGTCTTCGCATTGTGAATAGCCCGAGCCGGCGGTCGTGAGCATGACGTTGTAACTGCCGTTCGAAAGCAACTGCGTGCGTGGCGTGTCGAGATCCGCGGATTCGTAAACGCGCGTGATCATTCCCGGCATGCCTTGCGCCACACGTCCAGTCAGGACTTCCTCGGAGCGCGGATGAGCAGCAGGCACGCCGATAGGTATCCGCTCTTGCAGCAGCAACTCGGTTGCCTGCACTGCCGGATCGGAGTGAAAACGTTTCGCGCCCAGATCTTCGTGAAGAATGTTCGCGAGCGAGACCAGGCTCATTCCCTGATGGTGCGTCATGAACGCGCGAATGAGCACCGACTTCTGGTTTTCCGGCAGTCGCTCGGCGGTGTAGTCGATCGACTCGTAAAAGCCATATGGTCCGAGTGCGCCTTCTTTCTGAAGCCGGCGCAGGTTGTCGATCGCGGCGTCCGGATCGACAACCAGGGCCAGCATCGTGGCGTAAGGAGCGACGACCAGATCCTCGATCAGTCCACGCTTGAGACCGAGACCGGGAACGCCGAAAGGTCCATATTGATAATTGAAATGCAGATCGCGCACGTTGTACGCCGCTTCTGAGATTCCCCACGGCACGCCACGCTCTTCACCGTATTCGATCTGCCGCGCAACTATTGTTTTATACGTTTCTGCGAGCAAAGTCGCCGGGTAGTTGCGCATGACAAGGAGCGGCATCAGGTACTCGAACATCGTGCCTGTCCATGAGAGCAGCGCCCGTCCGCCGTCGACTTTCGTGAGCGCACGGCCCATACGGAACCAGTGTTGTTGCAGCACGTCGCCTTTCGCGATGCCGACAAAGCTCGCGAGACGTGCTTCCGAGGCGAGCAGATCGTAGTAAGACTCGTCGGCGCGGGAGGCGGTGACGTTGTAGCCGATGGTGAAGAGTTTGCGCTCGACGTCGAAGAGAAACGAGAAGTCCATTTGGTTGACGATTTCGTCGCAACGGCGAGCGAGCCGGCTCAAGCGCGACAACATGTCTGATGATGCGCCGGCGGATTGCTCGAATGCGTTTGTGAGTTTTGAAGCATCTGAATGCGTCGCCGCTAGTTGGACCAGCGCTTTGTCGCAAAGCTGTGGTATTTCGGCGAGTGTTGGAACCTGCTGTAGGAGGGTTAACTCGGCGGCGTTTAATTCGTTTTCGACCGAAGATAGCAAGCGACCCCAGGTTGTCAGCGATTCCGCATCTCGGCGCAATGCTTTGACCTGGTGTTGCAGCGCGCCAACCCACCAGCGCAGCTCCTTGAAGCTGGCCTCGCCGAG
>Ga0207694_10004285_pt1 | contig 11163 bp, 4 predicted proteins | sample KBSC34metaG_FD_184353 | JGI IMG/M metagenome (GOLD analysis project Ga0207694, IMG submission 184353) | Corn rhizosphere microbial communities from Kellogg Biological Station, Michigan, USA - KBS C3-4 metaG (SPAdes) (version 2) | ecosystem: Host-associated > Plants > Roots > Rhizosphere > Soil...
CAGTGGCGGGACTGGTTCTCTCCGGCAGCACACTCTACGGAACCGCGCGAAACGCCGGCAGTGGTGGCCACGGCACCGTATTCAAAATCAATACCGACGGCTCCGGCTTCGCGACGCTCTACTCGTTCACGACCAACAACGCTTTTGGCACCAACAGCGACGGCGCGTTTCCGCAATCCCGCCTCGTGCTTGCGAACGGGGTGTTATATGGCACCACCTCGTCGGGAGGTGGCCACAATGACGCCGGGACCATTTTCAAAGTGACCACCGGCGGATCCGGCTTCGGGGTGCTTTATACTTTCACGGGTCCGCTGGGAGGTTTGGGAGCTTACCCGCTCGGCGGATTAACCATCTCCGGTGATATGCTCTACGGTACCGCAGAGGAAGGTGGAACCAATTTCAACGGAATTGTTTTCGGGATCAATATCAACGGCGGCGGTTACACCAACCTTCATCACTTCGCGGCATCGCTCACCGGCACCAACGCCGACGGCTACTATCCAGTCGCGGATTTGCTCGTTTCTGGAAATACACTTTACGGCACAGCTATGAATGGCACTCCGTCGCGATACGGAACCGTTTTTCGATTGAACACGGATGGCACCGGCTTTACCAACCTCTACAATTTCACGAACGGCGTGGATGGCGCCTCCCCGCAATCCGCCCTGGCCCTGTCTGGCAATACTCTTTACGGCACTGCCAAAGGCGGGGGCAACTTCCCGGGTTACGGAACTCTTTTTAAGCTCAACACGGACGGCACCGGGTTCGGTGTGTTGTACGCTTTTGACGGCCGAGGCGGCGGCCCGGCACAACCTGTCACCGGCGTAGTTATTTCTGGAGACACCTTATTCGGCACAACCGTTTCTGCCATTTACAGCTTCAATACCAACGGAACAAATCTTTCCGTTTTAAGCACGGGGAACGAAGGTTCCAAACCGCTCGGCGGTTTAGTCCTATCCGGCAACACCTTTTACGGAACGACGTCGGCCGGCGGAGGGAAAAACTCCGGAACGATTTATCAAGTCAACGCCGATCAATCCGGATTTAACACACTCTACACCTTCAGTGCTGCCCCCTCAGATTTGCTTGGACATTTCACCAATTCCGACGGATCGAGCCCGCGCGGGTCGTTGCTATTGGCGGGTGGCAAGGTTTATGGTATCGCCAATGCAGGCGGATCCAACGGCGCCGGAACCATTTTCAGTATCAACACCAATGGCACTGGGTTCACCAATCTGCACACTTTCGGAAACGGCTCGGATGGCAAAAACCCCGCGGGCGGATTGGTGCTCGGTGGCAACACCCTTTACGGCGTGGCTTCCTTCGGCGGCACGAACGGCGTCGGTTCCATTTTTAAGATTAACACGGACGGCTCAGGTTATTCCGCACTGTACGATTTTACGCCGGCGGGCGTGAGCAACACGGACGGGTATTATCCAAACGCGCCGCTCGTTTTGTTGGGCGATTTTTTATACGGCACCGCGCTCGGGGGCGGCACGAATGGCAGTGGTACTTTGTTCCGTGTTAGCACCAATGGGGAGGGATTCACTGTTTTGTTCACGTTTGCAACTCCCACCGGCGGCACCGACACAACCAACGTGAACGGCGCATCCCCCTCCGCGGGGCTTGCCGCCTCGGGCAACACCCTTTTTGGCACCGCCGCGAGTGGCGGGTTTTTCGACAATAAGGGAGGCGAAGCCGGAACAATTTATAAAATAAATGCCGACGGCACAGGATTCACGCTTCTTCATAAATTCGCGGGTATATTTGAAGGCTCGAGCCCCGCGGCAGCTTTGGCCATTTCAGGAAATACCTTATACGGCACGACGAGCTCCGGCGGTCAAGGCAGCGCTGGAACCGTGTTCCAAATGGACACCAACGGAAACAACTTCACCACCATTCATACTTTCCTGTTTCAAGGCGGCACGCCCTTGGGCGATTTGCTCGTGGCAAATGGCAAGATTTTTGGGACTTCGGAATTCAGCGAGAGGGGCTCCGGTTATGTATTTTCAATAACTCCCACGGGCGTACCGACAATTCATTTCACCGCGACTCCGACCACGGGCATACCACCGCAAGCCGTGCAATTCACAGCGCCCGGAGTTGACGACAATGGCAGTGCCATCCTCGGGTGGTATTGGAATTTTGGCGACGGCACTCCCACTTACACGATCACCTACAGCACAAACAGGGAGGGCATGATCGCCACGAATTACAATTACATCAACACGCAGAATCCCTTACACACGTATACGAACAATGCCACGTTCCATCCCAGCCTTGTGGCGACGAATAACAACGGGACAATGGTGTTGGGCATTGGCCCGGCCATCGCAATCGCCTATCCCGCTTCAATATTGAATGGCGGATTTGAAACCGGGACTTTCACGAATTGGACACGCACGGGAATCGGTGGCAGCAGCATTTCGACCGCCTCCCAGTACAAGCATTCGGGGACGTATGGCGCCCAACTCCTGGCCTCCGGAGGACTCGGCTATTTGTCTCAAACGATATCGACAACGCCCGGCAGTTCCTATCTGGTCACATTTTGGCTCGACGTCCCGTTTAATTTTACGCCCAACGAATTTCTGGTTAACTGGGGCGGCACCACGCTCGTGGATCAAACCAATATTCCCAACATCGGCTGGACCAACGTCCAATTCCTTGTAACGGCCACCAGCGCCACCACCACTCTTCAATTCGGTTACCGCGACAGCTACTTCGGCCTCGACGACGTGAGCGTCGTTCCCGCACAACCAGTGATTGCAAAGCTGACTTTGTCTGGAACCAATTTGGTATTGAATAATAGCGGCGGGATTTCCAATCGATCTTACATTCTCTTCAGCAGCACAAACGCCGCCCTGCCCATCGACCAATGGATTCCTGTCACAACCAATCTCCTCGGGTCAAATGGCGTTTTCAGCCTCACCGGAACCAACGTCATCTCTCCGAACACACCGCGACAATATTTCATTTTGCAAATGCGCTGAGTTCACCCGGTTGCGCCCAACTGCGGCAGGCTTGCCGCAGCCACCGCTTGTCCAATCCGCCGGCTTTTCTCGTCCGGAACGTGCAATTTAATTTGCTCTGCCAACCCGGAAAATTCCTTTGATAGAATCTCCCGCGCTTTTTCCACAACAACGTTCCCGCCATCGCCCGTCGTCACTCGGCCCAGCACCAGCATGTGCGCGAAATCATAAAACTCGCGATACAGCGCAATCGTATAGCCCAAATAAACACCTATCGTCTCATAGATCTTCGCCGCGCGCGCATCGCCGTCGGCCATCAACCGTTGCACTTCCACGAGCCGCTCCGGCAGGGGCATTTCCGCTGAAACTTCAATACCCGCGCGCGGCAGCAGCTTGTTCACCGCCTGTTGCGAAAAATATGAAACCCCTACCCCCACGTCGCCGGACCATTCATCCGCCGCCGCCGCCGGATTGTAGTCGACTGGCGCAAACGCCAATTCATTCAGCCACCCGGTCATGCAACCGCTCGGGTTGATATATCCCGCCGCCTGGCTCGATCCCATTGCAATGCCGAGGAGGCCGTTGACCTTCAGCGACATCGCCCCAGCCAACGCAGTGACATCACCATCGTTGGCGACTTCCAGTGGCACCTTCCACTCGTCGCGAATTCGCAAAAAAATATTCTTTGCTTCGGCAAATCGCGCCGCCGGCACAGCGCGCAATAACGACGCGACTTTAATTTGATTATCCACGATCACCCCCGCCGAACTCCCGCCGATGGCATCAACGCGCGGCAAATGCGCCGCTGCCTTCTTGAGCCCCTCGTTCAAATGCGTGTAATGATAATTTGGATCGGGTTGATCCTTGGGATTCCACGGAAACTCATCCGCGTAAACAACGATGCCGTCCTTCACGGCGGAAACCTTGTAATCGCTCGCCCCAAGATCAAAGCCAATGCGGCACCCGTCCAAATGCCCACCCAGCACCGCGCTGATCTCCTTTTCCGCTGGCACTGCGTCCGGATCCATCGTCACAACTTCGAATGGCCGCTCATAAACGCGCGACATCAATTCTGCATCAAACGCGCGTTCACCCGTGGGCGAGTAAGCGCGGCGGATGGCATCACCGATTGTCTTTGGGCCGCCGAAATGAATTTTCCACCCGCCGCGCGCCCACAAAAGGAATTTGATAATCCGCTCCACGTAACGAACGCTCTGATTAGACTGCGGATCGATGATTGTCTCGATACGCGAGAGCAAGCCCCCTTCCCGTTCCAGCCCTATCACCAACGGAACCGCGCGACCGGAACTTTTTGCGTTGAATACGTAATTTCGATGAAACAACACCGCCGGCTGGAAGTCCGGATCGAGCGGAGCAGTCACACTCTGTTCTGAAAAGTTTCGAGCAATCGTCACAGTTTTCAAAAAATTCAAATTCAAATTAAGACACAGAGAAATCCCGGTCACGCGCATTTATTTCAGCATCCAATTCCCGAAATGAGATTGTGCGAAGCCTCGGCAATTGCCAACCTTCGCTTCATGCCGAACGGCCCCCTACAATCAGCAAACCCCTACCGGAAATTCGTTTCTGATTTCTCCCGCGCCGTTGCGGAAGGGAAATCACTGCCGCTCGGCCAGATTCCAGCGAACAACAATTCGCCGCCGCCGCCAAGCGCCCCGAAAGTTTTGATTTTTTCCCCGCATCCCGACGACGAATGCATCATCGGCGGGCTCGCCTTGCGCTTGCAGCGCGAAACTGGCCTGCGCGTAATTAATGTTGCTGTGACGCAGGGCAGTAATAAAGAGCGTCAGGAAGGTCGTCTGCGCGAACTCAAAAACGCATGCTCCTGGCTGGGCTTTGAGCTTGAACAAACCGCCCCGCGCGGATTGGAAATGATCAATCCGAAAACTCGCGCAAATCAGCCCCAGCATTGGAATGCCGCAGTCCAGACAATCGCCGCCTGCCTCACAAAACATCAGCCGCGCGTCATTTTTTTTCCGCATGAATTCGATTGGAACAGCACCCATATCGGCACGCATTTTCTCGTGATGGACGCCCTGAAAAGTTTGCCGCGCGATTTCCAAACAATGCTGGTTGAAACCGAGTTTTGGGGCCAAATGCCCGCGCCGAATCTGATGGTCGAATCCAGTGAATCGGATCTGGCGGACCTTCTCGCTGCGCTCTCATTTCATGTCGAAGAAGTGCGGCGCAATCCCTACCACCTCCGCCTGCCCGCCTGGTTGATGGATAACGTGCGACGCGGTGCGGAGCTCGTCGGCGGCCAAGGCGGCGCGGCGCCAGAATTCACCTTCGCCACCCTCTATCGGGTCCGCCAATGGAAGTATGGCCGAATCGAAGAATTTTTTTCCGGCGGCAAGCAACTGGCGGCGCACGAACTTCCTAATTCCTTTTTCTGCTGGAATACAAAATAGAAACGCGGACCCTTTCGAATTCGTCCAATCACTTCCTTTCCGAAAACTGCGCGACCCGCTCTTTCGCCTGATTCCCCAGCCAATCTCCACCCAGCGCTTTGATTAGTCCCACTTCAGCATTTAACCGCTCGCCTTCCAGTTGAATGAACGAGCGTTCGTTTGAAAGTGCCACGCTTTGCGCAGTTGCCACTTCCAGGTAAGTCACCACGCCGGCTTTGTAGCGGTTGTTTGCAATCTCCAGCGTGTGACGTGCCGCGGCAAGCGCCGCACTTTGGGCCTCGATTTGACTCGCCAGTAACTTCTGCGCGGCCAATTGATCCTCCACTTCCTGAAACGCGCCTAGCACCGTTTGCCGGTAATTCGCCACCGCCTCGTCGTAAACTGCGTGTGCTCCTGCCAATTGCGAACGGTTCCTTCCGCCTGTGAAAATCGGAAGCGTCACCGACGGTCCGAGCGACCACACCCGGCTCGGCCAATCGAACAAAGTATCCGCGCCGATGGATTGAAAACCGGCGGCACCCGTCAGAAACACGCGCGGATAAAACGCGCTGGTAGCCACCCCCACCTGCGCGTTCGCGGAAGCCATCCGGCGCTCCGCACCCGCAATGTCCGGACGGCGTTCGAGCAATTCGCTCGGAACTCTCACCGGAACGCCGGGAATTGAATTCGTCAACGGAACCGTCGCCAGTTGAAAATTTATCGCCGATTGCCCGCACAACGTCGCCAGCGCATGCAGCATGCGAGCGCGTTGCAAATCGAGGGCCGGCAATTCCGCCTCCGTACTGCGTAATTGTGTCTCCGCCTGTGAAACATCGAGATCGGAAACGATGCCGCCTTTGCGGCGATTCTGGGTCAACTCCAGCGAACGGCGAAAAGTCTCAATCGTGTCCGCCACCACCCGCCGCTCCTGGTCGAGTTCGCGCAGCGAGAAATAATCAAGCGCCACCTCGGCCTGCAGTGCGAGCCGCGCCGATTCGAGATCATCCGCGCTCGCCACAAAATTGGCTTTTGCCAATTCGACCTGCCGCCGCACCCTGCCCCACAAATCCAGCTCCCAATTCATGTTTAACGGTGCGACAAAATTATTGTACGTTTTCGAAATTCCATGCGGCGGTGAAGTGGTGCTCTTGGGGGCGGTCGGCGAGTTGGCGCTGGTGCGTTGGCGCGTGGCTTCCGGGTCAGCGGAGAATTGCGGATAAAAATCCGAGCGTGCCACGCCCAGGTCGGCGCGTGATTGTTCCAAACGCGCCGCCGCTGCCGCCAGGTTTTGGTTTTCTGCTGCGGCAGTACTTTCGAGTCGTGCAAGTTCCGCGTCGCCAAAAACCTCCCACCAGGCGCCGCGCGGAAGGTTCGCGGACGGCTCGGCGGTTTTCCACTCACCGAGGTTATTTGTGTCGGTAGGCACCGTGAACGCCGCCGGCAATCCCTCCGACTTCAACGCACTCGCCCCGCGATAATCCGGCCCCACCGAGCAGCCCGCCAGGACAGCCACGCAAAAGTAGAAGCCGGCAAAACCCTTCCACGAATACCGCGGAACACCCCTTTCGGTGTTCGGTGTTCGGTGTTCGGCGTTCGATGTTTTGGGGATCATTGGGTCCTCATTTCCCTGCTATCTTCGTCGGCTCAGCCACGCGGACAGTCATCCCAGACGCCAGGGAATCCGGCGGATTCACGATCACATGGTCTCCCGGGTTAATTCCATCAACAACCTCAACCGTCTGGCCGAAATCCCGACCGAGCCGGATCGTATGCATCTCGACTTTACCACCAGAGTTGACCACGCCTACCTGCATACCCTCGGAGCGGAACAGCAGCGTGTTCGCAGGTAGCGTCAGTGTGGGATCTCCCTGCGTATCGTGAAACCGCACTTGTGCATAACTCCCTGCCAAAATCTCATTTTGCGGATTCTTCACCTCGAGTTCCGCGAGCAACGTGCGCGACACCGGGTCCATCGCTCCCGCAGTCCGCACAATTTTTGCCTCAAATTTGCGCCCCGGCAATTCGCTGATGGACAAATCCGCCGCCTGCCCCGCCTCCACCGCACGCGACAACGTCTGCGGCACGTGGACATACACTCGCAACGGATTAGTCTGCGCCAACCGGAACAACCAGCGGCCATTTCCTGCCGTGATGAGTTGGCCCACATCCGTATCGCGCGCCGTGATCGTTCCCGCGAAAGGCGCTGTCACTCGCGCGAAACTTTTCAAATCCGCCAGGCGATGCAAATTTGCCCGCGCCGCCTCGAGATTCGCTTTCTTCAATTCGAAGTCCGCCTGTTTCTCGGCTGTCTCCTGCTCGCTCACGCTGGCAGTCTTGAGTAAATCGACCCACCGTTCGGATGTGGATTTGGCGAGTGTGAGATTTGCGTCCGCCTGCGCCACTTCCGCCTTGGCTTGCTCCAATTGCTGGTCCAATTCCGGAGTGTCAATCTCCGCCAACAGTTGCCCTGCATCTACATGTTGCCCAATGTCTACGTCCCATTTCTTCAAGTAACCACTCGCGCGCGCGTAAATCGGAGCTTCCACAAAAGCCTGCACTTCCGCCGGCAACGGCACCCCCAGGTCAGCTTTCCCCGGAACGGGTGAAACGACCGAAACTGCTTGAACCGCGTTTTCTGCCGTTTCTTTTGCCAGTGAACGGCGGGCCAGCAATCGTGGCACCATTCCCACAACCAATCCAATGACAATCAGGATGGCCGCGACGACAAAAATACGGCCAAGCTTCAGGGGTGGCGGGGCGGGTTGCGGAGGCGCAGGAGGTGGAGAAACGGTGGACGGTGTGTTCATGATTAGGAAATTGGATGTGGATTTGCGATTGCCGCCGCTGCTGCGGGGGAATCGTCCGCCTTGTTGCGGGCAGCCACTCGACGGTGCATAAAACTGAAAACAACCGGCACGAATAATAGCGTGGCAATCGTAGCCATAAAAAGACCACCAATGACTGCGCGACCCAGCGGCGCATTCTGCTCGCCGCCTTCTCCCAGGCCAAGGCTCATTGGCAACATGCCGATCAACATCGCCGCCGCCGTCATCAACACGGGGCGGATACGGCTCGCGCCGGCATCGAGCGCCGCTTCCACCGGGCTCATGCCGCGCATTAAATTATCGCGCGCGAAACTAACCACGAGCACCGAGTTCGCCGTCGCCACGCCCAGGCTCATGATCGCGCCCATCAACGCCGGCACGCTCAAGCTCGTTTGCAAAAGGAACAACGCCCAAATCACTCCTGCCAGCGCTCCGGGCAAAGCCGTGATGATAATGAACGGATCCAGCCAGCTTTGAAAATTAATCACGAGCAACATGTAAATGAGCACAATTGCCATCACCAATCCGAGGCCGAGGCCAAGGTAACTGTCATGCATCGTTTTCACCTGTCCGCGCAGGACGATCGTATTGCCCTTGCTCAATTGTTTCTCCGCCGCCGCCACGAGTGGCTGCAAATCGTGCAACACACCACCAAGGTCCCGACCGTCCACGTTGCCATAAATATCAATCACCGGCTTTACATCGTAATGCGTAAACACCGGCGGCACGTTGCTGCGCGAGACGCTCGCCACGTTCGCCAGAATCTGCCCGCTCGCGCCGGCATTGATTGGCGTGGATTCAAATGTCTCCACAGAATTCATCGCATACTCGGGAACACGCGTGTTGATCAGGTACTGTACGCCCAATTTTGTATCCAGCCAGTAGGCCGGCTGGACCTGACTGCTGCCGCTGAGACTGAGCAGCACGGAATTCGCCACGTTTTGCGCCGTCAAACCCATCTCCGCTGCCTTCGCGCGATCCACTGCCACATTCAATCGCGGCAAGTCACCCGGCTGCTGCACATGAGCATCCACCGCGCCCGGAACTCGCCGAATCTGCTCCACCAAATTTGCCGCCACGCGCCGATTGTTCTCCTGGTCGCGCCCAACAATTTGGATATCGAACGGCGCGGGCAACCCGAAGTTCAGGGTCTGGCTCACAATATCCGCGGGCAGGAAATAAAACAGATTGCCGGGAAATTGCTGGTTCAACGTTCTTCGCAGGCGATGAATATATTCTTCAGTGGGCTTATGGCCGGCGTTCAGCGACACCAGAATATCGGCATCGCCGGGTCCGATCACGCCGCTGGTGTTGTAGCTGAGATTTACGCTTGAATTCGGAATCCCGATGTTATCCATGATGCCGTGAATGTCCTTTGCAGGAATTTCCTTCCGGATCGCCGCGTCAATGTCCGAACAAAGCCGGATCGTTTCCTCGATGCGGGTGCCCGTTCGTGCGCGGACATGCAAAAGAAATTGCCCGGCGTCCACACTCGGGAAGAAATCCTGCCCCAATGGCCAAATCAAAATCGCCGAAGCCACGCAAAATCCCAGGAAAGTCAGCCCAAACAGGCCCCGATGCAGCAGGCACGCGGAAAGGAGTGCACGATATCCCTCACGAAACTTTTCAAATCCGCGCTCAAAGGCTCGTTGAATACAGACGAAAAGCCGAATCCACTTCCGCGATTGCGAGCAATCCTCATGTTCGCCATGTAATTGCACATTGCGATAAAACCACATCACCAGCGTCGGCACGAGGGTTCGAGAAATCACGTAACTCGCCAGCATCGCGAACACTACCGCCTCCGCGAGCGGGACGAACAGGTAATGCGCCACGCCGGTCAGGAAAAACATCGGCACAAACACAATGCAGATGCACAGGGTGGAAACGAATGCCGGAAGGGCGATTTCATGCGCGCCGTCGAGAATGGCTTCTTCCAGGCTTTTCCCGCTCACCATGTGACGATGAATGTTCTCGATCGCCACCGTGGCGTCATCCACGAGAATACCCACCGCCAACGCCAGGCCGCCGAGCGTCATCAAGTTAATGGTTTCGCCCAGCGCGCTCAGAACCGCAATCGAGCACAGCACGGACAGTGGAATCGAAAGCGCGATGATCAACGTGCTCCGCCATGAACCGAGGAACAACAGAATCATCAAAGCCGTCAGCGCCGCGGCGATAACACCTTCGCGCAACACGCCGTTCACCGCCGCGCGCACGAACAGTGATTGATCCGCAAATTCCTTCACCTGCAGATCCGGGTTCACCGAGTTCATGATTTGCGGCATCGCTGTTTTCGCGTTGCGCACCACATCCAGTGTCGAGGCGGTCCCGCTCTTCATAATAGTCAGCAGTGCGCCGCGCACACCGTCCTGACGCACGGCGTTCTGTTGCGGATTGTAACCGTCGTGAACTTGCGCGACATCGCGCAATTCGATCGTCGCGCCATTCACCACCTTGATGGGAATGTGATTCAAGTCATCCACCGCGCGAATGCTGGCGTTCACGCCAATGTCATATTCCGTTGGTCCAACCTTCGCCGAGCCGCCAGGCAAAATCAGGTTCTGCGCGCTGATGGCTGCCACAACATCTTGCGGCGCGAGATTCTTCGCTTTCAGCGCCGGCAAATCCAAGTCTACCGAAATCACGCGCGTCTTGCCGCCATACGGCCACGGAACCAAGGCGCCGCGCGTCGTCGATAATCCAATCCGCACCTGGTTCGCCGTGACGTCGAACAATTCCTGTTCCGACATTTTCGGACTGCTGAAACTGTATTGCAGGATGGGCACCGTGGACGCGCTGTATTGGATGATCAGCGGCGGTTGCGTTCCAGGCGGCATCTGGCGAATCGCGGTTTGCGCGATGGAAGCAATTTGCGAAACCGCTGCCGACACAGACGCGCTGGGCTGCAGGAAAACTTTGACGACTCCCAGGCCGTTATAGGAAGTCGATTCAACA
>Ga0207694_10004288_pt1 | contig 11159 bp, 9 predicted proteins | sample KBSC34metaG_FD_184353 | JGI IMG/M metagenome (GOLD analysis project Ga0207694, IMG submission 184353) | Corn rhizosphere microbial communities from Kellogg Biological Station, Michigan, USA - KBS C3-4 metaG (SPAdes) (version 2) | ecosystem: Host-associated > Plants > Roots > Rhizosphere > Soil...
CGAGTTGCGGAAATCATGGTCGCCGAGCGCCCACTCGTAATTGGCCAGACCGACGAAATTCGCGCCGCCCCGATCGAGGAAGGAGAGCCTCAGCGTCTCGATCACCGGATAGATCAGGTAGATGGTGAGGATGATCATCGCCGGGCCGACGAACAGCCATGGCCGCACCAGCCCTTGCCGGCGCAGGTTGTCGACGGCGGCCGTGCCGGAGACGCCGCGCGACGGGAAGACAAGGTCGAGCAGTTTGTTGGCGCCCCAGAAATAGGCGACACAGCCGCCGACGCCGATGATGATGACGAATATGGCCGAGAAAATCTGAGCCGCCATGGGTCCCTCTCCCTGCGCATGACCGGTCAGCCAGGGCTGGCGGTCGGATGCACCGACTTTCGGTTATTCGGAACGATCGAAACGCGAAGGCTTCCGGCGTGGACCGCCGGGCGGACCCGGGCCGTAGCCCGGGATCCAGTAGGAGGATGAGGAAGGTCTCAGAGCAATTCCAGGAAAACTGTGTAACGGTTTTCCACCCGGAATTGCGTACAAACCCTAGCCGCGCGCGGCGGCCTGTTTGCCGGATGCCTACTTGATCGCATCCCAGCTTTTCTGGATATCGGCGGCGACGTCCTGTGCGGACTTGCCGCCGACCAGGTCGATCATGCCGGTCCAGAACGAGCCCGCGCCAACCTTGCCGGGCATCAGGTCGGAGCCGTCGAACCGCACCGTCGTGGCCCCGACGAGGATCTCGCCCTGTTTCTTCAGCGCGTCGCTGCCATAGGCATCCTTGTTGGCCGCCTTGAACGGGGTGACGAAGCTCTTCTGCGCCATCCACAATTCATGCGCGAGCGGCATCTCCAGGAACTTGATGAACTCACGCGAAGCCTTGGAATCCTTAGTGATCATCACCAGCGTTCCGGCCACTTCCAGCGGCGTGCCCAGTTCCGGCTTGGAGGCGTAAGGCGGGTAGGGGAAGAAATCCGCATCCTGGCCGAGCTTCACGTTCTCGGGGAAGAAGGAGGGGATGAACGACGCCTGATGATGCATGTAGCACTTGGGCGGCACGGTGAAGAGGCCCTTCGGGCTGTCGCGGAAGTCGGTCGCCGCGACCGCCTTGGCGCCGCCGTCCACCATCTTGTCGTCGGTGGCGATCTTGCCGAAGATGTCGATGGCGTTGACCACGGCCGGGTCGGTGAACGGGATCTCGTTCTTCACCCATTTGTCGTAGACTTCCGGCGGCTGCGTGCGCAGCATGATGTCCTCGACCCAGTCGGTCGCCGGCCAGCCGGTGGCGCCGCCTGAACCGAGCCCGATGCACCAGGGCTTGCCGCCGTCGGCGATGATCTTCTTTTCGAGGTCGGCGAGTTCTTCCTGGGTCTTCGGCACCTTGTAGCCGGCCTCGTCGAAATTGTCGGGCGAGTACCAGACCAGCCCCTTCACGTCGATCTTGTAGGGGAAGGCGTAGAAGCCGGGCTTGCCGTCCTTGCCATTATAGGTGCCCAGCTTGGCCCAGGAGTCGCCGGCGGCGTAGTTTTCCTTGATCCAGGCGGCGACGTCGTCGCCCAGCGGCGTCAGCACGCCCTTGGAAGCAAGATCCTGGATGAGGCCGGGCTGCGGCAGGACGGCGATGTTGGGCGGGCTGCCGGCCTGGGTGTCGATGACGATCTGCTGCTCGTAGTTTTCGGACGAGGAATATTTCACCTCCGCGCCGGTGGCCTCGGCGAAATAGTCGAGAACCGAGTGGACGAGCGTTTCGTCCTCGCCGCGCCACGGCCCGAAGATCGTCAGCGTCTCGCCCTTGAGATCGACCTTCTTGAGATCGTCGTAGTTGGCCCAATGGAAGCGCGGGTCCTCGCCCGGCTTGAACTTCAAGTCGGCTTGCGCCGGCAGGCTGAGGGTGAGCGCCGCGAACGCCGCGCCCAAGAGAAGCATTTTCTTCATCGCAAGTCCTCCCAGTGGTCACAAACAGGACGAAACCTCCATTTCGTCCGCCGACGCCCGCGGAACTGTGACTCAGCGAAAGGGCAACCGCAACCTTTCGAAGAGACTTCCAAAGCGCTTTGGCTATTTTGATCTCGCCATTGAATCGCCTGGAAGTCAAGTGGGTGAGTTCACTAATCGATTTAAAACCTGGAAGGTCGAGCAAAGAAAGTGCAGTGCAGCATGCTTTTTTGGCGCTGCAGCAGCAATTTTTGCTTCAAACGACGCCGGCGGGCCTCTAAGCTCGTCATGCTTGGTGATCTCGCCAACAATCATCGGATCGATTCAAATTGAAAGCGCTTTGAGGCTGGAGGCCTCCGATGAACCTCAAGCAACTCTCGCATATGCTGTCGCTCTCGCAGACCACCGTGAGCCGGGCGCTGAACGGCTATCCCGAGGTCAATGAGGAAACCCGGCGCCGCGTGATGGATGCGGCCAAGCGGCATGGCTACCGGCCGAATCCCAGTGCGCGCAGGCTAGCCACCGGCAAGTCGGGCATGATCGGCTATGTGCTGCCGACGGGCGCGGCAGTCGACATCGATCCACATTTCGTCGAGTTCCTCTCCGGCCTCGGCGACTATGCCCGCTCGCACGAGCTCGACCTCGTGCTTTCGCCAGCCGATGCCGACGACGAGGAGACGACCTATCGGCGCATCGTCGCCAACCGGCAGGTCGACGCCGTCTACCTTTCCTCGCCGCGTCCGGCCGACAAGCGGCTGGCGCTGGTCAACACGCTGGGCATTCCCTTCATTGTCCATGGCCGCAGCGAGGGCTTTGACTTCGACTATCCCTATCTCGACATCGACAATGAGGGCGCCTTCCACGAGGCGGCGCGGCTGCTTATCCAGCTTGGCCACAAGCGCCTGGCGCTGATCAACGGTAATGAGCGCGAGACCTTCGCCATCCACCGCGAGCGCGGCATGCGCCGTGCGCTTGCCGCGAGCGGGCTGACGCTTGGCGAGCGCCACATCCGCTCGGTGGCCATGACCGAGGAGAACGGCTATCGCGCCGCCCGTCGCCTGCTTGAGGAAAGCGAGCCGCCGACGGCGATCGTCTGCTCCAGCCTGATCATGGCGCTGGGCGTCGTGCGCGCCGTGCGTGATCTTGGCCTCACCATTCCGGGCGACCTGTCGCTGGTCGCCCATGACGACGTCTTCCCCTGGCTGCGGCCCGAGAATTTTCCGGTGCCGCTGTCGACGACCCGCTCATCGATCCGCCTTGCCGGCGCCCGCGTCGCCGAGCGCCTTGCGGCGCGTATATCGGGGCTGGAAGAGGGGGCGCGCGGCGAGGTCTGGCCGGTGGATTTGGTGGTCAGGGGGTCAGTCGCGGGGGCGCCGGCATAGGGTCAAGATCCAACAGCTTCGCCGACCGTCTCCTTCTTCATGAGCTGCATTTACTCTCGTGGGACAATGATCCGCCTTCGGCTGCTCCTGATCTTGGACGGTGACAACCAGTAAGCCAGAACCGTCAACCAGTCCTCCAGAGTACGCATTTGCCCACATTCCCCTTCACCGAAGCGGATCCAATCCAATACCCTGGGCCGCCGCCGAAGACGTCGCAGGTTGTGATTGTCGGTGGTGGCATCATCGGTATAACGACGGCTTTCTTCCTTGCCTCCCAGAACATTCCGGTGACGGTGCTGGAGAAAGGCCGCGTAGCCGCCGAGCAGTCCTCGCGAAATTGGGGCTGGATCAGAAAGCAGGGGCGAGACGCGGACGAACTTCCAATTGTCATCGAGGCCATCCGGCTGTGGCGGCAACTGGCTAAGGAATGCGGCGAAGACATCGGGCTGAACCAGACCGGCGTCACCTACCTGGCTAACTCGGACAAGGCCATGGCCAAGTTCGAAGCGTTCGTGAGGATCGCTGCGACCCATGAACTTGACACCCGCCTGCTTGACGCCAACGAAACCGCAAACCTCATCAAGGGCGTGTCGCGCAAGTTCAAGGGCGCGATGACGACGCCTTCCGACATGCGCGCGGAACCCTGGCTGGCGGTGCCCGCGCTTGCCCGGCTTGCCGCCCGGAAGGGCGCCAGGATCGTCGAGAATTGCACGGCGCGAACCCTCGAAATCTCGGCCGGCAGGATCAGGGGCGTGTGGACCGAGGCGGGATATATCGAGGCCTCCACCGTACTGGTCGCGGGCGGCGCCTGGTCTTCTATATTCTTGGCGAGGCACGGCGTATCCATCCCCCAGCTCAGCGTCAGGGTGACCGTGGCCGCAACGGAGCCCTTGCCTGAAATCTATGCAGGCGCGGCCGCCGACGATCACATCGCTTTCAGGCGCAGACAGGATGGCGGATACACGCTCGCTGCAGGCGGCAGCCACCTGCTTTACCTGGGGCCTGACGCATTCCGGCACGTCACCAAGTATATTCCCGCCCTCAGGGACAATCCGTTCGGAACGCGCTATTTCCCATTCGCTCCATCGGGCTACCCCGATGGCTGGTCGACGCCGCGCGATTGGGCGCCGAATTCAGAGAGTCCTTTCGAAAGAATGCGGGTGCTCAACCCAGCTCCTGAACCGGCCAAGCTTCGTTCGATCGAGCGCAATTTCAAACAGCTTTTCCCACAGTTCGAGAAAGTTCGTTTGAAGGTCGGCTGGGGCGGCATGATCGACGCCATGCCCGACGTCGTCCCCGTCGTGGACCAGGCCCATGCGGTCGGCGGTCTTTTCGTCGCGACCGGAATGAGCGGCCACGGGTTCGGCATCGGGCCCGGCATAGGCCGCGTCGTCTCCGACATGATCCAGGGAAATGAACCCGGGCACGATCTCAGCCGCTTTCGGCTGTCGCGCTTCTACGATGGAAGCCCTGTCCGGCTAGGTCCGGCTCTTTGAATCGGTCGCGCGAAATCCAGCTTGGAGTTCTCTTTGGCTGGCCTGGCTCTTGCTGCATTGCGCCACATGCGAATGACCCAGCGTGTCTTCGGAAGCCAGATAGAATTTCATGAACTCATCTCGAGGCCGAGCGCGCCAGCCTCATCCGAGCAGCCCTCGATTGCTCGACCGCCTCGCCGGCGCACGCGTCGCCTCGCGCCTGACGGCGCGGATTTCCGGGCGCGCTGCGAGGTCTGGTCCGTCGACCTGATGGTGCGTGGGTCGGTGGCGGGCGCGCCGGGGGTAAGGCATCATCGATCGGAGCGGTGGAGTAAGCTCAACGCCTGTGCTCTAGGCGCGAAGGGCAGCTTGCGCTCGATGCCGGCAGTTCCAGGCACATGGGATACTACGAGCGAGCAGACGCCGCTCACGACACGCACAGGCTTGAGCTACGCCATCGATCGTTCTTCGGGGGGAGCCGCGATCAGGCGGCGCCGACCGTCAGTGCTTTCCAGGCCGCATGCGAGTCCATGTAGTCCCGCCAGCGGGCGATTTTCCGATTTTCAAGCTCGATGATTGAACAGAACCGGTTCTGGTAGCCGGCGCCCATCGTGAGGATCGTCCCATGGACTTCGTATTCGAGAATGACGACCCTGCCATTGTCCGCCTGGTTGACGATCAACCTGTCAGCGGACTGGAGCCTGATGCTGGCGACATATCCCCCGAACTGCTCCATCAGCTTGGCACGTCCCCGGACCAGACGAGGCCAGCCAAGCTCGTAGCGGACCTCGTAAGCGATGTCTTCAGCGAGGATGTCGAAGAAGTGCTCTCCGTCGACGAGGTCCCCCAGCGCCCTTCGGACAAGATCAAAATAGGGTTCGGCGCCCGCATAGGCGGAGTATTTCGTGCTAGGCATTCTGATCTCTCCATGTGTTGCAGTTTCACTTGCTAGGCGCCGCCGTCGGGGGATGGTCCGGTCCCCGCCCGTGATGCGCCCGATGACGGCCATCGGCGGTGTGGTCACCCGACCGCTTCCGGAGCCCATGCGGTCGCGTTTCGGCGGGCGAAGTCCTGGAAGCTGGTTGCCGGCCGGCCCGTGACCTTTTCGATATCGCCGTTCGGTCGTGACCCGTTGCCGGCGATGATCGTTCCGGTCAGCCAGCGAAGCATGGTCGCATAATCGGCGGGGACGATGTCGGCCTTGACGGCGCCACCGATCCAAACGTCCGGATCGATGTCGTTATGGGTGACGGGCCGGCCAGTGATGCCGGCAATGACGTCGGCGACCTCGCCGACCGTGAGCGATTGCGGGCCGGTCGGCGCATATTGAGCGCCGGCATGGGTCTCGGGATCGACCAGTGTCTCGACCGCGACCGCCGCGATATCCTCGGCGTCGACGAAAGCTTCCGCCCCGCCGCCGGTCGGCACGGTGATCGCGCCGCCGATGAGGGGTAAATGCTCGTCGCTGAAGTTCTGCATCACCCATGCCGGACGCAATATGGAATGGGTGAGGTTTCCCCGGCGCCCGAGGTCGAGCTCGACCGCCCGGATATCGACTTCCGCAGGCGCCCGGTCGCTGTCGTAGGTGCTGAGGTAGGTCACGTGGCGGACCCCCGCGATGGCGGCAAGGTCGAGGAAGTCCGCGACCTGACGGGCGAACTTGATCCGCATGGTTGGGGTGACGAGATAGACACGGTCGACGCTATTCAGCGCCGCAGCATATGTCGCTGGCTCGTCCCAGTCGAACGTCACGTCGGCGCCGCGCCGCGACGCCGTGCGAGCATCCAGGCCCCGCGCGACGAGTTTTCGCGCCACGAGCGCTCCGGTTCGCCCGGTTCCGCCGAGCACAAGTGCAGTCCGCCGTGAAGCAATCATCTGTCGTTCTCCGTTGGAGGTTGTGAATGCATGATGCGAACGAACGACGAGCGGATCAATGCGTCATCCTCTCCGTTTTTTAATCAGGACGCTCACATAGTTGACGAAGGCGATCGTCCTGCATAGTGATTGAAATATGGATCTGCTCGTGGACCATCTGACGAGGGCACGCGCCTCCGGCGCGGTCTTCGCTCGCACCGTTGCCCGGCCGCCCTGGGGGCTGCGGCTCGGCGGCTCCATCCAGCTCGCGGTACATGCTGTCGCCCAGGGGCGGGGATGGTTGTGGCTTGACGATCCCTCGCAGGGTCCGATGCAGCTTTCGCCGGGCGATGTGACGCTCGTTCGCGGTGGACTCGACCACTATATCGGGCATGAGCCCGGCGCCGACTGCCTCGAACCCGGGGAGTTCCGGGCGCGCCATGGAGTCGGCCACGTTGCGGACGACCCGCAGGCAACAGTGTTCCTGTGCGGCGCCTACCGTTTCTCGGGGGACATCGGCAGCGGCCTGCTTAACGCGCTGCCCCAGGTCATGCCGCTCTCGCCGCCGATCGGCGATCCCTTGCGCGACGTGACCAACCTGCTGTCCCGCGAATTGGCTTCCGCCGAGCCCGGCCAGAACACGGTGCTCGATCGGCTCCTCGACATACTTCTGGTTCTCGCAATCCGTGCCAGCTTCCGCCAGGGAGCCACCACGCCGCGCTGGTACCGGGCCGCGGCCGATCCCCGGCTGAAAGCGGCGTTGCAGGTGATGCACGAGGACCCGGGACGTCCATGGTCGGTGCCCGAGTTTGCGAGGATCAGTGGCCTGTCACGCGCCGCTTTTGCACGGGCCTTCGGCGACGCGCTTGGCCAGACCCCCATGCAGTATCTGACGGACTGGCGGATGGCCCTGGCCCGTGACCACCTGCGCAACAGCGAAATGGACCTGGCCGAGATCGCCAGCCTGACCGGCTACGGCTCGCCCTATGCATTCGCCGCTGCCTTCCGGCGCCATCACCGGTGCCCGCCCGGAGCCTGGCGGCAACAGCAGTCGGCCGAGGGCAACAGGTCGGATGCCGGCGACGAGATCCACCTCGGCTGATAAGTCCATCGAGTTGGACCCAGGTCCATCTCGGCGAAAACCTCACTCCTTGATCGCTTCGGCGGCCTTGATATCCAGCAGCCCATAGCCGAAATCATTGTCCCTGCCCTTTGGGCCGAGGTCCTTCGCGGTCGCGGCGAGCGTCTTCTCGATCTCGTCGGCCGTGCGGTCGGGCGCGGCGTGGATGAGGTTGGCAATGGCGCCGGAAACGATCGCAGCGGCAAACGAAGTTCCGGTCACCACGTCGGAGCCGGCGCCGCTCGGCGCCACCATCTCCACGCCCGGCGCCGAGATGAAGACGTAGGCGCCGCGATTGGCCTGCGGCATCAGCCCGTCCTTGGCGTCGGTGGCGGTCACGGCGATGACGCCGTCGAAGGCGGCCGGATAGCCATAGGGCGCCTTCGGGCCGTTGTTGCCGGCGGCAGCGACCAGCACCATGCCCATCGCCCGCGCATTGCGGCAGGCGGTGCCGAGCAGGTCGTTCTTCGGGCCGACGAAGCTCATATTGATGATGCGAACGTCCTGCTCCGCCGCCCAGTCGAGCGCCGACAGGATGACGTCCATGGTCGACTTGCCGCCTTCGAAGGCGCGCGCGTGATAAATCTTCGCGCCTGGGGCCATGCCTTCCAGCGGACCGACGCCGGCAATCAGCCCGTCGACCGAGGTGCCGTGGTCGCGCTTCTCGATCGGCACATTGGGCATGGCGTCATATTGCTCGGCGATGACGCCAGCGAGCGCCGGGTTGGTGTCGTCGATGCCGGTGTCGATGACGGCGACACGCACATTCTCGCCGCTCGCCTGCTTGGCATCGAGCGTGATGCGGTCGAAAGCGTAATTCACGATGCCGGCCGCCTGCTGCAGCGAATAGATGTGGTTGGGCTCGCGCCGCTGCGTGCGGCCATCGGCGGCAAGCTGCGCCAGCACCACGCCGACCGGCCGCCCATCGGTGATGCCGAAGCGCACCAAAGTCGTGCCGAGCAGCCGCGACTGGCGCTGCGAACGCACCTGCAGGCCAAAGGAATTGGCGATCTGCTGCACGACGCCGGCATCGCCGTCGACCGTCACCAGCACTTCGTCGGGCACGAATTCGCCGGTGATAGCGCGCGGCGGCTCGGCCAGGTTGAGACCTTGAGGCACCGTCACAGGCCCGCTCGGCGCCGGAGGGGATGCCGGTGCATTGGCGGAACCATTCGATGGCGATGTCCCGTTCGAGGGCGTCGGCGTTTGCGGGGCAGCACCAGCCGGCGGATTGGGAAACAAATCGACGATCAGCGCCGGCAGGAACACCGCGCCACCCGTGGCAGCGCCTGTGCCCGGCGTTCCGCCGCCATTCTTGCCGCCGCCGTCCTTGTCGCAGCCGGCTGCGGCCGCCGTAGTGCGGTCCAGGCAATCGACCTGCTTTTGCGTCAGGTTGGGATCATTGGTCTGCCCAAACGCAGGCGCGGCGACAAAAGCCGCCGCGAGGATTGCCGCGTGAAGAATGACCGCCTTAGCCGCCATCGACCGGTTTCCTTCCCTGCATCACAGCATCCGCGAAAGGCTGGGCGGCAATAAGGCCGACAAGCCTGTCATAATCGGCCGCCGTGCTGGCTGGGATCGTCAGGTGGAATACGCCGTCCGCGGTCGGGCCGCTGGCGATCTTCAATCCGTTCTGGCCGAGGAAGGCGGCGATATCAGCCATCTTCGCATCCGGCTTGAATTTCACCAGGGCGAAAGGCAGCTTCGCGAGATCGTCCTGGGCGCCGGCCACCTCGAAGTCGCTGCCCTTGCCGCCCGGCCGTTCAAAAGACTGCACCAGCACCAAGGCAAGCAGCGCCGCGGCCGCAGCCCAGGCGACGCCGGCCGGCATTGCCGCCACCCGGCTGAAGATACTGGCTAGCCACGACTGTCCGGCCGGCGGGCGCGCCGGACCGGCTTCGGCGTCAAGCGCCTTGGCAAAGCGCGAAAGCGCATCGGCCGGCGGGCGGATCGCCTCGTTGGCGGCGGCGGTGCCGGAGAACTCGGCCTCCGCTTCGCCAAGCGCCGTCATCGCCGCCGGGTCGGAGGCCAGCCATTCCTCGACGGCTTCCAACTCGGCGCCTTCCAGTGAGCCATTCAGATAGAACGGCAGCAGCGTTTCCATCTCGTCGCGGCGCGACATCTTCTCAGCGGCGCTCATGGCCACCCCCTCTCGTAACCGGCGGCCTTGAGAGCCTCGCCGAGTTTCTTGCGGGCGTAGAACATCCGGGTCTTGACGGTGGCGACCGGAATGTCGAGCACCTCGCCGATCTCGGTCACCGACTGCCCGTGGTAATAGGCAAGGTCGATCACCGTGCGGTGTTCTTCCGGCAAAGCGTTGATCATGCGGCGCAAGGCGGCGGCCTTGTCTTCCTTCATGGTGACGACTTCCGGCGTGTCGGCGCCGTCCGCGATCTCTGCGGCAGCGTCGTCGTCGATCCAGTCTTCCTTCTTCTTGCGCAGAGAGGACAGCGCCTTGAAGCGGGCGATGCCGAGCAGCCATGTCGAGACTTCAGAGCGGCCCTCGAAGCTGGGCGCCCGCTTCCACAGCTCCAGAAAGACCTCGTTTGCGATATCGTCGGCCATCATTTCCGATCCCGTCTGGCGCGCCACGAAGCGGTAGATCCGCGCGTGGTGACGCATGAACAGGAGCCGAACGGCAGCCCGATCGCCCTTCGCGACCCGGTCTACAAGCGCGCGATCGGTTTCGGTCGCCGCATTCATGGCCGGTCGAGCCGCCTGGCTCCTCGTAGCTCTGTCGCTGATCGGTCCAAAAAGGTTCATCCTCCGCCAAGGAATTTTGGCGAGGCTAACCGAAGTAATTGTGTGTTGCCAGTGGTGCGCCTTTTTCCCTTCTTCCCTTGTGGGAGAAGGGAAGAACGTCGCACTCACCCCAAAAACACCTTCGCCTTCATCGTCCCGGGGATCGCCACCCCAAGCCGGCTCAGCACCGTCGGCGCCAGTTGCAGCTGGTCGAGAAGCGTGTCGGCTGCCGGTCCCTTCGCCGGGCCGAAATAATAAAGCGCGAAATCCTGCATCTCGTCGTCATGGCCGCCATGGTGGCCACGGTCGGTCTGGCCATGGTCGGCCGTCACCATCACCTCATAGCCGGCTGCGCGCCACTGCGGCAGGAAGGCAGCGAGCATCGCGTCCATCGCGTAGCAGGCATGGTCCATCTGGTGGCAGTCATGGCCGAAGCGATGGCCCATCGAATCCAGCGTGCAGGTGTGCAGTATGCCGTAGTCGATGCCGTGGCGCTTCGTCAGCATGGTCAGCGTCGCGAACAGGTCGACGTCGCTCGGCGTCATCTGGTTCTTGAGATTGTAGCCGGTCATGGTGTGGAAGCGGCCATGCGTGATCGGCCCATCGGGCTCGTCGAACTCCATGTCTTCGACAAGGTCGAACGGAAAGCTGCGG
>Ga0207694_10004310_pt1 | contig 11119 bp, 8 predicted proteins | sample KBSC34metaG_FD_184353 | JGI IMG/M metagenome (GOLD analysis project Ga0207694, IMG submission 184353) | Corn rhizosphere microbial communities from Kellogg Biological Station, Michigan, USA - KBS C3-4 metaG (SPAdes) (version 2) | ecosystem: Host-associated > Plants > Roots > Rhizosphere > Soil...
CGGCAGCGGATCCTCGTCGATGTTCTGGAGCCTGCTGTGACCGTACTGTCCGCGCCCCTTCCGCTTCCCGCAACCGGGAGCTGCGGCGAGCGTGGCCAGCGCGGCGACGACCGAGACGCTCACGATCGCCTGGCGCCTCGGCATGCGCATCATCCCCCGCATCATGGCCTTCCCTCTTACCGGCCGAAGGCCCGCGGCGCCAGCTCGACCGCCACGTACAACGGGCCGAAGAACAGGAGGGCGCCGACCAGAAGGGCCACGCCGCACACGGAGGCCCGATAGAGGGTGTACGACGTCCGGTATCCCATCGCCCGCCACAGGCGGACGTGGGCGCGAAACAAGAGCCCGTCCAGCGCGGCGCCCGGGTTCGGGTGAAAGAACAGGACCGCGAACCCCGCGATCGGGTACAGGTGAACGATCTCGGCCCACCCGAAGACGAAGATGAAGTTGCCGAAGATGAGCGCCAGCGCCAGCGAGGTGAGTCGGCTGAACACGCCGAGCAGCAGGAGCAGCCCGAACGTCATCTCGCCGAGCGCCGTGATGAAGGCCCACGACTCACGCGTCAACCAGGGCAGAAGGCTCTGGGGGCCCGTGACGAGGTGCGGGTAGTTGTCGCCCACCCCGATGAACAGCTCGGCGTCGTAGATCTTGTTGACGAGCCCGAGCATGAAGAAGCCCACGCCCAGGCCGAGGCGAATGCCCGCGAGCTGGCGCGCGTTGAGGGGCGTCCCGCGGCGCGCGAACAGATAGAAGAAGGCGCTGGCCAGCACCGGGATGGCGTCGATGGCCGCCAGCCGATAGCCGACGCACAGTCCCGCGAAGATCGCGAGGAAGACGGAGCCGAGCGCGACCTGACCCCGGCCCGTCAGAGTCCACAGCGCGACGGCGGCTTCGAGCCCGCGCACCACCGACCCGGCCGTCCCGTGCGCCAGCGCGTCCACCGGAAAGCTCGGCATCACGATCCATCCGTCCGCGGCGCCCAGCAGCAAGACGAGCCCGGGCAGCCTCGCGAAGACCATCACGGCGGCGACCTCGATCCGAGCCAGGACCGGAGACGGCACGTATCCGTCGAGGAAGAACCGCAGCACCGCGAGGAGGGGGTGGTGGACGCGGCCTCGGCGTTCGCGCTCGGCCTTCTTCTCGGCGGAGGTGGGCGTCACGCGTTCGAGCAGACCCGCCGCGGCGAGGTACCACAGCGCGACGACCACGGCGACGGCGGCGGCGGCCGTCACGGAAAGCCGCAGCACCTGACCGGTCATCGACTGGAAGTAGCCCCGATTGAACGGCTGGAAGTCGTGCTTGACCCATCGTTCGTGAGCGCCGGCCAGCGCCGGCGACAGCAGCAGCACCGCACAGGCCGCGATGAGGCCCGCGGCCTGCGCCAGGTGGCCGCGCGAGCGCGCTGCGCTACGACGTGGCGATCGGCACGGCTTCATCGGCCGTCACCTCTCCTTGCACCTTCGCGACTTCGGCCGCGGTCAGCCGGAAGGCGTGGGCCGCCTCCGACAGGAACGCTTGCTCGGGCGCGTTGATCGGGCCGTCACAGCGGGCCAGCTCGTACAGACCCCGATAGAACGCCAGGCGCTCCTCCATGGGCAGGTAGCGGCCCAGGAACAGATCGTCGATCACCAGGCGCCGCTGCCGCTCCTGTTCGATGCGCACGTCGGTGTCGGAGGCGGCGGCCATGCCGGCCATCTCCTCGAGCAGGTCGTGGATGAAGCGCCGCTCCGACGCGTCGACGGCCGGCTCGTCGCAGATGGCCAGATGCACCGACCAGTTCAGCAGCATGTCGTTGCGGATCGAAGTGAAGGTGTCGATCGCGAGCAGGCTCATGCGGCGCAATTTCGTCCGGGGCCGGCGGCCGCGCGGGACGTCGAGGCCGCGCGACTCGCGGCACAGCAGGCTCCCGGTGGCCGAGCGCACCTCGAGGTCGACGGTCCACGCCACGAGCATGCGGCGGCCCCCCTCCACGGCGTCGGGGCTCTTGTCGCCCACCAGGCCGGTGCGGAGCGCGTAGTCGGGCAGTGTGAGCTTGGCGACGTAGTCATGTCCGTCGCCGCCGCCCTCGCGGCGGCCGGTAGCGCGCATGGCGCGGCTGCTGGCGTACAGCTCGTGGCTGCCGTGATCGAACATCGTGCAGGTCAGCCGCGCGTGGACGCTGATGGCCCGCGAGGCCGGTCGGGGCACCACGCGGGCCCGCGCCTCGATCGAATCACCGGGGCGGGCTTCCTTGACCGAGACGGTGAAGGCCGTCTGGCGCAAAGTCCACACCCGCCGCGCCGTTCGGAAAGCGGTCCGCGCCGCGCCCACCACCAGCGTGAGCGCGATCAGGCACAGCGCGAGACCGAAGAGATAGACGGCCACGCCGCATTTTCCCGCGACCGGTGCGTCGGATGCAACGGTCGCGGCAGCGATTCAGCGCGAGGTGTGTGCGTCCTCGCACGTACCGCGGCCGTTACGGTGTTCAGCGGGCGCGCGCGGCGGCGTACGGGTGATCCTTCACCACGGTGAGCGGGGTGCGGATCAGGCGCTCGATGTCGCGCAGGTAGGGGCGCTCCTCGGCGTCGCAGAACGAGAGGGCCACGCCGTTCGCGCCGGCGCGCGCCGTGCGGCCGATGCGGTGGACGTAGCTCTCGGGCTCGTTGGGCAGCTCGAAGTTGATGACGTGGCTGACGCCGTCGACGTCGATGCCGCGCGCCGCGATGTCGGTCGCGACCAGCACCTGAATGCGGCCGTCACGGAACGCCGCCAGCGCCTTCTGGCGCGCGCCCTGCGACTTGTTGCCGTGGATGGCCTCGGCGCGGACGCTGCCCTTGCCCAGCTCGCGCGTCACGCGGTCGGCGCCGTGCTTGGTTCGCGTGAAGACCAGGACCCGGGTCATGGCCGGATCGCGCAGCACCTCGCGCAAGAGCGGCCGCTTGTCTTGCTTGTCGACGTGCAGGACCCACTGGCGGATGGCTGGCGCGGTGCTCGCCACCGGGTTGACCGCCACCTTGGCCGGCTGGCGCAGGATCTGATCGGCCAGCTGGGCGATGTCGGGTGGCATCGTCGCCGAGAACATCAGGTTCTGCCGCTTGGCGGGCAGCTTGGCGATGACCTGCCGGATGGGCTTGATGAACCCCATGTCCAGCATGCGGTCCGCCTCGTCGAGGACGAAGATCTCGACGGCGCTCAGGTTCACGTGACCTTGATCCATCAGGTCGAGCAGGCGCCCGGGCGTCGCGACCACCACGTCGGCGCCGCGGCGGACGGCGTCGACCTGGGGACCCTGGCCGACGCCGCCGAAGATGACGGCGCGCGAGACGCGCAGGTGGCGGCCATAGGTGCCGAAGCTTTCCCCGACCTGGAGGGCGAGCTCACGGGTGGGGACCAGGATCAGCGCGCGCGGCCCGGCGGCGCGGCGTGGGGCAGCGCCCGTCGTCGACGCGCCGTCGCGCGGGGTCGAGAGGCGCTGCAACATCGGCAGCGCGAACGCCGCCGTCTTCCCGGTGCCGGTCTGCGCACAGCCGAGCAGATCGCGTCCGGCGAGCACGTGCGGGATCGCCTGGGTCTGGATGGGGGTGGGGCGCTCGTATTTCTCCTCGGCCAGCGTGCGCAGCAGCGCCGGTGACAGGCCGAGGGCCGCGAACGAGGCGGGGGAGGCCGGCTGCGGGTCGGGCGATCCGGACGGAGTGGGGGCACCGGTATCGGTGCTGAGCGGTGGGTTCGATTGCGGGTTGGTGTTGCCGTTCAGGGCGGGGATCGCGTGCATCAGGATCGCTTTCGTGGACCGGTGGGCTGACCTGGCGCCTCATCCCCGCGCTCGAAGAGCGGGCAGGAATGGTGGGTCGAGCTTCGTGCGCGGTGGGTTGTCGAGGTCTGTCCGTGCAAACCGTTCAGACAGCTTTGACGCAGCCCACGACCGGTTTCGGCGCGCTCAGCCGGCGCGAGCCGGCTGAGGCAAGGACGGAAGTATGTCCGCCCTATGAATGAGGGCAGGATCGCCGAAAGTCAAGGAACGGTTCGTCGGCCCGCCGGGAAGGGGGGCCGGCAGTCAGGGGTTTCCCGGACCGTTCTCGTCGGGCGGGGGCTGCGGTCCGGGGACGATCCCAGCGATGTCGGGATCCTCACCGTCGACCGTTTTGCGCTCCGCTCGCTCTTTCTCCCGGATGTCTCTACGCTCGGCTTTCTGCCGTTGGTATTCCTTCCGGGCCAGCTCTTTCCTTCGCTTTTCGAAGGGATCGATCCGAGGTCGCATCTGGCCGAATATAGCGCGAATGGCCCGGTGGTCACCATGGCGCAGGCCGTCCGGACCCCCCCTCAGGCCGCCGGTTTCACGGCCCGCCCGACCAGCATCAGGCCCAGGGGCGACTGGCCTCGGCGGCCTTCGATGATGCGATCGGCGGTCGACAGAGCCTTGGCGATCTGCGGCCCCACGCCCAGCTTGCCGACCTTCAAATAATCGAGCCCGGTCGCGACCAGCGGGCCCAGCGTGTCGACCGTGCGGACCTCGGTGACTTGCAGGCCGCTCGAGCCGATGAGCTCCCGGTACTCGTCCACCCGGAAGGACTTGTGGTCCTTGGTGAACAGCTTGTCGTTCCGGCGCAAGACCTTCTTGACCATCTCCAGCGGCGTGACGTAGCGCGGGTCGTAGCAGACGAACACCCCACCGGGCTTCAGGACGCGTGCGATCTCGACCATGGCCCGGCGCGGGTCGGGGAAGTGGTGGAGCGCGTTGGAGGTCAGCACGGCCGAGAACGAGCCGTCCTTGAAGGGCAGGTTGTGGATGTCGCCCTGGACCACGCCCGTGTAGCCGACGGTCACGTTGGCGAGGAGCTCCTCCTGGAAGTCCATGCCGACCAGGTCGATGCCGGTGCGCCCCGCGCGGACGAAGCGCTGGCCCATGTGCCCGACGCCGCACCCGGCGTCCAGTACGATCCCCTCGACGTCGCTGATCTTGCCGAGGATGTGGGGCATGACCTGCTCCTCTTCCCAGCGGTTCATGATGATGACCGGGTTGAGGTAGTGGGGGCCGGCGTTGGATTGCGCCTCCCACTCGGCGGCCATCTTCTCGTCCTGGTCCTTGATCCCGTCGCAGAACCGCGGGATGTCTTGCCGGATCGCGTACGTCGTCTGGCAGGACGCGCAGCGCAGCTCGCTCGAGCTGGCGAACGGGCGGTGGCAGCTGGGGCACGCGAGAACGGAGAAGAGCTTGTCGTTCAAGGCGGCGGCACTTTACTCAACGAGGTGGGCGTGTTCAAGGCGGCCTCGGAGCCCCGGGGCCTCCTCGGGGGCCTCGGACCTCGGGCCTCGGGAAAACCGTCCTCCGACGGCAGTTGCACCTATGTGCCCGGTCCAGAACGCCACCCATGTACCCGGTCTGTACCGAGGTTCGTGTGATTCCGAAGCCCGAGGCAGCCCGAGGCCCGAGGTCCGAGGCCCGAGGCCCTGGGTCGCGGCGTTGCCCTAGGGAGCCACGGACACGTACGGCGTCGCGCTCATGGGATCCGGATACCGCCAGGCGCCCGCCGCCGTGCGCAGCTCGACCGCGAACAGCGCGCCCTCGCCGCCGCCCGCCACGGTGGCCGTGAAGGTGCCGTCCGCCCCGGGGTAGGCGGGCACCGAGCTCCAGTCGCTGTGGCTGTCGAAGGGCTTCCAGAGGACGTTTACCTCGTTCTGCAGGTTGGGCCCCGGCGCCGCTCCCTCTGCGGGTAGGGGCGAGGCGAACCTCACCGCGACGTCCCAGGTGGTGGCGGTGGCTATCGCGGGCGTCACCACGAGCGAGGCCAGGCCCGGTCCCGGGGGCCGCGGCGACGCGAGCCAGGCGTCGGGGTTGGGCAGCGGTCGGGCCGGGGGGGCCGGCGGCGACGCGGCGACCCGCGCGGCCATCGCATCCAGCGCCTTGCCGTCGGCGTCCAGCGCGGGGACCAGCTTCGACCAGTGGAACGGGTCGTAGCCGAGCCTGGACATGCGGAGGCGCTCGTGGAACGGCTTGATGTAGCCGGTGTCATCGGCCAGCTTGCGCCAAGCCGCATCGGCGATGGCCGTCTCGGCCCGGGCGCTCGTAAGCCAGGCGGGCGTGCCCGTCTGGCTATAGACGGCCAGCGCCGTGGCGGCGCGCAGCTTGTGGCCGAAGTGCCGCCCGAGGTCCGCCAGCGCCTGGCTCTCGCGCGCGATGTCGCGCGCCAGCACGCCGTCGCGCAGCACCTCCGCGGTCGGATCATCGGCGGCCGCCGCCCGCAGGGTCATCTCGACGCGCTCGGCGTCGGCGAGCACCTGGGCCGCGACGTCGGCGGGCGAGACCCGGCTCGTCGGCCGACCGGCGACCAGATCGGCGGCGGCCTCGCGCGACACGGCGACGGCGAACGGGTCGAACGCTCCCGGCGTGTTGCAGTCACTGGCCTTGGCAGTCAGCTCGGCCCATTGGGCCACGTCGCCGCCCAGCTCCATCTCGGGCTCGAAGTCCCGGTGGTCGGGCCCGCAGGTGTGCGCGGTCTGGATCCAGGGCACGATGTCGCTGGCCGCCTGCATGGCGTCCCACAAGCGATCGGTCCCCGCTTCGCGCGCGGCGATCGCGCGGAACACGGACTCGGGCGTGTTCGGATCGTAGCCGAGCCGCCCCCACAGGAGGTACATCAGGTCGTCGCGCAGGAAGGTGAACGGCGACAGGCGATCCTCGGCCTTGGCGTGGTAGTCGTCGCGTTGTTGCGCGTAGGCGTGCGTTCCCTCTACGGTGAAGCCGGTGATGCGCGGTGACAGGGCGCCCAGCGACATGACGGCGCGGCGGGTGCGCTCGTAAGAGACCTGGCGGAAGATCCGATGCGTACCGGCGGCGCGCACCTGGAACACGAAGGCCCACGGCGACGGCGGCGTCAGATAGTTCTGATAGCTGTAGGACGGCTCGTACGTCGTGCCGAAGTAACCGCCGGCCACCGCATAGGGCGGACCCAGCTGTTCGCCGTTGAACTTCGCTTCGACGAGGACGTTGGGCCCGATGGCGGCGGCGAGCTTGGAGATGTCGTTCTTGTTCGAAACCCAGGTGCGCGTGTAGAGCGAGAGGCTGGGGTTGGATTGCCGCGCGCCCGCGACCATGGAGTCGATGTACCAGGTGGCGGGCTTGCCACTCTCGCCGATGCGGAACCCGAACATGCCGAGGCCCGGCACGCGCGCGGCCAAATCGGCGGCCGCTTCGCGGTCGTAGACCTTCAGCGCTTCGTCGTCGAGCGTCTCCTTGGAGTTGCCGTCGGGTCTGGTGGAGGCCTGGTAGGTCATCAGGCCCACGCGGATGCCGCGCGCCCGGGCCATCGTGACCACCTTGTCGAGGGTGGCCATGTTGCGATCGCGATCGGCCGCCGGCACACCGACCTCGGGATGGGAGGCGGAGCGTGCCAGGTAGACGAGCGCGTTGGGGAACACGGTCGTCGACGGGTCGTACATGGCGTGGAGGTCCAGCACGTCGAGGCGCGCGTGCGCCAGCAGGTCGAGGTACTGGCGCCAGAACGACAGGTCGTGGAACCACCACTCGGTCTCGGCGGTGTCCTGGACCGTCCAGAACAGGTTGGCCGCCCGGAACGCGACGCTGGGCGCGCCGCGCGTCGCGGACGAGGGAGTCGCGGCGGCGACGCCCGACTGCCGAATCCGCTCGGCCAGCTCGAGCGCGCCGTACATGGCTCCCACCTCGTCGCGGCCGATGACGGCGGCGCCGGCGAACCCGCCCGGGCCGGCGCTGGCGGGAACGATCACGAACGATTCGGGACGGGCGTCGACGAGGGCCAACGCGTCCGGGAACGCGGCGGTCGTGGCTCGATCGGTGACCGTGGCGACGGTGATCGCCGGGCCGACGGGGGTCGCGCCTCCCGCGCCCGAGGGGGACGGGGACGACGCCCGTTGTTCGAGCAGCGCCTGGTCGATCGCGCAGCGCCCGTAATCGATGGGCGAGGTCGGCTCGCGGCCACCCGGGCACGACACGGTCCACTGCCAGGCAATGGCGCCGCCCGTGCTTCCACCGGCACCTCCGCCCTTGCCGCCGGCGCCTCCGGCTCCGACGGCGCGCCTGTCACCATCGCAGCCAGAGGCCCCGAGCGCGGCCGCCGCCGCCACGCTCACGATCGCAGATGCTGCGATCGTGGCGAGGGGACGGCGGCGACGGAGTGGAGGACGGCCGAGCCGCGCTGCGGCCGCCGGCGGCGAGGAGAGCATCTTCCTACGAGCGGCGTCGTGCGCGCCGGCGAATCCCGACGAGCGTTGCCAGAGCCATGGCCACGCCGAGCGCCGACGCGGGCGCCGAGGATCCCACCGAGCACCCACCGCTGCCGCCGCTGCTCATGTTGGAGCCCGCGTCGTGCCCGCTGCTCGAACCGCCGCTGCCCGAGCTCGAAGTCCCGCCCGAGCCTGTCGAGCCGCCGGAGGCCGACGAGCCCCCCGAGGCCGACGAGCCCCCGGAGGCCGTCGTGCCGCCAGATCCAGACGAGCCGCCGGAGCTGCTCGAGCCTCCGGAGCCGGAGGACCCGCCCGAGGCGCTCGAGCCGCCCGAGCCGGAGGATCCGCCCGAACCGCCGGGCGGCGTGGTGAAGGTGCAGATGACGACGTCACACGTGGCCCCAAGGCTCTTGCACTTGCATTCGTCGGTGGAATTGCACCAGCCATCGCTTCCCGCAGCACGAGTACCGGCCGGCTGGCACGTCTTCTCGGGCCAATTGCAGACCTGTCCGCCGCAGGCCGAATCGGGGCAGTCTGTGTCGACCTCACACGCAGCCGCGGTGCGGGACACGAACAGAATAGCGCCGAGCGCGCCTGCGATCGCGAGCCATTCGAGACGTGACTTCAGGATGGGCATGTCTTCTCCTTCTTTCGAAGCATTCGTACGATGGAATTGGCCCTGTAGTTGCTTTTCAGGGCCGGGTTTGACAGCAGCTCGGCCTTGCCGGCCGAGCCGGCGAGTTGATCTACTACCACTGCCAACTATTGTCCGTCCTCATCCTCGTTTGCTGAGACCTCCTCGAGCCAGGTGGCGACGGCGTTCATGGCGCCAGTCGAGGCCGGCTTGGATCGGATTGAAAGTCACGGGCGGCGCGCGGTTTCGCTCCGGGGTTCAGGGCGCGCACCTGACCTCCGGGGTGGCGGCTGATCTGCAGAGGGACTAGAAAGCCACGCAATCGGCGACCAGTCGCGAGCTGACGTCTCGTGATCCATCGCGTGACCTGACATCGAATCGTCCCTAAGCGAACTGAGAATGGGGGCCCTCGGCGGGCTGGAGCGCCCCGGAGGTTGGGACCTCGTCGTAGCCGCGCCGCGGTTGGCGCGCGGCACCGCCGTGCGAGCGGGTCCGCGGCAGCCCCACCGTCGCCTCGATCAATGCGAGGTCGAGCGGTGCTTGCGCGGTGGGGCGATCGAACCAGCTGGCGCTCGCGCCTCCTCGCAGACCAGCTGCTGGTGCCACTCATCCTCGGCCGCTCTCCGGCCGCGGGATCCTCACTCAGGCGGGGTTCCGCAGTGGTGGCACGGGCGCGCGCCTGATCCGCGCGAGAACCCATCATTGACCAGGTGCTCGCGTACGATGGCACCGCGGCCCCGGCGGGGCGCGCAGGGTAGACGTCGCCAATGTTGCGCCGGGGCCGGCTGGCCCCCGACAAAAGCGTGTGCGGGCTCGGGATCACCAAGCTTTGTAGTCGCCGAGGAAAGTTGGTCTTGGCACTCGATGACCACGTTCGCGCTCAACGCTACGGGGTCATCTTACTCGCTCACCTCATCTGGCGTGGACGAGCCCACGAAATCGACTGGACGAACACGATCAATGCGCGTGCCCCTGCGCGCCAGAGGCATACGCTGCTTCTTCTATTTACGCGGACCACTCTATCGATTGAACTGCTTCTTCCCGTTGGTGCGAACGCTGCAGGGATCTGGCATTTTTGTTCTTTCCGGCAAGCAGCAGGCTCGTCAGCCACTTGTCTCTGAACGACTAGCCAACCGAAGTAAACTGCCATTCAGTCGCAAACTCTCTTGACAGCTGAGGCGTCCTGGAATTATAGCTACACCGCTGTCTCCTCGGGCGTTCGTCGAGGCAAGGCGTTTGAGGGGTGGCGGGCTCGGAAAGGAAAAGGGTATGAGGACGAGCATCGTGGGAGTTGTCGGGGTGATTTCCATCTGCGTTTTTGGCACCGCCCGGGCGCAGGATTCGGCGGCTGTGCATAGCTGCGTCACTTCTTGGCACTCGGTCGCCGATAACGGCTGGGCCGTTAAGTGGTTAGCGAATATTCCGACGGTGGAGCATGAGCTGGATAACACCAGTGATGTGACAAACTGGTGGGCCTACGCGAAGCCCGACGTGAACCCAGGGCAGTTGCCATATCGCGACGACGACGAGTGCAGCCAGTTTTTCTACACGGAGGTTCGGAACGCTAGCGCCGCCAAGGTTGTCATTAGAGGCGTTTGGGACCCGTTCTTGGACAATAGTAAGCACGTCAGTGGCGTCCCGTCGCAGAGGGTTGATGGTGGGCAATGGCCAAATGTGTGCGGCCACACGCATCTTCGAACGTTCGTCTGGTATAGCACCGACGATGGCGAACATTATTCGTACCTGGGCTCGCAGGGACAGACGACTTGGAACGGGGTATTTGGACCGGTGAACTCCCCGACCTACTGCCCACTCCGCAGCGAAGTGGATCCTTTCGTCACCTCCGCCGGGCTTGACCCTGCGCTGTATTTCTGGGGTCCTCATGAAATGGACATTCTATCGGGGGGCAGCGCGAATACTTACATGATAGCAACGCAGATTGAGACGCACGGTGGCGTGCCCAATTGCGGTCAATTTGTTTGTTACCACCCGGTAGCCAATATTTTCTCTTCGCGTCCACCTTATTTTTCTACGGCCAATATGTTTGTACCGTAGATCCCCGGAGCTATCCCATCCTCGAATGTATGGTTCCGGCGACTGTTGATATCGAGTTCGGGGCGAACGCCTCGTCGTGACTGTTGCGCGGGTCTCCGGCCGACTGTCAATAGCAGACCGATACTCAGTGAGGGCGGCGAGAGCGCCGGGCAGGGCCTCGAAGCGGTTGATAGGCTCGAGGGGCGCCCGGGCCTGAAGGCGGTCCGGTTGCGCGCGATGCCCAGCTTCCCGTAGGCTCTCCTTTGGGAATCC
>Ga0207694_10004311_pt1 | contig 11119 bp, 10 predicted proteins | sample KBSC34metaG_FD_184353 | JGI IMG/M metagenome (GOLD analysis project Ga0207694, IMG submission 184353) | Corn rhizosphere microbial communities from Kellogg Biological Station, Michigan, USA - KBS C3-4 metaG (SPAdes) (version 2) | ecosystem: Host-associated > Plants > Roots > Rhizosphere > Soil...
AAATGGTACTCGCGGCCCTGCTGTTCGCTGGGGCGCATCGGACGGGTCGTGGCCGAGGTGGCCAGCTCCAGCCGCGGCACCTCGGCGCGAGCCCGTGCGATCAGCGTTCCCTTGCCGACGCCGGACGGGCCGGACACCACGAACAGCCGGCCGCTCATGCGGCCGCGGTCGTCGTCAGGAGTTGAACAGGTCGACCAGCTCGCCGCGCTGTCGTTCCGACAGTCCGCCGATGGTCTTGGCCTGGCTGATCCGGCACTGGGTCAGCAGACGCCCCGCGCGCACCCTTCCCAGCCGCGGAACCGACAGCAGCATGTCGTAGACCTTCGCCGTCAGCACGTAGTCCGGCGGGTCGACCAATACCTGGTCGAACGTCGTGGCCCCCGACTTGAGCGCGCGCTTCAGCTGCGCTCGTTGGACGCGAATGCGGTTCGCCCGGTCGAGTGCGTCGAGTCTCTGGTCGAGGGAACGGGAGGGGGCCTGCGAGAGGAGCGTGGGCATCTTTCGGGGCGATAATACCACGCTTGGCCGTCCGTGCAACGACAAAGAAACGGCCAGAATAGGCCGATTTAAGAGTGGTTAGCATCAACCTCAAGTAAAGCTTTACCCTGGTGGTGATGGGCCCGCCCGACGACGTCGTCAAAGGTGGAAACGCCGTGCCGCTCGAGCAGGACGGGCAGTTCGGCGACGACCTCCTCGACCAGCCCGGGGTTGCGAAAGAGGGCGGTGCCGAGGGCGACAACGTTCGCCCCCGCCGACGCGAACTCGAGGCAGTCCTGGGCGCAGGCGACGCCGCCGACGCCGGCGATGGGCAGCCCGGTGGCGGCGCGGCAGTGGAAGATTGCGTGCAGGGCGACCGGCTTCACAGCCGGCCCGGATAGGCCACCACCGCCGCCGCCCAACAGCGGCTGCAGCGTGTGGCGGTCGATCGCCATTCCCCGCACCGTGTTGATCAGCACCAGGCCCGCCGCCCCGCCCTCGGCGGCGGCCAGCGCGACGGCCGAGACATCGGCGACGCTCGGCGAAAGCTTGGCCAGCAGCGGCCGGTCGGTCTCGGCCCGGCAGCGCTCGAGCAGCGCCCGCGTCTCTGACGGGTCGGTGCCGATCGAGATGCAGCCGGTGTCGACGTTGGGGCACGACACGTTCAGCTCGACCGCGGCCACGGCCGGGTGCGCGCCGATCCGCCGCACGGCGACGGCGTACTCCTCCCGGCTCCAGCCCCCCACGCTCACGATCAGGGGAACACCCAGGTCGGCCAGCCGCGGCAGGTGCTCGTCGCAGAACCGTTCCACGCCGGGGTTCGCAAGCCCGATCGAGTTGACCATGCCCTGCGGCGTCTCGGCGATGCGCTGTGGCGGGTTGCCTGCGCGCGGGTTCAGCGTGACCGTCTTGGTGACAAACGCGGACACGCCGAGGGTGCCTGCCGCCAGCGCGTCCAGCGTGCCCGAGCCGTTCAGCACCGGATGGGTGAGGTCGATCCCGCAGAAGCGGGTGGCCAGGCTATTCATCGTGCCCGCCCGCCAGCACCCGTCCCGCCTCCAGCACCGGCCCCTCCACGCACAGCCGCTTCCACTCGCCGTCGATCTCGACCGCGCAGCCGTAGCAGGCGCCGAACCCACAGGCCATCGCCGCCTCCATCGCCAGCAGGCAGGGCACGGCATGCTCGGCGCAGAGCGCGGCCACGGCGTGCAGCATCGGATCCGGTCCGCAGGCGTAGACGGTCGCGTCGGCCGGCAGCAGTCGCGCCAGCGGCTCGGTCACGTAGGTCGGCTCCAGCACCACGGTCGCATCGGCGTCGATCAGGGCGGCGCACACGGCGTGCTGTTGCTCCCGGAATCCGAGCACGGTCGTCACCGGACCGGGCAGGTCACGCACCAGCCAGGGCAGGATGGCCGCGCCGATGCCGCCGCCGACCAGGATGGCGGGCCCGTCGTACAGCTCGAAGCCGTGGCCGAGCGGCCCCAGCACGGACACCTGCGCAGCCCCGGCCAGGGCGGCGGTGCCGGCGCCGCGCACGTCCAGCAGGAACGCGATTTCGCCCGCATCGGCCCAGGCCGCCGACAGCGCCCGCGGCAGGTAGGCCCCGCTGGGCTCGGGAACGGCCTGGAGCATGAAGAACTGCCCCGGCGCGCCCACCTCGCCGCCGTCGTTTCGCAGCACCAGCAGGGTGTAGGCGCCGACCGCCTCGACCCGAGCCACCTGCAGCATCCGCCTATCCGGCAGCATGGGATTCCACCCCGGCTGCGTGCAGCGTCTGCAGCGCCACCGGCGCAACCGAGCGGGCCTGAGCGATCGCCTGCACGGCGGCGGAGGCGCCCGCGAGGGTGGTGATGCAGGGGATCTGGTGGCGGATCGCCGCCTCGCGGATCTCGTAGCCGTCGGTGCGGGCACCGCGGCCCAGCGGGCTGTTGATGATCAGGTTGATGGCGCCGTCCTGGATCAGGTCGACCACGTTCGGCGACCCCTCGGTCACCTTCTGGACGGTCTCCACCGGGATGCCGATCCGCTGCAGCGCGCGGGCGGTGCCGGTGGTTGCGACCAGACCGAAGCCGAGCGACTGCAGCAGCGCGGCCAGCATGGTCGCGGCCGGCTTGTCGGAGTCGCGCACCGACAGGAACACGCGGCCCTTGCGGGGAAGCGGCCGTCCGGCGGCGCGCTCGGCCTTTGCAAAGGCGGTGGGGAAGTCCGGGCCGATCCCCATCACCTCGCCGGTCGAGCGCATCTCGGGGCCGAGCGCCGGGTCGGCTCCGAAGAACCGCTGGAACGGCAGCACGGCGGCCTTCACGCTGATGTGCTCGGGCGCGTCCTCGGCCAGATCGACGGGGAGGCCGAGCGCAGCCCGGCAGGCCGCCTCGACCAGGTTGCGGCCGGTGGCTTTGGCCACGAACGGCACGGTGCGCGAGGCCCGGGGGTTCGCCTCGATCACGTAGACGGCGGACCCCTGCACCGCGAACTGCACGTTGATCAGCCCGCGCACGCCCAGCGCCAGCGCGATCGCGCGCGTCTGCGCGCGGATCTCACGCTCGATCTCGTCGCCCAGCGACAGGGTCGGAATCACGCAGGCCGAGTCGCCCGAGTGCACGCCGGCCTCCTCGACGTGCTGCATGACGGCCCCGATCCAGGCCCGCCGGCCGTCGCAGACCGCGTCCACGTCGACCTCGATCGCGTCCTCGACGAAGCGGTCGATCAGCGAGGCAGGCTGCACCGTTCGCGACCGCAGCATCGACTCGTCGTAACAGATGCGCATCTCGCGGCCACCCAGTACGTAGGAGGGCCGCACCAGCACCGGGTAGCCGACACGGGCGGCGATCGCCGCCGCCTCGTCCACGTCGGCGGCGATGCCCCAGGCCGGCGCCTGCAGGCCCAGCTCTCCCAGCACGCTGCCGAACCGCTCGCGGTCCTCGGCCACGTCGATCGCCTCGAACGGCGTGCCCAGGAGCTTCACGCCGTCCTCCTCGAGCCGCCGCGCCAGCCCCAGCGGCGTCTGGCCGCCGAACTGGGCGACGACGCCGATCGGGCGTTCGCGCTCGATCACCTCGAGCACGTCCTCGACCGTCAGCGGCTCGAAGTAGAGCCGGTCTGAGGAGTCGGCGTCGGTCGACACCGTCTCGGGGTTGCAGTTCACCATCACCGCGTCGTAGCCCAGCGAGCGGAAGGTCTGTGCAGCCTGCACACAGCAGTAGTCGAACTCGATGCCCTGGCCGATGCGGTTGGGACCGGCGCCCAGGATCACCACGCTCTCGCGATCGCCCCGGCGCAGCTCGTCCTCCTGCTCGTAGGCCGAGTAGTAGTACGGGGCCTGCGCCTCCACCTCGGCCGCGCAGCTGTCCACGGCCTTGTAGACGGGCCGCACGCCGGCGTCGCGCCGGGCCTGGCGCACGGCTCGCTCGGCGGCCCCGGTCAGCTCGGCGATGCGGGCGTCGGAGATGCCGAGGCGCTTCAGGCGCCGCCATCCGGCTGCGTCGGCCACCCGGCCGGCGGCTGCCAGCTCCCGCTCGGCGTCGCTCACGCGCGACCACTCGTCCAGGAACCAGGGATGCACCTTCGACTCGTCGGCCAGCGCCTGGGGGCTGTCACCCGCCTGCAGCCGCGCCGCGATCACGTCGAACCGGTCCCACGAGCCTCCGGCTACAGAGCCCTCGGTGCGCACGACGCCGTCCAGCTCGCGGCTGCGCATGGCCTTGCCCCACGCCTCGCAGAAGCTGCGACCGATGCCCATCGCCTCGCCCACCGACTTCATCTGGGTCGTCAGCTCGGCGTCTGCACCGGGGAACTTCTCGAACGCGAAGCGGGGCAGCTTCACCACCACGTAGTCGAGCGCCGGCTCGAACGACGCGGGCGTGGTGCCGGTGATGTCGTTGGGGATCTCGTCCAGCGTGTAGCCGATCGCGAGCTTGGTGGCGACCTTGGCGATCGGGTAGCCGGTGGCCTTGGATGCGAGCGCGGAGCTGCGCGAGACGCGCGGGTTCATCTCGATCACGACCAGCTCACCGCTGTCGCGGTTGAGTGCGAACTGCACGTTCGACCCACCGGTCTCGACGCCGACAGCCCGGATCACCTTGGCCGAGGCGTCGCGCAGCACCTGGTACTCGCGGTCGGTCAGGGTCTGGGCCGGCGCCACCGTCACCGAGTCGCCGGTGTGGACGCCCATCGGGTCGACGTTCTCGATCGAGCAGATCACGACCACGTTGTCGTTGCGGTCGCGGATCACCTCCAGCTCGAACTCGCCCCACCCCGCCACCGACTCCTCGAGCAGGATCTGGCTGATCGGACTCTCGCGCAGGCCCCGCTGCACGATCTCGTCGAACCGCGCGGGCGTGGTCGCGAAGCCGCCGCCCTGGCCGCCGAGCGTGAAGGCGGGCCGGATCACGACCGGTAGCGCCAGCTCGCCGGACAGCGCGGCGCGGGCCTCGTCCAGGGTGTGGGCGATCGCGCTGCGCGGCACGCGCAGGTCGATCGATTCCATCGTGCGGGCGAACAGGTCACGGTCCTCGGCGCAGTGGATGGCGTCGTAGGAGGCACCGATCAGCTCGATTCCGAGCTCGTCGAGCGTGCCCGACTCGGCCAGCAGCGACGCCAGGTTGAGGGCGGTCTGGCCACCCAGCGTCGGCAGCAGCGCGTCCGGCCGCTCCGCCTCGAGCACCGCCCGCACACCCTCCAGGTCGAGCGGCTCCAGGTAGGTTCGGTCGGCCCATCCGGGGTCGGTCATGATCGTGGCCGGATTGGAGTTGATCAGCACCGTCTCGTAGCCCTCTTCGCGCAGCACGCGCAGGGCCTGGGTGCCCGAGTAGTCGAACTCGCAGGCCTGGCCGATCACGATCGGGCCGGACCCGATCAGCGCGATCTTGGCGATGTCATCACGCCTGGGCAACGGTGGCCTCCGTCAGCGTCCCCACGAACCGCTCCAGCGCCTCGCGCGCGTCGTGTGGCCCGGGGCTGGCCTCGGGATGGAACTGCATCGACCAGGCGGGCAGCTCTCGCAGCGCCAGGCCCTCGACGGTGCCGTCGTAGAGCGAGACGTGGGTGACGTGGGCGGGGCCGAAATCGGTCTCGAGGTCTCCTCCCCCGTCCGGCACACGCACCGCGAAGCCGTGGTTCTGGGCCGTCACCAGCACCCGCCCCGTGTCGACGTCCAGCACCGGGTGGTTGGCGCCGCGATGGCCGAACCGGAGCTTGAACGTCTCCAGGCCCAGCGCCCTGCCGAGCAGCTGGTGGCCCAGGCAGATCCCGAACACCGGCACCCGCCCGACCAGCTCGCGCACCTCCGACACACAGCCGGGCAGCGCGGCCGGATCGCCCGGGCCGTTGCCGAGCAGCACGCCGTCGGGGCGCAGCTCGAGCACCTGGTCGGCCGTGGCGTTCCAGGGCAGCACCGTCACCCGGGCGCCCTGCTCGCGCAGGATCCGCACAATCGACCCCTTCACCCCGTAGTCGAGCACGGCCACGTGCGCACGCTCGGGCGCCAGGGCCGGCAGCTGCTCGGCCCGCAGGCACGACACCTCGCCGGCCAGCGCCTGCCCGGCCATCTCCGGCTCACCGCCGATCAGCGCCAGCAGCCGTGGCACCGGCGTCCCATCCGAGCAGACGGCCGCGCGCACGGTGCCTCCGTCGCGCAGGCGTCGCGTCAGCATGCGTGTGTCCAGCCCCTGGATGCCGATCACACCGTGACCCGCCAGCCAGTCGGAGAAGCCCACCCGCCCCGCCGGCGCGGCGTTTCGGCCCTCGCGCACGATCACCGCGCGCGCCTGCGGCCGGTTCGACTCGGAGGCATCGGCCTCCACCCCGTAGTTGCCGATCATCGGCTGCGTGAAGGTGATCATTTGGCCTGCGAACGAGGGGTCGGTGACGATCTCCTGGTACCCGGTCATGGACGTGATGAACACCAGCTCGCCGACCGCCGTACCGGTTCCACCGTAGGCCTCGCCTTCCAGCACCATGCCGTCCTCGAGCACCAGCAGGGCGGTCACCGTGCCACCTCGGCCAGCCGGTGGGCGACGGTCCCGGCTGCGATCGTGACCGTGCAGCGGCCCTGCAGCGTGCGCCCGGCGAATGCGCAGTTGCGCGAGCGGGAGGCGTACGGCGGCGCGACCACCCAGCTCTCGGACAGATCCCAGAGCGCGAGGTCGGCGGGAGCGCCGGTGCGCAGGGCCGGGACGGGCAGATCGAAGGCCCGCGCCGGGCCGGCCGACATCCGTTCGATCACGGTCGAGAGCGACACCAGCCCGGGAGCCACCAGCTCGGTGTAGACAGCGGCGAACGCAGTCTCCAGGCCGATCACCCCGTTCGGCGCCGCCTCGAACGGCACCTCCTTGTCGTGGGTGCGGTGCGGCGCGTGGTCGGTCGCGATGCAGTCCAGCGTGCCGTCGGCAAGCGCCTCGATCAGCGCGGCGCGGTCGGCGGCCGAGCGCAACGGCGGGTTCATCTTGCTGACGGCCGGGTCGAGATCGCGGACGAGCTCGTCGGTCAGGCACAGGTGGTGCGGCGAGACCTCGGCGGTGACCTCGAGGCCCAGCTCCTTGGCGCGGCGGATCTCGGCCACCGACTCGGCCGCGGAGATGTGGCAGAGGTGCAGCGGCGCGTGCTCGTAACGGGCGATCTGCAGATCGCGGCCGACCATCACGCTCTCGCCGATCCCTGGGTAGCCGTGCAGGCCGAGCTCGGCCGAGACGGCGCCCTCGTGCATCTGTGAGCCGGCGGTGAGGGTCGTGTCCTCCTCGTGCAGCGTCAGCTTGAGGCCGGTGACGCGGCTGTACTGCAGCGCCCGGCGCAACATGCCGGCGCGTTCGACCGGCCGGCCGTCGTCCGAGAACCCGGCAGCGCCGCGGGCGGCCAGCTCGGCCATGTCCACCAGCTCGCGGCCCTCCAGGCCGCGGCTGATGGCGGCGAAGAACCCGGTCGGCACCGCCGCCTGCTCGCCGGCGCGCTCGATCAGCCCGCTCAGCACGGCCGTGCTGTCGACCACGGGATCGGTGTTGGGCATCGCCAGGATGGCGACGAAACCGCCGGCTGCGGCGGCGTGGGTGCCCGAGGCGATGTCCTCCTCGTCCTCGTCTCCGGGGGTGCGCAGGTGCACGTGTGGGTCGATCAGGCCCGGGGTCATGGTCAGCCCGGCGGCATCGATCGTCTCGACCCCATCGGCCTCCAGGTCGGAGCCGATCTCGGCGATCCTGCCGTCGACCACGCGGACGTCCAGCTGCACGCCCTCCAGGCCGCTGTCGCCGTCGAACAGGCGGGCGCCCGCGATCAGCAGGTTGGCGGGTGCAGCCTCGCGCTGGGTCAGCCGCTGCATCAGGCCACCTCCTGCCCGGCCGGCTCGACGGCGCGTAGGGCAGCCTGGCCGCCGGTGGTGGTCGGCTCCGTGAGCAGGTCGTAGAGCACTGCCATCCGCGTCACCAGGCCGGCCCGCACCTGGTCGACGATCCGCGAGCTGGCGCTGTCGGCCACCTCGGCCGAGATCTCGACGCCGCGATTGATCGGGCCCGGGTGCATGACCAGCTGGCTGGGCCGCACGCGGTCGGGGGTCACCCCCCAGAGCGCGCTGTACTCGCGCAGCGAGGGCACGTAGTTCGCGCCCTCCAGCATCCGCTCCCGCTGCATGCGCAGGACGTAGATGACGTCGACCTCGGCGATGTCGTCGATGCTGTGCGAGACGGTCACGCCCATCGCGGCCGCCTCGCGCGGGATCAGCGTCGGCGGCCCGACCAGGGTGACGTGGGCGCCGAGCATGGTCAGCGCCTGGATGTTGGAGCGGGCCACCCGCGAGTGCAGGACGTCTCCGACGATGGCGACCTGCAGCCCCTCGACCTTGCCCAGGGCTTTTCTGATCGTGTACAGGTCGAGCAGGCTCTGGGTCGGGTGCTGGTGCTTGCCGTCGCCGGCGTTGACGACATGCGCGTCGGTGTGGCGGGTGACGATCGCGGGCGCGCCGGCCTGGGGGTGGCGGATCACGATCACGTCCGGGTCGTAGGCGCTGAGGGTGAGGATGGTGTCCTTCAGCGACTCGCCCTTGTCGACGCTGGAGCCCGAGGCCTTGACGCTGATGGTGTCGGCCGACAGGCGCTTGGCGGCCAGCTCGAACGAGCTCGAGGTGCGGGTGGACGACTCGAAGAAGAGGTTGACGACCGTGCGGCCGCGCAGCGTCGGCACCTTCTTGACGTCGCGCTGCATCACCGACTCGAAGCCCTCCGCCGTCTCCAGCAGCCGCTCCACGTCGGCGCGGTCGAGGTCGGAGATCGAGAGCAGATGGCGGCGTCTGGGCAGTCCGGTTGGTGGGTAGAGGTCCACGAGCGCTCCTAGTCTGCGGTGAGAAGGACGATGCGGTCGACGTCGTCGACCTCGGAAAGCTGGACGTTCACGCGCTCGGTGCGCGCGGTGGGCAGGTTCTTGCCGACGTAGTCGGGCCGGATCGGCAGCTCGCGGTGGCCGCGGTCGACCAGCACCGCCAGCTGCACGCGCTCCGGCCGGCCGTAGCCGAACAGCGCCTCGATGGCGCTGCGGATGGTGCGGCCGGTGAACAGCACGTCGTCCACGAGCACCACCGAGCGGTCGTCGATCGGGAAGTCCAGCCGGGTTGCCTTCACCACCGGCTGGGGGTGCGCGCGCACGTCGTCGCGGTAGAAGGAGATGTCGAGCGCGCCGGTGGGCACGCGCACGTCGCTGAACTGCTCGATCAGCGCGGCCAGGCGGTCGGCCAGGTAGACGCCGCGGGTGTGGATCCCGACCAGGACGAGGCGGTCGATGTCGGGGTGCTTCTCGACGATCTCGTGCGCGATCCGGCGCAGCGTCCGCTGCAGATCGGCCTCGTCGAGCAGAACCCGGCCTGCGATCTCGGGAACGCTCACCCGGCTGTGGGCAGCGTCGTTGGGCAGGCACACGTCATCTTGCGACTCCTTCCCGGGCTCTCTGGCCGCGGATTAAAGGGGCATGCAGGGCTGGCTCTGTCGTTGATCGAGCCGGGAACAGCCTATCAGCCTGGGCGGATGGCGGCCAGGCGCGCCCGCGCCGTGACCGTCACGAACGGCATCGTGAAGTAATCTTCCTCGCCGAGGCCCGGGTGGCGGGTCGCGAACTCGCGCACGGCCTCGAGCGTCTCTGCGCGCTGGTCGGGCGGCATGGTGGCCAGCTTGCTGGTGGACTTGGCCCAGGCGACCAGCCGGTCCGCGTCAAACGGGGTCGGGTTGGGGAAGTCGCGGCGCTCGATCGGGCCGAACCGCTCGTGCTCCCCCACGCTCTCCCAATCCGAGCCGTCCACCTGCGACAGCACGTCCGCGCCCATCACCAGCGTGCCGGTCAGCTCGGCCACCCAGCCGATCGAGTCGTCGCGGATGTTCCAGAGCAGGCCCAGCACGCCACCCGGGCGCAGCACTCGGGCGATCTCGTCCAGCGCGGCGCCGGCATCGAACCAGTGGAAGGCCTGGCCCACCAGCACCGCGTCGACGCTCTCGTCGTCGAGCGGTATCTGCTCGGCCGTGCCGGCGTGCACGGGGACGTCAGGGTAGGCCGCCTGCAGCTGTGCGCGCATCCCGTCCAGCGGCTCCACGGCGGTGACGTTGCCGCCGGCAGCGATGATCGTCCGGGTCAGCTTGCCGGTGCCGGCGGCCAGGTCGAGCACGTCGTTGCCGGGTGCGGCGTCGAGCACCCACTCGACGGCGTGCCTGGGGTAGGTCGGTCGTGCCTGCTGGTAGGCCTCGGCCACGTCGCCGAAGGACTGGGCCCGCTGCAGGTGGGTGTCGCGATCGGTCATCAGGCGGCAGGCTAGCCGAGTATCCGAGCGACGCGGGATCGGCGGGTACGATCGCACGGTGGACGACCTGCTCCGCGACATCGCGCGCGCCCGCATCGGCGCCACCTTCAACCAGTACGCCGGGCGCGACGGTTCCGTGCGCCTGGCGAACCTGGAGCGGTATCTGGCCGAGCGGTCGGGGGCGGACGTGCTGGCGCTCGGTGAGGCGGCCGGATACCAGGGGATGCGGTGGTCGGGGATCGCGTTCACGAGCGAGCGCGACCTGATGCGCTGGGGCCCGCCGTACCGGACCACCAGCGACCGGGCGGGCGGCTGGAGCGAGCCCTCGGGGACGATCGTGCACCGCGTGCTGGACGAGCTGGCGGCCGAGCGGCGGGTGATCCTGTGGAACACGGTGCCGCACCATCCTCACAGGCCGGGCGAGCCGCTGTCGAACCGACGGCCGTCGGTAATCGAGGTCGAGATCGGCGCGGAGTTCGCGCGGCGAGCGATCGAGCTGCTGCAGCCACGGCGGGTCGTCGCGGTCGGCCGGATCGCGGAGGGCGTCCTGGGTGAGAGCGCCAACTACGTCCGCCATCCCGCGAACGGCGGCGGCGCAGCCTTCGCCGCCGGCATGGCGGCCGAGCTGGCCGCGCTCGACGCCGGCTGAGCCGACTTCGCCAGGTGGAACGCAGGTGCCGGGCACCGTCGTTACGCCCGTCACACCGGCGCGATCGCCACGTGACCTGTCGCCGGTGGAACGTGGCGATCTTCGACACGAACCACCATCGAGTGGTCGCAGACCCGCCGCGGATCGGTCAACGGTGAAACGACGGTGCCCGGCACCTCCGTTCCACCGGCATGGCTCAAAAGTTCAGGAGCCCGCGAGGTCGGGCTGCG
>Ga0207694_10004314_pt1 | contig 11107 bp, 8 predicted proteins | sample KBSC34metaG_FD_184353 | JGI IMG/M metagenome (GOLD analysis project Ga0207694, IMG submission 184353) | Corn rhizosphere microbial communities from Kellogg Biological Station, Michigan, USA - KBS C3-4 metaG (SPAdes) (version 2) | ecosystem: Host-associated > Plants > Roots > Rhizosphere > Soil...
AGCCCTCTCCGCGCTGGGAATGCTGATGGCCGATTCCGTTCGCGATTTCGCCGCCGGCGTGCTGGGCCGCGACCACATTGAAAAAAGCTTTGAGGCTTTAGAGAAACGCGCGCGCCGCGAATCGCCAAAGGCAAAAATCGAACGTTCCGCCGACCTGCGCTATCGCGGCCAAAGCTATGAACTTAACGTTCCATGGATCTCTCAGAAGCGCGCTTGGGCATCGTTTCAGAGCGAACATGCCCGGATCTACGGCTACTCGCTTCCCGAACGCGAGGTCGAAGTCGTCACCATTCGGGTACGCGCCCGCGCCACATCGCCCCAGCCGCATCTGACCCGGCCTGCGACGAAAAAGGGCACGCCGGACATCCGGCGTGTCTGGGTCAAGGACGCTTGGCGACGGGTTCCGGTGTGGAATCGCGAGCAGCTCGGCAAAACTCGGTTACGCGGACCTGCGCTCGTGCTCGATTACGGATCCACTACGCTGGTGCCGCCTGGATGGCGATTCCATGTGGATCAGGCCGGAAATCTGCTCGTGCAGCACTGAGGTTTTTCCCAGCGTATACACTAAAAGTTCACACATGAAACAGAAGATCCGCTCCACAACCATCCTTTGTGTCCGGCGCGACGGCAAGGTGGTGATGGCGGGCGACGGCCAGGTGACCCTGGGCTCGGAAGTGCTAAAGTCGTCCGCGAAAAAACTCCGCAGGCTCTATAAGGATAAGATTCTAGCTGGTTTCGCGGGATCCACCGCGGACGCGTTCGCCCTGTTCGGCCGGTTCGAAGCCAAGCTTGAACAGCACAACGGCAATCTCTCGCGGGCATCCGTCGAATTGGCGAAGGAATGGAGAACGGACCGTTCCTTGCGGCACTTGGAGGCGCTCTTATTGGTCGCCGACAAGGAGAACACTTATTTGCTCAGCGGCAACGGCGACGTCATCGAGCCGGATGAATCCGTGGCCGCGATCGGATCGGGAGGCGCCTACGCCAAATCGGCCGCTACGGCGTTGATCGAGAACACGAAGCTGTCCGCGCGCGATATTGTGCAAAAAGCCATGATCATCGCGGGCAAGATCTGTATCTACACCAATGAATCTGTAGTCTACGAGGAGCTGGGCTGATGGTCATCTATCTTCCTGCCCAAGCCGCCGAGGATACGCCGCTACTCGACGAGCTCACACCGCGCGAGATCGTGCGCGAACTGGATAAGTACGTCATCAGCCAGGCCGACGCGAAGCGCGCTGTTGCCATCGCTTTGCGCAATCGCATCCGCCGCCAGAAACTCGACCCCGAAATGGCCGAAGAGGTAATGCCGAAGAATATCCTGATGATCGGCCCTACCGGCGTCGGGAAGACCGAGCTGGCGCGGCGTCTCGCCAAGCTGGCGAATTCGCCGTTTCTGAAGGTGGAGGCGAGCAAGTTCACCGAAGTGGGCTACGTCGGCCGCGATGTCGAATCGATGATCCGCGACCTGGTCGAGATTTCGATCGACATGGTCCGTGAGGAACGTCTGGCAGAGGTAGAGGATCGTGCCGAGCGCAACGCCGAAGAGCGTCTGCTGGATCTTCTGATGCCGGCGCAACCTGAAGAAAGTGAAAGCGCCGAGCGCACCCGCGAAAAACTCCGCGAGCGATTGCGCGCCGGCAAACTCGACGATCGCATGGTGGAGATCGACGTCCGCGAGCGCGGCCCGTCGTTCGAAGTTACCACCGCCAGCGGCATCGAGGAAATGGACATCAACCTCAAGGACATGCTGCCGGGCTTGTTCGCCGGACGGACCCGCAAACGCAAGATGCGTGTCGGCGAGGCCGTGGATTACCTGGTGCAGGAAGAAGAGCAGAAGCTGGTGGACATGGACCAGGTCACGCGCATCGCTATCGAGCGCGTGGAGCGTAGCGGCATCATCTTCCTTGACGAGGTCGACAAAATCGCCGGGCGTGAGGGCGGCCATGGTCCCGATGTGAGCCGCGAAGGTGTACAGCGCGATATTCTGCCGATCGTGGAAGGAACCACCGTCAACACACGCTACGGTTTTGTCCGCACGGATCACATCTTATTTATCGCGGCGGGCGCGTTTCACGTTTCGAAACCGAGCGACCTGATCCCCGAATTGCAGGGGCGCTTTCCTATTCGAGTGGAACTGAAATCGCTGACCGAAGCGGATTTTATTCGCATTCTGAAAGAACCGAAAAACGCGCTGATCAAGCAATATCAGGCGCTGCTGGATACCGAGGGCATCAAGCTTTCCTTCACCGAGGATGCGCTGGAGGAAATCGCGGCCTTCGCCGCACGTGTGAACGAGACCACGGAGAATATAGGCGCACGGCGGCTCCACACGATTCTCGAGAAACTGCTGGAAGACGTCTCGTTTGACGGGCCGGATCTGAAGAAGAAGAACGTGAAAGTCGACGTCGGCTACGTGCGCAAACAACTGGCCGACATCGTCAAGGATCAGGACCTCAGCCGGTATATTCTGTGAGGTTTTGGTTCGTCGTCGTCGCGGCTGCGACGCTTTGCGCCTGCGGTTATGTCGGCCCGCCGATGCCGCCGACTCTGGATATCCCGGTCACGATCACCGATTTTCAAGCCTGGGAGTATGGCGACAAAATCGAGTTCGCGTTCACTTTGCCGAACCTGACCACGGAAAATCTGCCTCTGACGAGCGTTCGCTCCATCGAACTCCGCATTGGAGAAAGTGAGCCTCAGAGCAAACGCATCGCACTGCAGGTGGGTAAGCCTGGTCCCATGACGGGCGAGATTCCGGCCAGAGATTGGGTTGGGAAGAGCACCGTGCTTGACGTGCGCGCTACGGGTCCCAAAGGAAAACCATCGGCATGGTCGAATCCTGTGTCGCTCGTGGTAATCCAACCCCTCCTCACGCCGTCGACGCCGACGCTAAAAAACGTCGAGAAAGGTGTGGAGCTTACCTGGACCGGTATGGGTCCGCGCTATCGCATCTTCCGTGCCGAGGCTGATGGCCAGCCACAAAAGCTCGCCGATTCCGATGGTCCGCGATACCTGGACGACACTACCGTCTACGGTACCCGCTATCAGTATCGCGTTCAGGCTATCGCTGCGGAAAACCAGTGGAGCGTGGTCTCGGAAGCCGGCGCCATCACACCCGTGGATACATTTCCGCCCGCCGTTCCGGAGGGTTTAGGGGCCGTACCTACGCCGCAATCGATCGAGCTGTCCTGGACACGCAACACGGAAATGGATTTTCGGGGTTACAACATCTTCCGTTCCGCGGACAACGCTCCGTTCGAAAAGATCGCCTCGTTCGTAGAAGCACCCACTTTCAGCGACTCGAAGATTGAGGCTGGAAAGAAATATCGCTACCAGGTGTCCGCCGTGGATTTGACCGGAAATGAGAGCGACCGAACGGCGCCAGTGGAGGCTACAGCCCAATGAATCCTGAACCCCGCCCCGCTGAAGCGTGGCTGCGTGGACCTATCGAAGGCGTCCCGCCCCACCTGATGCCCGTGTTTCATTCCTTCGCCATGGTGCGCGAGGACCTCGCCCATTACACCGAGGGACTGACCACGGAAGATGTCTGGCGGCGCACCGGAGCCCTTCCTTCGCTGGGCTTTCATCTGCGCCACATCGCCCATAGCGTGGACCGGCTGGTGACGTATCTCTGCGGCGATCAACTGAGCGACGCCCAGATCGCCACGCTGAAGCAGGAAGCTGAACCGGGCGCGACGCTGGGCGAGCTATTGGAAGATATCGACGAGAAGCTAAGCGACGCCGAGCGCCGAATCCGTGCGATCGAGCCGGGCATGCTGAACGAGCCGCGATACATCGGGAAGAAACGCCTGCCCTCGACCGTGCTGGGCCTGCTAGTGCACGTGGCCGAACACACGCAGCGCCATTTGGGCCAGGCGATCACCACGGCTAAGCTCGCCCGCGAAACGCGTTAGCGTTCTTTCTTGCGTCGAACCAACCGTTTGCGCCCAAACCGCGCCACCGTAGGCGCGGCGAATGCCGCTTCGATCAGATGCGCCTGCTCGCGTTGGTGCACCTTGGGCGATCCCGGCGCGGGACTCGCGCTGCGCGGCCGGCCGGCATACCCGATGGCCTGATTCGGTCCCAGCATCGGTTGGATGCGCCCGCGTATCGACGACCACGCGCCCATATTGCGCGGTTCTTCCTGTACCCACACCACGTGCTGCGCCGCGGGATACCGCCGCAAGATATCGGCGAATTCGGTCTGCGGGAAAGGATAGAGCTGCTCAAACCTTACGATGGCAAAGGGTCCGCCGCGGGCTTCGTGCGCCGCCAGCAGATCGTAGTAGATCTTGCCAGTACATGCCAGAATCCGAGTCACGCTGGCAGGATCGGTCACGCGTGTGTCGTCCAAAACCGTGTGAAACGATCCGCTCGCCAGTTCGTCCACCGTCGAAACCACTTTCGGATGCCGCAGCAGACTCTTGGGCGTCATCACTACCAGCGGCTTGCGCAGCCCACGGCGATCGCTGCCTCCACGCATCTGGCGGCGCAGCAGATGGAAATATTGCGCGGGCGTCGTCGGATATGCCACCTGCATATTGTTCTCGGCACACAGTTGCAGAAAACGCTCCAGCCGCGCGCTGGAATGCTCCGGACCGCCGCCTTCTTGTCCATGCGGCAACAGCATGACGATTCCGCTGGGCTGTCCCCACTTGGCTTCCGCCGCCGAAATAAACTGATCGATGATGATCTGCGCGCCGTTTACGAAATCGCCATACTGCGCTTCCCACAGCACCAGCGAAAGTGGATCCGCCACACTGTAGCCGAATTCAAATCCTACGACGCCGAATTCGCTGAGGGGGCTGTTATACACCTCGAAGCTCGCCTGATTCGGCGCCAGATGTTGCAGCGGCGAATACACGCGATCTGTTTCCGCATCGTGAAATTCCACGTGGCGTTGGCTGAACGTGCCGCGTCCGCTATCCTGCCCGCTCAATCGGACCGGCGTGCCTTCCAGGACCAGGCTGCCGAAAGCCAGGGTTTCGGCCAGTGCCCAGTCCACGTTTGGACCGTCATGCGCTTGCTTCCGGCGCTCGATGAGCCGGGTCAGCTTCGGGTGCAGGTGGAAATCCGCTGGGAACGTCGTGATTCCGTCGATGATGCGATCGAGCACCGCGCGATCGGCCGCCGTGGGAGGCAGGTCCCCCGGCAGAAATTCGGCCGCGATGGGATTCATCTCAAGTAGCTCGAATTGCTCCTTGACCTTCTGAGTGTTGTCGTAGATTTCGTAGAGCTGCTTCTTTTGCGCTTCCTGCCAGGCAGCGACTTCCTGCGCGGTGACCACGCCGTCATTGATCAGCCGCTCGGCGTAAAGAGCCGCCACCGGTTTGTGGTTTTGCAGCCTCTGATAAACCAGTGGCTGCGTATAGCTGGGATCGTCGCCTTCGTTGTGGCCGTGCTTGCGATAGCAGACCATGTCGAGGACCACGTCTTTGTGGAAGCGCTGGCGGTAATCGAAGGCCAGCTCCATCGCGGCCACGCACGCTTCGGGATCGTCCCCGTTCACGTGCAAGACCGGCGCTTGAATCCCTAGGGCGACGTCGGTGCAATAGGTCGACGAACGCGCTTCTTGAGGATTCGTCGTGAACCCGACCTGGTTGTTGATCACCAGATGGATGGTGCCGCCGGTGGTGTAACCGACGACCTGGCTGAAGTTCAGCGTTTCCGCCACGATTCCCTGTCCCGACATGGCGGCGTCGCCGTGAATCAGCACCGGAATCACGCGCTCGCGTTTGGCGTCGCCCATCCGATCCTGCTTGGGGCGTACGATGCCTTCGACCACCGGATTTACGGCCTCCAGATGGCTGGGGTTCGCGGCGACAGAAATCGTGATCTCCTGACCGCTGGATACCTGGCGGACGCTGCTCGCGCCTAGGTGATACTTGACGTCGCCGGTACCTTCGGCCAGATCGGAATCGATATCGCCCTCGAATTCCGAGAAAATCTGCGCGACGCCTTTGCCGATCACGTTGGCGAGCACCGCTAGCCGACCACGGTGCGCCATGCCGATCACGATTTCATGAACGCCGGCCGGAGCCGCGCATTCCAGCAGCTCCTCGATCATGGCGATGGTGGTCTCGCCGCCTTCGATCGAGAAGCGCTTATGACCTTTGAAGCGGTTGTCGAGGAATCCTTCGAATCCGTCCGTCAGGACGACATCTTTCAGGATGCGGCGCTGCGTGGCAGCATCGAGCGAAAATTGCTCCGCGGCCGATTCCAGGCGCTCCTGGATCCATTTCCGCTCGTCCCGATTATCGATGTGCATGAACTGCGCGCCGGTCTTGCCGGCGTACGTCTCGCGAAGACGGTCGAGCAGCGTGCGCAGCGGCAGCACGCCGAAAGACTCGGCGTGAAACGTGCGGTCGAGATCCCAAATCGTCAACCCGTGCGCGGAAGGTTCCAGATCTGGATGCAATGGCCGCGGCAAACCCAGGGGATCGATATCGGCCACCAGGTGCCCGCGCTCGCGCCAGGCATTAATGAGGCGGGCGACGCCGGCTTGCTTCAGGGGATCGGAGCTGACCATCGGGGCCGTAGCTTGATCCGGCTGCCAGCGCCAGGCCTGCGCGGGAATCGCCAGATCGCGGAAGACCTGGTCGAAGAAACCGTCCTCACCTTCGAGCAGGGCCTGCACACGCGCCAGGAACATGCCCGACTCCGCACCTTGAATGACACGATGATCGTAAGTGCAGGTCATCGTCATCACTTTGCTGAGGCCCATGGAAGAACGCACGTCTTCCGGCACGCCGCGATACTCGGGCGGATAATCGATGGCCCCGGTAGCGATGATCGCACCCTGCCCCGGCATCAATCGAGGGATGGAACCCACGGTTCCGACGGTGCCCGGATTGGTGAGCGAAATCGTCACGCCTTCAAAATCGGCTACGGTCAGTTTGTTGCTGCGCGCCCGCGCGACCAGATCGTCATAGGCCGCGACGAATTCCGCGAAGCTCATGGCTTCAGCGCGCTTGATGCTCGGAACTTTGAGCGATCTCGAACCGTCTTTGCCGGCGACGTCTACCGCGATACCGAGGTTGACATGGCCGCGCGTCACGCGAAAAGACTCTTCGCCACGTTCGGAGTAGGCTTGGTTTACCGCGGGGACCGATTCGATGGCCCGCACGATGGCCCACGCCACCAGATGCGTATACGAAAGCTTGCTCTGCCCCGTAGCGGAGCGATGCTGATTGATCAGCCGGCGGTTCTCGTCGATCACCTTCACCGGCATCACGCGCTGGCTGGTGGCGACGGGAATCGTGAGGCTGGCCGCCATATTTTCGGCGATGCGCAGCGCCGGGCCGCGAAGAGGGATCAATTGATCGCCTTCGGCGATGGCAACAGCCGGCACCTCCGCTCGGACGGTAAGCGCTCGAGGTGGCTCGGCAACCGCGGCGGCTTTTGCCGATGGTGCGGCCGTATGCCCGTTGCCTTCTAAAACCGGCGTCCAGGTGGCGTCTACCGTCTTGCGATCGTGCTTATATTGCTGAAACAGCTCGTCTTCCAGCCAGCTGTTGATGTTGGGTTGGTTTGGATCGTCTTGCATGAAGGGGCGCTATTACTATGGTATCTGAACTTACCGATTGCTCAATGCCTCGCCTTTTAGTTTTTTCCGACCTTCACAACGATACACGCGCGCTCGAAAAATTGATGGATATCGACGCAGACTATTACTTCGCTGCGGGCGATCTGGTGAGCTGGGCTCGCGGCCTGGATAAAATGGCCGAGCCGATGAAGCGCCGCGCCGGGCAGATGTATGTACTGCCCGGAAATCACGAATCGGAGCGTAATATTGCGGATTTCTGCGAGCGCCACGGATTCATCAACTTTCACGGCGGGACGCTCGAGGTCGGCGCGAGCCACGTCGCGGGGCTGGGATACTCGACGCCGACGCCTTTCGACACGCCGGGCGAGTATTCCGAGGAAGAAATGGCGGCGCGCTTGGAAAAGCTTGCCGACTGGAAGCCGTCCGTACTGATTTGCCACGCGCCTCCGCTCGATACTGATCTGGACCGCATCCGCACGGGTCTGCATGCGGGTAGCCGCGCAGTGCGGGAGTTTATCGAGAAGCACCAGCCTGAATATTTCTTCTGCGGACATATACACGAGGCGGAAGGGGTCGTCATTCAGATGGGGGCGACCCGGGCGCATAACGTCGGCAAGAAGGGGTTTTTGCTGGAGCTCTAGAGAACTTTGACGGTTTGCGGCTCCGAGCTGACGCCCGCGAATCTGACCTCAAAATCGTGCAGGCCCTTTGCTAAGTCAGGCGGCACTTTCGCGTTGAGCTGGCAGCATCCGCTTTTTTCATCCGGTCCCAGCCAGGTGATTTGTAGAGGAACGCCGCCCAGCAGCGCACGAACGTGCAGCGCACTGCGGTTCTCGGGCAATCCGCTTACCCAAAAACTAACGAACCCCCCGTCGTCGATCTTCACCTCGCTGCGGTTCCACGACCTGCCGTCGTAGACGTCTTTCACCACGATCTGGCTGGGGCGTTCGACGGGAACGTCGACGGCGATCCGGAGTTCGTTGCTGAATCCGGTATCAGCGAAGCGCAATCGCACGGGGTGCCATCCTGTGTCGAGCGCGGGCGGCAAGCGGAAGGACGCTGCCCAACTTCCGTCTTCGCGTCTCTGGGCGTGGATGGCGGACGTGCCAAAACCGGCGACCTCCAGCCGCAGGACTTGTGGAACCACTTCGTGATCGTGCGGGGCGCGAAAGGCACACTCGAGATACTCTTCCGATTTTCGGCTGGAGAAACAATTTCCCGGCGTTCGGCTGTTGGACACAGAGAGCAGTAATGGAGGCGGGCTCGCGGGCTGTGCGGGAGGCGGTTCCCACTTGCGGTAGCACGCCGCGCCGGCGTAAGTGCCTCCGGCGAACATCAGCTCCACGCGCGCGAAACCCGCCGCGCGGCACATAGCGAGAAGGCAGGCGACAGTGAGGCCGCTCCAGTTGTCGTACTGGTTCCCCAGCTCGAACGTTTCATAGAATTCCAGCGTCGGGATGGCGTCCTGATGTTCTCTCCAGGTTTCCGCATCGATGACGAAGGATTCCACCACGGCCACGTCGCTGGTAAGGCCGCAAACGATCTCCAGCGCCAGGAGCGGATGGCGCAAATGATACAGGACGCCCAGAAAGAACACCACATCGAACTTGCCCAAACCGGCCGCCGGCAGCTCATAGAAGTCGAGCACACGGTAGTCGACCTTGGACTCCAGGCGCCGGTGGACTTGCTGGAACGTCGGAACCTCCACGTAATCGATCGCCAGGACCTGGCCGCCGTGGCGTTCGGCTTCGAAGCTGAACCATCCATCCCAGGCGCCGATATCGAGGAGGCGCTTACCGGACAAATTATCCGGGATGGGGTAGCGCGCGTAGCGCTCCTTTTGCACCGCGAGCGGCATGTATCCGTTGATGACGCTGCCGTCTGGAAACTCGAAGCTGTGATACCAGCCCATGGCGAGCAGGTCCTGGCTGAAATCCAGCCCTCGCGCGGCTTTAGGTGCGGATTTCATTTGCGGAATCGGCTCAGCTTGCGAACGTAAACCAGGGTAGGCGCGAGCATGGCGATCAGAAAGACCACCAGGAAACCGCGCCCCGCCGTCCTCATCCGCCCCAGAGGCGTGTGCATGATGATCCACAACAGCGCGGCCAGCAGAACCATCAGGACGGTCTTCAGCACGATGGTCATTTGCAGGAGCAGATGCTTCACTTCGGGGCGATCGCGATCGATTTCGAAGGGCACGCTGACCAGTTGCTGATAGTGCGATGCCACCGTCAATACCACGTAGATTCCGGCGTTCAGCAGAACCATGACCGTGTAGCTCCCGCCGCTCCCTCTGCGCGCGAACACCGGCAATCGTTGCCAATGCATGAATACCATGACGAATGTCGCATTCAAGGCGGCGAACGCGACCACTTCGAGCAACCAGTCTTGCATGGAACGACGAGGGTAACTTCGAGGCTGCATGGATTCTGAAACTTCTAGCATACGGTACACTCGTAAAAGTATGACTCTGGACGAATTGCAGCGCGAATATACCACGCTCCGCCAGCAAGCCGACGCTGTGCGGAGCTATCTTTGACGCCCCCACTCGCAAAAATCAATTAGCCAAGATTGAGGAGCTGACCAACGCTCCCGACTTCTGGTCGAACCCCGAAAAGAGCCAGAAAATCATGCAGGATCGCAAGCGCCTGGAGGAGCAAATCGCCCAGGATGTCAAGATATCCGGCCTGACTTCCGACCTGGACACCATGTTCGAGCTCGGGCGCGAAGGCGAAAATGTCACGACGGATCTCGAGCGCGACATGCAGACGTTCTCCGTTTTCCTCGAAAAGCTCGAAACCCAGATGCTGCTTTCGGGCGACAATGCCGCGAAGTTTGCCATCGTCACCATTCATCCCGGGGCCGGCGGAACCGAGAGCCAGGACTGGGCTGAGATGCTCATGCGTATGTATTACCGCTGGGCGGAGCGCAACCGATTTGAGATCGTCGAAACGGATCGCCTGGAAGGCGAAGGCGCGGGCATCAAGTCGGCGACCTTCGAAGTTAACGGGGAAAACGCCTACGGGCTGCTGCAAAGCGAAGTGGGGGTGCATCGGCTGGTCCGCATTTCCCCATTCGACTCGGCCGCGCGGCGGCATACTTCGTTTGCTTCGGTGTTCGTGTATCCGCAGATCGATGAGGAGATCAAGATCGACATTCGTCCCGAAGATTTGCGCGTGGATACATTTCGCGCATCGGGAGCGGGCGGCCAGCACGTCAATCGTACGGACTCCGCCATTCGCATGACGCATTTGTCCACCGGCATCGTGGTGCAGTGCCAGAGCGAGCGCAGCCAGCACAAGAACCGGGCGACCGCCATGAAGCAGCTGCGTGCCAAGCTGTACGAGCACGAGATGGACAAGAAGCGCGCAGAGGATCGCAAGATGGAGGATTCCAAGCTCGAGATCAACTTCGGCAGCCAGATCCGCAGTTACGTGCTCGCGCCATACCGGATGGTCAAAGACCATCGGACCAAATTGTCGATCGGCGATGTCGATCGCGTGCTGGACGGCGATCTGGATGCATTGATCCACGCGTTTCTTGTGTGGCGCAAGACCG
>Ga0207694_10004321_pt1 | contig 11101 bp, 11 predicted proteins | sample KBSC34metaG_FD_184353 | JGI IMG/M metagenome (GOLD analysis project Ga0207694, IMG submission 184353) | Corn rhizosphere microbial communities from Kellogg Biological Station, Michigan, USA - KBS C3-4 metaG (SPAdes) (version 2) | ecosystem: Host-associated > Plants > Roots > Rhizosphere > Soil...
GCGCCTCCATCGCCCGGCGGGGCGATCATGAGCCATGATCGTGTGTAGCCGAGGAAATCGCAGATGAGCAGCTGGTCGGCGGTGCGCGCCTCCACGCGCCAGGCGGCGAAACTGTCGGAGGCGCCGCTGGCGAGGGCGCGCGCCTGGGCGTCGGTCGAGGGCTTGTGCATCAGCCAGGCCAGCAGGAGCCGCTCCAGCTTGAATATCCGGCTGGTGTAGAACGCTTCGATATAGGCGGCGTGGGAGACCGGCCGGCAGATTTCGGTCGTGAGGCAGTCCGTGTAGGCGCCGGCCTGCGCGTATTTCGACAGCAGGGCGTCTTCAGGCAGCGGGCAGGCGCGGATGGAGGGCATGGCGCGAGCTTACCCTTCCGCCGTGGAATCCGGCTATCTTTAACAGGCGGCTTATGGCTTGATCTTGCAGAGAGATAACGCGCAGGGGCGATGAACGCCCGGGAACAGCAGGGCCGCCATGGGACACGATACCGTAAAGCATTTCTTTCTTCGGCAGTTCGCGGTTCTCGTTCCCCTGTGCCTTTCGCTCACCGCCGCTTTCCCGTCCCTGGCCGATCCGGGGCCGGTATTCTTCAAGAAATTCACCATAGACGCCGCGCTCCATCCCGACGGGCTGGAGGAAGTCGTGTCGCATGTCGAAATGCAGGCGACCAACGATTCAGCGGCCCATGGGATCGGCCAGCAGCCGCTCTATTTCAGCGAATCCATGCAGAAGCTCGAGATACTCGAGGCCTACACGCTGAAGGCCGACGGGCGAAAGCTGCCGATCGACACGAAGGCGATATTTCCGCAGTCGCCGCCGGGCTCACCGCAGATCCCGATGTTCAACGATCAGAAGCTGTACATGCTGGTGTTCCCGGATGTTCAGGCCGGCGACGCGACCGTCTATACGACGAAATCGACGCAGCTCAAGCCGTACTTTCCCGGCAATTTCTCGTTCGGCATGATGATCTCGAAAGATATCGCCTATCGGGACCTTTCGGTCACGATCCGGGCGCCGAAGTCCCTGCCGCTTTATACCGAAGCCCGCGACGTCCCGTTTACGAAGAGAAACGGCCCGGACGGCGTCGAGTACAGATGGACATATTCCTCCACCGACGCCGAGCCGCAGGAAGCCGCGACCGTTTCGGCCTTCGACCGGCTGCCGCGCATCGGCGCGTCCACATTTCGCAACTATGAGGGGCTGGGCCGCGCCTATACCGAACTGGCGGCGCAAAAGGTCATTGTCACGCCAGCCGTCCAGGCGAAGGCGAACGAGATCACGGCCGGCATCGCGGATCGCCGCCAGCAGGCGAAGGCGATCTATGAATGGGTCAGCCGGCATATCCGCTATGTCGCCATCTTTCTCGAGAATGGCGGCATGGTTCCGCACGATCCGGATACCGTCCTGGCGAACGGCTACGGTGACTGTAAAGACCACACGGTGCTGTTCACCGCGCTGCTGAAGGCCAGGGGCATCCCCAGCGAGATCGTCCTGATCAACGGCGACAATGCCTATACTCTGGCGAATGTCGGCCTGATCGCGCCGCTGAACCATGCCATGAATTTCCTGCCTGACTTCGATCTGTACGCCGACACCACCGCCGGCGTGGCGCCGTTCGGCACCTTGCCGCTTTCCGAATACGGCAAGCCGGTGGTCCACGCCTTGACCACGGGCAGGGCGGTCAGAACGACACCGGTTCTTCCGACGGGCGGATATGACACGACCTTCAAGACGGTTTCCCGTCTGGACGGCGATGGGAAGTTTACCGGCACCACGGTCATAACCGCCCACGGGGCGCCGTCGATCGCGCTGAGGGGCGCCGCTCTCCAGATCCAGTCCATGGGATCGGAAAACGCGGTCAAGGCCGTGCTGAAAGCCCTCAACCAGCAGGGAACAGGGGCGTTCGACCCGGCATCGTCCGATATCGCGTCTCCGGATTACACCCTGTCCGGGCATTTCCAGATCGACCCGGATCCCGCCGTTCTCGGCGGCGCCCGATTTGCGCCCCCGCTGGGCCTGCGCCTGCCTGAGCGGCCGGGTGTCGGGCTCATGGGGCCGACCAACCTGCCCGCTACCCAGGATTCCGAGGCGACGCCGTGCTTCTCAGGACACCAGCTGGAAGAGCTGACGCTCGATCTGCCGCCGGGCCGGCACGTTCCCGTTGTGCCGCCGGACACTGAGATCAAGACGAGCAATCTTCATTACACCGCGCACTGGCAGGCGGCCGGCCAGACCGTGACCGTTCGGCGGGAGTTCACCAGCACGATCGATGAGCCGCTGTGCTCCGGCCGGGTCCGTACGGCAACGGCCGCCGCCCTCAGGCGGATCAGGGACGACTACCGCACGTCCGTCTGGTTGAACTGACCGAAGGCCTCAGTCGGTCATCTCCCCGCTGACGATCGCCTTATCGGCGGTCAGTGCGCTGAGGCCCCTGGCCTTCAGCTCGGCGAAATCGACCACATAGGCGGTGACCGGCGGCGGGGTGCTGGTCTTGATGAGCCGCAGGCCCATGCCGCCCTTCACGTGGCCGAACGTCTCGACCCAGTTGCCGCCGATGCCGGGGTCGGTGGCGGAGACGATCACCCGCACCAGCCCGTCCGGTTCGTAATGGGCGGTGTATTTGGTGACATAGCCCTGGCCGTCCTCGTAATTGTCCAGGTTCTCCTGCCACATATTGCAGAGCTGGAAGATCCAGTACTCGCACTCGGGCGGGTTATATTCCAGCACCAGCGCCTTATCGGCCGGCAGGTCCCAGACGCCGAAGCCGAAATGCCGGTCGGCGACGCCGCCGTTCGACAGGTAGGTCGCCTGAGAGAAGCGCAGCCGGTTCGGCCGCTTGGACAGATTGTCCTGCCACCATGACCGCACCAGCTCGGCATAGCCCAGCACCATCTGCGCGCTCTTGTTCAGGTTGGCGGCAACCTCGTCGGCATGGATCGGGCGCGGCCTGGCGTCGTCCAGAAGCTCGATCCTGAAGGTGGGCGCCGTCTCTTTCGCGCGGTCGTGGAAGACGTTGCGGATCAGCAGGCCGACGCAGTCCGGGGTGATGCGCAGCCAGTTCAGCCGGTGCGGCTTCTGGCTGACGAAGACCTCGAAATTGCCGTTCGCATCGCAATCGATGAAGTCGCTTTGCAGGAAGCTTTGTGTCTGCAGCGTCGCCGGATCGAATTCCTTAAGGCCCTCGACCCCAGCTTCGGCCCAGTCGCGCGCGCCGTAATCGGCCGGCTGCTTATGGGTCCAGGAGGCGATGATGAAATAGGGGATGGTGCCCTTGTTGCCGCTGATCTTGTATTCGCGCGACCCGTCCAGGAACTCGGTCAGCAGATGGTCCTGGTCGGGGGACTGGAAATTGATGCCCTGGCGCCAGGGCGCATCGCGCAGGCGCGGCCGGTCGGGCTCGGCATTTTCCATGAAGCGCTCGAAGGCGTTGCGCATCAGCCGGGTCATGAAGCGGTACCACTCCGCCTTATCCAGCGGCCCGGCCTCGTCGCCGAAGCGGTCGACCATATGGCCGGCGCGGCGGACATTCTCGCAGAAATCGTCCCAGGCGCGGCCGGACAGAACCCGATCGGTTGCGGCGTCGCTCATTCGCTCTTTCCCCTAAGCCTTGGTGTGTGGTTAAAGGTTTTGGACTGGAACATGGTGTTCCATCAACCTAAAACGCCTCTGGCAAAAACGCATCGGGGAATCAGCATGGCGCATCCATACGCGGAAGTCGAAAAAACCATCCTCGGCCTTCGCGAGGCCTTCGTCGAAGCCGAGCGGCGCAACACCTGGTCGTGGATCGCCGACGAGTTCTATGCGCCCGAATGCGTCTATACCTGCCCCTATGGCGGCACGATCGCGGTGGTCGCCAACGGGCGGGAGGAAATCCGCCGCACCCATTACGGCCGCGACATGGATGTCGGCTCGGGCTGGGCCGGCTGGTCGTTCCCGATCCTGAACTATGCCATCAACGGCGACTTCGTGATCACGCACTGGGTCAATCGCGGCCCCGGCCAGCGCCCTGACGGCAGCTACTACGAACAGCACGGCGTCTCCTACATCACCTATGGCGGCGACGGGAAATTCACCTCGCAATACGACCTGTTCGACTTTGCCCACCAGATGCGGCTGTGCGACGAGCTGGAGGATGTCGGCCTGCTGGACGCCAACCTCAAGCGCGACTGGGTGATCCCGATGAAGAAGCGTCTGGTCGACATGCTGGAACGCCGCGGCCCCTGGGCGCCGAAGGGCTGATTGCGTCTCAGCTTTTTCCGATGAACGCCAGGGCGGCCTTCCCACCCGGGACCGCCTTGGTGGTGAGCCTGCCATCCAAGGTCGCCAGTTTGCCGCCGTTCGCGTGGGCGAGGGCGAGCAGATAGCTGTCTGTCACTTGGGCAGAGGTGGTTAGTTGTGCCGGGTCGATATGTGTTGACGAGGTCAAGCTGATGTCGTCGGCCCAAAAGACGTGTCCAGGCAGCTTGCAGAAGCCGGCGAGACTTGCGGCGACGATAGCCGGCGATCCGGGCGTGTTGGGGTATTTGGGATGGCTGACGATCCGGACGACACCGTTCTCCGTCATCGGGCAAGTGGCCCACGACCGATATCCTTCCTTTCCGAACCAAGCGTGTGCCGTTTGGTGACCAACATGGGTCGGGTCGAGCAAGGCTATCAGAACGTTGACGTCTAGCAGGAAGCTCACGGCAACTCGTCACGCAGGCTGTTTACGATTTCGAGCGTGACGATCGCAGCAGGGTTACTGACCGGCAGGAGTGGAACGCCATTGCGGACATTAGTGTCCTGCGGCGGACGCAGTGAGTGCCGCGCCAAGTCGGATACGACTTCCCCGACTGTTTTGCGCTGCTGCCGAGCGATCGCTTTTGCAGCCATGAGAATGTCGTCATCGATCGCCAGGGTGGTGCGCATTTTTGGCCCCGCAAGCATCAAGCATCAAACATCACATTATAATGTGATTCAGGTTACGACACCACAAGCTCTGGCCAGATTGTTTGGCATGTGACGGTGTTAGGCCTGGCCGCAACTGAAGGAACAAGGCGCGTATAATATACCTCCGTAAAATCAGTACGATGGTAGAAGGCTAGACGGCGTTCAGAGTACTCATGATAGACGGAACAGATGAGCAGTTCAGCGAATTAGCTGGTTGTTCAGTTCTCGGGTGGAGAAATCGTCATGAGCGCAGCACTGGCACATTCAAACGCGAAGACCGTCCCGCGCGACGCCGTCGATGATGCCAACCGCGCAGCACGCAAGGCAGCGGACAAGGTCAACACCCCCACACTCTCGACTGGCTTTTCGCATTTCTCGAACCGCGTTGCTCACGCGACAGGCAAGCCGATCACCTTCGCGCTCGCGGTGCTCATCATCCTGGTCTGGGCGGTCACCGGCCCGATCTTCCATTATTCCGATACGTGGCAGCTGATCATCAATACCGGGACGACGATCGTCACCTTTCTGATGGTCTTCCTGATCCAGAACACCCAGAACCGCGACGGCGCCGCGCTTCAGGCCAAGCTCGACGAACTGATCCGCGCCCATCAGGATGCGCGTGACGCCTATATGGGCATCGAGAAGCTGGACGAGGTCGAGGTCGAGAAGATGCGCGAGGATTGCGGGGAGGTCGCCCGCGCCGAGGAGGCACAGAAGCCGGAGCGTCCGGCGAGGACCGGCTGATCAGGCGGGCCCTTCGCCGGCTGCGTTGCTGTCGTTCAGTGTTTCATGTCTGTCCTTGATGGCGTCGAGCACCGCTTCTGGATCGGCCGGCACCGCCAACTCCACCGCTTCCGGGTCGTGGCGGTCGCCGATCAGCGGGTTGTCCCGCCGCGCCTCCTCGATCAGCTGAATGATCTTGGCGCTCTTCTGCTCGGACAGGATGGCGAGTTCGAGCGTCAGCTGCTCACGGTGTTCGCCGATCTCCTTTTCCCGCTGCGTGGTAATCAGGATCAGCAATGTGATGTAGAGCGCGGCGAGCGTGCCGATATCCTGCAGGATGGGAAATGGCGGAGGGTCGAATGCCCTATCGCCGAGGATCAGGTTGGCTGCGATCCAGCCAGCCACGAAAAAGGTCAGCAAAAGAATGACATGTGGCCGCGCCACCCATGAAACGACGCCCTGCATGAACCGGTGAGTCCGCGTCGCCTCCCGGCGATGGCGGGCGTGGACCTCGGCGATCGTGTCGATGGTCTGCTGGATATGCTCCGGAACGGCGGGCTTCTTGGGCGCGGTCATGAGACGCTAAGGTGCGGGCGAAGGCAAAAGGTCCCGCTCGGCCAGTGAAATCCGGATGCGCCCGGACGGGGTCTGTTGTAGGTATGCGCAAACGACCCGAAGGACCGCGGCCCGCCCGATGAGATTGAGACTTCCTCGTTTTTTCGGCGCCGGGCAGGCTCCCGAGCCTCCGGCCGCGCTGACGCCCAGGACCGCTGCGTGCCGCTTTATCGTCGACTATTGGCAGGGGCTGCGCGGCCAGCGGCTGCGCCCGCGTAATGGCGAGATCGATCCGGCGGCGCTGACCCGACACCTGCCGCATGTCGCCCTGTTTGAGGTACGGGCGCGCGATCACACGCATTGCCGCCTGGCCGGTACCGCCGTCCGGCTCAGCCTCGGCTTCGAGCTGACCGGCAAGAATGTCGTCCATCTGTATGCGCCGGAACTGCATCGCGCCGCCGGTTACCGCTTCTGGTCGATGGCGACCCATCCTTGCGGGGCGCTGTTCGAGATGCCGCTCAGGTTTTCGACGGGGTTGGAGGCGCCGCATGAGCTCGTCCTCCTGCCGCTGGAGCCCGACGAGGCGGGCGCCCCGCCCATGCTGCTGGTCGGGGCGGCGGGGCTCATGCCGGTGAACTGGGAGAATATGGCGGTGCTGCCCCAGCTGACCGCCTCGCCGACCTTTCGCTTCGTCGATATCGGCGCCGGCGTTCCGGCCTCGACCCTGCCGCCGGACGATTTCGGGCGTTAGGCCACGACCCTGCGCCGGTGCACGGTGACGCCCAGTACGCCGGCCGCGAGCAGCGCCGACACCGCAAGGAAGGCGCCGTGGATGCCCAGCAGGCCGGCCAGCGGCGTCACCACGAACGGGTTCATGAACTCGCCGAAGAACTGGGTGGTGTAGAGGATACCGATAGCGCGGCCGCGCGCCGCGACCGGGGCGCGGTCGATCAGCACGGCGGCGAAATAGGGGTTGGCCATGCCGCCGCCGGCGCCGTTCAGCGCCGCGCCGATCGCCATGATCACCGGGTCGGCGGTCAGCGGCATGATCAGGTTGCCCGCCGCCATCAGCGCGATGAACATCACCATCGAGCCTTTGTTGCCCAGCCGGGGCCGCAGGAACGCGAATGAGAACGCACCCGCGATGCTGCCGGCCGAGGCCGTAGCGATGACCCAGGACTGGGTGACCGGGTCGCTGATCTTGTCGGCGCCCAGCAGGAAGGACAGCTGAACCCCGGTCATGAACACCGCCACATAGACCGGGATCATGCCGGCATAGAGCGGCCACAGATGCCGGATCGACGGCACCGCGACCTTCTCGGCCTTTACCTTTGGCTGGTTGCGCGCCGGCAGGACGAACAGCGCCATGATCAGCGGCACCGCCGCCAGCCCGTAGAGGCTGAAGGGGGCGTGCCAGCCACCGCCCCAATTGGCGATCCAGCCCGCGACCGCCGCCGACAGGAAGCCGCCGAACGCGCCGAAACCGCTCCACATCGCCAGCGCCTTGACCCGCGTCGCGCCGTCGAAGCGGTTGCCGATCAGCGCGGTGGTCGAGGTCGCGATGCCCGCGCCGGAGAGGCCGACCAGCAGGCGCGTCGACAGCATGGAGGTGCCGTCATCGACGATCATCCCGGCGCCACCCGCCACTGCGTAAAGGGCGAACGATGCGAACAGCAGCATCCGCGCGCTGTAGCGCTCGACCAGGAGGCCGGCGATCGGCCCGCCGACGATGATGCCGATATCGGGGATCGTCATGGTCAGCTGGCCGATCCAATAGCCGTTCGTCGGCCCGCCCAGCTCATCCGACATCGTGGACAGGATCGGGGCGATGGCGGTGAAGATCAGCGCCATCCACCAGCCGCCGCTCACCATCACCGCCATGGCCAGGCGGTCGCGCACAGTCAGTCTTTGCGGCGCGGCAGCGTCGGCCTCGGGCGACGCCTCGGCGGCGATCAGCGAATCCATGAAGTCAGGTCCCCTCGGGCGCTTTGTGTGATTGGTTTTGCGCCACGGGCGTGAGGCTACAATTATGAACGGCGACTCAGCAAAGACTATTTCGCCTCGGCGATCAGTTCCTTGAGCGGCAACAGCATGCCGCGATGGAGGAAATCCTCGGTCGCCTGGACATCGATCTCCTGCAGGTTTTCCCACACTTCGATGGCGGCGTCGCGCTGCCCCGCGGGCAGATTGTTCGCGGCGGCGATGGCTTCCATCTGGCGGAAGCGTCCGGAATCGCGGGCGCCCTGCAGCATGCCGACGGCGGCGGTTGTGAACCAGGCCATTGCCAGCGACAGGCGCTGGCCCGACAGGCCCTGCGCCTTCAAGACCTCGGCAATCGGCATGCTGACCCCCAGCCAGGCGGTGCCGACATGGCCGTTCCAGCCCATCAGCTTGAACGCAACCGGATGCGCGACGACGTGGCGGCGCAGTGCGCGCAGCCATTCCATCAGATAGGCCTGCCAGTCGTCCTGCGGTTTGGGTGCTTCGAACAGCTCGAACACCCGCACGCCGACGGCCTCCAGCAACGCGTCGCGGCTGGGGAAATATGTATAGAGCGCCATCACCGACAGGCCGAGATGCCGAGCCAGCATGTTCAGCGAGAACTGCTCCAGCGGCACATCGGCCAAAAGCTCCAGCGCGCCCTGCACGACCTGGTCGCCGCTGACGCGCGGCGGGCGGCCCGGCCGCTTGCGGAGAGGCTGATCGATTTCAGTCATGCGCTGCAAACTCGACGAACGATCGGTCATTGACAAGCCCTCGACTACGATATTAGCGTATGGCATACGATAATTAAAACGCAAGCCGGATTCCGGCGGGCGAGGGGATATGGCGGGGGCACGCCACAGGCCGGATGGAAATGGCACTCTCACGGTGCGTTGAGGGTGGCTATTCTTGGCCTGTGGTTATATATTTAAGAAAGTGAAACATTCCCTTCGGGGAATGCCGGATTTGGGAGGAGCCGAGATGGCGGTATGGCGGGGACACAAAGCGGCTTTGGCAGCGCTCATGCTGACGGCCTCTTTCGCAGCGCCGGCGATGGCCGGGCAGACCAAGGGCTTCGTCGTCAGCTGGTTCAACCAGGCCGAATATGCCGACCCCCAGGGGCGCGACTGCCCGCACGGCGTCAATGACGGCCCGGAAATCTATTACCGCAAGGAACTGTCGGCGATCGGCATGTCGCATGAGGCGGTCGAGAAATATATCAACGACTTCCTCGACATGTCCAAGTTCAAGCAGACGATCCCGATCGCCCAGATGCGCGGCCGCATCAACGGCAAGCCGGCCGACGCCTATGCCATCCCGACTTCGGTGCCCGATCCGCACCTGAAGCTGGTCGAGGGGCCGATGGGCTATGGCTTCAACCTGGACGGCAAGATCGGCAAGAACGACTTCACCGATCCGGAAACGGGCGAGAAGGGGGTCAAGAACCAGCTCTACCGGGTGCTGGGCTGCATCAATGAGGTGAAGACCCACACGCTGACCGATCGCCCGCCGCTCCAGCTCAATTACTGGAACGTGATCTACGAACAGATGCCGGCCTGGCTGGTGGAGATCGACGGCGCCGACGATCCGAAGAACAACAAGGACGTCACCATCCGGATCACCCGCGCGTTCGAGGCGCCGACCAAGGATAGCGGCGGCAATGTCGAGACCAACCTGACTTTCAGTTCGGACCCCAATCCGCGCTGGCAGAATGTCGTGCACGGCACGATGAAGGACGGGATGATCACCACAGATACGTTCGAGATGAACATGCTGGGCGACCCGTTCTGGATTCAGGAGTTCCACTTCACGAAAGCGAAGATGCGCCTCCAGATCGCCGCGGACGGATCTCTGCGGGGCTTCATCGGCGGCTATTCCCCGTGGTTCCCGTACTATTGGCAGTACGGCTCAGAGGGGTGGGGCGTCGATGCCACCAACAATATCGACTTGCCGGGCTTCTATTACGCGCTGAAGAACGCGGCCGACGCCGATCCCGATCCCAAGACCGGCGAGAACCGGATGATCTCCTCCACCTGGCTTTTGGAGGCGGTGCCGGCTTTCATCACCCATGCGGACGACCGCCGCGCCGAACTGACACCGACGACCGAGGGCGCCGCACGTGGCAAGTAAAGGTAAATTACTGTTCGGCGGCATTGCGCTGGTCCTCATTGCCGGCGCGGCGGTCATCGCTTTTCCGGAACTGACCGGGCAGAAGGCGCCTAAGCGGACGGAAATCTCGACCATCGCCGGCGGCCCGACCGTGCTGCGGCGGCTGACCCAGAACCAGTATCAGCATGTCATCGCCGACATCTTCGGCAGCGACATCACCATCGGCGGCCGGTTCGAGCCCGATATCCGCGACAGCGGCCTGATCGAGGTCGGCGCCGGCAAGGTCAGCGTTCCGGCCTCGGGCCTGGAGCAGTACGGCAAGATGGCGCGCAGCATCTCAGCCCAGGTCTTCGACAAGGTCCACCGCGACAGCATGGTCGACTGCAAGCCTGCGTCGGCGAGCGCGCCGGACGACAAATGCGCCGGCCAGTTCATCGCCCAGGTCGGCCGGCTGCTCTATCGCCGGCCGCTGACCCAGGACGAGCAGGCCAACCTGGTCGCAGGCGCCGCCGAGGCGACCAAAACCGTGGGCAATTTCTGCGGCGGGCTGCAGATCGCGCTGACCACCATGCTGCAGGCGCCGCAATTCCTGTTCACCTGGGAAAAAACGGTCGCGGACAAGGCCCACCCCGGCCAGTTCACCCTGGATGCCTATTCCAAGGCGGCGCGCCTCAGCTTTTTCCTGTGGGACAGCGCGCCCGACGATGTGCTGCTGACCGCGGCCGAAAAGGGGGAGCTGGACACCAAGGCCGGCTTCGACAAGCAGGTGGACCGCCTGCTGGCCTCGCCCCGGCTCGAGGCCGGA
>Ga0207694_10004322_pt1 | contig 11097 bp, 9 predicted proteins | sample KBSC34metaG_FD_184353 | JGI IMG/M metagenome (GOLD analysis project Ga0207694, IMG submission 184353) | Corn rhizosphere microbial communities from Kellogg Biological Station, Michigan, USA - KBS C3-4 metaG (SPAdes) (version 2) | ecosystem: Host-associated > Plants > Roots > Rhizosphere > Soil...
GCTGGAGCAGCCGTTGACCCTGGCGCCCGGCGAAAGCGCGCTGGTTCCCAGTGGCATCGCGATCCATATCGGCGACCCGGGCTGGTGCGCGCTGATCGTGCCGCGCTCGGGCCTGGGCCACAAGCACGGGCTGGTGATGGGCAACCTGGTCGGGGTGATCGATGCCGATTACCAGGGCCCATTGATGATTTCGTGCTGGAATCGCGGCAGCCAGTCGTACACCATCGAGGTCGGCGACCGCATCGCCCAGTTGCTGCTGGTGCCGGTGGCGCAGACGCGACTGGACATCGTCAGCGAGTTTGCGCCAAGTGAACGGGGCAGCGGCGGTTTCGGCTCCACCGGTATCCGATAGGATTGGGTATTCCAACGCAACAGGATCGGGCCCGGGCGGATCGGGCCGATCCGCAGGTTCAGCCGCGGGGGCGGGACATGGCATCCAAAAAAGAGAAGCAGCCACGACCGCAGTTGCAGATCGACTGGTCGGCGACCTTGCCGCTGGCCGGCGGCACTCTGCTCCTGTTGCTGGGCCTGTTCTGCGCCTGGCAAACCTGGTTGATTGCCGACAAGGGCCATGCCATCGAGCGCGTGCAGGCGGCGCAGGTGCAGGCGGTGAAGGCCGTGGCGGACGAGGTGGCGCGGCAGCGCCGCGTGGTCGAGAAGGCCCTGGTCATGGTCGATCCGGCGACCGTGATGAACGATCCCGCGCAATCGGCGGCCATGCTGCGCCTGCGATTGCCCGGCGCCCGGCAGCTGGAGCTCTACAGCGGCGACCTGAAGGAAGTCCTGCGCGCCAACTATCGCGAGTTCGGCTATGCCAAGGCGGCCCAGCTGATGGCCGCGCAGACTGCCGAAGGGATGCCGCCGGCGCAGAGCGTCTATTACGGCAACGGGGATCGCCGGCTGAGCATGGTGATTCCGTTGGGGCCGGCCGAACAGGCCCAGGCCTGGGTGTGGGTCGAGTTGCCGTTCGCGCCCGTCGAGCAGCGCTTCGATGCGATCTCGCCGGCCGGCGGCCGCCTGGACCTGCGCCAGGGCGACGATCCTGGAAGCGTGCAATTGTTTTCCAATGGCAGTGCTTCGGCACAGACCGCGGCCAGCGGCATGGCGGTACCCGGCACGGCATTCAGCGTGGGTGCCGGGCTGCCGGATGCGTTCATCGTGTTGCCGGATTCGTGGCTGTTGAGCGGCTTGCTGAGCTTGCTGGGGCTGGCCGGTGCCGGCTACCTGTTGTGGCTGCGGCGACGCGGGCGAAACCCGGCGCTGGCGGGTTTCGATGATCAGGCAACGGCGTCCGACGAAAACACCCCCCGCGCGCCGCCTGCACGTGCACCCGTGACCGCGCCGGCGGCGGCTCCTGCCCCCGCGCCGGCACCCGTCGCCGTGAACGTGGACCCGAGCATTTTCCGGGCATACGACGTGCGCGGGGTGGTCGGCAAGACCCTGGACAAGAACGTCGCGCGGATGCTCGGGCGCGCGATCGGCACCGTGATGGGCGAGAAGGGCCTGCGCGAAATCGTGGTCGGCCGCGATGGTCGCGCGTCCGGTCCCGAGCTGGCCGGCGCACTCGCCGATGGTCTGCGCGAGGCTGGCGTCGACGTGATCGACCTGGGTGCGGTGCCCACCCCGGTGGTCTACTTCGCCGCGTACCGTTTCAACACCGGTTGCGGCGTGGCGGTGACCGGCAGCCACAATCCCCCGGACTACAACGGCTTCAAGATCGTGGTCGCGGGCGAGACCCTGGCCGAGGGCGCGATCCAGGACCTGTACCAGCGCATCGCCAGTGGCGCAATGAGCAGCGACGGACACGGCAGCCTGCGCCAGGTCGACGTGGCGCCGGACTACATCGAGAAAATCGTTTCGGACGTGCTGGCGGAGCGCTCGCTGAAGGTGGTGGTCGACGCCGGCAACGGCATTCCCGGCGCCATCGCGCCGCAGGTGCTCGAAGGCGTCGGCTGCGAGGTGGTGCCGCTGTACTGCGATGTCGACGGCAATTTCCCGAACCACCATCCCGATCCGTCCGATCCGGCCAACCTGGAGGACCTGATCCACGCGGTGAGGCAGACCGATGCGGATCTGGGCATCGCGTTCGATGGCGACGGCGACCGCCTCGGCGTGGTCTCCCGCTCGGGCGAGATCATCTACCCCGACCGCCTGCTGATGCTGTTCGCGCGCGATGTGCTGTCGCGCCAGCCCGGCGGCATCGTCATCTACGACGTGAAGTGCACCAGTCACCTGAAGGGGCAGATCCTCGACGCCGGCGGCAGCCCGCTGATGTGGCGCACCGGGCATTCGCTGATCAAGGCGAAGATGCGCGAGACGTCCGCCGAACTGGCCGGCGAGATGAGCGGCCATTTCTTCTTCAAGGAGCGCTGGTACGGTTTTGACGACGGCATCTACGCCGCCGCCAGGTTGCTGGAGATACTCGCTGGCGACCTGCACGGGCGCAGCCCGGAGGAGATCTTCGCCACGCTGCCGAAGAGCATTTCCACGCCCGAGCTGAAGATCGAACTGGCCGAGGGCGAGCATTACCGGTTCATGGACCAGTTGCGCGAGCGCGCCACGTTCGAGGACGCCTCGGTGATCACCATCGATGGCTTGCGGGTGGATTGGCCGGACGGCTGGGGCCTGGTGCGTGCGTCCAACACCACGCCGGTGCTGGTGTTGCGCTTCGAAGCCGACAACGAGGCAGCGCTGAAGCGGATCCAGCAGATCTTCCGCCAGCAGTTGCTGGCCGTGAATCCCGCCCTGAAACTGCCCTTCTGAAAGCAGCAGGCCCCGACGTGATCGGGGCCGCTGCCAACCGAGGCTGCGTGGGCGACCCTACTGCTGGCTCTTTTCCTGTTCCGCCTTCAGCTCGCGGTAACGCGCCAGCTGCTTGACCTGCTGCTGTACCGTTTGTGCGCGCAGGGCCTGCTGGCGTTGCAGCGTGTTGCGCTGCCCGGTGACGACGTTGCGCTGGGTGGCGATGCTGTCGGTGATGAACTTCGGTACAGGCTTCTTGCCGTTTTCGATCTCGGCGGCGCGGGCGAGCAGGTCGGTCAGCGCCTTCTCCTGGCTGCGCAGGTTGATCTGGGTGGTGTGGATCTGCTGGTCGATGGTGTCCAGTGTCTGCTGCAGCGAGATCTTGTACGACTCCTCATCCGGGTAGGCGTTCAGCATCTGCTCTTCGGCGTTGGCCACTTCCTGCGCCGCCCTCTGCTTCGCGGCCTGCGCCTCGGCCACCTTGGCGGCGGCGGCGCGCTCCTCGGCGTTGAGCTCGCGCGGTACGTGGCGCACCACCATGCCGCGATCATTGACCAGGTCGTAACCGTACTTCATCGCCTCCGCGGTCAGGCTGTCGCTGTAATGCATCAGACCCTGGCCGTCGTACCACTTGTAACGGATGCTGCCGGCGTTCTGGGCAGACGCTGCCACGCTCGCGCCCAGCGCGAGGGCAGCCAGAATGAGCAGTGATTTGCGCATGGATTCTCCCTTGTCGCTTGAAGTATAGCCGCGTCCATCACGCTGCCTAGCGGCGCGTGGCGCCGATGTGATCGGGTTCGCTTGAGTCTATCCGGTGGGGTCTGGACTCAGCGCTGAACCCCGTAGCGGGCGCGGTAGGCCAGCAGGCGGGCGTGTTCGGCGGCCAGTTGCGGCTGTTCGCCGGCGTAGTCGAGCACGTCGTCCAGGCAGGTGATCGCGATCACCGGGATGCCGTGCTCGGCGGCCACTTCCTGTGCGGCGGAACGTTCGCCCTGGCCGCGCTCCTGCCGGTCCAGTGCGATCAGCACGCCGGCCGGTTCGGCACCATGGGCGCGGATCAGGGCCAGCGATTCGCGTACCGCGGTGCCCGCCGTCATCACGTCGTCGACGATCAGCACGCGCCCGGCGAGCGGTGCGCCGACCAGCATGCCGCCTTCGCCGTGATCCTTCGCCTCCTTGCGGTTGTAGGCCCACGGGAGATCGCGCCGATGGTGATCGGCCAGTGCGATGGCGGTGGCCGCGGCCAGCGCGATGCCCTTGTAGGCGGGGCCGAACAGCATGTCCACCTCGACTGCCGCATCGACCACGGCGGCGGCATACGCGCGGCCGAGCTGGGCCAGCGCGGCGCCCGAATCGATGCGCCCCATGTTGAAGAAGTACGGGCTCTGCCGGCCGGATTTCAGGGTGAACTCGCCGAAGCGCAGTACCTCCCGCCGCAGGGTCAGTTCGATGAAGTCGCGTTGGTAGTCGTGCACGGATTCGTCTCGCAGGCAGTCGATGATCGAGGCAGGCGACGGATGGCAGTCGTCGCGTCGCGCGATGGTCGTCATGGTACACGCGCTGTTGCCGACCCCCGGGGTTGTTATGATCGCCCATCAGCCGATCCGGAGGAGCCATGCGCATCATCAGCCTCAACGCCAACGGCATCCGTTCGGCGGCCAGCAAGGGCGTGTTCGACTGGCTGCGTGCGCAGCGCGCCGATGTGGTATGCCTGCAGGAGACCAAGGCGCAGGAGGATCAGTTGACCGATCCGATGTTCCGCCCCGATGGGCACCACTGCTTCTACCGCGACGCGAGCAGCAAGAAAGGCTACAGCGGCGTGGCCATCTATGCGCGACGCGAGCCGGATCGGGTGCTGACCGAGCTGGGCTGGGACGAGTTCGACAACGAAGGCCGCTACGTCGAGGCGCGTTTCGGCAAGCTCTCGGTGGTATCGCTGTATTTTCCGTCGGGCTCGTCCGGCGACGAGCGCCAGCAGTTCAAGTTCAAGGCGATGGAGTGGATCACGCCGATCTTCGACCAGTGGCTGAAAAGTGGCCGCGACTACGTGATCTGCGGCGACTGGAACATCGTGCACACGAAGAACGATATCAGGAACTGGTCGTCCAACCAGAAGAACTCCGGCTGCCTGCCCGAGGAGCGCGCATGGCTGGACCTGCTGTTCCACCAGCGCGGCTGGGTCGACAGCTTCCGCGCCCTGAAGCCGGACGCGGTCGAATACACCTGGTGGTCGAACCGTGGCCAGGCACGCGCCAACAACGTGGGGTGGCGCATCGATTACCAGGTGGTCACGCCATCGCTGCGCGAGCGCCTCAAGACCTGCTCGATCTACCGCGATGAGCGCTTCTCCGACCATGCCCCGTATACCGTCGACTATGCTGACTGAGCCGGTGGTACGCCGCCCGGCCAGGCCATCGGTGTGGCGGGCGTTCACGCAACCGGCAGCGTGGACGATGTGCTTCCTGGGCTTTTCCTCCGGCCTGCCGTTCCTGCTGGTGGCCGGAACGCTGGCGTACTGGCTGAAGGAAAACGGCATCGAGCTGACCGACATCACGATGATCGCCAGCGCGGGAATGACCTACGCCTTCAAATTCATCTGGGCTCCGCTGCTCGACCACGGGCGGATTCCCGGCTTCGCCCGGCTCGGCCAGCGCCGCGGCTGGCTGCTGTTTGCGCAGCTGGGCGTGGTGGCAGGTCTGTTGGCGATGGCGCTGTTGACGCCGGCACAGCTGGTGCCGTTTGTCGTCGCGACGCTGGCGGTCGCGTTCTTCGGCGCCACCCAGGACATTGCGGTGGATGCGTATCGCATCGAGATCGCACCGATCGAGGACCAGGGTGCGCTTGTGGCCACCTATTCGCTGGGCTACCGGATCGGCCTGCTGGTGGCCGGTGCGGTCGCGCTGATCCTGGCCGACCACGTGTCGTGGCGCGTGGTCTATGCAGCGATGGCTCTGGTGATGCTGCTGCCGATCGCCACCACGCTGGTGGCACGCGAGCCGGAGGTGCTGCGCGTGCGGCCTGCGCGCTGGCGCGATGCGATGCGCGAGAGCGTGATCGACCCGTTCGCCGATTTTTTCCGTCGCTACGGCTGGGCACTGGCGGGCGTGACCCTGCTGTTCCTGCTGCTGTTCAAGATGCCCGAGCAGGCCACCATCGGCGGCATCATGAGCCCGTTCTACCGGGACATGGCCTTTTCCAAGACCGAAATCGGCACGATCACCAAGATCTACGGCATCTGGATCGGCATCGTCGGCGTGTTCGTCGGCGGTGCAGCCGTGGCGCGCTGGGGCGCGTGGCGCCCATTGGGTGTGACCATCGTGCTGTGTGGCTGCAGCAACCTCTTGTACCTGTTGCTGATCACCCATCCGGGCAACCTGCTCATGCTTACCCTGGTGATCTCGGGCGAGAATTTCACCTTGGGCATGCTCGGGCCGCCGACGGTGGCGTTTCTGTCGTCGCTGGTCAATCGCCAGCACACCGCCACGCAATATGCGTTGCTGAGTTCGCTGGTCAACCTGCCGGGCAAGCTGCTTGGTTTCTTTGCCGGTGGTATTGCCACGGCCGCGGGATATGGCGGTTATTTCGTTCTCACCGTGCTGGCCGTGATACCCGCGATGCTGCTGTTTGCCTGCCTGTGGCCGCGCTTTCGCCGCTTCGAACGCGAACGGGAGGCCATCGAAGCGGCAGGCTGATTCATCGTGTCGCGGTCGCTCACGGGGCAGAGCCGGCATGGCGATGGTCACAATGGAACTGCCAAGTCAGCCACGGAATCCGGCTCGTCGCGCGCGGTTCAGGCAAGGGTATGCAACCATTGGCCAAACAGGGCATGTGCTACACGGAGAGACGCTTGTGCCGGACATGATCGTTCATCACGTCGATGGCCTGCTGGCCGAGCGCATCGCGACGCTGGCCAAGCTGCGCCAGTGTCCGGTCAACGACGTGCTGCTGGATGCGCTGCGCAATGGCCTGGGCATGTCGGTGGCGCAACAGTACAGCGAAAGCCTGCGCAACCCGAATGCACTGACGATACTTGAAGGGCACTGGGAGGCGGCCGAACGCGGCGTGTTCCAGGAAGCGCTGCAGGCCTTGGCCAGGACCCGTCCGACGCAGCTCGCGCCGGAAAGCATCCGCTACGACGAACCTGATCGCGGCGCCGAGTAGATCGCGCCGAGCACGCGTGGTCCGCGGGCGCCGGTCACCGCCGGCAGATTGCCCGGCAGGTTGAGCAGGCGCTGCCGCGCCAGCCAGGCGAATGCGGTGGCCTCGAGAAAATCCGGATCGATGCCGAGTTCCGCCGTACTGCGCAACGTGCGCGGAGCCAACAATTCGGCGAGACGTCGCATCAGCGCGGCGTTGTGCACGCCACCGCCGCAAGCGAGCACATCGTCGGCTGCGGCGGCGTATTGCTCGATGGCGGCGCCGATGCTGCGGGCCGAGAGTTCAAGCAAGGTGGCCTGCACGTCGGCAGGTTTCAGCAAGTCCACCGTGGCCTGAGTAGCCAGCCAGTGCAGGTGGAAATGTTCGCGCCCGGTGCTCTTGGGGGGCGGCAGCGAGAAATAGTGGTCGGCCAGCATCGCGTCGAGCAGCCCTTGCTGGACCTGGCCACTGGCGGCGAAGGCACCGTCGCGATCGAACGGCTCGCCCAGATGGCGCTGGCACCATGCGTCGAGCAGGCCGTTGGCTGGCCCGGTGTCGAAGCCACGCACGCTGCCGTCCGCGGCGAGCATGGTGATATTGGCGATCCCGCCGAGGTTGAGCACCACCCGCGCACGGCCCGGCGTGGCCAGCAACATGGCATGCAGTGCAGGAAGCAGCGGCGCGCCCTGGCCGCCGGCGGCGACGTCGGCGCGACGAAAGTCCGCCACTACCTCAATGCGGCAGCGCTCGGCGATCACGCTGGGGTCGCCCACCTGCAGGGTGAACGGGTAGTCGCCGCCAGGCCGGTGGCGCAAGGTCTGCCCATGCGAGCCGATCGCGCGCACCGCGGTCGCCGGTGTGCGGCTTTCTTCAAGCAGCTGCAGTGCCGCGTCGGCGAACTGGTGGCCGATCTCGACATCGAGCCGGCCCCACGCGTCCAGGTTCAGCGCCGCTGCGCCTTGCGCCAGCGCCAGCATGCGTTTGCGCAAGGCGACCGGCCAGCGATGGGCATGCCGGGCAAGCGTCTGCGGCATGCCGTCGTGGAAGTGGACCAGCACCGCATCGATGCTGTCGACGCTGGTACCGGAAATCAGCCCGAGGTAGAGCGCCGTGGCGTCGTCAGTCACGCTGGATGGGTGCTCAGTTGTCGTGGTTGGCGGGAGCGTTCGCGCGGGCCAGCTTGATCCGGTTGTCGAGTTCGGTCAGGCGGGCCAGCTGCGGCTTGACCACCTGCGATTCGAACCTGGCCAACTGCGCGGCGGGCAGCGGTTCGGGTTTCGGCAAGGTCACCGTCTGCGGATTGCGCTGCACGCCGTTGACGCGGAATTCGTAATGCAGATGGGGGCCGGTGGCCAGGCCGGTCATGCCGACGTAGCCGATCACTTCGCCCTGGCGTACATGTTCGCCGACGTGCTGGCCCTTGACGAAGCGCGACATGTGGCCGTACGCGGTGCTGATCGTCTTGCTGTGCTGGATCACCACGAAGTTGCCGTAGCCGTTCTCCCAGCCGTGGTACTTGATCACGCCATCGCCGGCGGCATGGATCGGCGTACCCGATGGCGCGGCGTAGTCGACGCCCTTGTGCGCGCGCATGCGACCCAGGATGGGGTGCATGCGTGCGATCGAGAATTTGGACGAGATGCGGGTGAAATCGACCGGAATGCGCAGGAACGATTTCTGGATCGGACGCCCGTCCTCGCTGTACCAGCCATAGCTGCCGTCGGCCTTCTTGAACCGGTAGGCGGTATAGCGCTTGCCTTGGTTGATGAATTCGGCGGCGACGATATCGCCTTGGCCGTAGCGCACGCCGTCGCGGTAGATGTCGTCGTAGATCACCGTGAAGCTGTCGCCAGCGCGGAGATCCTGCACAAAGTCGATGTCGTACTTGAACAGGTCCGCCAGCTTGCCGACCATCGCCGCATTCATGCCGGCCTGGTCGCCGGCGGCATAGACGCTGCTGCGGATGACGCCATGGGCGACCTGCTCGCGCAGGTCCATGTCGCGCTTCTGCAAGGCGAACGTGGGCTGGGCGCCGTCAAGCCGGATGATCGCGCGGCTGGTCTGGTCGGGATCGAAGCGAAAGCCCTTCAGGCTGCCGTCGCTGTCGAGCAGGAAGTCGAATTCCTCGCCCGGGCGGATGTTGTGCAGTGCCGCCTTGTGCTCGCCCGCGGCATCCATCACCTTCTGCAGCTCACTCAGGCCCAGGCCGCGTCCGTTGAAGATGTCGGACAGCGTCTGCCCCGGCTGGACGCGCACGACCTGCCAGTCATCCACGGTGGGAATGGGCGTGCTGGTCAGGTCGACCCTGGGCAGCGCCAGCGGCAACAGCGTGTGCGCTTCGGGTACCGAGGCGGGTCGCATCGCGCTGGCCCATGCCGGCATGATGAAGCCGGACAGCAAGGTGATCAGCAGCGCCGTGCCGGCGAGCATCCAGTGCTCGCGGTGCCATCGGATCGGTTCGACGTCGGCCGAACGGTTGAACGACCAGTGCGCACAGCGCTCATAGAAACGCGAGTGACGACGTTGCGCCTTGCGGCATATGGCCTGCTTGCGCGCATGCAGCGCGTCCCTGTTTTCTTCGGCCATGCCTTATTCGCCCCGTACCGCCCAGTCACAAACTCGGCGTACCATAACGGCGATGTGCAGAGGGCGTCAATGCCTTTTCCATCAATGGTTTGCGAACTATTTCTGATTAACGCACAATTAACTTCTGCTGCGCACGTGGAGTGGCGACTGCCTCCCGCTTCAAGTCGCTTACGCTTACAGATCATCAAGCAAGTCATCCTTCAAGAGAGAGCCCAATGAGCGAGCCTGAGCAGGCCCTGGCCACGATTGCGCGTGGTGTCGATGAAATCATCAAGCGGGAGGATCTGGCCGCACGTCTGAAGAGCGGGCGTCCGTTGCGGATCAAGGCCGGCTTCGATCCCACCGCGCCCGACCTGCATATCGGGCACACCGTCCTGCTCAACAAGATGCGTCAGTTCCAGGACCTGGGCCACCAGGTGATCTTCCTGATCGGCGATTTCACCGGCATGATCGGCGACCCCACCGGCAAGAACGTCACGCGCAAGCCGCTCACCCGCGAGGACGTGCTGGCCAATGCCGAGACCTATGCCGATCAGGTCTACAAGGTACTGGATCGCGAGAAGACCGAGCTGCGCTTCAATTCGGAGTGGTTCGGAGCGATGTCGGCGGCCGACATGATCAGGCTTGCGGCCCAGCACACCGTGGCGCGCATGCTCGAGCGCGACGATTTCACCAAGCGCTATGCCGCACAGCAACCCATCGCGATCCACGAATTCCTGTATCCGCTGGTGCAGGGCTACGACTCGGTGGCGCTGAAGGCCGATGTCGAGCTGGGCGGCACCGACCAGAAGTTCAATCTGCTGATGGGTCGTGCCCTGCAGGAACACCACGGCCAGCCGCCGCAGATCGTGTTGACCATGCCGCTGCTGGAGGGCCTGGATGGCGTCAACAAGATGTCCAAGTCGCTGGGCAACTATATCGGCATCAACGAGCCGGCCATCGACATCGTCACCAAGACCATGAAGATCGGCGATGAGCTGATGTGGCGCTGGTTCGAGTTGCTGAGCTTCGACGTATCGCTGGAGGAACTGGCGTGCATGAAGCGCGATGTCGGCAGCGGCGAGCTCAATCCACGCGATGCCAAGCTGCGCCTCGCGCGCGAGCTGGCGGCGCGATTCCACAATGCAGCCGCGGCCGAACTGGCGATCGCGGGCTGGCATGCCGTGGTGCGTGGCGTGGGCGACACCTCGCTGCTGCCGCAGGTCGACATTGCGGTGCCTGCCGAGGGCCTGCGCCTGGCTGCGCTGCTCGCCGCGGCAGGTCTTGCCGGCAGCAACTCCGAAGCCAACCGGAAGCTGAAGGAACGTGCCGTGCGTATCGACGCGGAGGTGACGGAGGATGCGCAGCGCATCTTCCATGTCGGCTTCGAGGGCGTGCTGCAGGTGGGCAAGCGCAACTTTGCCCGCGTAAGGCTGATCGCCGCCTGATCCGCCGCCATAGCGGACGGGCTCTGCTCGTGGCAGTCGTCCGGCTGGATCGAACGGGCATCCAGCGCAGAAATACTTGCCAAAAAAAGAGCAGGCCGTATCATGCGCGGCCCATGTCCGTTCGTTGCCGCGTGGCGGTTCGCTCAGCTCTTCGCAAAGCCTCATCGAGGGTGTTGACGGTCTAGAAAAGCGATGTAGAATCGGC
>Ga0207694_10004326_pt1 | contig 11093 bp, 7 predicted proteins | sample KBSC34metaG_FD_184353 | JGI IMG/M metagenome (GOLD analysis project Ga0207694, IMG submission 184353) | Corn rhizosphere microbial communities from Kellogg Biological Station, Michigan, USA - KBS C3-4 metaG (SPAdes) (version 2) | ecosystem: Host-associated > Plants > Roots > Rhizosphere > Soil...
GGACATCATCTTCGCCGCCGAGCTGGCCGACCTGGCGGGCCGGTTTCCCAACCTGCACGTCTGCCACACCCTGACCCGCGCCCCTTCGCCGGGAGTCGCGGCCGGCGACGACTGGAAAGGCGAGCGGGGACGAATCAGCCGCGCGTTGCTGGAGCGCGCCGTCCCGGACCTGGCGCGTGGTCCCGTCTATCTGTGCGGTCCGGACGAAATGATGACCGCGACACGGAAGCTGCTCTTCGATATGGGTTTGCCCGAAGACCAGCTGAAGACGGAGGCCTTCGTGTCGCCCCAGCCCGGGACGGCCGCCGTCGCCGAAACGGGCGCCGAAGGGGACGAAGCCGTCGCGGACCGGCTGGAGACGACGGCCGTGCCCGATCGGGAAGATGTCGGAGCCGCCGGCGCGGCCCTGGCGAAGGTTCGCTTCCAGCGCTCGCGGCGGTTCGTCCAGAATTCCTCGGCCCGGACGATCCTGGAAACCGCGGAAGAGCTCGGCGTCGACATCCCTTTCGAATGCCGCTCCGGCATCTGCGGGCAATGCAAGACCCGGCTCCTTTCCGGGCGCGTGATGATGGAAGCGGAGGACGCCCTGAGCGCCGCCGAGAAGGCCCGCGGCTTCATATTGGCCTGTCAGGCCCATGCGGTGGGGGACGTGGTCGTCGACGCTTGAGTCGGTGTGTGCCCTCCTGTGAGGCATTTTGTCCTACACCGCGCGACCCAATGACCATTCCGCCACACTCGATCGCCTTTGGTCATGAGCGGTCATGAGGGGCGCTCCAAGGATTTCATGGACCTAGGCCTGGCGGCGGCTCGTCGTCGCCCCGGCACGGCCGCTGCATGCATTCGCGCGCGGATCATTTGATCCACACACGCAAAAGGAGACTCTCCATGACGCTGACCCGTATCGTCTTCCTGGCCCTGGCCGTTCTTCTCCCCGCTTCGTGGACCGTTGCCAAGGCCGAGGATGCTCCTCCGGCCGAGGGCGCCAAGAAGGAAGGCAAGAAGAAGGGCAAGAAGAAGGGTGGCGAGGAAGCTCCGAAAGAGGCGAAGTAGTTTCCGGACACCTCCTTTCCAGGAGGTGACGAAAAGACCCGGGCTGGGCGACCAGCTCGGGTTTTTTTTGCTCGGCCGGTCCCGGCCTCAGGGATCGGTCGGTGAGGGTGCCGGCGGCGGCGGCGCCGCCGGCGCGGGAGCAGCAGGCGCAACGACCGCCTCGAGGGACCTCACGTCGAACCCCACGCGATCGATGAGCTGGCCCATCTCGTTGGACAGGTCGACGCGCCACCGGCCGGGCGCCGGGGATGGCTTCCAGCTCGCCGTGCGGAACCCGCTGGCCCGTCCCCCTTCGATCGTCTGGGTGACGGGGCTGCCCACCTCGCGGCCATCGTGGAACCAGCGGTAGGTGACCGTCTGCCGATACCGGGTGGGGAGCGACACCGCGAACCACGCGTAGATCCGACGGACCCCGCGCGGGAAGGTCTCGGCGCGCCCGACCAGGTTGCGGTTCACGATGCCGGTGCCGGCCCCCTTGTCGAGGCTGGCCGCTGGCACCGGCGGCAACAGGGGCGCCGCGATCACCACCAGCACGGCGACGGGCGTGGCGCCGAGCAGGATGCTCGTCAGCGCGCGGCGGCTGAGGATGCTCTCGCCCTCGCCGCCCTTCAGCGCCGCGGTGGCCGCGGCTGTCGCCGCCAGCGCCGCCAGGAAGAGCGACACCCGCGGCGAGGTGAGGGCGAGCACGGCGGTGGCTGGGACCAGCGCTGCAAAGAGGACGACCGCCGACCACATCACGCGGCGCACGGGGTGATCGATGATCTGGCGGTGATACCAGCCCGAGAAGCACGTCGTGAGCGCCATGGCGCCGAGGACGATCGGCGCGCCCATGTTGAGCGATGGGAAATGCGCCGCCCCGAACCAGAGGGGCGTCAAGAAGAAGAGGACGTTCTTGTAGAGAACCACCACGATGAACGGCGCGCCGGTGGTCCGGGCCAGGCGCTGCCACCCGGCCTCGTGCGCGCCGGGCGACGGATCGGGCAGCACGCGCGCGACGATGGCGGGCAGGGTCCAGGCCAGCAGCAAGAGCGCCACCGCCTTGGGGGCGAAGTCGATCTCGTGCTTGAAGAGGATGCGCGAGACAATCCCGAGCGCCAGAGACAGCCACGGCGCGTACTTGTCGACGAAGCGGCGGATGAAGGTGACCGGCTTGGCGATGGTGGCGGCGGCCGCGTCGATCGAGAAGAACCCGGGCACCGAGACATCGAGGGCGGCGGGCCCCACCACGGCGGCGGGCCCTACGGAGACGTCGCCGGCCAAGGCGTGGTCGGAGGCGGCGGCCACCCGAGGAAGGTCCACCAGCGTCGCGTCGGTGGGGCCGGGGGAGGCGGGAGCGCGTTCGTCAGCCACGGGCGTTCTCGCCGGGGACGAGGGAGGAGGGCGGCGCGGCGGGGCCGCCCGCGGCCGCGAGCGCCGGGGCCCCCCTCGGTCGCCACGCGAGCTTCAACCCGGCGGCCAGCACCGCCGCCAGCAGAAGGACGCCGCCTCCCAGCACCAGCGCGTGGCGCCGGGTGGTGGCGCGAATGGACCGGCTGGCCTGGTGGAAGACGGGCGGCGCGACGGTGGCCTCCAGCGCCTCCCGCACGGTCGGCCAGTTGCCGGCGGTCCCCTGTGCGCGGGCGCGCAACCCCGCCACCACCGGTTGCAGCCAGTCGACGTGATGGCTGGTCAGCGCCTGAAATTCCTGTTGCAGCACGGAGGCCAGCTGCGGAGGCATGGGGGCACCGGTGGCCTTCTGCCAGAGCGCCCCGACGCGCGCCTCGTCGAGCGCCCCGGTGATCCACGCCGGCGCCGCCTGGACGATGGTGAGGAGCTCGCGCTCGGAGACGCGCTTGCCCAGCGGAAGGCGCTCGCGCAGCCCGGCCGCCACCCCGTCGGCGGTGATCACCGTCGAATGCACCGCCTCGCGGATCGTCGTCGAGACGGGGCCGTCGACCAGCGTTCCCACCCCGAACCCGACACCCCACACCACGCCGGCGGCCATCGCGCCGAGCGGCAGCGCGAGACCCCACAGCAGGCAACACACGGTGGAGAGGCGCCGGACCAGGCCACGCTGCGGGTTGGCGCCCTGGGCGCGGAGGACCCGATCGACGAGGCCATAAGCGAGCGCACCTCCCACGAGGGCGCCCGCGGCCAGACCGACCCCGGTCGGCCAGGCGATCGTCGAGACGGCCAGTGTGAAAAGAGACGAGTAGAGGGCGAGCACGAGCCGACCGTGGCCCCCGTTCTCAGAGGAATCGCGTGAGGAAGCTGCCAATCAGCATGACGCCGCCGATGACCGCCAGGATCACCAGGAGCACCACCACCTTCGGGGTCTTCTTGCGAAGGTTGACGACGTCGTCGGGGGCCGCCGCCGGTGACTCGGCGGGCGCCGCCGCGACCGGAGCGGCCACCGCCGCTGCCTCGGGCATGGGCGGAAGGTTGAGAGGCTGAAAAGCCGAGCTTCGGAACGGCGTCGCGACGCGCGGCGACCCGGCCGGGGTGCCGACCCGCACGCCGGCCGAAGACTGGCCGGGCGAGACTGTCGGTGGCAACAGGGGTTGCGGCGTCTTGGCCGGCGGCTCTCTCGTCCCCTCCGCCGGCTTTTGTGCCAGGAGGACCGGCCGCGGGGTGCCCCCGCGCGCAGCCGCCGGGATGGGCGGCGGCGTGGGGATCGGCGCCGGTGGCGTGGCGACGGTTGGGGGCGCCGGAAGCTTGATGGGCTCCGCCTCCGGCTCGGTGAACACCGCCATCCCGCGGGCCGTGATCCGGTCTTCTTCCTCAGCCGCCTCGGTCGCTTCCGGCGGCGCGGGCTCGTCACGGGGCGGTTCGGGCGGACCGTCGGCGGCGCGGGCCTCGGGCGGGCGCGAGACGATGTCCTCGACGGGGACGGGCGTGGCGCGGTCATCGCTCGCCAGCTTCGCCTCCGGCACGGCTGCGGCCTCGGACACGGCCGGCGGCGGCGGCGCCTCCAGCGCGGGGGCGGCCGGGTCTTTCCCGGAGCCCTCCGCCATCATGGATTCCGCGATCTCGGCGGTCACCACCGAGCGCCCCGTCTCCGCCTGGCTCATCTCGGCGTCGACCTCGGCCGTCGTTTCCGTCGTTGCCGTCGTTGCCGTGGTGGCCATCGTGACCATCGTGGCCACCTCAGCGGAAAGGGAGGGCTCGGCAGCCGGAGAGGGCTCTGGCGGAGGCGGGTCTGAGGGCGGCGCCTCGGGCGGCGGCGCCGGCGCGGCGGACGGCGGCGGCGGGGTAGGGGCCACAGTAGGGACGGCAGCCACGGCCACGGGCATCGGCGGGATCGGCAAGTTCGTGGCACGTCCCCCCAGCCGCCGCGTCGCCAAGGTGGCATCGAAGATCGGAAGCAGCTGCGGCGCCACGCGCCGCCCGAAGAGCGCCCGGCCTTCCGCCAGGTCGCCGCTCATGTCGTCGCCCGCCTCGATCCGTTTCTGCTGGTAGAGCTCGATGTCCGACAGGATCACCCGCGCGAGGCGCCGGGCGGCCTCCTCGTTGTCAATCAGCGCCATCGTCTTTTCCTGATCGCCGCGCGGGGCCTCGAAAGGGCGCCGACCGGGGATGAGAACACGGACATGCTCCGAGGGTAACTCGCGGCGGCTTCGAGGGATAGATTTCGAAGATGGCGCTCTCCTGACTCAGGGATGGGTGGGGGCCGACTTCGGAGCGGCGGCTCCTCGCCCACCCAGGAGCCCGATGTAATCAGTCAAGACGCGCACGCTCTCGTCCATGATGACGTCGCCGCCGCCGCGTGACTCGTCGTCGCGATCGAGCTCGCGGCCCGATCCGCCGACGGGCTCCGCCGCCCCGTTGGACTTGCTCTCCGACTTCGTTTCGGATTTGGCGGTCCCGCCGTTCTTGCCGCCGGCGCCCGAGCCATCGGCCGGCAGGGGCGGCGGCAGCCCGGGCTTGTCGACGTTGGCCAGCGTGATCTCGAAGGCCACCGGCTTGCCGGTCTCCTTCGCGCGGGCCGCGCGCTCCTCCTTGCGACGCGCCTTGTTCTCCGCCAGCTCCTTCCGCCGCTCGGCTTCGTTGAGCACGACCGACTTCTCCTTGAGGCTCTTGCCCAGGCGCCCGATGTCCTCGAGCAGGAGCGCGAACCCCCGATCGGCCTTCACCCGCTTGGTCGAGGCGTCGCGCAGGACCGGCAAGTGAGGGGCGACGCGGTTCAGGCGTTCGTAGGCGGCCGGGGCCACCGAGTCCCAGGGCAGCGGATCGTCGAGCGAGGATTCGCTCACGTCGGCGAAGTCGGTCCCCGACGGCAACACGATGTCCGACGCCACGCCGCGCAGCTGGGTCGACGCGCCGCTGGGGCGATAGAACTTGCTGATCGTGATCTTGAGGGCGCCCGGGTCGTAGGTGTGGGGCAGCCCGGCCTCGTCCATCAGGGGCGCCAGCATCAAGATCGTCTGCACGGTGCCCTTGCCGAAGGTGGCGGAGTCGCCCACCACCACGGCGCGCCCATAGTCCTGCAGCGCGCCGGCCAGGATCTCGGTGGCCGAGGCGCTGAGGCGGCTGGTGAGCAGCACGAGCGGGCCGTCGTAAAGGACGCCGCCGTCGTCGTCCGTTCCGAGCTCGATCTTGCCCGATTGATCGCGCGTCTGGACGACCGGGCCCTTTCGGATGAAGAGGCCCGTCAGGGTGATGGCCTCCTCCAGCGATCCGCCGCCGTTGCGGCGCAGGTCCATCACGATGCCGCGCACGTTCTCGGCCTTCAGCTTCTTGATCAGGCGCGCGACGTCGGCCGTCGCGCTCCGCCGGCCGCCGCCGCCCCCGGGGCCGCCGCCCATCTCGGCGTAAAAGGAGGGGAGGTCGATGACCCCGACCCGCAGGGCAGGCGCGCCGGTCGACCCCTGCAGATCCAGGATCCGGGCCTTGGCCTGCTGATCCTCCAGCTTGATCTCGTCGCGAATCAAGCTGACGGTCCTCGGGGCGGCGCTGGTGGCACCCGTGGCTGGCAAGATCGTCAGCGTCACGCGCGTCCCCTTGGGGCCGCGAATCAGCTCGACCGCCCGCGACAGCGGCATGTTCAGGATGTCCACCGGATCCTTGTTGGCCTGCGCCACGGCGACGATGCGGTCGCCCGGCTTGAGCTGCCCGCTGCGCGCCGCCGGTCCGCCGGGCAGCAGCTCGCGGATGGTGCAGTAGCCGTCCTCCGTCTCCAGGGCGGCCCCGATCCCGAACAGCGACAGCTTCATCGCGATCGAGAAGCTCTCCATTTGCTCGTGGCCCAGGTAGTCCGAGTGCGGGTCGTAAACGTGCGCGAGCGCGTCGAGGTAGACCTCGAGCACCTCGTCCTCGTGCAGACCCTCCATCGTGCGGAGCTGCTGCTCGTGCCGCCGCGCCAGCGTGGTGGCGATGGCGGCCGGCTTCTTGTCGGTGAGCTTCTCCTGCAGGTACTCGGCGCGCAGCTGCTGCCGCCACAACTCGCGCGCGGCCTCGAGGGTGGGCGGGCGCGGGGCGTGGCGCCGATCGAACGAATACGAGTCGTGGCCCGTGAAATCGAACGCCCCGCTGGTCTTGAGGAGGCTGGTCACGTAGGCGACCTGCTGTCGCTGGCGCACGAGGTACCGCGCGAAGACGGCCCGGGCGGCGCTGGTGTCGCCGCTGGCCAGCGTCGCCTTGGCCAGCGTGGCCCGGTGCGCCGCCACCAGCTCGTCCACGTCGCTCTGCAGGAGCACCGAGTGGGTTCCATCCAGCGCGTCGACATACCGATCGAAGAACTTGGCCGCCAGCTCGGCGTCGAGCGGGTGGTGCGCGAACTGGGAGCGCCCGAGGATCTTGGTGGCCAGCTTCGTGATGTTGGCGTCGGTGGCGCGCGCCTCGGCCGAGCGGTTCGAGGGCGCCGCTGCGTCTGGAGCGGCGGCCTCGACCGGGATCGAGGCACCGCACAGGAGCAGGGCGAGGGCGAGGATGGCGCGCGCGCCGGATCGCTTGGGGGGAATGGATGAGAAGGATGTCATGGAGGCTCCGTCGCGCGGTGCGCGATCGCTGCCTAGGATAAGGTCCCTCGGCGCCGGCGGCGAGATCGGTGAGGCGGACGTTTCTCGGAGCCCTCGCGCGGGGGGCCCCTGAGCAGCCGGGCGATGGTCCGGGCCCACGTGCACTGGCGGTACGCGCTCAGGGTCCAGCTCTGGGCAGGCGGCGCCGCGGCGCCGGTGGCGGTCAGTTCGACGCCTGCCGGTAAACCGTGATCACGTTGTTCCAGCCATTGCACGACTTGTAGCCGTTGCTCTGATAGGGCGAGTCGGCGCGGCTGCAGACATCCCGGCAGTAGCCTGCCGTGCCGGTCGCGTAGGGGCCGACCATGTAGGGGTTGATGTAAGGCGCGCCCTGCTGATTCGCGCCGATGCGGCCGGGGACGACGTCCACGTTGTAGGCGCTGCCGTTGCAATAGAAGGCCGGGACCTTGCTCGGATCGCTCCCGTGGCCCCCTTTCGTGAAGATGTTCCCGAAGAAGGACCCCTCCTGGTTCGGATAGTCGGGGTTGAGGGACCAGCCGACCGATGGGGTCTTCGCGACGATCCAGAGCGGGATGTGCACGCCGGCGGTGTTGACGTGGGCCATCAGGCAAGCCGAGACGATCTCCTGGCAATCTTTGTCGCAGGAGCCATGTTGCCACTCGGGCGCCAGGCCCAGGGCGCCCTTGAATGTGTAACTGACGCCGTTCTGGTCCTTCTTCACGAGCATGGCCGTCGCAGGGAGGGCGCAGCGCACGATGTAGGCCACCGTGTCACGACCCGCCGATGTCGTCATGAGGCCGTTGCTAGAGCTGAGGCCGTTGGTGGAGCTGAGGCCGTTGGTGGAGCTGAGGCCATTGGTGGAGCTGAGGCCGTTGGTGGAGCTGAGGCCATTGATGGCCGCCAGACCGTTCGTGGCGTACGCGGGCTCGTCGGTCTCGGCGACCTCGTCTTCGGGCAGCGTGTCGCACGCTCCCGCGGAGAGCGCGCAGGCCGTGGCACACGAGAGGAGGGCCATCGTCCTGCGCGTCATCGTCGTCATCGGGCGAGGGGGAATGCAATTCGTATGCACGCTGACGAGAAAACATCGGCTAGAGTTGTCGCGGCATTCGCTCGAGCGGAGCGGAGAATTCGACGGGCAGGTGTTGCCCAGGGCAGGCGGTGTTGCTCCGGCCGCAACGGTGGCGGCGGGGCGCCGCAGCGCCCGACCCGTCCTGCCGCTACATCGCCGTGGCCGGCGCCGGCGATCCTGTCGGCGGCGCGGCCGCGCCACGCGCCTATTTGATGCCGAGCAGTTCGATGTCGAAGACCAGATCGCCAGCCGGCGCGCCGTCGCGGGTGGGCTTGTCGCCGTACGCGAGCTTGGATGGGATCCAGAAGCGAGCCTTGTCGCCGACGGCCATCAGCTGCAGACCCTCGGTCCACCCCTTGATGACGCCGCTCAGGCCGAAGGTGATCGGCTTTCCTCGCAGCACGGAGCTGTCGAACAGCTTGCCGTCCGGAGTCCAGCCGCTGTAGTGGACCTCGACCGCGCTGTCGGCCGTGGGGTGCTGGTGGCTCTTGCCTCGCCGGAGGATCTTGTAGGCCAGCCCGGATGCCGTCCGCTTGGCGTCCGCGGGCACCGCGTCCACGTCCTCGGGAACCCGGGGCGGCTCGGGCATGTGGATGAAGTCGATCAGCTCGACGTCCATCACGACGGGCCCGGTCGACGCGCCGGTGCGCCGGGTGCCCTCGGCGACCGCCAGGTTGGCGGGGATCCATAGACGCCGCTTCTCGCCCTTGGTCATCAGCCGAACACCCTCGCTCCACCCCGCGATAACCTTGTCGAGCATGAGCTTCGAGGCCTCCCCCCGGGGCACCGAGCTGTCGATGACCCGACCGCCCGGCGTCCACGCCGTGTAGTGCATGATCACCTGGTCGTACGCGCCCGGGTGCTCACCGCCGGAGCCTTTGAGAAGCACCCGCGAGGCGAGCCCGCTGTCGGTGCGGGCGGCGCCGGCCGGCGGCTCCGCCAGGTCGGCCGGCGCGCGCGGTGCGGTGGGCGGGGGCGCCGAGGGGAGTGGTTCGATGGGGGCGAGCTCCGCGGGGGGAGGGGCCGCCCCGCGGGGCTCCGCGCCGGCGATGGTCGGGGCGACGGCCACGACCGCCACGGCCAGCCAGGCGAACGGGAAACAGGCGCGGGTCGGGCGCCTCGGCGTGAGGATCGACGTCATGCCGCCGCATACCACGAGCGGCCGACACGCTGAAGGCCCCTGGTCGCTCGTCGAGACCCGAGGCGTGATCCGGTGCGGGCGGCCTCCGACCTGGGCCCGGCGTTTCCGTGAGCTGGGGCGGGCCTGGGGCGCTACTGTCGAGGGTCCATGGGTATTCCCCCGCGTCAGCGCGCCTCCTCTTGGACCCGGTGGCGGCGGGCGGGCCTGTCCTGGGCGATGGGCGTCGTCTCGTCGCTGGCGTGCTCGGGCGGCGGCGACGGGCCGCGAGGCGCATCGGGCTCCGGCGGTACGACCGGAGATGCCGCGGCGGATCAGGTGAGCACGGGGGGAGCGTACGGATCGGGCGGTCGGCCGGACGCCACGGGCGGCAGCGGAGCCGGCACCGGCGGGGGCACTGCGTCCGGCGGCGCCTCTTCTGGTGGCTCCATGGCGACGGGCGGGGCGAGCAGCAGCGGCGGGGTGGGGGGGACGGGGGGCTCGGGACGCGGCGGCGGGGACGGCGGTGGGTCATCCGGCGGCGCCAGCGGCGCTGGCGCGGGCGGCTCGACCGGCCGCGGTGGGGCGGGGGCCGCCGGAGGCCGATCTGCCGGAGGGGGGACGAGCGGCAGCGGTGGCGCTGGCGGCTCGCCCGGCGGCGGCAACCTGCCACCGGGGGTGGATTTGCTCTTCCCGGCGCCCGGGGCCGAGGGCGTCTGCCCGGATCCGCCGCTGCGCCTTCGTTTTTCTGGCTCACCCTCGCTTGGATCCACGGGCAAGATCCAGGTGTTCAGCGCGGCCGGGACTGCGGTGGCGACCGTGGACTTGGCCCGCGCGACCGTCACCGACACGATCGGAGGCACGACTTTCGTGCTGTTGCGGCCGGTCTACGTGGACGGCAACGACGTGGTCGTCTACCTGAAAACGCGGGCGCTCGGCTACGGCCAGACCTACTACGTCACCGTCGACGCGGGCGCCATACGCCGGCCGGATGGCGGCGCCTTCAGCGTCGCGGCGAGCGGAGGGTCGTCGGCCTGGCGGTTCTCGACGGCCAAGGCGGCGCCCGCCGACCTGTCGAGCCTGCGCGTGGCGCTGGACGGCAGCGGTCCCTTCTGCACGGTGCAAGGTGCGACGGACGCGCTTCCCGCCAACAACACCGCGCCCGCGCGCATCACGATCGCTGCCGGCACGTACCACGAGGTCATGCACGTCTCGAAGAAGAGCAATATCACGCTGCATGGCGAGTCTCGCGACAAGACGATCATGCTCGGGACGAACAACGACGATCAACAAGCGGGCAACGATCCGGGAACGGCCAACCGCGCGTTGCTCGGCTTCGACGGGACGAACGGCCTCGTCGTCGAGAACCTGACGATTCACAACTTGACGCCTCAGGACGGATCGCAGGCGGAGGCGCTGCGCCTGCAGAGCTGCGACAAGTGCATCGTGCGCGACGCCAACATCCTCAGCTTGCAGGACACCCTTTTGTGGAGCGGCCGCATCTATGCGAGCAACTGCCTCATCGCCGGCAACGTCGACTACGTCTGGGGAACCGGTGTGGCGTACTTCGACAAATGCGAGCTTCGTACCGTAGGGCGAACCGGCGTGATCGTGCAATCCCGCAATGGCACCGGCGCGTACGGATACGTGTTCGTCGATTCCCAGTTGACGGTCGACGCGGCCTCGAAGAACAACATCCTCGCGCGAATCGACGCCAGCGTGTACCCGGGCAGCCACGTCGCGTACATCAATTGCCGGATGAGCGGCGTCGCCGCCGCGGGGTGGACCATCACCGGGGGCGCGGCGCCCTCGACCTCGCGGTTCTGGGAGTACCAGAGCACCGACGCTGCCGGCAACCGGCTCGACGTGAGCGCGCGGATGGGGGGCACGCAGATCAGCG
>Ga0207694_10004327_pt1 | contig 11093 bp, 5 predicted proteins | sample KBSC34metaG_FD_184353 | JGI IMG/M metagenome (GOLD analysis project Ga0207694, IMG submission 184353) | Corn rhizosphere microbial communities from Kellogg Biological Station, Michigan, USA - KBS C3-4 metaG (SPAdes) (version 2) | ecosystem: Host-associated > Plants > Roots > Rhizosphere > Soil...
TCGGAACACCTAGCAAGTTGGATCTGGGCGGCGAAGGGAGAAATCCAGCCGATCAGCATTTCTATTTCGCCGCGTCCGCCGGACATATTGCGCAGGCTGGGGCATTCTCTTCCGCGATCATCGATGCTCTGGAGTCCGCGCCTGCCTTTCCGCCGGACGCGAAAGTGTTGTTCGCGAACATTCATCGTCGCCTCGACGCGTTGGAAATATCGTCCCGACCGTTTCAGTTCCATTGGACCGATGGATCCGGAGACATGTGGTCGGGAAACGTGACAGGCGACGAAGGCTTGGCGGTCCATGCGGAATACGCAGGCTTGAGCGCTTGGGGCCTCAGGTACCTGGTGGAACGAGCGAAGGGCTTCGTTTCTGTCGAACAGATTGCTGACGCGTGGCGTACTGACTCACTCGGGCAATTGACAGAGCAAGCACGAGTGAATAGTGCCAACCAGTCGCAAGTCGGAGTATTCGCGGACGCATGGCGACGCCTAAGCATCGCCAATTCGCTCGAAGCATCTTGTCGGCGCCTGACACTGTTTTGGCACGACTGGCAAAGGTTGTTGGATCGCGTCAATGAAGAGGGCAATCTGGATATCACGGTGGGTTGCAGCGGTATGACCGAATTGCTGGTCGCCGTGCTCGACCAAACCTATCGCGAGCGTGGGTTTGAAGTATTGACTCGATTGTTGATTCGAGCGGCGCAACGCGCGAAAACACATGACCCTGTCGGCGCTGAAGCGCTGCTCGACAGGCTCAAAGGGCACGATCAATTGGGGCCAATGTACGACAAGCTCGCCACTAACACGCCGGAAGATGAATCGAACGTCTTCCTATTGATCGAATTGTCTTTCGGCGCCAATGCGGCGGGAACCTTGCCTTGGGTCGCGGGCGTGGAAAATTCCTGGGTATACAGATCAACGGAATTGGAAGCTGACGGTACCTGGCTGCACGCCGTTCCGCCGGGATTCAAATCGCTGGCAGAACAAATCCAACACCTTGTGCAAAAGGCACTTGCGAAATATCTCGGTTTGCAGCTAACCATAGAGTTGCTTGCGCCACACGATCTGCTCTGCCCGCCGCGCAAGCTGCTCGAGATCTTCGACGACACGTTGGGAGACTATACCTGGCTGGAGCAGGAACACCCGATAGTCGTTCGTTGGCTGAATCGTATGCGAGGCGAGGAACGGTGCGCCTGTGGCAGTTGGATCCACAGAGCACACGACGTCAAGTGGCGCGCAAGATCGCAAACATTGGAATGTGCGTGGAACCACACACTGGGAAGCGAACTTGTCCTGGGTATCGAGTTTGCTGGACCTTCGCCCGACCAACCGAAAAGAAATCGCGGCACCTTCTTCGAACGCGTGAAATTGGGAAACCCCTACATGTGCTGGCCACGGGAAACGCCTAGCGATACCGGTGCGTTTAAAGCATGCGTCTGCGACCTGGTGACGGCGCACACTGCGCATTCGCTTCCGCACGGATTGCGCGACGCGAAAAACAAGGAGAAGCAGCAACGGCCAGCAGAATTTCATGAGGATCATTTGATCCTGATGATTGATGATCCTGCACGCAACCCGAAAGCTATCCATCTTATGGACACACCGCAGAGGACAACGCCATGAGCGAGTGGATGATCTACGATCCGAACGCGGCTGCACGGACGAAGAAGACGAAGTTGCCCGATCCGCCGCCGTGGCGTCGCCCGGGCAAGGAACGCGAGAACGTCATGGCAGCGACGTTCCTTGCACGTGCCGATGTGGTCGAAGCAGTGAACGCTGCCTTGTTGCTCCGTCGGCCATTGCTGATCACGGGAAAGCCCGGGACGGGAAAAAGCTCCCTGATATATTCGGTGGCGGCAAAGCTGGCTCTGGGAAAGGTGCTTGTCTGGTCGATCAATTCGCGTTCGACGCTGCGTGAAGGGTTGTATCAATACGACGCATTGGCTCGACTGCAGCACCTTCAGGAAGTACAGACGCGCTCCGCACAGACAGCGTCCCGAACTCAACGAGTCAAACGCGTCAACAGCGACACGGAACAGCGCGGCTCGGACTTGGATCTGTTCCTGACGTTGGGTCCGCTTGGAGCCGCGCTGGCCTCCAAGCGCGCGCCGCGCGCGCTCTTGATCGATGAAATCGATAAGAGCGACATCGATCTGCCCAACGACCTGCTCGATGTGCTGGATCGCGGTCGTTTCGTCATCCCCGAACTCAGCCGCATCGCCAAGGAATATTCCGATATTGACATCCGTGCGCCGGACGATGAAGTCGTGCCGGTGCATAACGGAGAAATCGAATTCGCGGAATTTCCGTTCATCGTGATGACGAGCAACGGCGAGCGCGATTTCCCCGCACCGTTTCTGCGGCGCTGTGTGCAATGCCACATACCGGAGCCGGACGAAGCGGATCTTGCAAGAATCGTTGCAGCCCATTTTCCTGGGCATAGCGCCAAGGTCGCAGACCTGATCTGCAAATTCGTCAGACGCCGCAGTGAAATACCACTTGCGACAGACCAAGTGATGAATGCAGTTCATTTGCTCGGGCGAGACGATCAGTTTTCCGACGCCGACGAAGAGAAACTGCTGCGAACATTGTTCCAGCCGCTCGGCTAGCACAAGAAATCCATGTCAATCTTGCGGCTAGGACGCGCGTTGCGCTTGCTCGGAGGGAGCGATGCGATGGACGCGACCGGCCTTGCCGACGCGATCTGGCTTGCCCGAGCATTGCCGAAGTTCGAATCGAGGGTAATCGAGGAACTTGGCTCACTGCTCATTTTCGATGACCGTGATCTTCCCGATTTCCCGCTCTTTCATCGCGCCCCCGACGTCAAGACGGCGCGAACTGACGCTGCGAGGACGCAGTGGAACGAAACACGGCCCGAAGAACAAACGCAGATCTTTGCGCGAGCACAGCGCGATGGTGAGGGGCGTCAAGCGGCATCGCGAATTGCGGTTCCCGCAGGCGATTCATTGCCGAACCGCGCTGGAATCGAACGGGCACTAAAGCCATTCATGCGCCGGCGCCCATCGAAGCGAAACGTCGAGCTCGATGCAGCGGCTACCGCCGAGACGAGCGCGGACTCGCGTCGCATCGTTCCTGTGTTTCGGCCGACACCGGAAAGGTGGTTCGAGGTAAGCCTTTTGGTGGAACAAAGCGAAGGCATGCGTCTGTGGTCCGAGACGATCCGCAGCTTGGCGCGCTTGATGGGACGGCATGGTGCGTTTCGCAGCGTACGCGTGCTTCAGTACGGACCTGATGGCGTCGATGGGCTGCGTCTGGAGACCTGCGCTGGAGTAGTTGCCAGTCCACTGGTGGCCGCGGATCCCGAGGGTCGCCGACTCTGCCTGCTTTTCACTAACGGAACCTCCGCGCTCTGGCGGAGCGCGAGGCTGCAGGCTTTCATCGATACCCTCGGCGTATCTTGCCCCGTGGCCGTAGTGCAAATGCTGCCGCAAGCGCTTTGGGGTCACACGTTGCTAGGCGACGTCGACACCCACGTATATAGCGTCGCGCCCGGCACGGCAGGCGCCAGACTGCGCGTTCGTGATCCGCTGGCCGACACAATCGAGCCAAACGATCGCACGCGGCACGTGCCGATTTTCACGCTCGAACCGGCGCGAGTCGACGCATGGGCGCATTTTGTAATGTCCGCGCGCCGATCCATGCACATTGCGGTCGATGTCAAGCAATCGAGCGGGCGTCCCGTGCAATCCGCATCCGCGGGGACCGATCCGATTCCTCCGGAGCGGCGAGTCAAGGCGTTTCGCGCCATTGCATCGCCGGGCGCGTTCCGGTTACTTCGCTTGTTTGCGCTGGCGCCGCTCACGCTACCGATCATGCGGATGATCCAGCGAGCCACCGGCACGGCCGAACAGGTGCACCTGGCTGAAGTCATGTTGAGTGGACTGATCGAGCGCACCACGCCGCCGAACCGTGAGACTGACCCGAACGAAATCCTGTATGACTTTGCGCCGCAAGTACGCGAACACCTGATCGATACCACTTCTAGCACCGAAGCCGGCCTGGTGGATGATGTCCTCGCGCCCGAGCGGGAAAGGATCCGAAGATACGTGGAGGCGGGGTACGGGCGCGCAGTCGATGATTTCCAAGCCTTGATATTGGACGCGCAAGGAACGGAACAGCTGCCCGAATTGGCTCGCGCGTTCATTACCGTGAGCCGAAAGATCTTCGAGCGTCGCAGTGTCACCTCGTCGGCGATTTGGGGCGAAAGCCAGCGACGCGCACTTCCACGAGAGCCAGCAGTTTATAGTGACGGATTGGATGACCTTCTGGCAAGGATCGGCTTCTCCTTGCCCGCCATTGGCCGCCTGATCGCACAACTGTCGCCCAACTTTGCACGACGCATCGTGAAGACGCGGTCGTTGAACGCGTCCAGCCGTGGCGGCATTCTGGTGAAATTCCTTGATCAGTTGACCGGATCGGGATACGTGCAACTGTTTGCGGTCGATGAGCTCAAACTCCTACGGTTCGCCGAATCCATCGACCGCGGGAAGCTGCGCGTCGACATGGCCAGCGCCCACGGCATGGTAGCGAAAACAGTGTTGACAGGTCGCAGCCTCTGGGCGGGCGACGTGCGCCGCGAACCCAGCTATGTGGAAGGAGAGACATCGACCAAGAGCGAGATGACGCTCGCGTTGAAGATGCAACAGCGCATTGCGGGAATCGTCAATCTCGAGTTCGACCGCATCGACGCTCTCGATGGAGTAGAACGCTTTTGGTTGCGGCAGTTCGCGGAACTGCTCGACTTTGTCGAGACTGCCGAGCAACCACGAGAGTGGCTCGATCAACGTAGAAAAGTTGATGCGGTCAGCGAACACCTGTCGACCGAGCCTTCGGCCGAGCTGTATCGGCAACGCGGCAGTGCGTATTGGTACCTACATGAATATGACTTGGCGATCGCGGATTTCAACATCGCGCTGCAACTCGCACCCGATTCAGTGGAAGTCCTTTTCTCACGCGGCCAGACATTCTCGGAGATGGGCAAGCCGACTGAAGCGCTGCACGATCTGAATGCGGTGTTGACAATCGGCAAAGCGCCGCACGCGGGATACCTGCTTCGCGCACGCGCTTTTGCGTTCGCTTCACTCGGGGACTGGAAATCCGCGGAGCGCGATATAGCGGCTGCGCTCGACGATGAACCGAACAATGCCTGGGCCTACTACACGCGTGCGCGGATGCGTCAAATGAGCAAGCAAGAAGGCGCACTTGAGGATTTTCGGAATGCGCTGATCGAAAATGGGCCGCCGCTCAACACTATGAAAACACGAGAGGCGATCGCTGAGGTGCTGAAGGCGCTCAAATGAAGATGCTGCTAACGGGATTCGGAACATTCCCAGGGATCCCGGTCAATCGATCTCAACAACTGATCGATTCCCTGATCCAGGTAAGTTCATTCGGCGACGTGGATCTGCAGGTGTGCCTGCTGCCGACAGAATATTCGGCGGCGTCCGAGCTGATCGAGTCAAGGTTGGCGACATCGAGACCTGATATCTGTCTCTGCACGGGAGTAGCTCCGATCGATCAACTTCGGCTGGAAACCACGGCTCGCAACGCTCATTCGGAAGTAGCGGCGCCAGATGCTATTGGTGAGATATGGCATGGGCCGGTCACGGCCTTGGGCAAGCCCAAATATATAAGTTCATTTCCTTGGCCTGACATCAGCGCAGTCCTCGAGCAGCATGCGTTTCGCGTCTCAGTGTCGAACGATGCCGGCGGCTATGTATGCAACCACGTCTTCTATCGGGCCTGCCAGCAAATCGAACGTCTCGGAATAGGCACGGCTTGCGGCTTCTTGCATATTCCATCGATTCTCGACGAATCTTCAGATTCATGGCTATCAATCGGGCGGCTCACGAAGGCTATCGAGTTGATTGCGTCCACGTTTGCAAAAGGAAATCGCAGCGTCGCACCTTGCTCGTGAAGAACGGAATGGGTCCGCTTGGCTCATGTGTGCTGTAGGGTGCACACGCGGGTTCGAGCTTGACCAAGGGGGTACTGACGGTTCCTTGAAACGTCGTTGGCGCACAGCCATATACTCATCGAGCACACCTAGTTTGATACTAGGACTGCCATTTGAAATATCATCTCTGTAAGTATTGACAGTAGAACCCACACTCTCCCCCTGATATTTAACTCACGCCGGAGGGCGCGTCGCACGCGCCGGGGAAAGCACATCACCTTTCGATTCTCGCATTGCCGCAGCATAGACGCTGGCGACGGCACGTGCTCACGTCTTGCGACTCGAACCGGCCAAGATGCCTTTGATTCCTGCCTCGCCTCGCGACGCCGCGAGGCATCCAACGGAGAACTCCCATGATCAGCGATCCGATTGCGGCGCAACGTGCGTTGCTGGCGATGTATGCGGAAGACATGTACGACACCAAGCACCCGACCCTTGCGCCGGCGCTCGATGCGCGCTGTGCGGGAAAGTGGACGTTGCTCGGTCATCTGACGGCGAAAAATGCGTTGCTGGGTGCGCAGCAGTTGCAACTGGGCACGCTGGTGTATTTCGGTTTCGTCGCGGTCAGCAAGACTGACGCGAACAACGTGATTGCCGTCGTGCGTGGCACCGAGGCGCCGATCGAGTGGCTGGAGAACTTCGAGGGACTGCTGATCGATCGGCCCGGTGTCGGTTGGGTGGAGCAGGGCTTCGATTCGATCTATCGCTCGATGTCCTATGTTCCGCTCGGCGGTGCCGCGATTGCGCCGGCGGCTGCGGGCATTGCGGCGACGCTCGGTGCCGGCATGACGGTCACCGTGATCGGTCACAGTCTCGGTTCCGCGCTCGGCAGCTTCCTGATGCTCGATCTGGCCACCGTCGCGCATCGGGCGTATCGCGTCGAAGGCGGTCTGTTTGCCTCGCCGCGCGCGGGCGGGCGCGACTTCGTGCATCGCGTGGATCATGCCGTGGATTCGTATCGCGTCTACAACTACATGCGCGACATCGTTCCGCACGTGCCGCCTTCCTTGCCGTTGCCAATCAACTTCGAATCCTTGCCGCAGACCGTCTGGATCAAGGCCGGCGATGCGCAAGCGGTCATCAAGAACGATCTGACCTGCAATCACCACGCGTACTGCTATGCCGCGATGCTCGATTTCGCGAGTGTCAGCGCGACAACCGTGGGCAACGTTCCCTGCGTCATTGCGAAGGCGCCATAGCGCGACCGATCCACGCAAGCGTTGACGTACCGCGACGAAACATGAGCGAGGACAATGCCGTGAATTCTCCCAAGCCGCAAAACGCCGATACCGTAATGTCGGCAGACGCTGCCGCGTTGGTTCAGGCCAAGCGCGATCGCGGCGTCTCTGAAAGCGTTCGCGCGCCGTCGTCAGCGAGGGCGCCAGCGCCGGCAGCCGGCGACAGGTTGCGCGACGTCACGAAAGGCGTCGTCGGCGGCAAGTCGCCGGCTGAGCAAGGCGGACTGCTTGGCGGTATCGAATCGGCATCGCCGCCCGCGCCACCTGCGGCTGCAACAGCACCTGCGCCGGATCATCTGGTCGGCTTGGCATTTTCGGGCGGCGGCATCCGCAGCGCCACGTTCAGTCTCGGTGTGCTGCAACGCATGGCGATGCTGAATCTCCTCGAGCGCATCGATCTGCTGTCGAGTGTTTCCGGCGGCGGCTACATCAGCGCGTGGCTGTCGGCGTGGATCAAACGCACGTCGCTGCGCGAGGTCGCGAGCGAACTCAAACGCTGCCCGGAATCCAGCGGCATCGAGCCCAAGCAAGTGCAGTGGCTGCGCCGCTACAGCAACTACCTGACGCCGCGCGTCGGCGCGCTCAGCCTGGATGCGCTCACAGTTGCCGCGACCTATCTGCGGAACGTGTTGCTCAACATGACGATCATCGCCGCATGCGTGAGCGTTCTCGTGCTGGTCCCGATGCTGTTGATCCAGCCGACGCTGCATCTGCTCGGCAGTGCGCCACTGGCCGGTTGGCTGGCGGCAGGTTTTGGCAGCTTCGCGTTGCTTGCAACGGCATTCCAATTGTCGCCGGCCATGAGCCGAAGGCCAGGCGGGGCGAGGTCCCGCATCGTGTATGCGAGCGTGGTCGCACCGGGATTTCTGTCCGCCTACTTCGGCGCGCCGTGGCTGGCCACGGCAGCAGCGTGGGATCACTGGTTGCTGGCGTGCGGCATCGCGGTGGTGGTAGTGATTGTATTAATGGCGATCGCAGTGGTTGTGCTGTCTATCATCAGCCGCAGCAACGGTATTGCAGCGTCGGGCCCGGCGGTCAGCCAAAACACGCATATGTGGTACGTGCTGGCAACGCTGATTTCCGTGCCGGTCGGATTCGCCATGCTGTATGGGCTCGCCCACGCATGGCTTTCGTTTCCGCCGCAGAATCAGATCGAGAATGCGGCGCTCATGCTGATGGCTGGACCGCCACTGCTCGTCGGCGTCGTGGCGCTAACTGTCACGTTGTGGATCGGCCTGATGGGGCGCGCCTATCCGGAGATGTATCGCGAATGGTGGAGCCGTGTCGGCGGTGCACTCATCGCCATTTGTGCGGCATGGATTGCCTGGTGCGCACTCGCGATTTTCATTCCCAAGGTGGTCGCCGCTGTGGAGATGTGGGTGAAAGGCGCGATGGCCGCGGGATGGTTCGGCGCACTCGGAGCCGCGCTGGGTTTGGTGCGCAGCTTTTCCAGTTCGTCGACAGCAACCAAGACGCTGCCGCGGTTCGCCAATCTCGCAGTCACCATTGCGAGCATCGTGCTGATCGCGTTGGCGATCGCCGTAGCGTGTGGCGTGCATGTCCTGCTCGGCGCGATCGGCGGCTATGCGGGCACATCGTTTTTCGAAAATGTCGCCAACTGGACATGGTTGGTGCCAGGCGCCTTTTCCGCGCAGCCCTCGACGTGGCTGCATGCGCTGCCGCCGGCGTGGATGTTGCTGCTGATCAGCGTATTCGTGGCCGGGCTGCTCGGCTGGCGCGTCGACATCAATCGCTTCTCCTTGCACGACATGTACAAGAATCGCCTGATTCGCTGCTATCTCGGCGCATCGAATCCGCAGCGCGCGCCTAACCTGTTCACCGGGTTCGATCCCGCCGACGACATCGCGCTGGCCGACCTGGCGCCGCTCGTGCGCGGTGCCACGCCGGACGAACCGTTGCGCGCGCAGCCGCAGCGTCCGTTTCATATTTTCAACACGGCGCTGAATCTGGTGCATGGCTCGGAGCTTTCGTGGCAGGAGCGCAAAGCCGCGCTGTTCGTGTTCACGCCGACTTTCTGCGGCTTCAACCTGTCGCCGGCCAGTGGCGACAAGCCGTTGTCCGCAAACACTCGCGAGGTTGCGGGCAATGAGGCGCACGAGCAGGCGTTTCGCCCCACGGCGCTGTATGCCGATGGCGCCAGCGGCTCGGAACAAGCGCAGTACACGACGCACGCGGACAACAACATGCCGACAAGCGTGACCAACGGCAATCGAACGGGCTTCACGCTGGGCATGGCGATGGCGACTTCCGGTGCAGCAGTAAGTCCGAACATGGGCGCCAATTCGCAACCGGCGCTGGCCATGCTGATGACGATCTTCAATATCCGGCTCGGCCGCTGGTGCCCGAATCCGGCCGGTGACGATTGGCGGCGTGCCAGCCCGAAATCCAATCTGGCCTGGCTGATTGCGGAGGCGACGGGCAACACCAACGAAAGCAGCTCGTATGTGTATCTTTCCGATGGCGGCCATTTCGAAAATACCGCCGTCTACGAACTCGTGCGCCGCCGTTGCTCGCACATCGTCATGGTCGATGCGGGTGCCGATCCTGCGCGTGCGTTCGAAGACCTGGGCAATCTCATCCGCAAGTGCCGCGTCGACCTGGCGGCCGAGATCGATCTGAACGTGGACGATCTGTATGCGCTGCCGAATGGCCGCAGCAAAGCCGGTTTCATTTCTGGGACGATTACCTACGCGTCAGGCGCGGGGCGCGCGACCGGAAAAATCCTGCTGATCAAGCCGACGCTCGGCGATGCGCTGGCCGAGCCCGCGGACATCTACAACTATGCGCGCGGCGACAGCAGCTTTCCGCAGCAGACGACGCTGGATCAGTGGTTCGACGAATCGCAGTTCGAGAGCTATCGCTTCCTCGGCTCGGCATTGACCAAGGCTGCGTTCGAAACGCATGCGGATTTCTTCTCGTAGTTTGCAACTACTCCACACAATGCGCCTCCTCCATGCGCCATCCACTATGCAGCACGTAAGCACCGATCGTGGTGACAATCACGAACTCGCCGCCGGCCGTCGGCACCATGAAGGATGGCGCACCGGGTAGCGGAAGCTTGTGGTTCACCACGTACGCGCCGTCGGCGGTGTGCTTCACGCCCAACACCAAGCCATAGTTCATGACGATGTGCGCGATGCCGGTGAGGGCAATGATGCCGTTCGCGCTTTCTTCGATGTCCCGGATGTTTTCGCCGTAGAGTTCTACGCGTGCGCCCTGCGTAGGCTGGAACAGCAACTTGCCGCCCCATTCACCGGCATCGGTGCCAAGCAGGTGGCCTGCATCGACTTCAAGATAGGCGTGCAAGTGGGGCAGGCCGAATTGCTCACGGAGTCCCTTGAACAATTCTGCGTTTTCGTCATCCTTCACCTGTGAAGCCGTTGCCGTGCTCCAGCTCCAATGCGCACTGGGGCAGGCTCCGGATTCATCATGGCGAAACGGCGCCATGTCGAAGTTGAAAGGATCTTTGCTGCCAAGCGGGTCTGCGTCCCGGTTGTACACGGGTACCGAAATTGTTTCTTCGCGTATTGCCGTGGCTGCCTCGTCGGCCGTGTCCCTGACGGCGCGCAACCAGTGCGTGCGCGCCGTGGTCGCCAGCGCTGTGGAAGCTTCCGACGCTTGCAGCCAGCCGAGGCTGCGCGCGCTCGCGAGCACGAGTCGCCAATCGTCGCTTTGCAGTGCAGCGATCAGGTCGGCGGTCGCAGGACGGTAGCCGATCATTCCCAGCGTGACCGCGGCGAAGGCGCGATCAGTGCCGACGCCGGAACGCAGGTGGCTGAGTATTTTCGGCCCGTAAGGCGCGGCCACGTTGCCGAACATCGCGACGTCGTACAGGCAGGACGCCGGCGATGTTCGGCAACG
>Ga0207694_10004343_pt1 | contig 11072 bp, 13 predicted proteins | sample KBSC34metaG_FD_184353 | JGI IMG/M metagenome (GOLD analysis project Ga0207694, IMG submission 184353) | Corn rhizosphere microbial communities from Kellogg Biological Station, Michigan, USA - KBS C3-4 metaG (SPAdes) (version 2) | ecosystem: Host-associated > Plants > Roots > Rhizosphere > Soil...
CGCCGGGCCCTCGATCATGCTGATGCTGGCGGGATAGGCGGAGAGCAGGATAGCGTTTTTGCTGGCGGTCACCACAATATCAGCGGACGTCGGAACGGCAGGTGGAAAACGTGGGGACCGCACGACCTGCACTGCCGGTCGGGCAATGATCCGCCAGCTTGTTGAGGTAACCCTTACGGCTTGGGCTTGCGTGTTTCGGAGCAGGCGCGTCAGCGCCTCGTCAACGGTCGCCTCCAGATGAAGTGGCGGACCTCGGGTTGCGAACAGTGCCGGTGTCGTCGCGATGATCGTGACCCCCGCCTGGGCGGAAATCCGCGCGATGCTGGTCGCCAGAGGCGCGGCCGGCAGATCGAAGCGATAGCGCGGCGCGGCATCTGCCGTGGTAGCCCCCAGAAACACCGCACCACAGCTCAGGACGACGCCGCTAGTAAGGCTTCGCACGAACGCGCTCACTCCAGATCCAGCCATCGGGTCGGGGCTCGACCGATATTCCCAATAAAGGTCCCAGGTCCCGCAGCACCCGGTCATGATCCGCACCGAGGACAATGCTCCCCGACACCCGGCGGCCCCCGATATTCTGAGCAACGAGGATATTGCGCCCGCTTGCCCGGCGAAGGCGCGAGGCCAATTGCGCAAGCGGCAGATCGACGAAATCGATCTGCCCGTTTCGCCAGCCGCCAATGCTCCGAATATCCTGATCGCGCCGAACCATTGCGGGTCCGTCTCCGGCGACGGTCACGGTTTGGCCAGCGGTCACGACAACCGAGCCGGAACGGGTGGTAACCCGAACCGCTCCCTCAGCGACGCCGAGGCGCGTCGAGTCCGCATCCAGCTCGACATCGAAGGACGTTCCCACATCCTCCACGTCCGTGTTGCCGGCATGGAGCTTGAACGGCCGGTCGGGATCATGCTTCACCATGAACATCGCTTCCCCCCGGTCGAGGCGAGCAAAGCGCAGGTTATTGTGATCGAGGGTGACGCGCGTGTCGCCGTTCAGCTCCACGCGGACAGTACCGGCGAGCTCGATCGAATGCCGTCCGCCAGGGGCTGTCGACACAGCATAGAGTGCCGGCGCCGATGGACGCGAAAGGACGAAGGCGGCTCCGATGGCTGCGACGAGGCTGGCCGCCAGCCCGAGCGGCAACCAGCGTCCAGGCGGCCGCGCCGCGATCGGAAACGCGACCACCGAAGATGGAGCGCTCGCGGGTGGAACATCCTGGCGCATTGCGTGCGCGGCCTCATCCGCGCCGATCGTCGCCTGATCATAGAGCACGGCATGTGCCGGATTGGCAGCGAGCCAGTCGGCGAGCGCTTCCCAATCGTCGAACGCGGCATCCTGCGCCCGGATCGCCCAACCGATCGCTTCGTCCCTCGCCGTTGCGCTGACGCTGGTCATCGCCCTCTCCTCGCCCGTTTGACGCCGGGCCCGGGATCATTCCTCATCGAGACGCTCCCGAAGCGACAGAAGGGCGTCGTAGACCTTGCGTAGATCCTTCTCCACCGTGCTGACGCTGACGCCGAGTTCCTCAGCAATTCCCCGCTGGTCTACACCGTCGATGCGATAGCGTCGGAAGATCCGCGCAGCCCGATCTCCGACAGCTTTCAGCGCCGCATCCGCCGCGCCGAGGCGTTCACGCGCGATCAGCGTCCGTTCGGCGGTCGGCTGCACGACCGTCTCGCTGAACCGCTCGTGGACATAGCCCCAATCACCGTCGCGCGCACGGCCGCGCGCCGCGCCGCGCCGCAAATCCAGGACCAGACGGTCGGCCATACGATACAGATAGGCCAGCGGGCGATCGATCGGTGCTTCTACCGCCTGCGCTTTGAGCCATAATTCATGGAGAATGTCCTCGACCCCCTCCTCGCCGCAGCGAAGCCGAAGGAATCGGGCGAGTTGCGTCCGGTGCGCCATGAACGCGGCAATGAGATCGCTCTCAATCACGTTGACGCTCGCATTCTCCACCGCACCAAAAATTCCCAGGTCGCAAGCGAGGGAGCGCGTCTACGCGCGTAATGCTGAATGTGACAAGTTTGTTGTGCGTGCCCCCCTTTGTTGAGCGTGCCCCCCTGGAGGCCGTTTCCGCGCTTGGCGACGGCACGCCGACCAGGGCGCACTCGCTCGCCGCGATCTATACGGTCGATTCCCGCGCCAAAGTCGAGATCAGTAAGGCGAACGAGAAGGGCCGCTCGCCTATCGCTGGTGCGGGCAATAATGGCTGGCGACACCATGTCAGCTGAAATAACGCGTCGCCCTTAGTACCGGTCAATCATAGGCGAGGAAATCATTGTAGTTACGCTCGTCACCGCCCCAGAAAGCTTCGCGCACATAGGGCGTGAGCGGAAGCTCGCGGCGCAGTCGCTCCGGCAGGTCCGGGTTCGACGTGAAGTAGCGCCCGAACGCAACCAGATCCGCGTCACCGCGCTCGAGGATCGCTTCGGCCCCGGGACCATCGAAACCGCCGGCCGCGATCAGTGTGCCCGCGTAGATTTTGCGCAGAGTCGCTGAGGCGACCGGCGCCTGATGCTCGTCGAGTGTCTCGACCCCCATCACCCGTGGCTCGATGATATGCAGATAGGCAAGCGGGTACCGGTTCAGTGCCTTTGCGAAATAGCCGAATGTCGCCTCGGGATCACTGTCCGAGATTGCCCCCCATTGGCCGCTCGGCGAAATCCTGACACCGACCCGACCAGGACCCCAGACCGAGATCAGCGCCTCGACCAGTTCAAGCGAGAACCGAGCCCGATTCTCGATGCTGCCGCCATAGCGGTCGGTGCGCTTGTTGGTGCCGTCCTGCAGGAAGGTATCGGCGAGATACCCATTGGCGTTGTGCATCTCGATGCCGTCGAAGCCGGCCGCTTTCGCCCGCTCGGCCGCTTTGCGGAAGGACTCGACCAGAACCGGGATCTCGTCAATCTCGAGCGCCCGGTGCGGCGACACCGGCACCCAGCCATCCCTGGTCAGCGCCTGGCCTTCGAACGGCACGACCGACGGCGCGACCGGCGCTGCGCCATTGCTCAGATCAACATGAGACTGGCGCCCGTCATGGGCGATCTGCATGAAAATGACGCCGCCTTTTGCGTGCACCGCTCCGATCAGCTTCTTCCAGGCCTCGACATGAGCGTCGGTGTAGATCCCCGGCGCACCTTCGTATCCGCGGCTGTCATAAGACGGGTGCACGCTCTCGGTGATGATCAAACCACCGTTGGAGGCGCGCTGCCGATAATATTCCAGCATCATCGCGCTCGGACTATGGTCCGCGTTGGCGCGCAACCGGGTCGTCGGGGCATGGACCACACGGTGGCGCAGCGTGAAGGGGCCAAGGGCGACAGGCGAGAAAAGCATGACGGCTTCCTTTTGCGAACGATCAGGGACGGGAAATGGAGTTGATGACAGCGGCTGGCGTCGATGACGCTCTGGTCCATGCGAACCGCGACATCGCCATCGCCGCGAGCAGCGAGATCGCGCCGGCAACGCCGATCCACGCAACGCCGGCCACGCTGATGACGAGCGAGCCCAGCACTGCCCCTGCGGCGAAGCCGAGATACATGAAGGACGCATTGAGGGAGAGGATGACAGGTGTATTGGCCAGGCCCGCCACGCCGATCAGGCGGTTCTGCTGCGCCGGAAAGAAGCCCCAGGCGCTCAAGCCCCAGATGATGATCAGCGCGATGATCGCGACGATGGCCATCGGGCCCGGCAACAGGCCGATGACCGTCAGGCCGGTGAACGCAGCTGCCATGACCGGCAGTGCGATTGCCTGGACCTTGCGGGAACCGATCCGGTCGACACCCGCTCCGCCGATGGTGACGCCGATCAGCGCCGCGACGCCATAGACCATCAGGACGAGCCCGATCTTGCCAGGCGTCAGGTGCGCCGCGGCGGTCAGATAGGGCGAGATGTAGGTGTACACGGTGTAAGCGGCGACCGCCCACAGCGTCGTGGTGAACAACGTCGGGAGTGCGCCCGGGGCGGCGATCACGGCTAGTCTGTCGCGAAGTCCGGCCGGCGCCGCCGCGCCGATGTCTCGTGGCAGCAGGATGGCGAGAACAACCAGAGCCATCGCCGACAGGAGCGCAACCCCGGCAAAGGTCGCTCGCCAGCCGAGATGTGCGCCGATAAAGGCGCCGAGGGGCACGCCGATTGCGATGGCAACCGTGATACCGCCATTGACGATCGCGAGCGCCCGGCCGCGGTGGTGGGGTGCGGCCAGCGCGCCGGCGAGCGCGTTGGCGTTGGGGACATAGAGACCAGCGGCGAGCGCGAGCAGGACGCGGGCCGCCGCCAGCGACCAATATCCCGGAGCGACCGCAGCGACGAGATTGGCTGCCACGAACGCCGCCAGCGACAGCATCAGCAATCGCCGGCGCGGGAGTGCAGCGGTCAGCGCGGTCAGGATGGGAGAACTCAAGGCGTAGACGATCGCGAACACCGTCACGAGTTGGCCAGCGGCCTGGATGCTGACCGACACCGAATGGGCGATCGTCGGCAAAAGTGCGGCGATCATGAACCCTTCAGTACCGACGGCAAACGTGCCGAGCGCAAGCGCGTAGAGTGCGCCGTGGTGCAGCGATGGCGCGGCCGGCGGGGCCTTCTCGACGTGCGCGCCGGACAAGAGGGCCGGATCGAGCGGTGGAGTCATGATTCAATTCCCGTGAGGCGCGAGCGGCTTTGGTGCCGATGCGCTGAGGTGGGGCCGGGCCGAGATGGGCGGTAGCCGCGCATTTGGGCTAACTTCCATGCGGGCCGCACATCAATCGTGATCCCGGCAACGCGCTGGCGCGCTGGGCCCCGCCGCGATATGCCCGGCCCATGAAGGACATCTTCGCGCTCAGGCTCTTTACCCGGGTCGCCCGGCTCGGGAGCTTCTCGGCGGCAGCGCGGGAGTGCGGCCTGTCCCAATCCCAGGCTTCGCGGACGATCGCCGATCTCGAGGCATCGCTTGGCGCGCGCCTCTTGTCTCGTACCACAAGGGCGGTGGTACCAACCGAGGCCGGCGCCGAGTTCCTGCACCGCATGGAGCCAATCCTCGACGCGCTCGAAGAAGCAGAGCAGTCGGTTCGCGAAGGCGGGGAGCTGCGCGGCATTTTGCGCGTGGCCATGCCGACCAGCGTCGCCGTGCGCGAAGTGATACCGCGCCTGCCGGCCTTCGCCGAGCGGCATCCCGCGCTTCACATCCAGATCATGCTCGACGACCGGCGCCAGGACCTCGTCCGTGACGCAGCCGATGTCGCGATCCGGGTGGGGCGCTTGCCGGACTCGAGCGCTACCGCCAAATCGATCGCGACGATCTCCCGCGTCATCGTGGCGGCGCCATCCTATCTCGCCCGCGCCGGGGTGCCTGGCAGCCCGGCTGACCTTGTCGACCATCGCATCGTGGGCGGACCCGCCAGCTTTGTGCCGACTGCCTGGACGTTCGAGCGGGACGGTGACACGTTGAAGATCGACCCGGCAGCTCATATGTCTGCCGACGATAATGAAGGCGCCGTGGCCGCAGCGGTCGCCGGCCTCGGCATCACCTCGACCACGAGTTGGGGGTGCGGGCGCGAGCTTGCCGATGGCAATCTTGTGCGTCTCTTTCCCGACTGGAAGACAGTCGATATCCCGGTACAGGCCTTTTTCCCGCTGGGTCGCGCCACGCGCGTCGCGGCACGCCAGCTCATTGACTTTCTGACAAACGCCTTGCGCGAAGAGATCACGCGCTGAGCGAGCCGAAGCAGGGCGGCGGCGCGATCGCCGCGCGTTCCGCACTGCTCAAGGGAGCGAGCCGATATCGGACCGATGCAAGTCATCGGCTGGCGCTGCACGTCGGACATGACCCGACTGTGGCGGTGGCTCCCGGTGCGGCGGCCGGCACGGTAACCGCAACCTCATAGCCATTCAGCGATGTCACCCGCAGCGTGCCACCGAGCGCTTCAGTGATCCTTGCTGCGATGCGCGGACGGCAGAAATCCTGGACATTGCGGGTAACGGCGCTGTTGGCGACGATCATCCGGTAGCCTGTCGCATCTCGCTCGACCGCAACACTTATCCAGGGCGACCCCGGGACTCTGGCGTGCTTCAGCGCATTGGTCACCAGTTCGACGACGATCAGCGTCAGGCCGCGCGCGACGATCGGGTCGCTGGGCAGCATGGCTCGCTCTATCCGCAACTCGACATCGGCGCGCCCGAACCCCTTGATAAGGCCGGTGCAAAGGTCGTGCAGCAAGGCGGGCATGTCGGTATCGGACGTGAAGGGTTGTGACAGCGATCGGTGCAGGGCCCCGAGCAGACTGATGCGATCCTGTAGCAGGAAAATGTCGGCTGCGCCGTGTTGCCCGCGTCCCAGCCTGCCGGTCATGCTCGAGAGCAGTTGCAGGCTGTTGTAAAAGCGGTGATGCAGCTCGTGGAACAGGATTTCCTGCAGCCGGGAACCGGGGTCGGGCATGCTCGGCACTGAGACGCTCCTTCTTGTTTGCGATGGTGCCTTGCCGACCCCGGTGTTGCCGGCGTCGTGATGCGCTAGGCAGCGATGCGTTGCGGCGCGCAGGCGTGGATCGGTGCGAACCGTTCGAGGATCTCCGGCGCGAGCTGGTTGGCTGCACCCACGATATCGATGAGCTCGGCCTGCCGGCTGCCGCGCAACCCGGCTACTGTCGGCACACCATCGCGCACGAACGTATAGACGCCGGTCACGAGATAGGCGCCGAGCGCGTCGATATGCTTGGCCTGTCCGCTCAGCATCTTCTGGAAGGCACCGCCATCGAAAAACTCGCGTGCGGTGCGGGCATTCTCGAACGCGACCTCGGCGACGGCAAGGTTTAGTCGGTCAGCACCGACATGATGGTCGACATTAGGCGAAGGGGGCGCCGGATTGGCATTATCGTAGGGCGACGGGAGGTGCAGCTTCCACTTCTGCACCGCGCTTTGGGTCGCCAGGTCCGCACTGATGTCTTCAAGCCATTTCGATGGATCAGGGCCGGCCCGACGGTTCATATAGACATGGACGCGGTGCAGACGATCGGGGCCGTTGCGGATGCCGTCTTCCTCGCGGTCGACAAAGGTGGTCGAGCCAGTCGGAAGGAAGTAGGCGATCGCCTCGCTGAACAGATTTTGCTCGTCGCTATAGAGGATCGGGCCGGTCTCGCCGAACAGCGCCTGATCCTGGAGATTGGCGAAGCCGAGCTCGGCCGATCCGTCCAATACCGCGGTGATTCGGCTTACGCCGTCGGCTACGGGCCAGAGATTGGCGGTGTGGTTGCGGTCGAAATGCTGCTGCACATAGAAGCCGAGGCCGGGGATGCGCGAGCAGAGGGTGGAATGGACGTCGCGCCAGTAATTGGCGAACAGGTCGTGCGGCAGGCCGTCGCGCTTGCGCACCGAGGCGTAGACATTGTGACGGACGCTTTTGTCGCGAGCTGAATAATCGGGCGTGGACATGGAAGGATTCCTTTTCGGAGGGCGGGGATGTTCAGGCGGCGGGCTCGGCGGCGATCTGGTCGAGCAGGATCTTGGGATCGAAATAGGCGACGAGCAGTCGGACTGCCTTGTCGCCCTCCACGTCCCAATGTTCAGAGATGATGATTGTCTTGTCGGTGCCCTGGACGCCGATCTCGATCAGCGCGACGACATGCAGGCCCTCGGCTGTCAGGCTCAGATATTTGAGCCGGGTGAAATCGAGGACGCGGGCGACTCCCGGGAGCAGGTCGACATAGCCCTGCTTTCCGAAGGTCCCGCCCCAGGGAAGGTAAGGCGGCACGAACAGCTCGAAATTCTCGGCGAGGCTGGGCGCGAAGCTCGTGATCTCGCCGCGGGCGCCGCCGTCATAGAAACTCTTTACGAGCGCGCGCGCGCGCTCGGTCGCGTTGGTGTCAGTCATTATCGGTCACCTGTTTCGAGGGTCGCCGGAACCGGCGTTGTTGGGTCGGGGTGCGGCAGCCGATCGCGGAGGGCGTGTCGATCGGCTGCCGCGGCCGCCTATTGGGCGGCCCGCTCGATCAGCGCGGCGACCTTGGCCGGCTGCGAGATGTAGACGACATGGCTCGAGTCGATCTCGATCGTCTCCGAATGCGAGCGCTTGTACATGAACCGCTCGAGCTCGGGGTTGATTGCCCGGTCGTGCGTTGCGACGACAGCGAAGCTGGGCTTGGTCTTCCAGGCTGGTGCCGTGGCCGGGGCTGTCGCCGACTTCACTGAAAGATAGACCTGCGAGCGGGCCATCAGCTCGGCCTCGGCGGCGGGAAGGTCGGCCGCGAAATCGCCGTGGAACAAGCCCTGATCGAGCGACAGAAATCCGTCTGCCGAAGGCCGGATCGCCTTGGATGCCGGCGGCATCTTGTCCCCGAGGGAGGCGAGGCTCTCGCCCGTGTCCGGCTGAAAGGCCGCAACATAGACGAGGCTCTTCACATGCGGGTTGTTCCCCGCAGCGGTGATGATGACGCCGCCATAGCTGTGGCCGACCAGGACAGCCGGGCCGTCAAGGGAGTCGAGCACCCGGTTGGTTGCCGCGACATCGTCCTCGAGCGACGTCTCCGGCGGCTGGACGATGCTCACAGTGTAGCCGTCCTTCACCAGTATCTCGGAGACTGCCTTCCAGCCGGATCCGTCAGCAAAGGCGCCGTGGACGAGTACGATATTCCTGGTTGTGCCGGTCTTTGCCTCAGCAGGTACACCCGCGCTGATTGCGGCGAGAGCGGCGGCGGCGAGAAGTCGGGAAAGGCTGGTCATGATGGTCTCCTTGAGAAATGCTTGAAGGCAATGGGGTGGTCGTCAGCCGAGCGCGGGCCCGCTCGTCATCTGGTCGTTGAACTCGGTGACCCAGGCATGTTCTCCGGGGCCCGGATTCGCGCGCATAAACGCCGCCTGACCGACCAGGATTTCGTCGCCGCCGTCGGCGAACTGGGCCATCGCACCGTCGATGAACGCGTCGAGCGGCATCGCGCGTTCCTCCTCGGTGCTGTTGAGAAGCTCGGTGCGGACCCATGGCGGGGCGAGCTCGATAAGCTGCACGCCTTCCGCGCGTAGTGCGTAGCGCTGCGACAGGGTGTAGGAGTGAAGCGCCGCCTTCGTCGCCGAATAGATCGCGGTCGGCACCAGCGGCACGAAACCGAGGATCGAGGTCACGTTGACAATGACCGGATTGGGCTGTGTCTTCAGATGATCGACCAGCGCGGCCGACATGCGGATCGGTCCGGCGAGATTGGTGGTCAGAGTCGAGACGAGCAGCTGCTCGTCCACCGCGCCCGCCGCATCGTCGATCAGCATGATGCCCGCATTGTTGATCAACACGTTGAGCGCTGGATGGTCTTCGATCAGCTGCGCCGCGACACGCTTGATGCTGGCGGGATCGGTGACGTCGAACTCGACCGCGAGCATGCCCGGGTTGGCATCGATCGTCGCCTGCAGCCGGTCAATCCGGCGACCCGAGATGATGACCGTGTTGCCAAGGCGGTTGAACGCCTCGGCCAGGCCCTGGCCGATGCCGGAGCCGCCGCCGGTGATGAAAATGGTGTTGCCGGTCATGTGCATGGGTAAGTCCTCTGAAAGTGTGCGCCAGCCGGGTTGGACGGCGCGATTAGTGTCGGATCAGCTGAAAATGAGCTCGCCGAAGTCGAGCGAGACGAGCAATGGCTCGGGCAGCTTTCGCAGGGTTTCGTCATAGGCGTAGATCCGCCGGCGGGTCGGCATCATCAGCCCCTGGAATTGCTTGTACGCCGATGGGTAGTTGGCGCCGGTCGCCCCACCGAGAATGTCGACGGTGTAATCGTGCCGGCGCATCAGACCGTCGGGTCCGAAATGCGTGATCTGGGTGCGGGTGTGGCTGGCGATGTGATCGGGAAACGTCACCCGCAGCCGGCGCCATTCCTCGCCATCCTCCTGCCACGGCTCGATCTCTTCAGTCTCGAAGCCGGGATAGGTGTAGAGGAACGGTGAGGTGAGGTAGGTCCACAGGGCCTCGCCGACGAAATACGCGACATGGAGCCTGTCCCAGGGCGTTTCGCGGACCTGACCGACAAAGGCGCTTTCCGGGTTGTTGCGCGTCTCGACGATCATTCCATCCAGGGTCTCGATGGCAAGGCGACCGGGCGCGAAATCAAGCCTTGTATCGGCAGCGCCAAATGGCGTGACGGTCAGATGCTCGATGTGCGTCTCGATCTCGAACAGCTTGTCGGTAAGCAGGCCGGGCTGCTGCTTTATCTCCCAGATCGCGCCGCCGACGGAGAGCTCTGCCCGGAGGCGGGTGAACGTGTTCCAGCGCTCCATGCCGCCATGGGCTTCAACCGCGAATGCGAGCAGCTCGTTCATGTCGGATCTCCAGATTTCCGGATCGACACGATGTCGATCCAGAGCGAGGGCAACGCATCGAGGCGCCGCCGGTGGGGAGGGAGATGAGCGTTCCCGGTGATACCGGGTAGCCGGTCATCCAGGCTATCATCTATGTGTTTCGCGCATTAATGGCCGCGCGGTTCTCCTGCGGCGCGGTGGTTCAGAGCATCGTGAGAGCGATCAGATCGGCAACCGCCCGGTGCTGCGACAGCAACGCGACGTGGCGTGAACGCCATCAAGGTGCCTTGATCTGATCGATCGCGGCAGCCCAGTTTTCAACATGGTAGGCGCTCGACAGCTTCCCGTTCTCGACCGTGAACATATCGATCGAGATCGTTCGAAAGGACCGACCGGTCGGTGGCGCGCCGAACAAGGGCTTCACGGGCGTGCCAGTCGCCTCGCCACGGACGACGATCCGATCGCCTGATGTCCAGACGTCGAGCACCTTCCAGTGCAGATCGGGGATGATCGCACCGAAAACCTTGAACTGGCCGGCGAGCTGCGTTCGGTCGAGACAGTCCTGGTTCGTCGAGCACGATCTGTAGTCCGGGTTCGTCGCCTCACTCAGAAGCCTGGGCACGTCCTTTTTCGAAGGTTCGTTGAGTGCATCGTACAGCGGGGCCACGATCTTTCGCGCGTGTTCGGGAGACAGGGACTGAGGCTCCCGCGCGACGGCGAGCGACGCGACGCCTGCAAGGACCGCAAATGTGAGTGGCCAGAACGGGCTTCGTAATGAGGCATGCATGCTCGACTTCATGATCCGATCCTT